>JRYF01008649.1_pt1 | contig 14764 bp, 5 predicted proteins | sample 235331 | NCBI WGS metagenome assembly JRYF01 (sample SAMN03074217, study PRJNA261475) | activated sludge metagenome | biome: Wastewater Treatment Plant; feature: Wastewater; material: Activated sludge; isolation source: activated biomass of a wastewater treatment plant treating hydrocarbon... ...
TCCAACCATCTCAACCATCTAACCCTCTCCCGCCCCCTGAAACATCACCTGCACCAGCACAAACAACCCGGCAGAACCACCCGCAGCACCTTTGCAGACAAAGTACACGTCCTGCTTGCCCTGCGTCGGTTTGAGCGGTGCTATGGCAATGGTTGGTTTTATCTCGCCTGGCGGAGCGTCCATCTTCATTTCTTTCGGTGAAATGACTGACGACGTGCCGATGAGTTCACCGTCCGGGGAGCCGAGGCGCACTTCCACCGTGCCGCCCATCATGCCATAGTTGGAAGGGGCATTGGCGATGAAGGTCACAGCACCCATGCCCGACAAATCCATCTGTTTGAAGGCCAGCCATGCTCCGTCTTTTTGGGCAATGGCGATGTTCGTTTCCGTGCCGGGGATTTTCATTTTCATGATGTCCTTGAACTCGTCGCAGGCGGCGGCACTCAGACTGGCATTGCGCAGCACCAGTACCTCCTCCGAGCGGATGCCGGGTATGTCGTTCGCCCCTTTGTCGGTGTAGGCGGCCCGCAGGATGAAAATGCCCTGGTCGCTCTGCCCTTTGGGAATGGCGGTGGTGTAACTGCCTTTCAGTGGCAGCGAATTGGCGGGTTTCGGGGTGAGGCCGAGGATGTATCTCACCATTTCGGCCACATCGCCGTCCTTCAGGCTGGGGTGGGCGGCCATCATCACTTCGCCCCAGACACCCACGCCTCCTTCCTTTATTTTTTTTGTCAAATACGTGGGCGCATTCGGGTCGGCAGCGTATTTTTTTGAAATGTCCATATAGTTAGGCCCAATAGATTTTTTGTCCAATTGGTGGCAGGAGTTGCAGTCGGATTTGTCCATCAGGCTTTTGCCGATGGATGCGGCGGCCAGGCCATCGGCGAATTTATGGCCCTGCGCAATCATCGCTTTGTCGAACCCCTCCGCCAGGTAGTCCACCGTCACGCTGACGGCTTCGGCGGGGATGCCGCCGGAAGTGGTGCTGCCATCTTCCCTGTCGTTTACAATCACTTCGTAATCAAAGGATTGGCCGGGGAAAAAGAAGCCACTGTTGCCACTGACGATTTTCAGTTCGATTTGTGGCGGCTCGTTGCCTGCATGCACTTCGGTGGTAGAAACCGACTCGCCGCCCTTGCCGTCGCTCACGGTCAGTTCGACCTTGTAAACACCCGGTTTTTCAAAAGTGAAATCTATGTCGGGGGCACTGAAGGTTTGGAGCGATTTACCCTCGGGAGAAAGGACATTCCATTTGTAGCTGAGTTGGTCTTTGTCATAATCCACCGTTCCATTGGAAGAAAAACGGGCGGTAAAAGGCACGGCCCCCTGCGTTTTGTCGGCGGTCACGTTCACCTGGGGTTTGCGGTTGCCGGCGGTGTACTCGATGCGCACGAGGCGGGCATCGGGGTTGCCGGTGAACCAGGCCGTGCCGTACTCCAGCACGTACAGGTCGCCATCTTTGCTGAACTCCATGTCAATCGGATTGCTGAATTTGTGGCTGCCCATGAACGGCTCCATGCTCTCGTAGTTGCCATCCTTATCGAGCGTCACAGCCATTATCCAGCCCCGCATCCACTCGTAGATGAAGAGTTTGCCATTGTAATAATCGGGGAAGGGGCGCTTGGCATTTTTAAAATCATCACTGTAAAAAACGGGGCCTGCCATGGCATTCCGCCCGCCGCTGCCCACCAGCGGAAACTCCTCCGATTCGGAGTATGGATACCAGATGAACGGCGGGCTGACCGGCGGCAATTCCGTCAGTCCGGTGTTGTTCGGCGAGTTGTTGACGGGTTTTTCCGGGTCGTAGGTTGAGCCACTTTTTTGCGAAGCAAAATCATACTCCACGTAGGGGTAATTTTTACCCACAAAATAAGGCCAGCCGAAAAAGCCTGCCTTTTTCGCCTGGTTCACTTCATCGTAACCTCTTGACCCATAAGGAATTGAATCGTTGTTGGCATCCGGCCCGACATCGCCCCAGTAGAGGTAGCCCGTCTTCTTGTCCACCGAAATGCGGTAGGGGTTGCGGGTTCCCATCACGTAAATTTCGGGGCGGGTTTTTTCCATCCCCACCGGAAAAAGGTTTCCATCGGGGATGGTGTAGGAGCCGTCGGGCTGCACTTTGATGCGGAGGATTTTGCCCCGCAGGTCGTTGGTGTTGGAGGAGCCTTTTTGGGCATCCCAGGGTTCTCTGCCTGGCCGCTCGTCGTTAGGGCCGTAGGTAAAGTCACGGGGGCTGGTGTTGTCGCCGGTGCTGAGGTACAAGTTGCCTTGCGCATCGAAAGTGATGGAGCCGCCCGTGTGGCAGCACTCCTCCCGCTGAACGGGTACTTCGAGGATGACTTTTTTCGACTCCCGCACCAGGGTCACTTCATCTTTAAGTTCGTAGCGGGCCAGCACGTTCACGGGTGGGTCACCGGCGGGCGAGTAATAGAAGAAGATGAAATTGTTGTTTTCAAAATCCGGGTCGAGGGCCACGCCGAGCAGGCCATCCTCGGCCTCCGATTTTTTGCCTTCGGCGCTGGTATATTCGTGGCTGATGGGAATGGTGTCCACCACCATTGTCCTTTTTTCTTCCTGATCGTAAATCTTGATGGCACCATGCCGCTCGATGAAGAGTACATTGCCGCTGGGCAGGATGGCCAATTCGATGGGTTCGTTCAGCCCTTCATCAAGGATAACTTTGGAAAAACGGTTTTCCTCCGGCATCCGGGGCGTGCGCACAGCCTTGTAATTCAAGGGTTTAGGCTTTCCGTTATTGAGTACCCATTTCAGGCCGCCCCACAGGTGGTTGAGGAAAAGCGGCTCACTGAACGATTCCACCGTGTGGCCCATGGCCGTGTAAAATGCCCTGCCTCCGTCGTATTCGTGGTACCAGGACATGGGGTGGTCGTCGCCCATGTTGCCTTCCCGGTAGGTCGTTTCATCAATTTTTACGAGCGGCTTCACGTCCGGGTTCATTTGTTTGAAATTGTAGAACTCGTCCATGCGCTTGAAGCGCTCCGGCAGGGAGTCGCAGGCAGGGTGGTTTTTATCAACAACAAAAAATTCGCCCTCCTGCACATTGGGGTTGCCGGGGTGGTCTTTGAAATAGGCCCCTGCCAGCTTACCGTACCAGGGCCAGTCGTACTCCGTATCCGTTGCCGAGTGGATGCCGACCCAGCCGCCGCCCGCCTGGATGAAGCGCTCGAAGTTGTTTTGCTGCTCAGGGTTCAACACGTCGCCGGTGGTGTTGAGGAAAACGACGGCGTGGTATTTCCGCAGGTTTTCTTCGTAAAAAGCGGAGTCGTTTTCGGTGGTATCCACCTGGAACTGGTACTTTTTGCCCATTTCGAGCATGGCCATTTTACCCGCTTCGATGCTTTCATGGCGGAAACCGGCGGTTTTTGAAAAAACGAGGACACGGGGTGTTTCGTTTTTGCAGGAAGAGAAGAGGAAATGCGCTGCCAAGGCGGTGAAAAACAGGAGTTTAAGTTTCATGTCAGGAGGAATGGTGAGTAATAGAAGATGTTGAACTGCTGCATCATCGGGTTTTGAAGTTGCGAAACAAGTTCAAACCACGAACATAAAAACCGTTAGTGGATAAAACAGCAAAACACGATGTTGAAAACGAAAAAAATGTAGATGAAAAGTCTGAACCTTTACTGCCCAAACCGGATTTCGTTTTTGTAGCACTACGTGTGTTTATTATTTTTGTCAAAAATTTAAAAAATGCAGCCCGTAAAATTTCCATTGAATGATGTACAGCTCTCCTTGCTGAAACTATCTGAAAACCTATCTGTAGAGGAACTCAAGGATTTGAAACGCCTTATCATTGCATACAAGGCCCAAAGGTTGGCCAAACTTGCCGACAAAAACTGGGAGGAAAAAGGCTGGTCTCAGGAAACGATGCAGCAATTCCTCCAAACCCATATGCGGACGCCCTACAAGCACAGTCAATCAGGCAATGAAGCATGAAGGTAGTAATTGATACCAATATTTTGCTCGTTTGTATCTCGCCTCGCTCAGAGGCAAATTGGTTATGGCAATCAATGCTTCATGAAGCGTTTGATGTTTGCGTCACCACTGAAATTTTGAATGAATATGCTGAAATCATTGGGCGAGAAATGGGCATGGAAGCCTCAGAGGCTGCCCTGGACATTTTGACAGACTTACCAAATGTGCATTTCATCCAAAAATATTTCAACTGGAATTTGATAGAAGCCGATCCCGACGATAACAAATTTGTTGATTGTGCCATTGCTGCCGGGGCGAAATATCTCGTTACTGAGGATAAACATTTCAAAATCCTTCGCCGATTCCCGCATTTTAAAATCGAGGTAGTCACTTTAAACGGTTTCAAATCCATACTCAACGAATAGCCATTTCCACCACCCTCACCGGCCCCAACAACCCACTAGGCAACAGCGGCTCATTCCCCTATTAAAATGGCATGGTCGTAAACATGATTTTTTCCATCACCCCCGGCTGTGCATCGCCGATGAGGCGATTCACATAGACGTTCGTCACTTAAATTTCCACTTTGATTTCGCCTTTATTCATGGCTTAGGTTATGCCAACTTAGATAAGAGCTTGTTTGCGTTTTAGCTTGCAGCGAAAAAACGCCCCTTTTTTGATGATGCTTCGTTGAAAAAAGAGTCACGTAGCTTCGGCTATGCTCCCCTTTTTTCGCCTTCCCGAAGCAAGTTCGGGACAGGTGCCTCATCAAAAAATTGACGCTTTTTCTCTCAGAGCCCAAAACGCAAACAAGCTCTAAGAGAATTGATAGTACCTTAGCGACATGAACATTACGGCAGAAAACATCCTTCTCATTGGCTCCGTGCTATTGTTTGTAAGCATTGTAGCCGGCAAAACCTCCTATCGTTTTGGTGTACCTACTTTGTTGTTCTTTCTGGTTGTCGGCATGTTGGCAGGCTCGGAAGGCATAGGGGGCATCTATTTCGATGACCCCAAACTTGCACAATTCATCGGGGTTGTTTCGTTGAATTTCATCCTTTTCTCAGGGGGGCTTGACACGCAATGGGCCTCCATCAAGCCAGTACTGGGGAGGGGGGCGGTGTTGTCCACGCTGGGCGTGTTGCTGACTGCCACCTTCACGGGACTGTTCGTTTGGCAGGTTGCAGGGTTCACGCTCTACGAAGGACTTTTACTGGGAGCCATAGTTTCCTCTACCGACGCGGCAGCCGTTTTTTCTGTTTTGCGGTCAAAAAAACTGGGGCTGAAAGACAACCTGCGCCCAACGCTCGAATTGGAAAGCGGAAGCAATGACCCGATGGCATACCTGCTCACCATTGCCTTGACGGGACTGGTAGCCAATCAGGATCAGCCCTTGTGGATTTTGGTGCCCATGTTTTTTAAGCAGCTTCTGCTCGGTGGGGCGAGCGGACTGATCATGGGCCGCATCGGTACAAAGGTCATCAACAAAATCAACCTGGATTTTGAGGGACTGTATCCTGTGTTGGTCATAGCACTCATGTTTTTCACCTTCTCCGCCACCGACTTGCTGGGCGGCAATGGGTTCCTTGCCATCTACCTGTGCGCTGTCTATCTGGGCAATCACGAATTTATTCACAAAAAAAGCGTCATGCGCTTTTTTGACGGGCAGGCTTGGCTCATGCAGATCGTTCTGTTCCTCACGTTGGGCCTGTTGGTATTTCCGAGCCATATAGTTCCCGTGCTCGGCTCCGGGCTGCTCATCTCAGCGTTCCTTATTTTTGTAGCACGTCCGCTGAGCATCCTGATCAGTTTGTTCCCTTTTAAAATGCCCAACCGGAATCGCCTATTCATTTCGTGGGTGGGCCTGCGGGGCGCCGTGCCCATTGTATTTGCCACGTTCCCCTTGCTGGCCGGCATCGAAAAGGCAGAGATGATTTTCAACATCGTCTTTTTCGTGTCCGTTACCTCCGTCCTCATACAAGGCACAACACTTACCGGTGTTGCCCGCTGGCTGAAAGTTGACCTTCCCGAAGATGCCAGGCCCCGCACCCCCATTGAAGTACTTTTGACCGAAGGAGTGAAAAACGAAATGGTCGAACTGGAGTTGACGCATAGCAGCAAAGGCACAGGGAAAAAAATCGTGGAATTGGGTTTCCCGAAAACGGCCTCCATCGCTATGATTGTAAGAAGTGGCCAGTACATTACTCCAACCGGCTCTACACTTCTAGCGGACAAAGACAAACTGCTCATTTTCGCCGAGGACAAGGAGAGTTTGAAACAGGTGTTTCAATGTTTGGAGGTGGAGGAGAGATGAGCGGGATATGCTTCCCGATATTCCGAAGGCGAACAGCCCTTCATCTTTTTAAATACCCGGTTGAAATGATGCTGTGATTTGTAGCCGGCCGATGCGGCGATGTCGGCGACAGAACGTTTGGGTTGTTCGAGCAGCCACCGGGCAGCATGGGCGAGCCGGATGTGGTGGATATAGTCGTTGATGGTCATGCCGGTGAGGGCTTTTACTTTTCGCAAGCAAGTGTTGTAGCCCAAATACATTTGGCTGCAAAGTGCCTCTGCCGTGAAATCAGGGTTGCCGATGTTTTTTTCCACCGTCTGAACCAGCCTTTGCACGAATGTCCTATCCTTTGAAACGAGTTGGCTATCCTGAGCGTGGGTAGTTTCCCGGCCAACAAGGAACGTACCGGAGGTGTAAAACTGCCTTACCCGCTCCCTGTTTTCGTGGAGTTTTTTCAAAACGATCATAAGTTCCTTTTCTTCAAAGGGCTTCGCCAGATAGGCATCGGCACCCAGTTCAAGTCCCTCCATGCGGCTGTCGAAATCGGCTTTTGCGGTCAGCAGGACGATGGGGATGTGGGAGGTAGCCAGATTGTTTTTCAACTGACGGCACACCTCGTAGCCATCCATTTCCGGCATCATCACATCGGAGAGGATGAGGTCGGGCAGGTCGGCCAGGGCTTTTTCGAGACCCTCCCTGCCGTTGGAGGCCACCCGGAGTTGATAGTGGCTTTGCAAAATCAGGGTGATGTAGTGTACCACATCGGTGTTGTCCTCGATGAGCAGCAGGACGGGATGTTGGTCCGATGGCAAGGCATTGTCCAAGGAAGGCTGGATGTTCCCATTTTCATGATTTGCCCCGCTATGCCAGGGGGGAGTATCCAGTGGAGCGGCTATCGCATGGCGGGTCACGGGCAGGGATACGGTAAAAGTGGTTCCTTTTCCCGGCTCGCTCTCCACGCTGACCTGGCCACCTGCAAGTTTCACCATTTCCCTCACAAGCGTCAGGCCGATGCCCGTCCCCTCGCCCCGCCGGGTATTCGAGTCGTCCACCTGGTGAAAGCGGTCGAATATCCTTTCCAGATGGTCGGCGGGTATGCCACGGCCATTGTCCGCTATTGCCATGCGGAATTGCGCATCGTCCGCACGGCAGGTGATGGTGATCATGCCGCCGTTGGTCGTGAATTTGATGGCGTTCTGCACCAGGTTGCTCACAATCTGACGGAGTTTTTCGGCATCGAAATCCATCAGGAAGTGCTCAGGGCTGGCTTTGAAAATCAGGGATATATTTTTGGTACTTGCAAGGGAGTGAAAACTTTCGAGCAGGTATTTCATGAAAACAACGACATCTGCCTGCACCATGTTGAGGGGCATGGTGCCGCTTTCCAATTTGGACAAATCGAGGATTTGATTGACGAGGTTGAGCAATTGCTGGCCATTGCGCCGAATGAGCGACAGGCCCTCCCTTGCCTTAAAATCCACCTGCCCCTGCAATTTGTCAGCCATGCCATTGATGACGGTGAGCGGGGTGCGAAATTCGTGGGTGATGTTGGTATAAAGGCGGCTTTTCACATGGTCGAGTTCCAGCAGGCGGCGTGCCTCGGCCCGTGCGAGCTGCCGGTTGAGTTCGTAACGGCGGAGGAAGTATAGCAGGCCAAGGGCGGTGAGGGTGTAGAGAAGGTAGGCGTACCAGGTGCGGTACCAGGGGGGGAGGATGTGAATGTGCAATGTAACAGGTTCTCCCCAAAAGCCATGATGGTTGCGGCATTTAACTTTGAAAAGGTACTTGTCTGGCGAGAGGTTGGTATAAGTAGCCTCCCGTAGCGCACCCACATGACGCCATTCATCATCGAAACCTTCGAGTTGGAAAGCAAAGGTTGTTTTTTCCGTATAAAAATATTCAAGTGCAGCATAGCGAATGGAAAATACATTTTGCCTGTACTCCATACATATCTTATCGGTATGTGCCAAGCTTTTTGACAAAATACCTGTTGCGTCGCCAGGGCTAACAGCATGATTGGCAAGTTGTAGCCCGGTCAGCACGAGTTTGGGCACGGTATTGTCAATCTTCACGCTATCCGGGTGAAAAAATATGACCCCTTCATTGGTCCTGAAAAAGAGCATATTATCTCTATCAGAAAATGCGCCTTTTGTCTCGAAATAATCTTCGGTAGAATTGTCCATTAGCCCTTTGTCGCAGAAACCTGCTATGGGCAGACCATCCTTACATTCAAATACAAAGAAAGTCTCGGTTGTGGGGTCGTACCGGGTCAGGTTGTATTTGGTAGCAATCCAAAGGTGTTTGTTTTTGTCTTCGATAATAGCGGACACGGCATTGGAAGGCAAACCATCCTTTTCATAGTACCGCTTGAATTTACCTGTTTCAGGATCATATACGTTCAAACCTATCAACGAAGTGAACCATAATTTGCCCGAACTATCCTCGATGATGTTTCGGATATCGTTATTCGAGCTGATAGTCGCAGGGTTGTCGGGTTTGTGTGTGAAATGAGCAAATTGGCCGGTTTCGGGATGGAAGCGAATAACGCCCCTGCTGTTGTTTCCTATCCATATTTGCTGCTTGCTATCTTCCAATACGGTGAGCGTCGCAAAATCGTTGAATTTTTCTTTTCGTTGGAAATTGAGAAACCTGCCGGTAACGGGGTCATACAAGCTAAATCCGGCCCAACCGGCCATCATCAACCGTCCTTTTCTATCAATTTTAAAATCCAGATAATGGTCGGTAAAACAGGTGTCCCGCCCTTCGCAATATAACTTGAAGGTCTTTTTTCCCTGTTTGTCGTAACTTATCAACTTCATGCCGTAGGGATATTGGAAAAGCAACAGCCAAAGTTTGCCGGCCAGTGTGTCCTCCGCAAATTTGAACCCACTGACAATGGAAGGCGCTCCGGCACTTGGATACTTCTTGAGTGTTTCATTCGGAACATCAAAATCACTTTCCTGAAAGTCCAGTTTGAAAGTTTCCGCTTTTCCATCTATCACCGGACGCAATCCATCCATGACGAGAAAATGAACATTTCCCTGATAATGCACGAGCAAATCGTGTTGCAAGGCAATGGGATTGGGACGGCTGTCGCCGGGGAATAATTTTTTCCGAAAAGGAGAATTACGTGGCAATACCTGGTAAGTCTTGTTTTGTGTAACTATCCACAAGAGACCATCCCTTGTTTTGAAAATCCTGAGTATGGCATCTTTGTCGTTGCGTTGGCCAGGTAGTGTCATAAAGGGGGAAGAAGTCCTCGTTGAGGGGTCAAATTCCAGTATTCGTCCTTGATTGGTGCCTACAAGTATGGTTCCTTCATCTTGAAAAAGGTAAGAGGCCCTTTCGTCTTCAAGCAAGCCAGCCATGGCCAAATGTGTTTCCTCTTTCAGGGCATCAAATACGTACAAGAAACCTATATCTTTCACCAAATATTGGTCTCCAGGTGTCTTCAACGATACGTTCTCACTTTTTGAGGCAAAACGCTTTTGAGGTTGAATGGGAATGTTAATTGTTTTTTCCTTTCCACTATTAGTCGTGTCAATCCTGCGGATTAATTTGTTATACAGGGTGCCAGCCCACACATCCCCTGCCTTGTCTTCCAAAATACTGTGGCAATGATATACATTGGAGACAAATACAATGCTGTCCTGTTTTCTTTTGTATTGAAACAACCCGGCTTGTGTACCAATCCAAATGTCCTTTCTGCTGTCTTCAAAAAGTGCGTGATAGGCTCGTGGCGAACCGTCGTAAGCAGCATACACCGCCGGGCCATAGTGGTCGAACCTTTCAGTGGCGGGGTCGTACCGGTCAAGCCCGCAACCACCGATGGCAATCCATATTTTACCTTCACTGTCCTCGAGAAAAACGGGAAAACCCTCACACTGAAGGCTGGAGGGGTCATTGGGATGGTGTGAAAACTCCCTGATTTCCTTACCGTCGAACCTTACAATGCTGTTTTGCTTATTGTAGCCCCAGACAAACCCCTGTCTGTCCTGAAAAACCAACCAAAATTCGTTTTTGTGTGAAAAGGGCAGCACCCTGCCGTCCTGGAAAGTTGAAAGTGGTTGGGCAGTTGCCATTTTGCCGCCAACAAGTTGCAGCATAAAAATCAGGCTTGCCAAAACGAACCAACCCCTACTGCCATGCCGGTGAGGGCAGTCAATGGCAGCCAGCATCCATTTTACCCAATTGATAAAGAAGGAAAAAGAAAAAGTGTGGTGATTTTGTAAACAATATTCCCTCACGGCCATCTGACCGCCATCCCTGCCCTCAACAAAGTGAACCTTTCTGTTTGTATGAGTGGATGTTAGTTCCATTTTTATGGCTACCTGAAAGTCCTCTTTTCACAAGTCAGGCAAGTTCTGCAAACTGGCATACCCCAGCCCCTTGAAAAAATTCGGACTATAGACCCCTGCCCGACACATCGCCCGGCAGCGCCACGCAGTCTCGACATCCTGCGCTCGCGCATCAAAGCCCTTTTAGGATGTATTCCCGATTGATGCTGAAAGTTACCCTTCCCACCTCAAAAAATTCACGAAACCTGTCTTTTTTTATCCCTCCACCCCCATTTTGCAAGATTTGTACAACATTTTGAAAGATTTGGACAAACTACCCGCCCTGCCAGACCCCTAAATTTGACACGTCGGAAAAAGGTTGTGATTCACTGCTCGCCGCTCTTTCCAGCTACCGTCCTCCAAAAAACAAATCCGACGCTCCAGTGCCCGTGCAGGCAGTGCCCGCCTTCCCGAACGGAAGGGACGCACCTGCCGGGCCATCATGCTGCACACAGTATTTTGAAGCCAAAACAGTCAAAACTACCTTCTGAACGGACGCAGTTGCGCCCGGTCGGGAAGGGCTATTTTTTTCACCCTCTTAATTTTTTCATCATGAAGACAAAAGTTTTACCCTTCGCACTTTTATTCCTCTCACTACTGAGTTGGAACTACGCACAGGCACAGTGGACGAGTTTGGGGTCGGGCATCACTACACCAAACAGGACCCTCGATGGCATTTTTCCAGTTGATGAAAATATCATCTGGGGGTTTGCTTGGCACTCCTCCAGTTTTGTACCTGTCCATGAATATACACGCACTACAGATGGAGGGCAAACCTGGCAACCTGGAACGCTGAATGGTGTGGCATCTAACCAATATAGCATTTACCTTCATGCCCTCGATGACCAAACTGCTTGGCTCGCAACCGCAGACGAACTAAACCCAATAAAAGGCCATATATACAAAACGACAAATGGTGGTGCTTCGTGGGTACACCAAACATCGGCTTTCACAGGGTTCAACGAAACGCCCGCAGGTGTCTATTTTTGGAACGAAAACGAGGGTTTTACTTTTGGAGCCACTTGTTATTCCACCTACAACGACCAAATAACTGCTTATACCACCACCGACGGAGGGGAAAACTGGTTGAAAGTAACCTCGCCCAACTTTCCCGACCAACTACCAGGAGAGGGCATGTGCCTTTGGAGCNNTGTTGGTGACAATATCTGGTTTGGGACAAGCAGGGGAAGAATTTTCAGGAGTACAGACAAAGGTTTTACATGGGATGCCGTCACAGTTGGTTTTCCCAGTCCCAACTTTGTTACATCCGTCACTTTCAGGGATAGCCAAACTGGTCTTGCGTTAACCGCAAATCCGCTCAGGATTGCTAAAACGGTAGATGGTGGAAGTACATGGACATTACTCCCCCTTTCTTTTCCATCCAATTTTTGGGGGCGGCAGGTTGAGTATATCCCCGGCACCCAGCGTACTTGGCTGATACCGACAACCTCTACCAAGTATATCGTTTCGTACAACGATGGTGAAACCTGGGATGTCCATGACTCTAACGTTGATGTCAACGCTGCCAGATTTCTCGACCGAAAAACCGGCTTCGCAGGTAGTTATTCTAACAATCCTGCGTTGGCGACTTTATTTAAATGGTCGGGCACCCCCTTCGGCAACCGCCTCTTCGTCAACGACGACGCAACCGGCACCAACGACGGCACCTCCTGGGCCAATGCCTACACCGACCTGCAATCCGCCCTCGCCACCGCTGAAGAAGGCGACCAAATCTGGGTAGCCGAAGGCACTTACAAGCCTGCCGCACCCGGCGGCAGCCAAAATGCCACTTTCCTCATTGACAAGAACCTGAAACTCTATGGTGGCTTTGCCGGCACGGAGAGCACCCTCGCCGAGCGGGGCGACCCGGCTGATTATCCGACTGTTCTTTCGGGGGATTTGAATGGGGATGATGTTGCAAATGACTTTTCAACCAACCGGGACGATAATGTGCATACCGTAGTGACCATTGAAGTCAACATCACTCAAGAGACCCAGATTGACGGCTTCACCATCGCCGGAGGACATTCAGACGAAGCTGGCGATAATTTTAGTCCACTAAGGAGCGGTGGTGGCATCTACAGTACAGGCTCACCCGCTTTGAAACACCTCCATTTCACACATAATTATGCTGCCTGGCGCGGAGCCGGGGCTTATTTTTTGCAAAATGCCAACCCGATAATCGAACATTCAACTTTCACGCACAACAAAGCCGAAAACTTCGGCGGTGGTCTCGCCACGGATTTGGACGCCACCAGCAAGCCAAGTATTCTCCACTGCACTTTTGTAGAAAATCAGGGGTTACGGGGTGGCGGTGCTGCCATTCAAAATAGTGCTTTCGTAGCTGATAATTGTACATTCATTTCCAATCTGTCCATACAGCAGGCAGGAGGTTTGTTTCACCGTGTGAACGTTACCGCCAGCGATATGGACATTAAGCTGAAGAACAGCCATTTTGAAAAAAACCAGTCCACCATTGGTGGTGGTTTTTTCATCGAAACCTATGGTGTTGACCTTGGTGTCGTTACCGACAATATCAATTACCACATATCTGACTGTATTTTCAAAGAGAATTTTTGTACCCAACTCCAGCCCGGATGGGGTATCATTGGTGGTGGCGGGTACATAACGTCGGGGTCAGACAACTCTTTTCTTTTGCTGGAAAACTGTCAGTTCCTGCAAAATCATTCGGATATCTATGTGGGGGGATTTGGCACATGGATGTATGGTGCCAATACCGAGTTTAACCTGAAAAACTCGATACTGAAGGAAAACTCATCCGTCATGGAGTCAGGAGCTATGGAAGTAATAGGTGAAGGTCTGGGCGAAAACCTCACAAGTATAGAAAATTGCTTGTTCGAGGGAAATACCACAGATGGTAACGGCATATTGAAATTAAATGCCGGTTATTTAGGAATACCTTCCCTGTTTACTGCTGTTGTAAAAAACTCGGCATTTGTATCTAACCAAGCAGCAAATGGTAGTGGTATCTGGGTGATGAAAGATGACCTTGAGAAGAACATATTTACGATTGAAAACTGCCAAATCGAAAACAATACGGCAAGCAATGCGGGAGGTGGTATGTTCATATCTGGCAAGGGAATAGAGGTCGTCGTCAAAAATACCATTTTGGCAAACAACCAAAGCTCCACAGGTGGAGCAATAGCCAACAACATGGATGCTGGGCAATTGCTGAACCTCCACATCGAAAACAGCCTGATGTCTCAAAACACAAGTGCAGACGCAGCCATAACTGTTTCGTCAACACCCGACCTGAATCTTCTCAATTGTACTGTTGCCGATAATCAGGGCGGTGGTATTTCAATAGCCAACCAAAGCTCCCTCACCCTCCAAAACACTATCCTGTATAACCCCGGTCACGCAGAGTTTACCTCATCAGGTGATGCCACCTTCACCTCCCTCGGCGGCAACCTCATCGGCGACCTCAGTCTCGACGGCCAACTCACGCCACTCGACAAACAAAACCTCGACCCGCTGTTCGCCGGCCCCGGCGACTACCAACTCACCATGACCAGCCCCTGCGTGGATGCCGGCGTGGACGATGGCGTGACCGCTACCCTCGACCTGGCAGGCAACCCCCGCATCCAGGGCAATCGGGTGGACATGGGGGCGTTTGAAAGTCCTTTCTCCGCTGTATCCACAAGGGAAGTCATTGCCGGCACGGCCACCCTCTCCCCCAACCCGGCAGGCGATTTCGTGAACGTGACATTGCCCGCTGACGTAACGGGAACCTATCAGATCAACCTCTACGACTTGCAGGGCCGTCACCTCAACACGCAATTCCTCGTGGCAGGCCAGCCCCTCGACTTGAGCGGCCTTTCGGCGGGTATGTACACCATAAAGGCTATCGCCGGAGATAAGACCTACACCGGCAGGTTTGTAAAGAAGTAGTTTTTAGCATCAATAGCCCTTTCAGGGTCTGCCCCGGTACTGTAAGTGCCGGGGCTTTTTTTTTTTTTTTNNAGAACGCTTTACTATACCAACAGGGATGTTGCTTTGGGCAGGCTCTTGGTGCTTTGCGTTATTGGTTATCGAGCGTTTTCCATTGAGCAAAATGTTGGTATTCAAAAGTTTGGTTAATGGAATCCCGTTCAAAAACTTCGTTCATACACCGCTCAGCCCTGCTCACGGATTGCCCTCCCCTTTTCCCGGAAGTTTAAAAAACTTCCTGCCAGTAGTT
>JRYF01006464.1_pt1 | contig 14747 bp, 4 predicted proteins | sample 235331 | NCBI WGS metagenome assembly JRYF01 (sample SAMN03074217, study PRJNA261475) | activated sludge metagenome | biome: Wastewater Treatment Plant; feature: Wastewater; material: Activated sludge; isolation source: activated biomass of a wastewater treatment plant treating hydrocarbon... ...
AATACGATGTTGAAACGGGCCAGATCAGAGAGTTTCTTGCCGGGCCTGTCGAAGCCGATGCCATAATCGAAACCCAGTACACCGAACATGGGGAGGAAGACCCGGAGACCACCGCCCACTGAGCGCTTCATGTCGAAGGGGTTGTAGTCGAGGGAACTTTTCCAGGCATTGCCGCCCTGGGCGAACGTATGCAGGTAAATGGTGGAACTTGGGTTGAGCGACAAGGGGTAACGAAGTTCGATGGTGATTTTCTGGTACAGGGGCGTTGCGTTCAGGTCGTTAGGGTTGTTCTGGTTGAAACGGTTGTTTTCGATGTCGCCGGGCTGGTAGCCGCGCATGGAGATGATTTCCGTGCCGGTGAAAAAGCCGAACTGCTGGTTGTTCAGACCATCGCCTCCCAATTGGAAACGCTCAAACGGGGAAATACCAATGGACTTGTTGTAGGCCCCCATGAAGCCGAATTTGGCTTCCGCTTTCACTACCAACTTGCCCACCAGGGTTTGATACCATTCTGCATTCACTTTCCATTTGTGGTATTCCAGGAACTTGAACCGCTCGTCCGGCGATTGATCGCTGAAATCCTTGTTGGTGAACAGGGAGTAAGGCGGCGTGAGCTGAACCGAGAGCGAAACCCTGGAGCCTTCCTGCGGGAAAATGGGGTTGTTGATGGTCGTGCGGGCAATGGTCTGCGTGATGCTGAAATTGCGGAAACTGCCCTCTGAAACCGTTTCGCCCCTATCCGTGCGGAACAAGCCGCGAGAACTGAACAGGTAGTTGCGCAGGGCAATGTTCTGCAAGTTGAGGGCAGTGGAAGAAACGAAGTTGTCGTCGGGGAATTTCAGGCGCGTGCCCAAGCTGATGGTGACCCCGGCATTGGTCAGTTTGCCGAACAGGTCACTGTTTTTATTATAGCCGTTGGTGAGGACGGACATAAATCCGGCCACCGTGAGCGAACTGGGCTTCTTGCCTCCCAGCCACGGTTCGGTGAAGGATACATTGTAGGATTGGAAGAATCGCCCATTGGTCTGTGCCCGTAGCGAAAGGCGTTGGCCGTCGCCCTGCGGGAGCGGGCTCCAGGTGCCTTTGTTGAAAATGTTGCGGGCGGAGAAGTTGTTGAACGCCACGCCGAGCGTGCCGATGACACCCCGGCCCCTTCCGCCCCATCCCGCTGACAGTTCCAATTGGTCGGAGGGTTTTTCTTCAACGGTGTATTCAATGTCCACCGTGCCGCGCTGCGGGTTCACGGGGGTGTTGATACCCAGGCTTTCCGGGTTGAAATAACCGAGGTTGATGATCTGGCGCTGGGAGCGGATGATGTCCGAGCGGCTGAACTTTTCGCCGGGGCGGGTGAAAAGTTCCCGTCGTATGACGTGTTCGTGCGTCCGGTCATTGCCTCTTATCACCACCTTGTCAATGGTGGCTTGAGGGCCTTCGAATATGCGGAGCTCCAGGTCAATGGAATCTTCGGCGACGGCGACTTCCACCGGGTCCACATTGAAAAAGAGGTAGCCGTTGTCCATGTAAAGCGAACTGACATCGCGCCCGTCCTGGCTGAATCGCAGGCGGGTTTCGAGCAATTCGCTGTTATATACGTCGCCTTTGTTGATGCCCAGCACATTGTTCAGGGTCTGGGTTTCATAAATGGAATTGCCCTTCCAGGTGATGTTGCGGAAATAATAGCGGTTGCCCTCGTTGAGCGTGATGTGGATGAGGAGCAGACCGTCTTTGTCGCGCCAGATGCTGTCGCGCAGGACTTGGGCATCGCGGAAGCCGTTCTTGTTGTAATAATCCACCAATTTCTTTTTGTCCTCTTCGTATTCGGCACGGATGAGTTTTGAGGAAGCCAACAAGCGCTTTTTGCGGCGTGTTTTTTTCATCAAATTGCGGAGCTTTTTGTCCCCGATATTGGAGTTGCCCGTGAAGGTGATGTCCCTGATTTTCACCTTGCTGCCTTTGTCCACGTCGAAAATGAGCCGCACGGAATTGATGCGGGTGGAGTCGGGGACTTCCTCCACGTTCACGTCCACGTCGTAATGGCCTTTTTCGATGAAATATTTTTTAATGGAAAAAGCAGCATTGGCCTTGATAGGTTCCGTGACGATGCCGCCTTTTATGAGGTGTTTGTTGACTTCCTTGTTGAGGTCGTCGTGGGTTCCCTTTTTCACGCCTTTGAAGGAGTGGGTCGTGAGGCGGGGACGTTCCTGCACGGCGATTTCGAGGAAGATCACATCGCCGATGGTTTTTTCCTTGAAAATCTGCACGTCGGTGAAAAGGCTCAGTTTCATCAAGGCTTTCAAAGCCCTGGGAATGTCGCCACCGGGGATGCGGACACGGTCGCCCACCCGGAAACCCGCTATGGATATGATGGCGTTGGGGTCGCTGAACCTGGCTCCCGTCACCGTTACGCCACCGAGTTCNNAGTTCATAGTCGCGGGCCTTGCCGTAGTCGAGTACGGGAATCGTATCCGTTTCACTTTGGGCCGAGAGGCCAATGGGTAGCGCCAGGAAAAAGGCCAAAAGCCAAGAAGAGCCAAGAATTTTATTCATGCCGGAAATAGCTGCTTTTTCGAAAAGACTGCAAAGAAACACAGCTTTGGTACGGAGAAAAAACAAAATGAAGGTTTATTTTTCCCAACCTCCTTGTTCTGGCCGATTTGTTTTGGAAAAAGGCCACATTTTCACGAAGGCCGAGTGCTGGATTTTCATGCTTTTTTGAAACAAAAAAGGCTTCTGTTCCGCAGGCAATATCTTCATTCCTGTTTTTTTACCGTGCTTGCTGGCAGGTCATCGAGGTCATTGACCAATGCCGCAGAGCGACAATGTTGGAGAAAAGTGCAGTGCTTGCGGTCGAAGGTTGTATAGGTATTCAATCAGCGGGTAGGGTCGGTGGTCAATTGCTCGCTGGTCATGCCGAAGCGCCGCTCCCGGTGCTGGAAGTTGAGGATGGCCTCGTAGAGGTGTTCCCGGCGGAAGTCGGGCCAGCGCAGGGGTGTGAAATAAAGCTCGGTGTAAGCGATTTGCCAGAGGAGATAATTGCTGATGCGGTATTCGCCGCTGGTGCGGATGAGCAGTTCGGGATCGGGTATTCCGTGTGTATCGAGTGCGCCGGAAAAGTGTTCCTGATTGATTTCTTCGGGGTTCAATTCGCCGGCGGCTGCTTTTCGTGCGAGTTTTTTGGCTGCTTCCACGATTTCCCAACGGGCGCTGTAATTCAGGGCAAGCACGAGGGTCATGCGGGTATTGTGCCGGGTTTGTTCCATGGCCGAACGGAGCGCATCGCGGCTCTTGGAGGGCAGTTTCTCGATATCGCCGATGGCGCGCAGGCGAATGCTGTTGTCGTTCAGGGTTTTTATTTCGTTTTTGATGGTTTCCACGAGCAGGGTCATCAGGGCGTTCACTTCGGTTTGGGGCCGGCTCCAGTTTTCGGTCGAAAAGGCGTAGAGCGTGAGGTATTTCACGCCGAGTTCGGCACAGGCTTCTGTTGTGTCGCGGACGGCTTTCACGCCGTTGCGATGGCCGAACACACGGGGCATCCCGTGCTCTTTTGCCCACCGCCCGTTACCATCCATGATGACGGCAACGTGGCGGGGCAATTTTTCCAGGTTGATTTGCGACTTTAAGTCCATGTTGGAAGGTTGCTGCCCCAGGTTTTCTGTTGCAGGTCAACGGTTTGCCGATATGCCGTTCGTTCACCCAAAACATTGGGCACAAAAGTAAAAAAAGCTGTCACTATCGGCGGGGCAGTTCGTCATCTGCGTTTGGCTTTGGTGCAGCAACCATAAGATAACATTTATTTTACAAAAAATAAATGTATGGCTAACTGGCTGATATTCATATACTTGAGATTACAGAACGGCACAGGTATCGCTTTATGATATATCGCAGGCAAGTAAAAATTACTACATTAAGTCTAAATTTGCCCCATCCGTTCACCAGTCCCCACACTTCCCATGTACGACTACGACGTAATTATCAGCTTTATCACGGCTTTCACGCTCACCTACTTCGTCATTCCCCCCATCATTCGGGTAGCTTTGAGGAAAAATCTATGCGATGAACCGGGCGAAAGGCGCTCTCACACCGTCAGTACGCCACGACTCGGCGGCGTTGCCATTTTTTCGGGAGCCATTTTCTCCATCATGTTGTGGACCCCGTTCAACCAATACGGTGGCGACCTCCAGTTCGTGCTTTGTGCATTTATACTTATTTTCCTTGTAGGTGTAAAAGATGACATTGATTCCATTTCGCCCTCAAAAAAACTCGGCGTGGAGGTGCTGGCCGCCGCCATTCTGTTCTTCAAGGCCGATGTGCGCATCACCAGCCTGCATGGCATCATGGGCATCGGGGAGATAGGATTTGTTTGGAGTGCGGTGCTGACCATTTTCACCATCATCGTCATCATCAATGCCCTGAATCTCATTGACGGCATCAACGGCCTGTCGGGCAGCGTCACCATCATCATCACGGGCACGCTCGGTGTGTGGTTCCTGCTCATCAAGCGGTACGACTTGTCCATCATGGCCCTTTCGGCAGCGGGTGCTACCGCCGCTTTTTTAAAATACAATTATTCGCCTGCCAAAATCTTTATGGGCGACACCGGGGCCTTGCTCCTGGGGTTGATCTGCTCCATTCTCGCCGTTCATTTCATCGAACTCAACAGCCTCATGGAGGATGTGCATCCTTTTAAAATAAATGCGGCACCCGGCGTTGCCATCGGCATTTTGATACTCCCGCTTTTCGATACGCTTCGTGTGTTCATCACCCGCATCCTGCGCGGCAAACACCCCCTGCACCCCGACCGGTCGCACATTCACCACCTGCTGCTCGATTCGGGACTTTCCCACATGCAGGCCACTTCTGTGTTGGCTGTCGCCAATGTGTTTTTCATCGTGTTGGTTTTCCTTATGCAGCGCTATACCAACAATACCATGCTCATCATCCTGTTGCTGTTGAGTATTTCATCATTGCTCGTCGGGGGGCTTTACTATTCGGTGCAGCGGCGGGCACGGATTGCCGCTTGATGCCTGCGCAAGATGCCCGTCGGGTCATCTTCCATGCCAAGTCGCTTTAGAAAATATTCGCCTATCCCCTTGCTTCAAGGTGAAATGAGCATTTTGAAGCTCTGACTTTCCAAGTTTTGAAAACTTGGAAACCCTATGTGCTTCTTGGTTTCTCCTCGTAGAGGAGATGAACGAAAGTATCATTGGCCAATAAAAGTCAAAATCGAACTCCCTTTTTACTTTTTTAATAAATGATTTTTATGTTTGCAGGGCACAATTTCAAAAACCTTAACGAATTCGCAAGCGACTAAGAAAACGATTTGGGAATCAATCGTTTTCAAGTGTCCCAATCTTTGATAACGGCCTTTTAGACAGGCAGTTGCCGTGAATATCTGAAGGTCTCGCACTATGTTTTTTCACTATCCCCTATTTCAAACGATTCTCCACTGCCATCACAGGGGAAGTTGCTCTTCATTTGCTTGCCAAACAAAATCTGGGTTATCCAGCCCTTTGTGACACAGGAATTGTGCTTGCCACGACTTTGAAGTTCTGGCAAACGCTGCTCCCACCTCCTTGAGTTGCAAGGTGTTTGAATCCAGTGTCCTACTTCACCATGCGAGAAAACTTCCTGGTTTCATCTTTGGCATCCGAAACATAATAACTTAAAATACCTCTTTACCTATGAAGAATTATACTCGTTATCTTTTCCCGGTCTTATTGGCAGTGACATCAATTGGGCTGCTTCGGGGCCAATCGGCATCTACGTATTCCTTTTCCGAAGGGACGGAGACCTACGCTCAAATCACGGGCACCACCTCCACTGCCATCGGCGATGATGGAAGCGAAAATGGCATTGCCATTGGATTTACTTTCAATTTCGGCGGAGTGGACTACACTACATTCAGTATCAACACCAATGGCTTCATCCGGTTGGGGAGTAATATTGCCGGAAGCCCGTGGATCAATAGTCTCGGCAATACCGCAATACAGCGGCCGCTGATTGCTCCTTTTTGGGATGACAACCACCTGAGTACGGGTACCATTCGGTATGCCGTGACGGGCAGTGCGCCCAACCGCATCCTGACCGTGGACTGGAACAACTTCAAGGTGGGCGGCGGTGGTTCTACCGCTGGCCCCTCCGTATCTATGCTGCTTAGGCTGTACGAGACCACCAATGGGATTGAGATGGTATATGGCAGCCCTTTCACCACGACCAATGCGGTTACCGCCTCTGTGGGAATCAACGACATGACCTCCTTCCTGAGCGTGACACCCGCCGCTACTTCCACAGTATCAAGCAGTACGGCCAACAACAGCATCAACGCAACGGTAATGGCCAACTTGGCAGGTAGAAAATTGACTTTCGTCCCGCCCCCTCCCCCGGCCTGTCCTTTGCCCACAACACTTGCCACCACCCTTACCTGTCCCAACGTGATCAACTTCACATGGATGGATGGTGGTTCGAGTCAGGATTTTGATGTGTATTACGCCACATCGAACACCCCTCCTGATGGCTCTACAACCCCCACTGCAGCAGGTCTTGCAGGCACCAGTTATGTCACGCCCCCGTTATCCGACGGCACCACTTACTTCTTCTGGGTGCGGGCCAATTGCACCAGTGAGTCCTCTGGGTGGGCTGGCCCTGCATCTCGCGCAACGCCGACCACTATCGCCACCCCAGTGGACATATCCTTTGATGTAATACCGACATGGACCACGACGGGGGCCAATTGGTCTATCGGAAACAATCATGGCAATCCTGACCCCGCTGCATTTGTTAACCTTTGGAGCAGTACCCCAAACACTACGCTCACTACTAATGTATATAGTGGCACACAGGCGGGCTACACCCTGGAGTTTGACTACCGGATGCTCAATTGGGTAAGCTCCGGTTATCCGGGCAGTTCTTCAGCTACGCCACAAGCGCATGGCAACCTGGCCTTGGATATCTCCACGGATTGCGGAGCCACATTTACCGAGATAGAGGCCTCCGTGCCTTTCATGGGTACTTTCACCCGCTACATTTACGACTTGAGCGCCTTTGCCGGACAGAACATACAGGTACGCTTCAGGGGTACTCGCATTGCTCCCGGAGATTTTTTCATTGATCTCGACAACTTCTTTATCGGAGGTGTGTCGTGTGATGTGGCTGTCGCAACACCGAACGTCACCCAGCCCACCTGCAGCACACCAACCGGCTCCATAGAGGTGAATGCCACAGGCACCGGCACCCTGGAATACAGCGTGGACAATGGTGCCAATTGGCAAGTTTCAAATACATTCAGCAACCTGACACCAAACGACTACAACATCCGCGTACGCCAGCAAGCAGACCCAACCTGCGATGTTGCTTACGCAAACAACCCGGTGGCCCTGAACCCACCTACGGGATGTTGCACCCCGCCCGATATTGATGATGTTGACATTACCAACCCCGATTGTATTGTAATGACCGGAACCATTGTCGTGACCGCTACGGGCAGCGGCACCCTGGTTTACAGCGTTGACGACGGAGCCAATTACCAAGTGTCCAATACCTTCACGGGATTGATTCCGGGCAATTACGATGTACGGGTAGCTTTACAATCCGATCTGAGCTGCAATACTACCTGGTTGTTCAATTCAGTTGAAATTGACCCAGCTCCATCCCCGCCTACGGTACTTGCCCCGACTGTAATGCAGCCAACCTGTGCGGTTGCAAGTGGAACCATTGTGGTAAATGTGCTGGAGCTGACCATCATGGATTTCAGCATAGACGATGGGGTGACCTGGCAGTTGTCGGATACGTTCAGTGGTCTTGTTCCAGGTAACTATTACATCCGGGTTCGAGATAATGAACAACCTACCTGTGTGACAGCCTACAGTGGCAATCCGGTGATGATAAACCCCGCTCCGGCCGCACCCACCGTGAACGCCCCCTCGGTGACACAGCCGACCTGCGCCGTCCCGACGGGAACGATTGTGGTAAATGCCACCGGCAGTGGCCTCCTGGAATACAGCGTTGACGACGGTGCCAATTGGCAGGCATCCAGCACGTTCAGTGGTCTGACCCCTGGCAACTACAACATCCGTGTGCGGCTGCAAGCCGACCCGACATGTGAAACTGCCTACGCCAGCAATCCGGTGGACATCATTGCTGTCACGGGATGCTGCCCGAATGCCAGCCAGGTTTTCATTAATGAATTTCATTACGACAATGTGGGAGGAGACGTTGACGAGTTTGTGGAAGTAGCCGTAGCGAATAGCTGGGGCGGCAATGCGTCCGATGTGACCCTTACACTTTACAATGGTGCCAATGGATTGTCCTACGGTACTCACGGACTGGCAACGTTCACCGTTGGAACCAATGATGGCACTTACACCTATTATCATAAGTTCATTGCCGGCATACAGAACGGAGACCCGGATGGTTTTTCGCTGAGTTGCGGCGGTGTAGCTTACGAGTTCATCAGCTATGGCGGCACGTTCATGGCGGCCAACGGGCCGGCCAACGGCCAAACCAGTGTTGACGTTATCGCAAAACAATCCAATACCACACCGATTGGCAGTTCTATCCAGAAAATTGGCACCCTATGGTACCAGACTTGTGGACAGAATACGAAGGGTAGTCCCAATGCCCTGCCCAGCATTGCCATAACTGCAACCGATGCCGACAAGCAAGAGGGCAATGCCAGCAACACGGCATTTACCTTTACGGTAACCCGAAGCGGACTAACCTCTGGTGCTACGATTGTAAACTATGCTGTAACTGGTTCAGGAGCAAACCCTGCCAATGCTGCTGACTTTGGAGGGGTCTTGCCCAGCGGCATGGTCAGTTTTGATGCCAATGAAATATCGAAGGTGCTGACCATCCAGGTGTCGGGCGATACGGATGTCGAGCCTGACGAAGAGTTCACGGTAACGCTGACCAATGTGACGAGTTGCCACACGGACATTACCTCGGCCACAGCGATTGGTATCATACGGAACGATGATGTTGCCTGCACCCCGCCCAGTATCACGATGGTTGATGTAACGCAACCGACCTGCGCCGTTCCTACAGGTACCATTGTCGTGACCGCTACGGGCGGCGGCACCTTGGTTTACAGCGTGGACAATGGGTCCAATTATCAAGTGTCCAACACTTTCTCTGGCCTTGTACCCAACAGCTACAACATTCGTGTTGCCTTGCAAGCCGACCCGACCTGCAACACGACCTACGCCGGTAATCCGATTGGCATCAATCCGGCCCCGACGGCCCCGACGGTAAACGACCCGACAGTGACGCAGCCCACCTGCGCCACACCATCGGGCACCATCGTGGTGAACGCCATCGGCAGCGGACTGGAATACAGTGTTGACAACGGTGCTACCTGGCAGTTATCCAGCACGTTCAGTGGGCTGACTCCGGGCGACTACAATATCAGGGTGCGCTTGCAGGCCGACATCACCTGCAATACGCCTTACGCCGGCAATCCGGTGAGCATCAACAATGTACCAGTGGCTCCCACCGTGGATGTCCCGACAGTGACGCAGCCCACCTGTGCCGTTCCCACCGGGACGATTGTAATAAATGCCACCGGTACAGGCCCCCTGGAGTACAGCATTGATGGCGGCCAGACCTGGCAGTCATCGAACACCTTCAGTGGTCTCTTGCCCAGTTCCAACCAAATCGTTGTGCGACTACAGGGCGAAGCGACCTGCAACACGACCTACGCCGGTAATCCGATTGGCATCAATCCGGCCCCGACGGCCCCGACCGTCAACGCCCCGGCGGTGACGCAGCCCACCTGCGCCACACCATCGGGCACCATCGTGGTGAACGCCACCGGCAGCGGACTGGAATACAGCGTGGACAACGGGGCCAACTGGCAGCTCTCGAACACGTTCAGTGGCCTGAACCCCGGCAACTACAATATCCGGGTGCGTTTGCAGGGCGATGCGACCTGCAACACGGCCTTCGCCGGCAACCCGGTGATCATCCAGCCAGTGCCATTCCCGCCTTCGTTTTCTGCTTGCCCCTCCGGGCTGATGGCCAATACGGCTTCGGGCGTATGTTCGGCAGTCGTTTCCTATACCGTTGCGGCTACGGGCGTGCCTGCTCCGGCCATGACGTATATCTTTACCGGGGCGACTGTGGGGAACGGCAATGGCACGGGCAGCGGTGCGGTGTACAACCTCGGCGTGACCAATGTGGAGGTGACGGCTACGAATGATTGTGGCTCCGTAACATGTGTGTTCACGGTGACGGTTTCCGACGGGGAATCACCTGCTGTTGTCTGCAAATCGCACACGGCCTTCCTCGATGCCAACGGACAAGCTGCGATTGTGCCTGCCGATGTATTTGCCGGAGGCAGCGACAACTGCGGGACGGTGAACATGGTGAGCGTGCTGCCGAACAGCTTCGGCTGTGGCGACATCGGCCCGAACACCGTCACCCTCACCGTGAATGATGGCAATGGCAACCAGAGCCAATGTTCGGCAACGGTAACGGTGGTGGACAATCTGCCTCCGAGCGTACAGTGCATGAATGCAAGTGTTCCCCTGGATGCCAACGGGGAAGCGACCATCACGCCGGCTACCATCTTTGCAGGCAGTGGCGACAACTGCGGTTTCATCGGCATCGTTTCGCTGGTACCAAGTGCCTTTAATTGCAGCAATGTCGGGCCGAACCTCGTCACCCTGACCGTGACCGACGGCAACGGCAACAATAATTCCTGCACAGCTATTGTCACAATAGAAGACAACCTTCCACCGACGGCGGTGTGCAAGAACATCACGGTGAACCTGAATGTCATTGGCACGGCCACCATTTCACCGGCCATGGTGAACGACGGCAGCAGCGACAATTGTGGCTTCAGCCTGAGCCTCGACAACAACAGCTTCACCTGTGCCAATATTGGCCCCAATACCGTCACCCTGACGGCCACCGACCCCAGCATGAACAGCCATTCCTGCCAGGCGACGGTCAATGTGGTGGACAACCTGCCGCCGATAGCCCTCTGCAAGAGCGCCACTGTTTTCCTCGATGCCAATGGCAATGGCAGCCTGATGGCCTCGCAGGTCAACAACGGCTCGACGGACAACTGCGGCATCGCCAACATGGGCGTTTTGCCCAACATGTTCACTTGCAATAACTTGGGAGCCAATACCATGACCTTGATGGTCAATGACTGGAACGGCAACAGCTCGTCTTGCCAGGCGACCGTTACGGTGGTGGACAATCTGCCTCCCCTGGTCGCCTGCCAGAACCTCACCGTTCAGATCGATGGCACGGGCAATGCCTATATCGTCCCCGCCGATGTGCATGACGCAGCCAATTCGAGCGATAATTGCGGCAATGTCATTCTGGTCAGCGTGGTGCCCAACCAGTTTGATTGTGGTGAAATAGGGGATAACATCGTCACCCTCACGGCCAACGATGGCAACGGAAACATCGGCACCTGCCAGGCGGTGGTGACGGTGGAAGACTTTTTCACCAACTTGGAGATTGAAGTGACAGCGGAGGACTGCAATGGCGGCAACGGAACCATCTCCGTTAGCGTGAACGTGCCTGGTGGTCAGGTCGCTTACAGCGTCAATGGCGGTGTCACCTGGCAGATGAACGGGTTCTTTCACAACCTTTCTGCCGGCACCTATCAGGTGGTCGTGCAGGCATTTGGTGCGACGGGTTGCACCACTGCCCCGGTACCTGTCGTCGTGCCGTCCAGCGGTACACCGCTCACCTGGTACAAAGATGTGGACGGCGATGGTTACTCCGATGGCGTGAGCATGGTAAGCTGTGCCTCGCCTGGCCCAGAGTGGTACCTCGCAGGGGACTTGATTGCCACGTCCGGCGATTGCAATGACTACGATGCAAACGAGTATCCCGGCCAAACCTGGTACAAGGATTTCGATAACGATGGCTGGTCGGATGGCATCCTACTGGTGCAGTGCGCCCGCCCGTCTGGTTTCAAACTCGCCGGCGAATTGACGGCTACCAGTGGGGATTGCAACGACAGCAACCCCAATGTCAACCCAGGCGCAACGGAAATCTGCAATGGCATTGACGACAACTGCGACGGGCAGATTGACGAAGGTGTGCCCGGCGGTTTGACCTGGAACGGCAACGTGGTCTTCACCACACAGACACAGGTGAATGCTTGGCTGGCCTGCTACTCCGTCATCAATGGCAACCTGACCATCAAAAATTCGGGCATCAACAACCTTATGCCGCTCCTCAACATCGTGGAGGTTACAGGATGGGTACTCATCGAGAACACGGGACTGACCAGCATGGCCGGCCTGAACAGCCTCACAACGGTCGGCGGCAACCTGATCATCAAGACGAACCCACAGTTGACCACCCTGAATGGCCTGAATGCGGTGACTTCGGTCGGTGGCAACCTGCAGGTGTTTTTCAACCTGAACCTGACGGATTGTTGTGCCATTTACGCCTTGTTGAACGACCCGAATGGGGTCGGTGGCTCGGTAGCCATTTATGCAAATAAAACGGGCTGCGACAACGTGGGTCAGATCAACGCTGCCTGTGCCTCCGGCAACCCGATTGCGGCCCCGACAGGCAACAACGGATTGGGCCAGGTGGCCGCAAAAGAGTCGCTGCAACGGGTGGACGTGTTCCCTAACCCGGCCACCGAACGGGTGACGGTGCAGATTCGGGAATCGTTTGAATCGGGCACGGTGCGGTTCTACGACATGCAGGGCCGCCTGCTGCGCCAGCAGGTGCTCGGAGCCGACAGCTACCAGTTCAGCTTCGACCTCGGCAACTTGCCGCACGGCACTTACCTGTTCCACATCACGGTGGATGGCGAGCAGTTTACCGAGAAACTCGTGATTGAATAAGTAACGATAAAAAAATAAGTTCAAAGTTTGGCCAGCCTCCGGCTGGCCAAACTTTGAACTTCTCTCTTTTTTNNCGCCGAAAAAAGAGAGAAGTTTTTTTTTAATCGTTACAAAGGGCTTGTTTCCCAAAATAATAAAGGCCAGGTTCCCGCAAGGAGAGCCTGGCTTTTTTTTTCAAAAAAAAAAGACCGCACCCCTGCCGTTCACAGAGGGCGGTCGCACCCAGAACATACATGAGAAAACTACTGTCTTGTTGGTTTAATGGGGTTGCAGGGTGGGCCTCCCCCAGCCCTTGAAACTCATGGGGTCACAAAGTCGGGTGATTTCAAGCGTCATTTGTCCAGTTCAAAAAGCCGGTACTTCTCTATCAAGTCAATGAGGGTTTGGTCATAATGTTTTGCGGTAGCGTAGCCGAGGCTTTTCAGGCCCTCGGCCCATTTGCGGTAGTCGTCGCCGTGTTTGAGCAGGGTTTTGTATTTGCCGCTCACGATGAGTTGGCTGTGGGAGCGCCAGCTTTCCCAGGGGGAACCGTATTTGCGAAAGAAATCCTTGTGGGTATCGTCGCCGAAGTTGGAGCAATGGCCCTTCTTGCAGGTGCGTGAAAAGCACTTGATGCCGAAGTGGTTGTTGGTGCTTTGCGACAGCTTGCTGGCCCCGGCGTTGCTTTCCACGATGGCCTGGGCCATTTTCACGCTGGCAGGGATGCCGTATTTTTCCTTTTCCTGAATGGCCGTATCCTTGAACCTGCGGATGTAGGCCTTCACCCGCTTCGCTTCGCCGTCGTCGCCGGGAGCGTCGGCGAAGGTTTCCTTTTTTTCAAAAAAAGAAGTGAGCTGCGACCAGGCCCCGCTTTTTTCGGAGGGTTGGCTTTTGGGGTTTTCTTCGGTGACGGTACTGGCAAGGTGTGCCCGCTGCTGGTTGCCCGGCCCTACGGTGACAGAAAGGTTGCCGTTAAAAATCAAATAGCCCGCACATGCGACGGTCAACAGTTTGAGCAGGGGGATTTTCACCCGGCTCGGTGCTATCGCCGTGTTTTTGTAAAACTGATATTTTGCGATGACGATCAACCTGCCGAGCAGGAGCCAGAGTTTGCGCGCAAGCCAGAGAAGGATGGTGCCGAGGTCGAGGGTGTTGCCACCGTTGACCATGCCGTTTTGCGCCGTGTAAGGGTTGCCGTAACGGGCGTGCCCGCCGGCAGCATTGGAACTGTTTTGTTGATTCGATCTCATACTTTCATGGTTTAGAAAAACTATTTGTATCTTCGAGCCTCCTCTTGCACGTCCTTGTTGTTGCATCGGCCTTGCGAGGGCAAATTTAAAAACATTTTGTTTTTATTGTCAAACTTTTTTAAACTTTTTTTTTCATAAAATGGCAAACTTTCTCGACCACATTGTGAATCAACGATTTAGGAACGTGTTTGAAACACTGGAAAACAAGAACCTTATCAAGGGGAAATCCGATTTGGCCAAAAACCTCGGCACTTACAACCACGTGGTCAACAGTATATTAAAAGGAGACAGGAACATCACCGTGGATCAATTGCACAAATTGTTTGAAATCTATGGTGTGGATGCCAACTACATGTTCGGCCTCGGCGATGCCATGTTCGCCGACAGCCCTCATAACGGCGGCCTGCCTTCCCGCTCGCTGGACGAACGGAGTTTTGCCGGTCGCCTCAACATCACCCTCGTGCCCAACCGCGCTATGGCCGGTTATGCCCTCGAACACCAAGACGACCGCTTTCTCGCCGATCTGCCCAAATTCTCCATCCCCCACCTCGACGGCAACCTCATCGCTTTCGAAATCACCGGCGACAGCATGTATCCTACCATCACCAATGGCGACATCGTCGTCTGTGAGCCGCTGGAACGTGGCGATCCCCTCCGCGACAACAATGTCTATGTCGTCGTGACCGACGTGGTGGTC
>JRYF01005730.1_pt1 | contig 14716 bp, 10 predicted proteins | sample 235331 | NCBI WGS metagenome assembly JRYF01 (sample SAMN03074217, study PRJNA261475) | activated sludge metagenome | biome: Wastewater Treatment Plant; feature: Wastewater; material: Activated sludge; isolation source: activated biomass of a wastewater treatment plant treating hydrocarbon... ...
AGAGACCGGGAATTGCTGGCCACATGGTGGATTCGCCAAGCCATAACACGCGCCATCGCCGATCAGGCCCGCACGATTCGCATTCCGGTTCACGCGAATGAAGCCCTCAATAAGATGGAACGCTTCCGCAGGGATTGGGAAAAACGGACGGGTCAGACGCCGAAGCCCGCTGAACTGGCCGGACAGATGGCGTTGCCGGTGGAAAGAATTTACAGGCTGCTTCAGATTCCGGAAGAGCCGGTTTCGATGGATACACCTGTGGATGATGAAGGCGATGAGCGCTTTGCCGATCTGCTGGATGACCGTCAAATTCTCCCGCCGGAATCGGTCGCGATTCACCGCGATCTATATGAAACCGTGCAAGAACTGCTAAACGATCTCAAACCCAGAGAGGTGGAAGTCATCCGCCGGCGCTTTGGCATTGATCAGCTATCGGAACAGACCCTGGAGGAGATCGGTCAGCAGTTTGATTTGACCCGCGAACGCATCCGCCAGATCGAAGGCAAAGCCCTCCGCCGCCTGCGCCACCCCCGCCGCTCCCGCAGATTACAAGAATACCTATAGTGTTAAAGAACTCCGAAAAAAAGATAGCGTGGAGCTTGTACAAGCTCCANNAGATCGAGGCCAAGGCGCTGAAGAAGCTGGCCCATCCCAGTCGCGCCAGCATACTGTGCGATTTTTTGCCCCTGAGCGGCTGATCGCCATGCCTCGTTCTCGACATGCCCCACCGAAAGCCAGCGCGATGCTGGAAGCCCTGCGCGGGCTGGGCTACTCCACGGCCACCGCCCTGGCCGATCTGATCGACAACAGCATCGCCGCCGGCGCGGAGGCCGTTCATCTCCGTTTTTTGTGGGCTGGATCAGCCAGCGCCATTCACATCCTCGACAATGGCGACGGCATGGATGACGGCGAGCTGGACCGGGCCATGCGGCTGGGCGAACGCAGCCCACTGGAGGCGCGCGCAGCCCATGACCTGGGCCGCTTCGGGCTGGGGCTGAAAACCGCTTCGTTGTCGCAGTGCCGGCGGCTGACCGTCGCCAGCCGCAAGTACGGTCAGACCTGCTGTCTGCGCTGGGATCTGGACGAGATCGCCGGCCGGCCGGACGATGGGTGGTATCTGCTGGAGGACGCCGCCGAAGGATCGACGGTGCATCTGCAGGCCCTGGAGAAACAACCTCGGGGTACGCTGGTGCTCTGGGAGGTGCTGGACCGGATTGTCACGCCCGAATTTCGCGAGCAGGATTTTCTCGACCTGATCGACCGGGTCGAACAGCACTTGGCGATGGTGTTTCACCGCTACCTGCCGGGACCGAATCCGCGCCTGCGCATCCTGATCAACGAGTGTGCCGTTGCCCCGTGGGATCCATTCCTGATCAATCATCCCGCCACCTGGTCTTCGCCCGTGCAGCGCTACTGGAGTGCGGCGGGCCTGGTCGAAGGCCAGGGCCATGTGCTTCCACACCGCGACCGGCTCGAACCCGGCGACTGCGAGCGGGCGGGCGGGCCGGAGGGTTGGACTTCACAGCAGGGATTCTACGTCTACCGCAACGAGCGGCTCCTGGTGGCCGGCGGCTGGCTGTGGCTGGGCCAAGGGCGTAGCTGGACGCGGGAGGAGGTTCACCGACTGGCGCGAATTCGTATCGATATTCCCAACAGCGCCGACGCGGAATGGAAAATCGACATCCGCAAGTCTACCGCCCGGCCGCCGGTCGAACTGCGCGGCCGGCTGCTCCTCCTCGCGGAAGACATCCGCCAGCGGGCGCGGCGCGTTTTTGCCCACCGGGGGCAGATTGCCAAGGTGGACGGGAAGGAACCGCTCGTTGAAGCGTGGCGGGCCGAAAGCGGCAGCGGGGGAATGCGCTACCGAATCAACCAGGATCATCCAGCGGTACAGAGCGTTCTGGAAGAGGCCGGGCCGCTGCTTCCACAAATTCGCGCCATGTTGCGGATTCTCGAGGAAGCCGTTCCGGTGCAGCGCATCTGGCTGGATACCACCGAGGGCAAGGAAGTCCCGCGTACCGGCTTCGTGGGCGAAGCGCCAGCCGAGGTTATGGCCGTTATGGAAGTGATGTTCAGAAACATGATTCAGAGAAGGGGACTTTCGCCACATCTGGCGCGTGAGCAACTGCTCCGCACCGAACCATTTCACCAGTATCCCGATCTGGTCCGCAATCTGCCGGATACCTTGACGCCTGAATAACTTCCCAGAGGTCTGCATGAACTCAAACGAGCAAAAGATCGTTAAGATGACGCAGGAAATGCTTCTGGAAGTCGAGGATCGCACCCGCATCACGCCCGCGATCATCCAGGAACACATTGACCGGATGGTGAATCTGTACCGTCTCAAGCAACCTGACTGGGGCAAGGATATTGATTACAGCGTTGTGACTGATGAACTGATCCGCCGTTTCAGCCAGTGGATTGGGAAGGATTCCACGCTACAGAGCGGGGAAGGACATATTCCGTGGCTAACTGCCGCCCGTAAGCAGGAATGGCTCTATTGGCAGCGTTACCGCGAATGGCTGGAACGCCGGTTGTCTTTTATAGCCGTCGACGCTCTTGACGAGTCCACCGACTGGGTACTCAGCCTGCTGGAGGATCCGCAGCGTGATGGGCACTGGGATCGGCGTGGCCTGGTGGTCGGACATGTCCAGTCGGGCAAAACCGGCCATTACATCGGCCTGATCAATAAGGCCGCCGACGCCNNAATCATCATTGTCCTCGCAGGGCTGCATAATAACCTGCGAGCGCAGACCCAGATGCGGCTTGATGAGGGCTTTCTTGGCTACGAAACTGGACCGGTTACCGGCGATGCTCTCCGCACCATTGGCGTTGGTGAACTGAACAGCGATCTTGGCATTCGTCCGAATTTTGCCACCAACCGCTCCCAAAACGGTGATTTCAACACCAAAGTAGCCCGGAATTTCGGCGTCAGTCCTGAGAAGCGGCCTTGGCTGTTCGTGGTCAAGAAGAACAAAACTGTTCTGAAGCGGCTATTGGGCTGGATTCACAACCATGTCGCCAATACCAAGGATCAAGATACCGGACGGAAGATTGTAACCCACCTACCCCTGCTACTGATTGATGACGAAGCGGATCACGCTTCAGTCGATACAGGTAACCAGATGATTGACGAACAGGGGCATCCCGATCTGCAACATGAACCGACCGCCATCAACCGGTTGGTGCGTCAGATTCTGCATACCTTCAGCCGTTCGGCTTATGTGGGCTACACGGCCACACCATTTGCCAATATTTTCATTCACGAGCGAGGCGCGACCAGAGAAGAAGGCCCTGATCTGTTTCCCGCCGCGTTCATCATCAATCTGGCCGCCCCCTCCAACTATGTAGGCCCGGCCCGGGTATTTGGACTGCGCGTTGGCGATTCACGCGAAGACGGTTTGCCGCTGATCCGCGAAGTTACGGATTATGCGACCAGCGATGGCACTCAGGGTTGGATGCCTCAGCGGCATAAAAACGGCCACTATCCACTCTATCAGGGGCAGGACAGTTTGCCGCCTTCGCTGGTGGAGGCTATTGATGCGTTTTTGCTGTCCTGCGCGGTGCGTCAGTTACGCGGGCAGAGCCGCGAACATGCGTCAATGCTGGTGCATGTCACCCGCTTCACTGTGGTTCAGAAGCAAGTGGCCCGCCAGATCGAGGCACATAAACGGCATATCCGGCAAAGACTACAACGACAGATCGATCATTTGCCTCTGGTTGAACGACTGGCGATGCTCTGGGAGCGGGATTTCGTTCCGACCAGCACTGGGATCAATGACGACATCACAGGTGGCATAGCGACGTTGCCCCCTTGGTGGGCTATTTTGACGGTACTGCCAGAGATCATTGAGGATGTTCAGATACGCATGATCAACGGCACGGCAAAGGATGCGTTGGACTATGTCGAGCATCAGGAAACCGGGTTGAAAGTTATTGCCATTGGTGGCGACAAGCTGGCACGAGGACTGACTCTGGAGGGTCTGAGCGTCAGCTACTTCCTGCGTGCCTCCCGCATGTACGACACACTCATGCAGATGGGGCGCTGGTTTGGCTACCGACCCGGCTATCTGGATGTTTGCCGGCTCTACACCACGGGCGATTTGATCGAATGGTTTGGGCACATTGCTGATGCCAGCGAAGAACTGCGCCAGGAATTTGACCTGATGGCCGAAAGCGGCGGGACGCCCCGCGACTACGGGTTGCGAGTCCAGTCGCATCCGGTATTGATGGTCACCTCGCCACTGAAAATGCGTACCGCCCACAGCATGATGCTGTCTTTCAGTGGCTGTGTTCTGGAAACGGTCGCCCTGCACCGGGATAAAGGGCCATTACAGCGCAATCTGGCTGCGACCCAAGCTTTTTTGAATGCTCTCGCTTCGCCCGATGAACTCAGTCCTAAACGCTGGCGAAATAGTAGCCGGCAATCGTGGGAAGGCGGCTTTCTCTGGAAGGCAGTGTCTTACGAACTGGTTATAGAGTTTCTGACCCGGTATCAAACACATCCCGCAGCCCGCAAGGTCAACGGGGACATGCTGGCCGAATTTATTGGATCAATGGCGGAAGTCGGGGAACTGACCTCTTGGACTGTGGTGTTGATCGCGGGTGACGGCAAAAAATTCCGAATAACCGACAGTCTGGAAATCAATATGCTGAAACGCGCCCGAAAGGGCGAACATCCAGATCGCTATTCTATCGGTCGACTGCTTTCTCCCCGCGATGAAGCCATTGATCTCGATGAGGCGGCGTGGCTGGCGGCGCTCGCGGAGACCCAACACAACTTCAAGCCGGATCCGGGCCGGCTCCATGAAAACCAGGAACATCCCAAAATACCCAGTGGCCCGGCGATCCGTAAAATCCGGGGATTCGGGGCCGAAGGCGTACCAGCGCATCCCGAACGCGGGTTACTGATGCTTTATCCACTCGATCCAGAACACGCACAGCTACCCGACGATACCCCAGTCGTTATTGCGTTTGGCATCAGCTTCCCCGGCAGTGATGCCGGGCGGAAAGTGAAATACGAAGTCAACAATGTACTTTGGGAACAGTGGGAGCAGGAATATGGCGCTGCCGAATGAACGCGAGGTGCTGCTGGCGGCTTGGCGGGCGCTAGCGGGCCATACCAATGAACCGGGCTGGCGCTGTATTCCTGTCGCGACCTACGCTCACTGCCACCTGCTGGCGGGCCGGCGCTTTCCCGGCAATGAGGAGGCGCTGCTAGCCGGGTTCCATCTGGAGATCCCCCCGACTGAATTGCCACTTGGGCATGGCTTTGCGGTTCTAACCGTCGATATGGGAACCACCGAGCCGGATCGAGTCTGGTTTGGACTGGTACGTCAGCCCGCTGGCAATCCTGAAATGTTTACCCTGATGGCTGCTGATATGGTCTCGACGCTGGTCGCGGCATCCGGCCTGGATGAAGAAGCACTCTTCCGGTTGTTTCTGGACCGGATCCAGGCTTGGCAGAACTTCATGCGCCGGCGAAGGGATGGATTGTTGAGCGCAGAAGCCGAACTTGGTCTGCATGGTGAGCTAATCCTGTTAGTGCTGCTGCTGGATGCGGGACTGAACGCACTATCAGTGGTCGAGGCTTGGCGTGGGCCGCTACATGGCCTGCATGATTTTGAAACCGCCGCCGGCGCCATCGAAGTCAAAACCACGGCCTCCGAACAGGGTTTTCCGGTCAAGATCTTGTCGCTGGAACAATTGGACCCCAGTTTTTCGGAACCGCTCTACCTGGCTGGAATACATCTGAGTGCCGACCCGGAGGGACTGAATCTCGCCGGTCGGGTCGAGGTGGTCCGACAACGGTTGCGGAACGATTCTGCTGCTCTGCTTGCCTTCAGCACACTGCTACTGCACGCCGGCTATGCCGACGCCATGGCGGATCGCTATCCCCGGCGGTTCGTCCACGACCGGAGCCGCCTGTTACGGGTGGACGACCGCTTCCCCAACCTTATCCGCTCCAAAATACCATCCGCCATTACTACCGTTCGCTATGAAATTGACCTTGACCGGTTCGAATCCAAAGACCAGATGCTCACCGATATCCTGCTTCACAGTGAGTAAAACCACATGGAGTTGATCGACTTTTTACGACAGACTCAAGCCGAGGTCCGGGAGCGCATCAACAACCCGGATAGTGCTTCCCCTTACGAGGAACTGGTCTTTACCGAGATCGTCATGCAGCATATGGCCGATATCGGTATGACTTTTGAACCCGCCACATGCCACCATGCGGCAAGATTCGGAAATGCAATACTCCGCTTGAGTGGTTATGCCCTATCGGACGATACCGATCAGCTTAATTTGTTCGTCAGTCTATATTCCGGGACTGATGATCTGAAATCCATTTCTGACAGCGAAACGAAAAAAGCTGCCGAACAGTGCCTGCGATTTCTCAAGGGATGTGCCGAAGGAAGACTGGTACAAAACATGGACGAATCCAATGAAGCGTATGCGCTGGCTATAAACATTCAGGAGTGTTATCCAAATCTGAATCAGATCAGAATTTATGTCCTGACTGACCAGCAGGCTGCAACGAAAAATTTCCAGTCGAGGGAAATCGGTAGCAAAACAATCAAGCTGGAGGTGATGGATATTGAACGGTTACATCGCCACTGGTCGGAGGGCAAACCTCGTGATGAGATTACTGTCAACTTCAAGGATGTCGCCGGCAGCTCCCTGCCCTGTATCTACGTGCCCGGTGAAATGTCCGATTATGACTATGCCCTGACGGTAATTCCGGGAGAAGTACTGAGGTTCGTCTATGAGAAATACGGAGCACGGTTACTGGAAGCCAACGTGCGTTCGTTTCTCAACGCGACAGGGAAGGTCAATCGGGGTATCCGGGACACCTTGATAAAAACTCCCGAGCATTTCATGGCCTACAACAATGGAATCGTGATTCTCGCCGATGAGATTACGATGGAAAACACTGCTGGCGATATTCCAGGCATCCTCTGGATGCGAGGGATGCAGATCGTCAATGGTGGACAAACCACTGCCACTATCTACTTTGCCAAGAAGAAAGAACCCCGAATCGATCTTTCACGGGTTCGCATTCCCGCCAAGATCATCGTTCTACGCTCTGAAGATATCGAAACCGAAGAGAACATGATTTCTGCGGTATCCCGTTACGCAAACAGTCAGAACGCTGTCAAACAGGCGGATTTGTCTGCAAACCGGCCATTCCATGTGCAAATCGAGAAACTCGCCAACACCATCTATTGTCCCGATGGCGCTGGCCGGTGGTTTTACGAACGGGCAACAGGTAGTTACAACGTAATGCTGGCGCGCGAAGGCGCCACACCGGCGAAATTGAGCCGGATCAAGGAAACCATCCCCACTTCCCGGAAAATTACCAAGACCGACCTTGCCAAATTCCTGAGTACCTGGGACCAGAAACCCGACCGAGTCAGTCTCGGCTCGCAGAAAAACTTCGTGGCCTTCATGGATGAGCTGGATATTGAGAACAGTCCTTGGCCAGCACTGCCAGATGTAACCTTTTACAAGCAAATGGTCGCCAAGGCAATTTTGTTCAAGACCGCGCAGAAACTGGTCCGGCCAGCGTTCCAAGCCTTCCAGGCCAATATTACCGCTTATCTGGTCGCCCTGATCAGTCACCGCCTTGGAAACTGGGTTGATCTGGACAAAATCTGGCAGCAGCAGGATTTGTCGCCCCAGTTCAAGCGGCAAATGCAGGCATGGGCACCGGAGGTTAGCCAGATTCTTCATCAGTCCGCCGGCGGCAGGATGGTTTCAGAATGGGCCAAGAAGGCGGAATGCTGGGAGGCAGTTCGAAAGGGAAGCTATAGCCAAGTGCTGGATAGCATACCCGAAGTGAAACCGACCAATTGCGGAGTATCCTCTGTTCCAGCGTGCGTGGTCTTCGGTGTCGGGGAAACGTGGCCGAAGGAAATTAACTTGTGATCCCATTTGTTCCTCGCCTCATATCCGGCAATTTTGCGAGCCGTTCCCGCAGCGCCGTGCGGTTGCCTACTTCGCATTCCCAGATAACGATCACTCGCCAGCCCTGTTCCACCAGCAGGGACTGGTTTCGGGCATCGCGGGCTACATTACCTTCCAGCTTGGATAGCCAGAACTCAACATTGGATTTGGGGGTGTAGGCCATCCGGCAGCCGGGATGCCGGTGCCAGAAACAGCCGTGAACAAAGATCACGGTTCGGAGCCGGCTGATCACAATATCCGGTCGGCCCGGCAGTCTTCCATTATGCAGGCGGTAGCGAATTCCCAAGTGGTACAATTCCTGGCGAACCACCCGTTCGGGAGCCGTGTCCCGGTTGCGTATTCCTGCCATCATCCGGGAACGGGTTGCCGGGTCTACAATGTCGGTCATTTCAGGGTGCTCCAAGCCCCAGTTGCCGCAGCAGGTTCCAGACCACGCCGGCGATCTGCCGTGCCAGGTAGGGCGGCACCGCATTGCCGACCTGGGTGTACTGCTGGGTGCGAGTACCCTCGAAGAAATAGCTGTCCGGGAAGGTTTGCAGGCGGGCGGCCTCGCGCACCGTCAGGCTGCGACACTGCACCGGGTCATAGTGGATGAAATAGTGGCCGTCCTTCGCCATGTGACTCATCACCGTCGTGGCCGGCTGATCGGCAACCTGCACCCGGAAGCGGTCATCGAATTTGCCGGTTTCCCAGTTCCGATGACGAGGCGCCAGCCCGGCGGGAAACTGGGTGGCCTTGGGTGAAACACCCTTCAACTTTGCATAAACGGCACAAAACAGATAGCGCGCCAGATCTTCCGGCATGTGGTTGCGGGTTTCGTGGTTCAGCACCAGCGGTGGGTCGGATCCGCGATACCAGGCCGCGAGTTCGGTCGGCGGGTCCGCCCCGTCCGCAGTCGGATCCGCAGCCGGTACGCTGCGCCCGCCCGGCGACAAATCCGCGGCCGCGGCTTGCAGTGCCGCCTGCTCGAAGGCGACCCGCAGTTCCAGGTCCTCGATCTTCGGCCCGAAATCGGCGGCCAAGGCGGTCAGAGTCCGACGCCAGTCACCGCGCGGGTACGTCGTCTGGAGCCAGGACAAGCCGCTGCGCTGTAGTGGCAGATCGGCCAGTACCTGGCGGGTGGAGACCCTCAACCGTTGCCCTTCCGGATCGATCGGCGGGCAGAGGCGCGGGAACATGCGCCCCAGCCGGTCGAAGTTAACCGCCAGATCCTCGCGCAAGCCGAGCAGGATCACCCGGTGCCGGGTCTGGGGAATACCATAGTATTCCGCCTGAATCACAAACCGGCCGGGTTGGATCGAACTGGCGCTCTGGCCTCTGCGAAACGAACAGCCATCGATCAGGGAATAAAGACGGTATTGAGGATGGACCCGCCGGCGGTCCTGACCGTTCACGGTCGCCGGGCTGGCCAGATCCTCGAGGATGCGAGGAAAGAGCGGCCGCCCCCCGATGCGGGACGACAGCATACCCTTGACGTTTTCCATGACGAAGATGACCGGCCGGTGGTCGCGCAGCAGATCCAGATAGACTCGGTACAGAAAATGGCGGCCATCCCGTTCCGGCTGGTAGCCCGCCGTGCCGGCATTGCGGGAGCGGCCGACCGTGGAATAAGCCTGACAGGGTGGGCCGCCGATCAGCACCAACGGCGTTTTCCGACTGACCCGAGCCCGGTCCATGGCCGCCTGTAAAACCAAACCGGTATCGGGTTGGCCGAGGGTATGTTCCAGCACTTCCTCGCCGGCCTGTTGCCAAGCGGTGCGGGCGAGCATGTTAGCGGCTTCCACCGGCGATTCTCGCTCGCCACGCACATAAGCGTAGTAAGCCTCCAACCCGGACTGGTCACCAGCTTGCACCAACCGATGGTAGAAACCGCGCAGCCGCAGGGTCCGACAGGCCGCGGGATCTTTCTCGACCGAGGCGATGATCCGGAACGGCCGGTGGCCGGATCGGACCTCGAAGGCCGAAAACCCTTCGCCCAGGCCACCGGGACCCGCGAACAGGTCCATCACCCGGATCTGCGTATCGACGCAATCGGTCATCCGGGATAACGATTTGGACAGGGGGTTTCCATCCGCTGCCACAGCCGATGATATCGGGTAGCCAGTGCTCAGGCGTCGAGCCTGATCCCGCAGGCGTTCATCATAACGGGATAGGCCGCTTCATAAACGCCATCGCCCAAAACCGCAAACAGTTCGTCCAGCACGAACCGGACCTCTTCGATTTCCCGGTTCCGGAACAGCGGTTCGCCGCTCTGAATGACGACGAGATCCGCTGGATCATCGTCCGGGTGAAAAAGCAGTCCACGGCATTGCATTTCAGCGAACCAGTGCAATGCTCCGTCAAACGAAACCGCGCTCAGTTCTGGAATACGAGACTCGGAATTCATGCGACGCTCCCGCTATCATGGGCAAACTTGATGGATATGATAGCGCAGACCAGGTTACTTTTCCATTTAAGTCAATAATATAAATGAGTTCTTGTCTCTACGACCCCCGAGTGCGGATGCTTTCGTGGCGTCGGAATTCTTGATTTCTTCCCTCACCCTGGCATCCGGAACTGAATGATTACATCGCGACTACGCAGGCGGTTCGATGCCCAGCTCGCGCAGCCGCGCGGCCAAGCGTTCCGCCCGCTGGCGTTCCTGTTCCGCCCGCTGGCGTTCCTGTTCGGCGTGTTGTTCGGCTTCCGTCGCCCGCTGTTGGTCGCGTTGCGCCAGTTCCGCGCCGGTGGGTATCAACCGTCCCTCGCGGTCGGTTCAGCGCAGCCACAGGGCATCCATATCCTCGTACTCGCCCTGCCACAAGGTCAGACCCAATCCGACGGTATCCAGCAATCCGCCGACTTGTTCGATATAGCCCTTGCCCGGCCCCGCGAATTGGTAGATGCGCAATATTCGCTCCGACAGCAGGCGCCAGGGATCGAAAATGACGTAGTACGGAACCCCGATCATTTCGTACTTGCGCAGCTTGTCGCCATCCTCGCCACCCTCCTGGTTGGAAACCACTTCCACCACCACGGTCGGCGGCTTGCCGTCCTGAACCCAGATGAAGTAGGAGCGATTGGCCTTCTGGCTCAGATCCGGTCCCACGCCGGGCACGTCCAACGCCAGCATCATGTCGGGAACCAGCGGCGGCTGCCGCAAGGCGTAAAACAACCCCACATTGGCCAGCGCCATAAACCGGCATTGGCCCGGCGTCGTTGTTTCCGGTCCCGCCCAGTGACTGTAAAGGGGTGTGATCAGCAGACGTTGTTGTTTTTCCGAAAGAATGCTGTCCACGGGGGTATCATCATCCGTTACCAGAGTTTCCATTTCGCGTTCGACCTCGGCGCGAATCTCCGCCAACTCCGCCTCCCAATCTTTTAGCCGCCGGTTTTCCGGCGCGATATTGGTGGCACTCATGAGGTTTACTCCCGTCGATCACTTACCGTTCAATCTTAGTCCTCTTTGACCCGATGGATTGAATCTTCGTCATAATTCAGGCTCTGTTCATGCGCCATGACCCTATCCTTGGCCCTCAAAATCCGCTTCGAGTAGCGCCTCTTTTACGACCACCATGAACCGATTATTGGAAATCGACGCCCTGCGCGGACTGTTGCTGGTGATCATGGTGATCAACCACACGCCCAGCCCGCTCAGGACCCTGACCAGCCAGCCACTGGGGTTCGTCTCGGCCGCCGAAGCCTTCGTCTTCGTCTCGGCCTGCCTGTGCGGTCTGATCTTCGGCCGCCGGCTGCACGGGGCCGGGTTGTCCGAAGTGAAGCGGTTGGCGCGGCGGCGCGTCCGTCAGATCTATACCGGCCACGTACTGACCCTGTTGTTCTGCTTCGCGGTCATCGGTCAGGGACTCGGACACCTGAGTCCGTTCTACAACATGGTTCATCCCTATCTGGAACAACCCGCCCAGGCGGCTGCATCGGCGCTGCTGTTGCTCTATCAGCCGCCGTTGCTGGACATCCTGCCGATGTATTTGCTGTTCCTGTTGCTGACTCCTTTCCTTCTCAATATGGCCGCTCGCATCGGGTTCCGTCCGGTCCTGGCCACCAGCCTGCTGCTGTGGCTGGCCGCGCAATCCGGCCTGAAGGAATGGCTGGTCGGTTCGCTCGCCGGCGGCTGGCTGGTAATCGCACCGGGCGCTTTCAACCTGCTGGCCTGGCAACTGCTCTGGATCGGTGGCCTGTTCCTGGGTTATCGCCTCCAGCAACGACGCCCTGAGCGGGCGGTTCTGGCTCTACCCCCGATATCCTGGCCGATGCTGGTGACCCTGGCGCTCTTTTTCTTCTGTTGGAGATGGCCGTGGATTCCATTTTCCGTGGATCTTGGCGATCACGGCTGGCTGCTGGACAAATGGCGACTGGGACCGCTACGCCTGCTGAATTTCTTCGTTCTGTTGTATCTGGCGCTGTGGCTGGGACCCCATCTCGCCAGGGTGCTCGGCAGACTGAAACCCCTGATGCTGATCGGCCGCAACACCCTGCCGCTGTTCTGTCTGCACATCTGCTTCAGCTTGCTGGCGGTCGGCGTCATCGAACTGTACGAACTTCCCGACGGCTGGCGCTATTCGATCCTGATGCTGCATCTGGGCTTGATCCTGGGCTCGTCGCTGGTGCTGGACAAACTTTCCAATCGCTCGCTCGGTAGCCAGGCTCCCGCTCCGTCGCCGCGCGGCTGATTCTCTACCCTCCCAAGCCGAGTCCTGGAGACTTTTCGCGTCATTTCGGCGCATATCCGCCCAAGTCCGCACCAATTTCGGGCGAACCATTCCTGGTTTGCCCCATCCGATGGCGCTCGTTACACTCGCGGCCACTCCACATCGCGCCCAACCCCGCTTGCTCTGCTTATTATCATTATGAAAGTGCTGGATTTTTGAATCAGCGGCAGCGCGACCACAAAATTTGCGCCAATCACGCCAAGTCAACATTCAGTGGCACGTCATTTGTTTTTACCCTCCTGATCCCTTCCCGCTAGTGAACCGACTCATGCAGCAGACGCGCACCGCCGCCGGTCTGTACCGGCCTGAATTCGAAAAAGACAGTTGTGGCTTCGGCCTGATCGCCCAGATGGACAACCAACCCAGCCACTGGCTGGTGCAAACCTCCATCGCTTCCCTGGCCCGTCTCACCCACCGCGGCGCGGTCGCCGCCGACGGCAAATCCGGCGACGGTTGCGGCCTGCTGATGCGCAAGCCGGATGCCTTTCTGCGGCTGGCGGCGGCCGAAGCGGGGATCGAACTGGGCGAACATTACGGGGTTGGCATGGTGTTTCTCAACCGCGATCCGACCCTCGCCGCCGCCGCCCGCGCCGACCTGCACGCCGAACTGGAAAAAGAGGGATTAACGGTCGCCGGCTGGCGCGTCGTGCCGGTCGATCCCGACGCCTGCGGCGCGGAATCGCGCCAGACCTTGCCGCATATCGAGCAGATTTTCGTCACGCCCCCGGCGGACATGCCTCCAGACGTCATGGAACGCCACTTGTTCGTGGCCCGACGCCGCGTCAACCCGCGCATCCGCGCCCGCGATCCGGTCTACTACGTGCCCTCGCTGTCGGGGCGGGTCATCAGTTACAAGGGCCTGGTAATGCCAGCCAATCTGCCGGTGTTTTACCCCGACCTCCACGACGAACGGCTGGAATCCTCGATCTGCCTGTTTCACCAGCGGTTTTCCACCAACACCCTGCCGCAGTGGTGGCTGGCGCAGCCGTTCCGCTATCTGGCCCACAACGGGGAAATCAACACCATCGGCGGCAACCGCAACTGGACCGAGGCGCGCAGCCACGTCTTCTCCTCGCCGCTGCTGCCGGACATGGCGGAAATCCGCCCCCTGGTCAACCTGACCGGCTCCGACTCCAGTTCGCTGGACAACATGCTGGAGGTGCTGGTGATGGGCGGCATGGACCTGTTCCGCGCCATGCGCCTGCTGATTCCACCCGCCTGGCAGAACATCGAACACCTGGACCCCGACCTGCGGGCGTTCTACGAATACAACTCCATGCACCTGGAGCCGTGGGATGGTCCCGCTGGCATCGTGCTGACCGATGGCCGCTACGCCGCCTGCGTGCTGGATCGCAACGGCCTGCGCCCGGCCCGCTACGTGATCACCGAGGACCGCCACCTCACCATCGCCTCGGAGATCGGCGTGTACGACTACGCGCCCGAGCACGTCGTCGCCAAAGGCCGGATGCGGCCCGGCGAGATGCTGGCGGTCGACGTGGAAACCGGTCGCTTGCTGACCCCGGCCGATATCGACCACGATCTCAAGAACCGCCATCCCTACCGCCGCTGGCTGCGCGGCCACGTCCAGCGGCTGCGCTCGCTGTACCGGGACGAACCGACTCCCGAACCGCTGGCGCCGGAAGTTCTAAACACCTATCAGAAGCTGTTCGGGGTGACCTTCGAGGAACGCGACCAGGTGCTGCGGGTGCTGGCCGAGGCCGGCCAGGAAGCGGTCGGCTCGATGGGCGACGACACTCCCTTCGCGGTGCTGTCCGCACGGCCGCGTTCGCTGTACGACTACTTCCGCCAGCAGTTCGCCCAGGTCACCAATCCACCCATCGACCCGCTGCGCGAGGCGGTGGTGATGTCGCTGGAGACCTGTCTGGGCGCCGAGGGCAACCTGTTCGAGGAAAGCCCGGCCTACGCCCCGCGCCTGACCGCCAACTCCCCGGTGCTGACCGACGGGCGGCTGCAAGCGCTGCTGACCAATCCCGCCGGCCGCTATCCGCACCAGCGGATCGACCTCCACTACCCGG
>JRYF01000637.1_pt1 | contig 14699 bp, 13 predicted proteins | sample 235331 | NCBI WGS metagenome assembly JRYF01 (sample SAMN03074217, study PRJNA261475) | activated sludge metagenome | biome: Wastewater Treatment Plant; feature: Wastewater; material: Activated sludge; isolation source: activated biomass of a wastewater treatment plant treating hydrocarbon... ...
TGCCCGCACGGCGGCGGCGCGTTCAGCGGCAAGGACCCGAGCAAGGTCGACCGCTCGGCCGCCTACGCGACGCGCTACGTGGCCAAGAACATCGTCGCCGCCGGGCTGGCGCGCCAGTGCCAGATCCAGGTCGCGTACGCGATCGGCGTCGCGCGGCCGATGAACATCACCGTCTACACCGAGGGCACGGGCGTCATCCCGGACGATCGGATCGCCGCCCTCGTGCGCGAGCACTTCGACCTGCGCCCCAAGGGCATCATCCAGATGCTCGACCTGCTGCGGCCGATCTACCGCAAGACTGCCGCCTACGGGCACTTCGGGCGCGACGAGCCCGAGTTCACGTGGGAAAGAACGGACAAGGCCGCTGCGCTGCGCGCAGCGGCTGGCCTGTAGGGCCACCGCGCGAAGCGCGGCTTGGCCGTTCTTCGGCGCAGGCTCACATCGCGCAGCGATGTGAAGGGGCGAAGCCCCGTGCCGCAGCCAAGGTACCGACAAGGCGGGCGCCGCTCATATCCGCGCAGCGGATGTGAGCGGTGACCAGAAGAACGGACAAGGCCGCTGCGCTGCGCGCTGCCGCGGGCCTGCATGGCCCCGACCGAAGCGAGCTTGGCCGTTCTCGGGCGGCGCACATAGCTACCTTGGTACGCATCTCGCTGCCGGCCGGCAGGCGCTGGACGCGATCGGCCGTCGGTCCAGCCGCAGCGCCGCTGCTGCGGATGCGACTGAGCGGCAGCGCCGGGGCGTCGCCGCCGCGTCACAAGGTGTCCCGAAAGCCTGCCTCGCGCTGACCACGCAGCGCCGCGACCAGCACCTCGTCGCGCACCTCGTCGTAGCCGTACAGCGCGACATAGCCGCGTGCGCCACGGCCGATGACCAGTTCACGCAGGGCACCGGACGCCGGCCGACCGATCAGCGGGTGCCGGGCCAGCAACTGCAGCGCATCCAGGATCTCGGCGATGCGCGACTCGACGTCGGCGACCTCGTGGTCCGCGAGGTGGTCGGCGATGCGTTCGAGGTCGCCCCGCGCGTGGCGAGACAGCCGGACCGTCGTCACGAGCGCCTGGCCGCACGCACGACCGCTGCGTCCTCGAGCAGCGGTGGCTGCGGCGGATCTTCGCCGCGCGCACGCGCCATCAGATAGGCACGCATGTCGTCCAGCGTGTAGTACGAGCCGGTTCGGCGGTACTCGTCGAGCCGGCGCGCCGCCTCGGCCTCGAAGTCGATGCGCCGCTCCATCGCCGCGGTGGCCTCGTCCAGCGTGTCGACCATCACGGCGTGCGCCGACTTCCCCTGCGCCGCCGCCAGCCGTTCGATGCGCGCCTTGACCTCCTCGGGCAGGCGCAGGGTCGTGGTGCTCATTGCGTCGGGTCTCCTTCGGTTAAGCGTAGCACAATTGTGCTATCCGGCAGATGAGCGCAACGGCCCGCATGCGGGCAGTTGTTTGGCGCCGGGCATGGCGGCGGGCCTGGAAGCGGGCCTGGACGCGGCGCCGCATCTGACCGACCTGGCCGGCCGCGTCGCCGAGAGCGTGGTGGGGCACTTCTTCAAGTCCATCGTGAACCTCGACGTGGCCTGCTTCCCGGAGCGTGGTGCCGAGCCGGAGGTCGACTTCGTGCTGACCATCGGCGAACAGCAGATCCCGGTGGAGGTGAAGTACCGCCGCCGCATCACGCACGAGGACACGCGCGGCCTGCGCGCCTTCATCGAGAAGTCGCACCACAACGCGCCGTTCGGCTTGATCGTCGCCCTTGGCGACGAGCCGGCCACCGACGACCCGGGCATCGTCAGCCTGCCCTTGCCCAGCCTGCTGCTGATGCGCTGGCACGGTGCTTCGGCAGCTTCACCCGTCCCCGCGCGCCCGGTTCAGCGCCAGCAGCCGGCGCAGGATCTCGTCGTCGGGCCAGTCGGGCCGCCAGTCGGCCCAGCCGTAGGCGGCGGCCACCGCGGCGCCGAGCGCGGCGTGGGCGTGGGCCAGCCAGGCCGGGCGCTGGTTGTAGAGGTTGGTCTGCGTGCGCTTGGCGAGGTCCTTCTCGTGGCCGGGTTTGGCGACGATGCGGTCTGGGTAGGGCGAGTGCGTCATGCCCAGCGGCACGACTTCGGGGACGCGCTCGGTCCACTCGGCCGGATTCAGCCAGCGCTCGCGCAGCGCGACCAGCCGCGCGGCGGCGCGGGCGATGGCTTTGGCGGACAAGCGCATGGCAGGCGGCATGACGGCCGGCGCGCGCCGATGGATACTCGGAGCCGNNCGCCTACCTCGCCGACGCCTTCCCCGACGCCGGGCTGGCGCCGCCGCCGGCCGCGCGCGGCGCCTACTACCGCTGGCTGTTCTTCGCCGCCGGGCCGCTGGAGGCGGCGACGACCGACCGCGTGCTCGGCGTGCAGATCGCGCCCGAGAAGCAGGGTTTCGTCGGCTACGGCGACTTCGACCGCATGGTGGCCACGCTGGTGCAGGCTGTGGATGGCCGGAGCTTCGTCGCCGGCGAGCGCTTCAGCGCGGCCGATGTCTACCTCGGCGCGATGGTCGGCTACGGGCTGCAGTTCGAGACCCTGCCGCGCCACCCGGCGCTGGTCGCCTACGCCGCGGCGCATGCGCAGCGCCCGGCGCGCCAGCGCGCGGCGGCACTCGACGACGCGCTGGCGGCCGCCTGACCCGGCCGGGGCGGCCGATGCCGGGAAGGCGGGAACCGGCCGCGCCGGGGCAAGGTCCATCGGGGACGTCCGACACCCGATGACGATGCATCCAGCCGCCCGCGAGTTCTCGCTGCCGCTGTGGCCGCTGCCGCTGGTGGCCGGCCTGCTGCCGGCGCTGGCTTCGCTGCTGGCGCTGTGGCTGTCGGTGCGCGCCGGGCTGGTGCCGGCCTGCAACCCCTTCGTCGAAGGCTGCACCTCGATCAGCCGGGCCGCCCGCCACGAACTGCCGAACCACCTGTTCCGCGCCATCGTGCTGCCGGCGGCGGCGCTGCAGGCGCTGACCTGGCTGCTGGTGGCGCGCTGGCTGCGCGCGGAAGGCGAGCGCGGCGGGGCACTTCTGGCCACGCTGGGTGTCTTCGCCGCCCTGGCGCTCGTGCTGTACGGCAGCTTCCTCGGCACCGACGGCACGGCCTACCGGCTGCTGCGCCACTACGGCACGGCTGGCTACTTCGGCTTCACCTGCGTGGCGATGCTGCTCGCCGGCCGTGCGCTCGAAAGGCTGGTGGCGCGCGGCGCGCTGGAACTCGGGCGCGCCCTGCCGCGTGCGCTGGTCGGCCTGTTCGCGCTGCTCGTCGGGCTGGGCGTGTTCAACGCGCTGGCCGGCTGGTGGTTCGTCGACCCGTTCAAGGATCAGGTGCAGAACGTCAGCGAATGGTGGGGCTCGCTGATGCTGACGCTGGTGTTCGTCGTGCTGGCGGTCGCCTGGCGGCGCGCCGGCCTCAGGGTCGCCGTGACGCGCTGAGCTGCTGCGCCGCTGCGCTGGTCAGCCGCCGCGAGGGCAGGCCGCTCAGGCGTCGAACAGCATCGCGCCGTCACGCCGCAGCGCGCCGCTGGCGACCATGTCGTCGAGCGCCTCCATCGCCCACGCCCGGGTGCCGGCCACGCCGCGCGGCGCGAAGCGCGCCCACAGCCCGGCCACCAGCGGTGCCGTCTCGGCCCAGGCCAGCAGCGGCTCGAGCGCCTGCACACGCTCCTCCATCAAGTGGTACTTCAGCAGCACCTTCAGCGCATGGCGGGCGTGGCGCGCCGGGTCGGCCTGCAGCCCGGCCAGCCGCGCCCGTGCACGCCGCAGCGCAGCCTGGACATCGCTGAACGGCGCTCCATGGCCCGGCACCACGAGCCGCACCGGCAGGCGGGCGATCAGCTCGAGCGTGGCGCCGACGTCGTCGAAGCCCGGCTCGCCGGCGATCTCCGGGAACACGACGCCGAAGCCGTTCTCCCACAGCGCGTCGGCCGAGACCAGCACCCCGTCCCGCGGCTCGAACAGCATCACCGCGTGCGGGTCGTGCCCAGGCGCGGCCAGCACCTGCCATGCGCGGCCGCCGGCGACCAGCACCTCGCCCGGCGCCAAGACGGCATCGACCGCGAAGGGTTCCAGGCGCTGCCCGGTCTGGTGGAAGCTCAACGCCGGTGCGTCCCACGCGGCGATCGCCGCGGCCTCGCCCGGCGGCACGGTGACCGGCGCGCCGAAGTGCCGCGCAAGCGCGGCATTGCCGCCGCAGTGGTCGCTGTGCAGGTGGGTGTTGACGATGCGAGCCAGCCGCGGCTGCGCTTGCCCGGCCAGCGCATGCTCGACCAACGCCACCGTCTGCCCGGCATGGTTGAGATGGCCGGTGTCGACCAGCACCGCGCCCGGCTCGCCGGCCGCGGCTTCGATCAGCAGGTTGTTCGACGACAGCCAGCCGCGTTCGAGTACGCACAGCCCCGGCGCCGGCTGAACCTGCATCGCCGCCACCCGCGCGTCAGACGGCGGCGGCCGCGGCGGCGCCGGTGATCGCCTGCGCCAGACGCGCCAGGTCGACCGGCTTGCTGACGAAGTCGACCATGCCGGCCGCGCGGCAGCTGGCGCGCTGCTCGGGCAGCACCGCGGCGGAGACGGCGACGATCGGCACGCGGCCGGCGGCCCCGGGCAGCGCGCGGATCGCCCGCGCGGCGCTGATGCCGTCCATCTCGGGCATCTGGATGTCCATCAGCACCAGGTCGTAGGGCGCGGCCTGCACCTGCTGCACCGCCTCGCGCCCGTTGCCGACGACATCGGCGAAGTGGCCGAGCTGGGTCAGCATGGCGGTCAGCAGCAGCTGGTTGATGCGGTTGTCCTCGGCCACCAGCACGCGCAGTGCACGCGCGCCGGCGGGTGCCCCGCCGGCGCCGACTTCGGCACCGTCTTCGGCATGGGCGACGGCGCGGTCTTCGGCGCCGGCCTCGTCCACCGGCCTGTCCCGCGGCGCAGCTTCGAGGACGCGCAGCGGCAGCTCGACCCGGAACTCGCTGCCCTCGCCGAGCCGGCTGTCGACCTGGATCGTCCCCCCCATCAGCACGACCAGCTCGCGCGTGATCGCCAGCCCGAGGCCGCTGCCGCCGAACTGGCGCGAAATGCGGTTGTCGGCCTGGGTGAAGCGGTCGAACAGCGTCGGCAGCGCCTGCGGTGCGATGCCGATGCCGCTGTCGCGCACGACCACGGTCCAGGTCGTGCGGCCGTTGCCGAGCGGTCGCGCCAGCGTGCGCACGGTGACGCCGCCGCGCTCGGTGAACTTGACGGCGTTGCCCATCAGGTTGAAGAGGACCTGGCGGATGCGGCCGGCGTCGCCTTCGAGTCGCGCCGGCGCACCGGCGGCATGCTCGACCTCGAGCCAGATGCCCTTGGCGGCGGCACGTGCGCCCAGCAGCGCCGCGACCTCGTCGACCAGCGCCGAGGGGTCGAACGGCGACGGCTCGAGCGCGACCCGCCCGGCCTCCAGCTTGGACATGTCGAGCACGTCGTTGAGGATGGCCAGCAAGGCCTCGCCCGAACTGCGGATGGTCTCGACGTAGAGCCGCTGCTTGGGATCCAGCGGCGTGCCCAGCAGCAGGCCGTTCATGCCGAGCACACCGTTGAGCGGGGTGCGGATCTCGTGGCTCATGGTCGCCAGGAAGCGCGCCTTGGCCTCGCTCGCCGCTTCGGCGGCGCGGCGTGCCCGCTCCAGTTCCTGCGCGGCCGCGCGCTCGCGCGTGACGTCGCGGTAGACCGAGACCATGCCGCCGGTCGCGGTGCGGCGCTCGACCGCGCTGACGATGCGGCCGTCGGGCAGGCGCTGCTCGTGCTCCAGCCCGTCGGCGTCGCGGCGGGCGACACGGTCGGCGATCCAGGCCTCGCGCGTCGCCTCGTCGGCATCGGGCATCATGCGGCGCGACGCGGCACGCGCAACCTGCGCCAGGCTGACGCCGGGTGCGACGACGTCGCGCAGGTGCGGAAACAAGGCCAGATAGCGCTGGTTCCAGGTCACGATGCGGTCGTCCGCGTCCCACAGCAGGAAGCCCTCGTCGACCGACGCCAGCGCCTCCTCGAGCGCCTGCCGGGCGGCGACTGCAGACGCCGACGCGGCGGCCAGTCGCGCGAGCCAGACCTGGGCCAGGGCGCCGAAGGCCAGCGCAAGCACGACCGTGGCCGCGGCGATGGCCACGGTCGTCGTGCGCTCGGACTGCGCGGCGGCCGCCACCGAGGCGTCGGACAAGCCGGCCGTCACCGTCACCCAGGGGTAGATCGTGGCCTGCGTCGACGCGAACTGCAGGCCCTCGCCGAGGCGCGACGGCCGCAGCCGTGCACGCCCGTCGCCGACCAGCTCGGCGGGCGCGGGCGGCAGCACGCGGCCGAGCAGGGCATCGCTCGGCGGGACGCTGGCGAGCAGCGCCCCGCGCTCGTTCTCGAGCGCGATCTGCAACCCGGGCAGCGGCATCGACGGCGCCATCATCGTCGTCAGCTCGGCCACCGGGACGCTCGCCACGGCCAGCAGACCCGGAGCCGCAGGCGGGCCCAGCGGGCGCGCGAGGTAGAGCACACGCTCGCCGGTGCCGAAGTGCATCGCCGGCTCGCTGATCGCCAGCACCGGCGTCGGATGGCGGCGCACGCGGTCGGCGAAGCCGGCCGGCAGATTGGGGCCGAGCCGGCTCGTGGCCTCGTGGGCGGCCGCCACGACATGGCCCGATGCGTCGAGCAGGAACAGGTCGCGCACCAGCAGCCGCTGGTCCACCAGGGCACGCAGCAGCTGCGGCGCGCGCTGGGCATCCGGCGGCAGCGCGACGGCTTGCGGCGCGCTGGCCGGGTCGGTCAGCAGCCCCGGCAGCTCGGCCAGCCCGGCCAGCAGCAGGTCGATGTTGAGCAGGCTGCGGTTCAACGCCGCCTCGGCGCTGCGCGCCACGGCCTCGGCCTGCCGCACGGCGGCGGCTTGCGCGCGCTGGCCCAGTTCGCGGTGCAGCCAGGTGGCGGATGCGCCCGCGATGGCGATCACCAGCGCCACGATCAGCCAGACCCCGCGCACCGCGCGCGCCGCCCGCCGGACGGGCGCATCCGCGGACGCCGCGTCGGCAGCGGGCCGGCTCACCGGGTCACCTGCCCGCCGGCCCGGCACCGATGCCCGTCACGGGCGCCAGGGTCTGGTTCCAGACCTCGGCACAGGCCGGCCCGCAGCGCTGGACCCAACGCGGCAGCACCGTCGAGACGACGATGGCCCGCCAGCGCTCGGTGTCCTGCGGCGATTCGCGCACGATCACCATGTTGCCCCGGCGTCCGCCGGTGCAGCCGGCGGCACCGCTGTTGCAGGCCAGGCCTTCGCCGGTCTCGCGTTCGGCGTCGGCCCAGATCGCGTCCTCGACCCGGGCCAGCTCCCGGCGCAGCAGGGCGCGCACGTCGTCCGGCAGCGCGCGCCAGGCCGCCCCGTTGGCACCGGCTACGGCCAGCCCCCAGTTGGCGGCCATCGTATGGATGTGCGTGGTCACTTCGTGCAGGCCGATCGTGTTGCCCGACATGGTGCCGGTGATCGCGCACTCGATATCGCCACGGCGCATCTTCGGCACGATGTCGGCGAACGCCGTCTGCACCGGCATCGCCCCCAGGGCCTCGACGAGGTCGGATTGCGCCGGGTTCGAGCTGCGGATGCGGCGCCCGGCGAGGTCCGCCAGGCTGGCGAACGGCGCCCGGCAGAAGGTCACCTGCGCCGGGTAGACGTAGATGGCCAGCGTCTCGATGCCCCAGCGCTCGCGCAGGCGCTGCTCGAGGTGCGGGCGGAAGGCCGCCATGTGGCGACGCAGCGTGGCCATGTCCGGGTTCAGCCCGGCGAGGTCGGGGGCGCCGAGCTGCGGGTCCTGCGTCGCCACCACCGGCAGCAGCGCGGTGCCGAAGGGGATGGCGCCGATCTGGATCAGCCGCAGCATGTCGTTGCCGCTCAGGCCGGCGCGGTCGAAGGCGACGATGTCGGCCCGCACCCGGCCGCCGGTCAGGCGCGGCAAGGTCTCGGTCCAGAACGGCCGTTCGTGGCGCGTGAACTGGTTCAGCCCGTCCAGGCCGCCGACCACGCGCAGGCGCAGCGGCGCCTCGGCCGGTGCCGGCCATGCGCTCGTCAGCAGCGTGGCGCCGAGTGCCAGGGCGAGCGCCACGGCATGCGTCGCGGCGCGCGCCGCGGCCGCTGCACGGACCAGGTTGAGTCGTTGCAAGACCGGCCTCGAGTCCTTCTCCGGCGGTCGGGTTGCCTTGCGCCCGTGGACCGCGCGAGAACCCCGCCCGACCTCGACGACTCTACCAGAGGGGTTCGGGGCCCGCGGTTGCGAGGGATACGGGTCGCCCTTCATCGCACGCCGGCTCCACCGCCCGCGGACGACCGCAGATAAGCGGCCTCGCGTGCGAACTGGCGCATCAGCGCGTCCGCGGCCGGTGTCGGCGGCACCGCCAGCCGCTGGAACAGCGCCACTTCGTAGACCGGCAGCGGGTCGGCCACCGGCAGCGCGACCAGCCGCTCGCGGATCAGGCCGCTGTGCGCCAGCGTGGCCGGCAGCGACGCCAGGCAGTCGCTGCCGGCCACCATCGCGAGCGTGTCGACCAGGCTGTCGGTCTCCAGCATCACCGAGGGCGCCGGCAGCCCGGCGTCGGCGAAGGCCTTCACGATGCCGCTGCCGGGCTGGCCGCTCGGCGCGAGGATGACGACCTCGACGTCGACCAGCTCCGCCAGCCGCGTCGCGCCCACCTGCGGATGGCCGCGCCGCGCGACCAGCACCATGTCGCTGCGGATCAACGGCTGCGCCTGCAGCTTCGGGTCCGCCGGCGCGGGCGGGATCGGGCAGATCATGAAGTCGAGTTCGCCCTCGCGCAGCCGCGGCGCCAGCGTGTGGTACAGGCCGCCGCGCGACTGCAGGACCACCGCCGGGTACTGGCGCCGGAAGCGCCCGATCGCCGCCGGCGCGAGCGCGATCGCAGGCGCCGCCGAGATCCCGTAGACGACCCGCCCGAGCTGCTCGCCGCGCAGCTGGGCCACCGTCTGACGGGCACGCTCGGTCTCGGCAGCGATCTGCGCCGCGTGGACGAGGAAGCGGCGGCCGATCGTGGTCGCGCGCACGCCGCGCGTGTGGCGCTCGAACAGCGGCGCGCCGAGGTCGTCCTCCAGCCGGCGCAAGGACTTGGTCAGCGCCGGCTGCGTCTGCCCGCTGGCGCGCGCGGCGGCGTGCAGGCTGCCGTGTTCGGCCACCGCCAGCGCGTCGAGGATCTGCTGCAGCGTCATCGTCGGCGGGACCGGCGCGGGCCTGGCCTGCACCGATGCCTTCAGGTAATCGCCAGCCCGATTGTGCTATTGGACGCTGGGCGCCGCGAGGTCTACATTGCAACGCTCGTCGCAGCCGAGACCTCCGCGAGGCAGCGCGCGACCCATCACCCAATCACCCAGCGACAGGAGACATCACGATGACCGACCGCAGTTCCCGCCAACGCCGCCATGTCCTGGCGCTCGGCGCCATGCTCGCGCTGGCCCCGCTGGCCGGCCCCGCGCTCGCTCAGAGCGAGCCGATCCGCGTCCTGGTCGGTTTCGCGCCCGGCGGCAGCGTCGACGCGCTGGCACGGATGGCGGCCGATGCCTTGGGCCAGGCCACCGGCCGGCCGGCGATCGTCGAGAACCGTACCGGCGCCGCCGGCCGGCTCGCGCTCGACGCCGTCAAGGCGGCGGCGCCGGACGGTCTGACGCTGGCGGTCGCGCCGCAGGGGCCGATGACGCTCTTCCCCTACGTCTTCAAGAACCTTCGATTCGATCCCCAGCGCGACTTCACCCCGATCGCGATCACGGCCACCGGCGACCACGCCATCACCACCGGCCCGCTGACCGGGGCGCGCAACGTCGCCGAGTTCCAGGCCTGGCTCAAGGCCAACCCCGACAAGGCCTCTTTCGGCTCGCCCGGGGCTGGAACGCTGCCGCACTTCACCGGCCTGCGCATCGGCGACGCGCTGGGCACGAAGATGACCAACGTGCCCTACCGTGGCTCGGCGCTGTCGATGACCGACGTGGCCGGCGGCGTGATCGCCGCTGCGGTATCGCCCGTGACCGAGGCGCTGGAGCTGCACAAGGCGGGCCGGGTGCGCATCCTGGCCACGGCATCGGCCACGCGCACGCCTTTCGTCGACGGCGTGCCGACGCTGAAAGAGCTCGGCTTCGACGTCGACGTGCCGCTGTGGTTCGCGCTCTACGGCCCGGCCGGCATGCCGGCCGAGATGGTGGCGCGCTACAACCGCGTGATCGCCGAGGCCTTTGCGACGCCGGCCGCCAAGGAGCGCATCACGGCGCTGGGGCTGAATCCGCCGGGCGCCGTCGCGCCAGCCGAGATCGTCGCGATGCGCGACCGCGAGCTGGCCGCCTGGGGGCCGGTGGTGCGGGCCTCGGGCTTCACGCCCAGTGACTGAGCGAGGCCGCACCATGCCCGATCGCCGCCCCAGCTTCGTCTACATCGTGGCCGACGACCTCGGCTACGCCGACCTCGGCTGCTACGGCGGCCGGCCGGCGCGCTTCGGCACGATCGCGCCGGTCATCGACGCCGTCGCCGCGCGCGGCATGCGCTTCACGCGCGGCTACGCCAACTCGCCGGTCTGCTCGCCGACGCGCTTCGCGCTGATGACGGCGCGCTGGCAGTACCGGCTGCGTGGCGCCGCCGACGAGCCGATCAACAGCCGCAGCCGCGGCAGCAAGCTGCTGGGCCTGCCGCCCGAGCATCCCACCTTGCCGTCGCTGCTGCGGGATGCCGGCTACCGCACCGCGCTGGCCGGCAAGTGGCACCTGGGCTACCCGCCGCACTTCAGCCCGCTGCGCTCGGGCTACGAGGAGTTCTTCGGCCCGATGTCGGGCGGCGTCGACTACTTCGCCCACACCAGCAGCGCCGGCGACCACGACCTGTGGGACGGCGAGGCCGAGGTCGAGCGCCAGGGCTACCTGACCGACCTGATCACCGAGCGCGCGGTCGACTGGATCGGCCGTGCCGGCGCCGGCGATGCGCCGCTGTTCCTCAGCCTGCACTACACCGCGCCGCACTGGCCCTGGGAGGCGCGCGGCGACGAGGCGGTGTCGGCCCAGGTGCGCGGCAACCTGTTCCACCTGACCGGCGGCAACATCCACACCTACCACCGCATGATCCACCACATGGACGAGGGCATCGGCCAGGTGCTGGCGGCGCTGCAGAAGGTGGGGCGGCTGGACGATGCGCTGGTCGTCTTCACGAGCGACAACGGCGGCGAGCGCTTCAGCGACAACTGGCCGCTGGTGGGCGGCAAGATGGACCTCACCGAAGGCGGCATCCGCGTGCCCTGGGTCGCGCAGTGGCCCTCGCGCATGCCGGCCGGGCGCGTCAGCGACCAGCATTGCCTGACGATGGACTGGTCGGCCACCATGCTCGACCTGGCCGGCGTGGCGCCGCACCCCGACTACCCGCTGGACGGCGTGTCGCTGCGCAGCGTGCTGGAAGGCGGGCCGGGCTTCGCGCGGCCGATGTACTGGCGCATGAACCACCGCGGCCAGCGCGCGCTGCGCGACGGTCGCTGGAAGTACCTGCGCGTCGATGGCCACGACTACCTGTTCGACGTCGAGGACGACGAGCGCGAGCGCGCCAACAAGGCGCCGCTGGATCCTGACCGCCTGGCCGCGATGCGCCGCCAGTGGGAGGCCTGGGAGGCGACGATGCCGCCCATCCCCGAGGACGCGACGATCAGCCTGGGCTACTCGGCCAAGGACATGCCGCAGCGTTGAGGGCTTCCCGTCGTCAGCGCCGCACGGCGCCCGTGCCGGGTCGACGTTTCGGGCACGATGCGACAATGTGCTGAACACCGGCGGCCGGTGCAGCGAGGCTGCGCAGCTGCATTGCGCGCGGTGTCGACACCGGAGGAGACCCGATGGATCCAGCGGCGCCGATCTACGACCGCAAGCCCTGGGCCGTGCACTATGGCGCGGCCGGCGCCGAACTGCCGCCGCCACGCCACCCGCACCTGGCCGCGCTGCTGCGCGAGGCCGCCGGCCGCTTCGGCGCGCAGGTCGCGTTCACCACCTGCATGCCCAACGGCATGCACGGGTCGCTGCGCTACCGCGACGTCGACGCCCACGCCGACGCCTTCGCGGTCTACCTGCGCGAGGTCCTGGGGCTAGCCGCCGGCGCCCGGGTCGCGGTGCAGACGCCGAACAGCCTGGCCTACCCGGTGGTCGCCTTCGGCGTGCTGAAGGCGGGCTGCGTGCTGGTCAACACCAACCCGCTGTACACGCCGGCGGAGATGCTGCACCAGTTCACCGACTCGGGCGCCGAGGCGCTGGTGATCGTCGACATGTTCGGCGACAAGCTCGAGACCATCCTGGCGCAGACATCGATCCGCAAGGTGATCGTCGCCGAGGTGCCGCAGTTCTTCCCCGCCGTGCCGCGCGCGGTCATCCGCGGGGTGATGCGCTGGTGGAACCGCGCGCTGCCGGCGATCCGCGTCCCGCATGTGCGGCTGGCGCAGGCGCTGGCCGAGGGCGCAGCAGCCCGCACGCGCGGCAGCATCGACGTCGGGCGCTACACCGAAGGCCTGGGCCCGCAGACGCTCGCGCTGCTGCAGTACACCGGCGGCACGACCGGCGTGGCCAAGGGCGCGATGCTCAGCCACGGCAACCTGCTGGCCAACCTGGAGCAGGCCTTCGCCGTCGGCCGCAGCCACATCGACGAAGGGCGCGAGGTGGTGCTGACGGCGCTGCCGCTGTACCACATCTTCGCGTTCACCTTCAACCTGCTGTGCTTCTACACCACCGGCGCGCGCAACGTGCTGGTGCCCAGCCCGCGGCCGATCGGCAACCTGCAGCGCGCGTTCGACAACTACCCGATCACCTGGGCGAGCGGCGTCAACACACTGTTCAACGCGCTGCTGAACGAGGAGTGGTTCACCGCCTTCCCGCCCAAGCACCTGAAGGCGGCGGTGGCCGGTGGCGCGGCGCTGCAGCACCCGGTCGCCGAGCGCTGGCGGCGCGTCACCGGCACCGTGATCGCCGAAGGCTACGGGCTGACCGAGAGCTCGCCGGTGGTCGCCTTCAACCCGCTGACCGGCTCGCCACGGCCCGATTCGATCGGCGTGCCGGTGCCGGGCACCGACGTGCGGCTGGTCGACGACGCCGGCGTGCCGGTGTCGGCGGGCGAACCGGGCGAGCTGATCGTCCGCGGGCCGCAGGTGATGCAGGGCTACTGGCAGCGCCCCGAGGAGAGCGCGCAGGCGATCCGCGACGGCTGGCTGTACACCGGCGACGTCGCGGTGATGGACGACGACGGCTACTTCCGCATCGTCGACCGCAAGAAGGACATGATCCTGGTGTCGGGCTTCAACGTCTACCCGAACGAGGTCGAGGACGCGATCGCGCAGATGGACGAGGTGCTGGAGTCGGCGGTGATCGGCGTGCCCGACCCCCGCACCGGCGAGGCGGTGCGCGCCTACGTCGTGCCGCTGGCCGACGGGCTGACCGAGGAGCAGGTGCGCTCGCACTGCCGCCGGCTGCTGACCGACTACAAGGTGCCGAAGACGGTCGAGATCCGGCGCGAGCTGCCGAAGACGCCGATCGGCAAGATCCTGCGCAAGGATCTGCGCGCCGAGTACCGCGCGCGGCACGGAGGCTGAGGCATGCTGACCGAACTCGAGACCCGGCTGCTGGGCATCATGATGATGGTCATCATGCTCGGCATGGGGGCGTCGCTGACCTTCAAGGACTTCCGCATCGCGTTCCGCAAGCCGCAGGGGATCGTGATCGGCCTGGTGGCGCAGTACGGGGTGATGCCGGCGCTGGGCTACGCGCTGGCGGCGGCGCTGGGCATGCCGCCGGCGCTGGCGATCGGCCTCATCCTGATGGGCTGCATGCCGGGCGGCACGACCTCGAACATCTTCACCTACTTCAGCAAGGGCGTGCTGGCACTGTCGATCATGATGACGATCTGCTCGACGCTGGTGGCCGTCGTCACGGTGCCGCTGCTGCTCGAGTTCTACTCGCGCCTGAAGGGGCTGCCGGCGGAGTACACGGTGCCGGCCGGCAACGTCGCGCAGGTGCTGGTGGTGCTGGTCGTGCCGACGCTGATCGGCATCGCGCTGCGCAAGTGGAACCCGAACGTCGGGGCGACGATCGAGCTGATCGGCGGCCTGCTCGGCGTGTTCGTGATCCTGTTCCTGATCGCCACCTGGGTGCCGCGCAACCACATGCTGCTGGCGACCACGCACTGGACGGTCTACTTCGCCGTCATCGGCCTGGGTCTGTTCGGCATGGCGCTCGGCTACGTGCTGGCGCGGCTGCTGCGGCAGGATGCGCGCCGCGCGCGCACGATAGGGCTGGAGACCGGGATCCAGAACGGGCCGCTGGCGGTGCTGATCGTGCTGCTGACCTTCGAGGAGGCACTGCAGCAGGAGGTGCTGCTGGCGCCGGTGCTGTACTCGCTGTTCATCGTGCTGAGCTCGACCGTGGTCACGCTGTGGTGCCGCGCGATCACCAGGCGCGAGGAACTGGCGCGCGACCAGGCCAAGGTGCCGACCTCGGCACCGGCCGGTGCCGTGCCCGCGACGCCGCGCTGAGTGCCGGCCCTCAGCCGACCGCCATCAGGCTCGCGTTGCCGCCGGCGGCGGCGGTGTTGACGCTCAGGCAACGCTCGACGCACAGTCGCTCGAGCGGGATCGCCGTCTCGCCCGCCGCGAGCGCGGTCAGGCCGACGATCGGGCCTTCGCGCGCCGCCAGCGCGGC
>JRYF01008417.1_pt1 | contig 14688 bp, 12 predicted proteins | sample 235331 | NCBI WGS metagenome assembly JRYF01 (sample SAMN03074217, study PRJNA261475) | activated sludge metagenome | biome: Wastewater Treatment Plant; feature: Wastewater; material: Activated sludge; isolation source: activated biomass of a wastewater treatment plant treating hydrocarbon... ...
CGAGACATCTTGAACATCGGTCAAGTATAAGCGTAGTGCGGGATTTCGGAGCGATTCAATGTCCGCCCGTACCAAACTTTGATAGATGCCAAAATACTCAATTTTAGCTATTCCACCCGCATTACGCTTATACAATGTTGGCGTGTCGTGCTTTTTCTTCGTCTACATATTGGCTCAGGCTCAATTTTTGAAAAGCATCTGAATTAGAACATGCCATTCATCCGCTTTATGTGGACTTTTCTTAGTTCCGGGCTAAATTAACGTTCGATTCTGGTTGAAATCTGCAGCAGGGTGGTAACAATCGGGGTAACATCAACTGCGTGAGCGTTGGTGAGTACAACTATTGTGATTCCTTGAGATTGATCATGAAATGCGGAAGCCGAATACCCAGCGGAATTACCTTTATGTCCTAAAAGGAATCTGCCCTCATTTTTGATTTGTAAAAGTCCTGCGCCATATTTGTAGCCATCCGGGCGATCAACCCAATTGGTCATTCGATTCCACTCTGCTTCCTCAAGTACGGAGCCAGTCATTAACCCGTGAAGGAATTGTGCAGCATCAGATGCGGTAGACACCACAGCTCCTGCAGGACCAGCAGAAGTCCGAAATGCGGTCCAAGGCATCATCAGAGACACGGGCTTGGGGTCTCCAGAACCAAAAGGATCGATATATGCTACTGCAAGTTCCTTGCCGTCTGGGTCATGGGCACCGTACCAGGTGTTATCGAGTTTCAGTGGTTTTAGAACTTGAGTACTAAGAACGTCACTGAATGTCGAGTCAGTTACTGCCTCAATGATGGCCCCCAAAATATGGAATCCAGTGTTAGAATAATGCCAACCAGCACCTGGCTCAAAGTATGGGTCTTTCATTTTTGTTAGCAGGTCGTCAAGTGTCCACATTTTAGTTGGGTTTCCCATTATTGCAGGAACGAAATCCGGCTCCTGTAAGGGGTCATGGAGACCGTGGGTGTGATTCAGCAACTGTGCCAGCGTGATGGAACTAGAGTTCGGTAGATTGGGGAACCAAGTGTTAAGCCGATCATCTAAGTTTAGACGGCCTTCTGCAACAAGTTTAAGAACGGTGGTGGCCGTGTATATCTTGGAAATACTTCCTAGCTCAAATGCAGTATTTGTACTAACGGACGAACCTGGCCTTGCAAGTCCACTCGCTCCCTGCCACATAAAGCTGTCCGTGAATATGACACACGCAGCTGCTCCTGTTATTTCCATCGATGTTCTTGCAGAATCAAGGACAACTTGAAGTGACATTTCCAAATGGCTGCCTGATTGATTTTGTGCCGAAATTGTGGAGTATTTGAATAAAATGATTGAAATGGATAATAATAGATAATTTGTTTTCAAATTCAATTCAATCGCATGCTTTTTGGCGTTTTCATGATTTTCCATAATTTTTATTTTATATTTTGAAAATTATTTATTTTGTAAAGCTCATTATAAACAACCTCCTTAAATTTCTCCGGCTGCTCAATTATCAAGCCGTGGGCACAATCTTCAAATTCTATGAAATTTTTATACGGTGCACTGATAAATTCATAATATTCTTTTGCGACTGATAGAGATATTTGGAAGTCTCCACTACCATGGATAAAAACAATCAGAACTGTGAGTGAATCAATTTCTTGAAAAGGTTTACTTTTGCAATTTCACCATGTAAATGTTCCAAGGAAAATTTTTCACTTTTCGGGTATATTAGTTTTTTTCGGAAGCTATAGACCGGACTTGAAATCACGGTTTTTACCAGTTTATTTAATTGTTTTCGATAATAAAGACCAGCATATTATTCTTGTTTTAAGTAGTACCTTCCTTCACTAAAAATTAACTGCCAATCATTTTCTAAAACCAACTCCCAGTTTTCTGTAGTTAATATGTTCTCAGCAATTTTTAAATTAGATGCCGGTATAGTTGCTTTCGTAGCCTTAGTGTTTATTAAACATCCACCATTTTTTACATTGAGTTTTCCCCATACATCATACAGTTTGATACTCTGATGAATAACACCTGCTGAGTCCAACGTAATTTTATTCCCTGTAGGATAAGATTCTATGCTTGGTTCAACTAGGTCTAGTAAGAGTACTGTATCATTGTGAAAAGTTTGTTGATACGAAAGCAATTGATTTCTTTTTGCTATTTCCTTATCTAACTCTATTTTTTCAATTTCATCAACATTGTAATTTTCGCTAATAAAATGTTTGTTAAAAGAAGTATCTATTTCAGCTATACCACTATATTCCATTAAAAGAATTCCAAGGTCATCAGAATTCATCAGTTTTTTACCCCAAGATTCATTGTAAGAATATAGTAAACCACCATATAGACAGCCAGTATAATAAGGGAAACTTTCAGCAATTGACTCAGCTGATTTTACTAGTTCACCAATCATACTGATACTTTTTTGATAATCATCTAAATTAGATGCAACAAGCATGTGTCCAGTATATTCTGCTGTACCTTCTTGTAATTCAAATTTGATTTCGTCATTCACATACATGGGATATAACAAGTGCCTTTTTTTTCTAAATTTTAATGCATTTTCAATATGTATTTTTTTATCAACCTCAATATTGGAAGTTAATGCTTTTTCTAAAGCAGCCCATTCTAGTTTTAATAACACCTTGGCATTCATATTATCTATATGATGCAAATCAAATTTTTGCGGTTTTATATTTAAATCTGGCTGTAGAACATGAAAAATTTCATGTAAAAGCTGTATTTTTACATAAAAATCCGGATAGGGAAATGGGTGCGAAATATAGCCATAAGTAACCCCACCGAGCTTAGTGATAGAATTTCCTATCACTTTATTTTCCGGGTATCTACCAAAGTAAATATTACCTTGTTTAACTAATATCCCTTCCTTATCAGGCTTATTTGCAATTATTTCTCTAGAATTTTCATTAATCACCATAACAGGTTGATTGAAATTCAGCCCCCATAAATTCCCATTATCTTTTTTGGAGATTTCTTCGATTTCCTTAAACGCTTGTTCAAGAAATAATTTATCAGCTTCTGAAAATTGTGCATATAAATGACCACTTGCTGTTAGTAAAAAGAATAATATAATTTTTTTCATTTTAGCATCAGTTTAGAGTTTGGTGTTCATTGTTTAAATCGATTAATATAAAAGTAATGTGGACTCAATTGACTATAAATTGTAATACTCCCCATTATAAGGACCAAAGATTAGAGTTTTTTAATTTTATTGTAGTAGATACTTGCTTTAGGGAGTACCGATTTTCTTCTGATTGCAGACCTATTTTCTTCAATTGCCTGATTGCTTTTCGGGTTGATTCAGCCTTAGCTTGGCCTAAGAACCACTCATAAGTTTGCTGTTCTTCCTTAAGAGTATGCGACATTTGAGCGAGGGCAAAATAAGCATGGTAGTCTTGCGGATATTTTTCAATGGCTTTGATTCCGATTAAAGTTCCCCATGAATGCCCCATAAGATATATTTTGTCTCGCTTAAACTTTTGTTTTAGATAATGGGTAACTTTATGGGTATCTTCAACAAATTGGTCGATAGTCATGCTATGGCTCGGAATTTTCTGACTGTAGGAATTTCCGGCACCCCTTTGTTCCCAGGAAACAATGATAAAATCCTCCGCCAGATTATGATTGTACTTTTGCAGCAAAGGCGTTTCCGGAGTGCCGGGGACGCCATGTAGGAATAATATAATTGGTTTATGGCCATCTTCTCCCAAATAGTAAATCCATTGTTTAGTGTCATTCACATTGATGTATTCGGGTTTAATATTGTTTGATTTAACCGTGCAGGATAATTGTAGTGCTATCTGTATAAAAACTAGGAACTTCATTTGAGTAAAATTTATATTATATGTTACATCTATTAGGGCTTATGTATTCATGTAGACACACTAGTAATATTACCATTGGCACATATATGTACAAGCCCTTTACAACAAATTCACCAATTGAATGTGAACCCAAAATTTCTATTATGCCTAAACTTATATTGAAGGTCAAATGAAGTAGAATTATAAAAATAATAGACCCCTTGGAATGATTATAAATCATTGACATCAAGATACTTAATAAAACTACATTAATTGAAAAAGCCCAGAAAGGTATTTTTGATTGAGGGGAATCTAAAAACCATAACGGTGAGTGCCAAAGTGTCCAGATTACTCCTACAATTAATGCACTTGCCATCCACCCATATTTCTCTTTTATTGTTGGGTAGAGAAATGCCCTCCATCCTAGCTCTTCACCCAAAGGACCCATCATTAGGTTTATAAATATGAGAGGGAAAAGATAAGCTAGCTTAAAATTTGACCATTCAATTTGATGTCCATTTTTTATCTCAATTATCAGTAATACTACCGTAACTGCCAAAGGAATAAACGCCAATAGCATCCACCATGAAAAATTCGGTAGAGAAAATGCTAGTTGAATGTTAGAAATAAACTTTTTCTTAATTGCCCACATTATAATAGCTGAAATGCTCGGACTCCAAATTGCAATGAGCCATATCGGTAAGCCCGTAGAAGATTCCGGAGTTTGAGCACCTGGTACCTTCAGCATCATAAGGAATGATATAGCTGAAATCAAAAATGTTAAAACCAAAAAGCCGGATATTGATTTTTCAACTAAGTAGATTAGCATTTTTCTCATAATATTTACTTGTTTTTAATTCTATCTAAATCAAATGTGCATCCCATTTCTATTAAAAAACTATTGATAAAAGGCATATTGTCGTTATTGGGCAATCGGTAAAAGATGTTTGGCTTTATGAANNCCTGCAAGGGCTGAATGAAACCATGGTCGTCCAATATTCACAATTTCTCCATTGTCATTTAGCCCATACTGTTCAAAGTCGTAAATGCTTCCTAAATAGCCCATGAAAAGTCCATACTCTAAATAAAAACCGGATTTAAACATTCGGATAAATGAGTTACCGACTCTTAGACCAAGGCTTGAATAAACATCTGCTTTCCTATTGGCAAGCATTGATAGGTAAGAATAATTTCTATGCTTTTCAGTCTGTAAGTGATTAATTTCCAATCCCAATTGAAAGCCCAAATCATTAAGCCCCCAATAACCTACAGATAAGCCATAATGAGTTTTTGTATTGCATTCAAGAATGCTTTGTCCCAAATTAACATGTGGGGAAAAAGCAAAAATTAAAAACAGTAGTATATTGTAAATGTGGTTCATATATTCAATTTTTAATGGCATAATCCAATAGTGCTTTCCCAATTATCGGGGAATGTGCCCAGCTTCGGTTGTTCAGCATCAGGTAGCCAATTTGATTTTCAACATCAACATATAATTCAGTAGAAACTCCTGCATCATCCCCTGTATGTCCCCAAAGCTTATAATCCCCTAATTCGCCTTTAAATAAAAGCAATCCCTGACCATTCAAGTCCGGCCCAAAATTGTATATCGCTTGTGGTGGATTAGGTAATCGAAGGTCAGTACGATGCACTTCCATCATTAAATTCAGAGATGTTTGGTTGATTATAGATTCGCCATCTTGGGTCTCCCCGCCATTAATGAGCATAAAGAGAAATTTAGCTAAATCATCGGCCGTGCTAATAAGGTGTCCTGAAGGATAATCGGGATAAGTCTTATGAGGGTATTTGGGTGTTTTTCTTGATGAACCTGCATATGGTATAACGAGATTTTCCATAGACGTTTCATCATATCTCCATGTGGTATGATTCATCGCTAGTGGTATAAAAATATGAGCCTTGCAATACTCATTAAAATCCATTCCAATTACTTCTTGGACAATAAGTGCTGCAAGTGAAGTACCTATATTTGAATATTGCCATTGTTCACCCGGCTTACGATTAGAATAATTGTGTATAGTAAAATACTTACCCTCAGCACTCAAATAGTTTTCAAGAAAAGCATTCAAAGTCTCGGGGAAATCTTGATTACTGTATACAGTGAAGTTTTTAAATAGAAACTCGGTGTCATTTATGGATGAAGAATGGGTAAGTAGCATTTTTAAAGTGATAGGTTCATTAGGAAAGGATGGGCTAGAAACCTGAAAGGGTAAATATTGATTCACATTCGTTTGAAGATTGATTATCCCTGACTCAACCAATTGCATTACCGCTATGGATACGATCAGTTTTGATACGGAAGCAATTTGTATTTGGGTTTGAGAATTAAACGGCAGTCCTGATTCTACATTTGCATACCCATATCCTTTTACATATGCAATCCCTTCATCATTGACAGATGCAACAGCCATCCCCGGCATTTGCAATCTTTTAATTTCTGAATGAAGAACATTATCCAATTCGGTTAGAATGGATGTGTCAATTATATCCATATCATTGCTACATCCAAATGAGACCAAAAGAATAAAAAATACACTGCTTTTTATTCTCCAACTGAATTTCCCATTTTGATTGGTTAACTGTTCATCCATTTGTCTACAATTGAACATTTACACTTACAGAATATGCTATGCGGACGATTTCAAAGCCTAAATCCTTGAATTTGGCACGTTTCGCCTATTTTTTCATATCTAACATTGTCGGTGGTGGCTATTTCTTTGGTATCGCAACTAATTTAGTTTCATTCCCAAATTCCGCTTCATCCTTAATAATAAATACCGCTTTATCCACTAGAAAGCTGACTGTAATTTCATATTTATGAGCATTGGAAAATTCATTATAATCAATAACTATTGTGTTATTATCAGTCCACTTTGCTCTAGCTGCCATAGGTGTTTCAAAGCGAGTTGCATTAGAAATTTTGTAGATGCCTTTTAAGCCAAGAGGTACTTTTCTCTCCCCGACTTCATTCGATTTCTCGATATTCAAACCTAAATTAATGTATGCAGAATCGGTGTTTTGGGCACAAATAGTAAAGTAGTCAAACCCAATTGAGTTTTGCTCGAACTTGAATGTTTTAGAGCATATCTCATTTGCTTTGGGCGATATTACTACATCATCATTTTCTTTAGGTGGTTTTTGGGCTAGTTCAATTTTATTCTGAAGTAATTGAAAGTCCTTTCTATTCTGTTCAATTGGTTTATCCGATTTAAGTGCATTTACAATATATTCTCCTACTTTGCTTGGGTCAAAACCAGTTCCATACATTACAATTACTAATTTTTTCTTAGGCAAAATAATTAAGCGTTGGCCACCTCTTCCTTGAGCTTCAATTAGACCTCCCAAATCATTTCGTAACCACCATAAATATCCGTAAGATTCTTCGTTACTCCTTATTGTTTTTGCCGTTGTGGATTGCTTAATCCATTTTTCACTCACAATCTGATTTTTATTATAAGTACCATTGTTAAGTATGAGTTGTCCCAGGGTCGCCAAATCACTTGAAGTTAAAAAAATGTCACCTGATGCATTGGTAAACCCACTTAAATCAGTTCCAAACTTATAATTCTCAATATTGAGAGGTTGAAACAAATATTTTCTTGCAAATTCTTCCATTGTCATTCCAGAAGATTTTTGAATGATGATTGAGAGTAGTTGAACACCAGTTGAACAATAGACAAATTTTTCTCCAGGTTTATTTGGTAAACTTGATGTTAGTATATCTGCAAGTGGCGAATTACTTGTTTTAATATTCTCACGCATATTTTCTCCTTGTGAAAAATCAGAACAAAGGCCAGAGGTCATTGTCAAAAGATGTTCTACGGTGATCTGTTTTTTATAATCTGTATTAAACCGTGATTTATCTTCTGGAAAAAAATCTACAACTTTTTGATTGACACTCTTTATGTAGCCTTTGTCAATAGCAATCCCAACAATTAGAGAGGTGATGCTTTTTGTTATTGAAGCAATATCATGCAGGTATTCAGCTTTTTGAGGATAAAAATTAGCATCTAAGATGATATTATTATCTCTTTGAATTAAAACACTATTAATATTTAGGTTTTCTATTATAACACCATTAACTAACTCAGCCAATATTTTTGAATCAAAACCATAATTTTCTGGGTAGTTATTTTGGGCAGATACTTTTTCGATCTGTGATTGAGAATTTGAGGAAGAAGCAAATAGTATTAAAGCAAAAATTAAAAATTTATTCATTTCATTCTATTAGTTTTATTTAAGTTATTGTCAAATATTAATAAGAATCAGAACACTGAGTATTAAATTCATTATTTATGCAAATATCCAATGTAACTCAGAATTATAATTGTAGAAATGCGACCTTTTAGAATCCTATGTAGCGGAAAATACCTAAGCATAACTTTCCAAAGTTGAATGCCGTATATCTTCGGCATGGTTCACGATTCGTAAGATGGCAGTTTTTTTTGTGTTCAGTTTCTTGAAATATTGAATCGGTATCTGATCCATCCTTTCAATCAGTTCACGAGTCCGTGCAACCTTCTGGGCATGTTTTGAACTCAGCGAGTCCAAAACACTTTAACAAGTATTTTACCTGATCGGGTTTTCCAGTTAATTAACCTTCACTTTACAGGGTGCTTAGTCCCTGTTTTTCAGCACTTCCTTAAAATCAATGATATAGATATTGGTGCTGCCATTCAGTGTGTGATCCATTCGTCCTTCGAACTCATTTCGATCCATTTTCTTATTGCCGAACATTGAAGAATCAAACCGATCGCTGGTAAAAAAGAAATATTTTCTGTCTGAACTAACATAGGGGTTATAATCAATTCCCGATGAGTTGATCTTATCACCTAAATGTATTGCCGGGTCCCAGTTTCCATTTTTGTTTTTAAAACTGATATAAAGATCTCCCCGACCTTGATCATCATTACGCCCCCAGGATGTAAATATGAGGTATTCTTCATCCGGACAAACAAATGCATTGAATTCTGACAATGATGAGTTTATGGCAGTGCTTAATAATTCGAGTTCTGCATACTGTCCATTTAAAAATCGACTCATCCAAATATCCTCCCGGCCAATACCATCCGGTAAAGAAGCATTAAAATACAGGTTGCCATTTCTGGCGAGGGTTGGTGAAAATATATGAACATTCTTATCTACAGGAATATCAAGTAATTCAGGTTTTCCCCAGATACCATGTTTCTCGTTTTTAACAACCCAAATCCGTGTTATCCCGCCATCAGGATGATGTCTATTGGGTCGGCTGGAACTAAAATAAATCTGGTTTCCATCCGGAGAATAGGTCGGTTCAAAATCGTTATACTGCCCAGAAAATGCAGCAATTGCCGGGCGGTTCCAAAAGCCATTGATTTTTTTGCTATGCATAATCACAGAAAAACCGCGAGAATGAGATACGGTATAAAAAAGTTCATCACCGGCTGGAGAAAGAATAAAGTCTCTTTGGTTATATCTGGTGGATATCACATTTTCAGAAAAAATAGAAGCCGAATCAGTCGGTTCAAAATTGATTTCGACCATCCCGCTATTCGAATAGTCGGTTGAAATGAGGGTTCTGTCTTCAATACTGTTCACAAAAGTACCATGAATTTTACTGGTTTCTGCCTTAATGCTTGCCCATTCCTCGTCTGCCATAAATCCATCCCAGGCAGCATTCATGGCCAGTTCATCTTCCCATTCCAATAGGTATACAAACTCATGCTTATCATCTAATTCCGATATCCACATGTTGCGGATTTTGAAACCATAATTATTCATAATTCTAAAGGCATGATCCCGAAACCTTTCGTGAAATGCCTTGGCATTTTCCCTTGGAACATCGTAAATCCTCAGTTGGTATATCGGGGATCTGGAAGTGTTAGGGGAAGCGGCTTCAGGTTTTAATATATCTGTCTGGCTATAAACAGTGTTCATCACGGCAGCACCCAAAAACAGTATCAACAGAAAAATTGATCTCATAAGTGTAATGGTAAATATGATTCGTATTATTGTTGATGTCATTTTGAAATTATCTTATGATTAAAATATTCTATCGTCATGAGTAATTTTTAATCATCTACACATTTATTTTTCTGTGAAAATGAATTCATCAAATTCAATGGTTCCGGATATAAAGTATTCTCTCCAGGTTTGAATATTCCCTTTCTATATGTAACTATGATCACAACAGTCAAGCCTTTCATATATTTTGGAATTACCAAAAGTAAATTTTGCTGCGCCCATTTGCTGGTCTTCGTCAAACCAAATACTATGAAATTTTATAACGATCAACTTAAATGAGTATGCGCACAAGTTGCTTGATGTACCAAAGTTCCCTTTTCAGATTCTAATTTCAAAGTGCTCAGGGCGCATATTCATTTTATGGTTTGTTAGATTCAGATATTTTGGTTGGTGGTGATATTTTGTCGATTAAGATGATTCCATTATAATGTTTTACCGGAACAATTCTATGCTCAAAACGCCCCCATTCATAAGATGGAATTGTATCATAGACCCAAGACAATAAAGAATCATTATTGCTTATCTTATCTAAATTCAAATAAGATGTTGCATAACCAGATTGCTTCATTTGCGCTTCTAAGCTGGATTCACTGGGTGGAGTAAAATTGTATTCCTTGTTTATAAAAAATGCCCAAGCTGTACCTTCATAACCATAAACTCCAATGGTGAATACCTGGTTGGTAAATTTTTCATGAACATATTCTCCCTGTCGTTTAAAGGGAGAATCAAGTCCAGATATTTTGCTATACGATTTCGAAACATGTGCATTGTGAGCCCATACAATTATTTTCTCACCATTATATACAGAGTCAGCAAGCCAAATTAAGTTTTCTGCCATAATTGCATCTCTCATTCTCTCCATTGTTTCTCGACTATATTCATCTTTTTCAATAGACATTGTGCTTCGAATATTATCAAGTGATTTTATTAGTAACTCTACTATATGTTCAGATTCTGAAAATTGATTTCTTATCAATTCTCCATTATTTAAAACTAATTTTTTGCAAAAAAGTAAGGAATCCAAAATGGATTTTCGTTGCTCTTCGAAATTGTCTTTGTTGATACCCCCATTGGTGAATTTGCTCAATCCATAGTCGACATATTCAAAAGTCTTAGCCTTAGTAGTATCTATCTTAGCTAGTACTTCTTTAAAAAAAACAGGAAAGTAATGACCGGTAGAAATGTTATCAAATCCAGTCAAAATCAATGGATTGTCAGATTTCTGGGTACTTTTTATGTATGAAAAAAGAGGAAGAGCCTCTTTGAAATTCCAAGCACTATAGAAGCAGTTTTTCATTAAAATCGTGTCGTTAAGTGATCCAATGTTCATGAATGCACTCGAACAATCACCTAAGGAACCTTCAACAGCAATAACATTATATCCTAATTCTTGGTGTAAATATTTAACTAATCTAGTTTTCAGTTTGAAATACTCCGCCATGCCATGCCCACTTTCTCCAATTTGAACAATTCTTTTATCTTTTAAATCATCGTTTAGAAAAAATAAATCATTATATGTATCATTTGATAAAGAGTTAATTTGATGGAATTCTGCTTGATTTTTTCGTTCATGACGCATGCAACTAAATGAGACTAAAACTAAAATGCTAAATAAAAGTGACTTTTTCATCATATAATAATTTATTTAAATCTAACGGTAAAGTATTAGCGTAGTGCGGGTTTAGAAGCGATTCTCTTTCCGTTTGCACTACACTTAATGAAATGCCAAAGTACTGAATTTTAGCAAAACAGCCCGTATTACGGTTATACAGTGTTATGCTCTTTTTTAATTTCAAGCAATATCCAAATACCAATGGCTATTCTAACTAATGGCTGTAGATAAGGATATATCCATTTGTAAGACCAGTTCACTATTCCATTTAATGAATCAATTCCCAAGTAGTATCTTAGAAATGAAGAAAAACTTAAAATTCCTATGAATAAAAGTGATATTCCAATCCATTTAGACAACCCATTCTTACGAATAAATGCTAGTCCATAAAAAAAGGTGCCAATCCCAAATCCATAAATAACTAAAAAATATTTACTATCTGATATCCCACTTGCAGAATGTATCAAAGTGGTGAACATATTCTTTGTGATTTCATTATCTGCATTTAAATATCCAGGTCTCCAAATTTGATTTAATGCATCTATTAGTAATGCTTGTTGAGACATCTCAGTATATGCCCAAACAAATAGAAAAAGAGTTCCAAAAACTACATTTAGCGGGTATTTTTTAAATAAAATAAATGCTACTCCAATTATCGCTAAAACATTAACCTGAGGGTGTATGAAAAGTATCCATAGCTTACTCAAATAAAGGGAATTACTATATAATAAAGTTCTCGCTTCAAAATCAGCGGCTTCTGGATTTGGAAGAAAAATCAGCAAAGTTGTTGTTAAAGCTCCGAGGAAAGAACAAACTGCTGTAGCTCTTAAAAAAGTTTTGAGTTGATTAGAGTAATTCATAACATTCTTAATTAATAAATTGAGCATAACAGTTCCTTCCTTTAAAGCGTCTGCTTCATGTTGGGCGTCATTCAATTTGTTTTACAATTGCGTATTTGCTTTATTTTTTATGCAAATATCCAATGTAGCTCTGAATTATAATTGTAGAAATGCGACCTTTTAGCCTCCTATGTAGCGGTGATAAAGTGTATCTCTGTAGGTCTGAATTTTCCTGGGTGACAGATTGGCAATTGACTTTACTTCATTGATAAGGTGAGGTTGGTCATGGTAGTTGTATTTAACAACTAATTCCATCCAATCAACCGAGCTCCCTTTATTGAGAATAAAATCAAGGTAGTTGTTAACTCGAATAATTTTACAATAGTTTTTTGGGGAAATACCTATGCGAGTTTTAAATAGCCTTTGTAACTGACGTTCCGAAACATAAATATTTTTAGCTATGTCGCTAATATTTGCATTCCCATTTGCCTCCGTGATAATTTTAAGTGCGTTTTGAAGAGGTGGATTATTTAGTTTTTGGTTAAGGTTTTCTGTTAAAAATCTTTCAGTAATTTCAGTTTTTTCTAAAAAACTCTTTTCATTGAGTTCAAGATGCAATTCTTTATATCTCTTATTCAATTTGTCAGGAAAATGGCTTAAAAATTTCGTTGCAGGTTGTTGAACTAATTTGAATAGCCCTTCACCAACAAATGAAATCCCAAATAAATCAATTTTTCCTTTTTGGTTTATAATTATACTTGAAGCAAACGCAGGTACAATAAAAAAAGATTGGTTTTTTATATTGGCTTTGGGAGCATTCAATTGATCAATATCATTCCCGAAGTTAAAAACTAATAAACTCTGAGCCTTCGGTAAATACCTGGAATTGACCCCCGAGGCACTTTCAATTTCACCATTCATCTGCCAATAGCAAAGGACATCACCTTTTAATTGGTCTTGAGTTACTATTTTCTCAGTATAGTTCATTAAACTTCAATGTAAATTTTTTCATTTGGAGTTTGTATTAGCATGCACGCCAACGGTTTGCGTGTTGCCGCAGTTGGCGATTTCGGAGCACTTCACTGTCAACCTGCACAAAAGTTTGATAGGAGCACTCAGCTTCAATTTTGCACGTCACCGCCAATTGAGGCAACACGCTGTTACCAGCTGGCGTTCTTGTCCACCGTGTATGTAAACCATTGTCGTTGTTGAGTTTCACTGTCTTTGTCGTGTTGGTCTGTGCGGTTGCGTATTTTTTATTTTCAGAAGGGGAGGAGATTTTTTTTAATTCAATTTTGTCTGCGTGGGAAAGGTGGAAGCTCTTTTGCAAGCTTTGGTCTGTGCTTGGGCTTGTGCGGCTTGCAAATGTGCTTACACCTGTGCGTTGGCTTGTTCTCATGCTGTTAAATTGTCTGCTAATAGTTCTGCTTGTTTTAATACTGTGTCAATTGCCTTTTGTTGTTTGTCTGGCGGATAGCCGTATTTGTTCAGTGTCCGCCTTATACAAGCACCATGAGTTTTGCTCTTGCACTTTCTCTGATTGTCCAGTCAATTGTTGCGTTGGCTCTTACCTTGTCCGCTATTTCTCTTGCGATTTCTTTCAAAGTGTCGTCACCTAAAACCTGAACAGCACTGTCGTTTATTTCAAGTGCATTGTAAAAAGCAACTTCATCATTATTCAGTCCGAGTTTTTCTCCTTCCTTGTCTGCTTCTTTAATTTGTTTGGCAATGTTGATGAGTTCCTGAATGATTTCTGCCGTTGTCAGCAAGTTGTTTTGATAGCGTTTTATAGCACCTTCCAACATTTCCAAAAGTTTCTTGCTCTTCACAAGATTTGTCTTGGCTCTTACTTTCAATTCGTTGTTCAATATTTTTTTCAGCAATTCGATTGCCAAATTTTTGTGCTGCATCCCCTGAACTTCCAAAAGGAATTCGTCTGATAATATTTCCAGTCCTGAAATTTCGGGCTTGTCAATTCCTGCTGCATCAAAAATGTCAATCACTTTATCGCTGCTCAATGCTTCATCAACAATTTGTTTGATAGCAGTTTCAATTTCTACATCAGATTTGCCGCCACCAATTGGGGCATCAAATTTTGACAACCTTGCTTTCATCGCTTGGAAAAAAGCAACTTCGGGTAAGTGTGGTTGAACTTCTTCTTTTGTAATGCAAAGTGATAGTGCCTGACTTAATAAACTTACTTCTCTGATAAATCTTTCTTTGCCGTCCTGCAAACCCAAAATGTGTTCTTCGGCTTGTAGAATAATTGAAAGCTTTTCCTGTGCATCTACAACAAAGAATCTGCGATAATTGAATTTGAAACTGCCCTCATAATATGCTTCGGGTTCTTCAACTAAAATATCGTTTCGGGTGATGCTGTCTTCATTGAACATTTGTTGCACCAC
>JRYF01005939.1_pt1 | contig 14656 bp, 11 predicted proteins | sample 235331 | NCBI WGS metagenome assembly JRYF01 (sample SAMN03074217, study PRJNA261475) | activated sludge metagenome | biome: Wastewater Treatment Plant; feature: Wastewater; material: Activated sludge; isolation source: activated biomass of a wastewater treatment plant treating hydrocarbon... ...
GGCGCCGACGATGGCCTTGTTCGGCTGCACCGGGAAGCCGGTGATGTTGGCCACCAGCCGCGAGGCGGGCACGATCTGGGTCGTGTCGATATTCGTCTCCAACTGAAAGATGTCGCGGCGGGTGCGCACCGTCATCACGATTTCTTCCAGCGAGGCGTTGCCGGCCCGCTCGCCCAAGCCGTTGATCGTGCATTCCACCTGTCGCGCCCCGGCCAGCACCGCCGCCAGCGAATTGGCCACCGCCAGCCCCAAATCGTTGTGGCAATGGACCGAGAAAATGGCCTTGTCGGCATTCGGCACCCGTTCGATCAGATTGCGGATGGTATGAGCGAACTGATCGGGGACGTTGTAGCCGACGGTGTCGGGAATGTTGATGGTGCGTGCGCCCGCGTCGATCACGGCCTCGGTAACCCGGCACAGGAAATCCAGTTCGGAGCGGCCGGCGTCTTCGGCGGAGAATTCCACGTCGTCGGTCCAGCGCCGGGCGCGGCGCACCGCCTCGACCGCCCGTTCCAGCACCTGATCCGGCTCCATGCGCAGCTTCATCTTCATGTGGATCGGCGACGTGGCGATGAAGGTATGAACGCGGCAGGCGGCGGCCTCCCTCAGGGCTTCGCCGGCTTGATCGATATCCGCGTCGGCGGCGCGCGCCAGCCCGCAGACCACGCTGTCCTTGACCGCCCGCGCCACCGCCCGCACCGCCTCGAAATCGCCGGGACTGGCGATGGGAAACCCGGCCTCGATCACATCCACCCGCATCCGCTCCAGCATCTTGGCGATGCGGACTTTCTCGTCCTTGGTCATCGAGGCGCCGGGGCTCTGCTCGCCGTCGCGCAAGGTGGTATCAAAAACAATCAGCTTGTTCATACCGTGCTCTCCAAGTGAGATTCGCTGGCCACGCCGATCGCGAGCGATTCGGTGGGCCGTCATGGCGATGGATTATGGCGATTTTGCCAGCTTTGTCAGCCGAACATCATGCGACATTGTTAAATTGGCATGGGACCGTTGTGGACAAAACCCGCTTTCGGCGCTACCCGCTGGTCGAGGTGGTATAATTTCCCCGTCAAACAAGCGGGAATCAAGAGTACCGCGTCATACAGGAGGGACCGCAGCAATGAACGCACCAGGCAACCGAGATTATCTATCCGAATTTCTGGGCGCGCACGAACCGCCGTGCCTCTCGCTCTACCAGCCGACCTTCCGCCATCATCCTGACAACCAGCAAGACCCGATCCGGTTTCGGAATCTGGTCAGGACCCTGGAAGAGTCGCTACGGCAAAAATTTCCGGTGTCCGAAATACCAGGCTTCCTGGAACCGTTCCAGTCCCTGGCCGATGATCGCGATTTTTGGAATCACACGCTGGATGGGCTGGCCGTGCTCGGCGCGCCCGACCTGTTTCGGGTTTTCAAACTTCAGCGGCCTGTCCCCGAACGGGCCATTGTGGCCGACAGTTTTCACCTCAAACCCTTGCTGCGCATCTGGCAGTCCGCCGACCGCTACCAGGTGCTCGGCCTGAGCCGTCAGGACATCAAACTGTTCGAAGGCAACCGCGACGCCCTGGACGAAATCGACCTGGCGCCGGGCGTGCCGCGTACCATCACCGACGCGCTGGGCGAGGAATTGACCCAACCGCACCAGACCGTCGCCTCTTACGGCCTGGGCGCGAAGGGAACGCCGATGCGCCACGGCCATGGCGGGAGAAAGGAGGAGGTGGAGAAGGACGCGGAACGGTTCTTCCGCGCGATCGACCGGGCGATTCTGGAGCATCACTCGCGGCCCTCGAGTCTGCCCTTGCTGCTGGCCGCGCTGCCGGAACACCACGCCCTGTTCCATCAGGTCAGTCATAATCCGTTCCTGATGGCCGAGGGCATCGAAGTCCATCCGGATGCACTGACGCTGGACGCCCTCCGCGAACGCGCTTGGCGCGCGGTCGAGCCCCGGTATCTGGCGCGACTGGCTAAACTGGTTGAGGAGTTTGGGGCGGCGCAGTCCAAAGATCTGGGGTCGGACGACTTGGCGCGGATCGCCGAAGCGGCCGTGGCGGGACGGATCGCGACGCTGCTCGTCGAAGCCGAACGCCAGGTTCCCGGCCGGATCGACGCCGCGACCGGCAAGATCGAGTTCGCCGATCTGGCCGACCCGGAAGTCGACGATCTGCTGGACGATCTGAGCGAACGGGTCCTGAGGATGGGCGGCCAAACCGTGATCGTCCCCAAGGAGCGGATGCCGACGTTGACCGGCATCGCGGCCATTTATCGGTTTTGAGCCAGAATGCCATATCGAGCTGTCAAATCACTTCGTCAGGAGGGAGGACCCATGCAAATTCAGATTAATACCGACAGCCATATTTCAAGCCGCGAACCGTTGGCACGGCAAATCGAGGCTGTGGTGACGGACGCCTTGGACCGGTTCAGCGACCAGATCACCCGCGTGGAAGTCCACCTCAGCGATGTAAACAGCCACAAACTCGGCCACGACGATAAACCAGATAAACGCTGCCTGTTGGAAGCCCGTCTCGCGGGTCGCCAACCGGTGGCGGTCAGCCATCAAGCCCCGACTCTGGAGCAAGCCGTCGACGGCGCTGCCGGGAAATTGAAGCGGTCCCTTGATAGCACCCTCGGGCGGCTGAGCAATCGCAAGGGGCGGCTCCCCCGGCCGGAGGAGCCAGGCCCTCTGGATGAAGGGCAAAGCTAACAACATGTTATGGAGCGGTCCCTCTTGCCGCCTGCTTGGGTAAAACCTGGAGCGTGGCGGCGTCCCCACTGGAGGGGTTCGATATGGCCGCAACGTCCGACACCGACCAGGAAACGCCGCCACTCTGGCAATTTGTCAGTGTTGCCGATTACCGTCCCCCCACCTCCAGCAATTCTCAATTTAAAACATTTTGAATATCATGATGTTCCCTGAAGCGTCTAGAAAAAGTCGCATGGCCTTTCCTTTTTCTCCAAAACCGCTGCCCTTCACCGCCCCACCGCGTTAATCGCACGGATCCGCACGACCTTTCGCGAGTTCCCCGACGAGCGACGGGGAGGCAACCACCAGCGCTATACCCTGGAAGATGCGGCCCTGAGTGCTTTTTCGGTGTTCTTCACCCAAAGCCCCTCGTTTCTGGATGACCAAGGATGGCCGATGGACGAACGCTACCAGGCAGTGCGGGCGATCCTGCCCTCACGGCGGACCTTCTTCGAGTATCCGCGCGCGCTGCTCCAGTACCTACCCTTCACCCATTGGGAGCAGTTGATGGCCTTCATGCTCGATGCCCTCGAACCCGTCGCTATCAATTCTGGATAGCGTAGAGTTCAAATTGAGAATTGCTGTCGACGGGGTGATCACCGGATGCACGGTGACGCCCGCCGCGGGGGATGAACGCGAGGCGTCGTGGGAGTTGACCGAGGGCATTCGGGGCTTGATGATGGGTGATAAGGGGTACCTGAGCGCCTTTCTTCAGGCCGAGCGGGCGACCGTCGGCATCGATCTGCAAACCCCGTTGCGGGCCAACAGGACCGATCCTCGCCCCCCATGGGTCGTCCGGCAACTCACGCGCACCCGCCGCCGCGTGGAAACGGTCATCGGACAACTGAGCGATCTGTTTCATTTTGAGAAAAGCCGGGCCGGGATGTTGGGCACTTGACGAGTCGGATTGCCCGAAAAGTCTTGGCGCATACCTTGGGTATTTTCATGAACCGGCAAGTCGGTCGGTCAGACCTGCAGTTTGAGGGCCTGATCCCTTGAAAGTCGAACATCGCGTCTGATACGTTATGATCTCACTAGCACGGAAGAGAAAATTATTGGATACGCAGAACAGCCTTCTAAAGTTATTCAACAAATATTTTCAAGTCATTCCAGCGGATACGCCGGAAAAGCTGCGTGAATGTTATCGATTACGCTACGAGGTCTATTGCAAGGAAGGAATTATTCCTGGATTTAACCCTGATCATTACCCGGAGGGGCTGGAGTATGATCAGTATGACGAGCATTCGGCACATAGCCTTCTTATTCATAAGCCTATGGAGCGTGTCGCTGGGACAGTCAGGATGATTCTACCCGTACTCAGTAAACACGAAGCAAAATTCCCCATTGAAGAACATGCGGGTAGTGCATTTTATGAGAATATTATTTCTTTTGAAAAACTTCCACGCACTCATCTTGGCGAGATTTCACGGTTAATTCTCTCACCAGATTTCCGAGCACGAAAGGGAGAAAATTGGCAGCCTTACGGTGTGGCAAAGAATCCTAAATACTCCTTACAACAGAACGAACGACGTCAATCAAACATTTTTCGGCAAACCCCTGGCTGTTCGGGTGTTCCACGAAGAACTTTTCCCCATGCTGTTCTTGGTTTATTCGTAGCCATCGTGCGAATGAGCTTTGAACATAACTTGACCTACTGGTATGGAGGAATGGAACCAGCTTGCGCGAGATTTCTGCGATCATTCGGAATAAATTTTACGCCAATTAGCCCAATTGTTGAATACTACGGTCCCTGTAAAAGTTACATAGGTTATATCCCGGATATTATGGAGAATATATATAGAACTAACCCGCAAATATGGACATTGCTGACCAACAATGGCACTCTATTTTCCGCGCCAGAAGTAACCTGCGACCACCTTGATGCGTCACTTTCGGATCGAGAGGGTGAAGATTGACTTTACACTAATAAAAAGCATTGGGAGAATGGTTGCTCTTTACTTTAAATATCTGCTTGGTTTTCTTGCGCTTTTCTTTACATGCGCGGTACCCGCAGAAAATTCACCTGTTGTTATTGTCAATCCGGCGACAAATCCCACATCGCTTGTGTCACAAACCGCACTGAGCGCCATCTTTGGAATGCGTCTGAGAAAATGGGAAGATGGTTCACCGATCAGGGTTTATGTACTGCCCGATGAACATTCTCTGCATGTAGCGTTCTCGAAACATGTTCTTCGGGTTTTTCCTTACCAATTGCGGAGCGCATGGGATCGCCTAGTTTTTTCGGGCACTGGAGAAGAACCCATCAAGGTTTTATCGGAGCAGCAAATGCGGGCGGCAGTAAGCACCATGCCCGGGGCCATAGGCTATTTAAGCCCTTCAATGGTCGATGAGACTGTTAAAGTCATTCCCCTAAAATAGTCGCCAAATTAAAGTTATTTTTTATTGCCAATGAGAGAATACAGTTTGACGTTTCCACGATTCACAATTGCAACTCTAGCAGTTTTTCTCTGCTGGTTCGTATCCGGTGCCGCTCGTTCTGTCGAATTATTCGATAGTTTCCGCATCCATGGCTTTTTAAGTCAAGGCTATTTTCTAACCTCGGAGAATAATATCTTTGGATCCAGTAAAGATGGAGGTAGTTTCGATTTCACGGAGGCGGGATTGAACGCTTCCTGGACACCGACTACCGATCTCAGACTAGCCGGGCAGGTGTTATTCCGACGTGCTGGAACCGGGCATGAACATGACGTGGAACTAGATTTCGGTTTACTGGATTATACTATCCTTTCAACGGCTGATTACCGTTTCGGAATGCGTCTCGGACGCTTCAAGAATCCGCTTGGTTTATATAACGATACCCGTGACGTTATATTCACTCGGCCAACGATACTGTTGCCTCAATCTATTTATTTTGATCGTACTCGCGAGCTTTCTCTATCAGCGGATGGTGGACTTTTATACGGTGAGTATCGTGGTGAATTGGGAAATTTATCTCTGGATCTCGGGGCGGGAGTTCCGAGGGGTAACAACCTGGATACCGAGCTTGCTTATTTTGGATCTGATTTTCCGGGCGAAACCAACTCTAAACTCTCATACATCGGAAGATTAAGCTATGAAGTGGCGGGTGGGAAATATCGTATGGCCATTAGTTCGGCGTGGGTGGATGTCCGGTACAACCCGCAACTTCTCCCACCTAACGATTTGCCTCCATTAAAAGATATATTTATACCTGTTATTTTCTCGGCCCAATATAATATGAATAAGTTGAGTCTTACTACGGAGTATGCGGTTCGTAGAATTCAGGAAACAAGTTTAGATGATCAATTTAGCCTGGATATTACCGGTCAAAGCTATTACTTACAGGCTGAATACCGATTTGATCCGAGTTGGCATGCCATCGTACGCTATGATGTTCTTTACAATAACCGCGACGATAAGTATGGAAAGAAATATCAAGCGGCGACAGGACGTCCCGCCCACTCACAATTTGCCAAGGATTGGACTTTTGGGCTTCGCTACAACGCCACTTCGTCTTTTTTGATTGCCGCTGAATACCATTATGTCGATGGGACGGCTTGGTTACCGATTCAGGATAACCCTGACCCTAGCAGATTAGAGCGACGATGGCACATGTTTTCCTTGGCGGCGGGTTATCGATTTTAAGCCCGAGCCATCCATGAACTCATAGCCAATGAACTCGCACCTCCGCCCCGGTTTTTTTCTCAGCCTCAAATGGAAAGCCCTACTGCTGAGCAGTATCGCCCTCATCGTGGTGACCGGCACGCTGGTGACCATCAACCATACCGAATTGCACAACCAGTTCGAACTGCGTCGTGCGGAATTACAGAACCAATATGCTCGCCAAGTCCAAGGGTTGCTGGACCAATCGGACAAGCGGTTACGTCAGTGGAGTACGACCATCGCTTCCCTGCTTGGAGCCCGATTTACTACCGGGAAACAGCGCGAGAGCGGGTTAATCGCCGAATTCGAGCGGCTGGCGGCGATTCTGGAACTGGATATGGGCGTGGAGAGTATCGTGCTCGTCGCCGCGACCGGCCAGCGTTTAGCCGCGCACGGCGTGGGGGCGAATGCCGACATGCGGGTCGCCTTGGTGGACGCCGCTCGGCAGGTTGTGACCACGGAGAGGCCGACCAGTATGGTTGATTGTTTCGATACCTGCCTCCAGTATGCCATCGCGCCCGTCCTCGATACCGGCGACGTGCTGGTGGTTGGTGTGTCACTGGCGGACGTGGTACTCGATTTCCAACGAGTCTCCGGTACTGATCTGGGTTTGATCGTCAGACAGCCTGAACCGCTTGCCACCCATGACGATGACGAACGCTGGCTCCCACAATGGGATGCTCAGGTTGTGGCGCTCGGCAAAGCGCATACCAATATGGAAATCCTGCACGCCGCCGCTGAAGGAAGAACACTGCCTGACACCGTCCGAGAGCCGATCTACGTCAATGCTAACAAGCGCGAGTACGAGATTCGGCTGTTTCTGCTGACCGGTTTCGAAAAGCGGGAAGAGGCATATTTGGTAATCGTCGCCGACATTACCAAAGCGATGACCAAAATCCGCGCCGCGCTCCAGCGTAACATCATCTTGGGAACCATCGGCTTGGTGCTATCGGAACTCCTGCTCCTAGCGATATTGTGGGCGCCCATGTCCCGACTGCGGCGCGCGACGGACAAGTTACCTTGGCTGGCCGAAGGCGCGTTTGCCAAAGTGCGCTCGGTAATTTCGGAAACACGATTGACGCATTTCGTCTGGGATGAGGTAGATGTGTTAAACGATATGGCAATCGCCCTGTCTTTCCAACTCGAAACATTGAACGCTGAAGTAGCGAATCGGACGCGAGACCTCTCCGAACGCATGAAAGAGATTACTCAGCAGCGCAACTTTGTCACCCATATCCTGGAAACAGCCCAAGCCATCATTTTGACCCAGGATCGGAACAATCAAATCCTGATGATCAATCCCTATGGTCAGGCAATGACCGGCTATTCTCTCCAGGAATTGCAGGGGCGTCCCTTTATCGCACTGTTGGCTGAGGAAGCGAACATCGACTCTGTGCGAAATCAACTAGCCGAACTGGTAACTGGAACCCGTGAACACGTCGAAGAAGAGTGCAACCTACGCTGCAAGGATCACAGTACGCTTGACATCGTCTGGCAGCATTCCCGTCTCCGCAGCCCTGCCGAGGGGACGCCGGTGATTTTATCGGTGGGCATGGATATCACCGCCAGGAAAAAAGCCGAGTTAAGGCTAGCTTGGCTAGCGGATCACGATCCATTGACCGGGCTCTATAACCGGCGCCGATTTACCCAGGAGTTGAACGACGCGGTCGCGGTGGCCAGACGGTATCGTCGTTCTGGTGCGTTATTGTTTGTCGATTTGGATCAATTCAAGTACATCAACGACACCAGCGGTCATCTTGCGGGAGACCGCCTGTTGCAGAGACTCGGCAATTTGCTTCCCGTCATTCTGCGCGAAATCGATGTGATCGGTCGCTTGGGTGGCGACGAATTCGCCGTGATCCTTAACCAGGCAACGGTTGAGGAGGCGATCCAAGTCACCCGAAAGATTCTCGCGCACATCTGCGAAATCGAGTTTCAGGTGGATGAACGGGTCCACAAATTGTCGGCCAGCATCGGCATTGCTCTGTTTCCAGAGCACGGCGCCAACATCGAAGATCTCTTGGCCCGTGCCGATCTCGCCATGTATCGGGTCAAGGAAAGCGGACGCGGCGGATGGCATCTTCTATCGAGCGAAGATCAAAGTCAGCGGCTCATGAGCGAACGGGTCTTCTGGAAACAACGGGTGGAACACGCGCTAAAAGACAACCGGTTCCTGTTATACGCGCAGCCAATTCTCAACATTCAAGACCACACGATCTCGCATTATGAAGTTCTGATCAGAATGCGGGGCGATGCTGGAGAAATCATCGGACCCACACAGTTCATCGAAGTCGCGGAAAGATCGGGGCTCATTCACTCGATCGACCGCATGGTGATGTCCGAAGCCATCCGCTATCAAGCGCTCGCCAGGGAACAGGGCTTGCGGATCATCTTGACCGTGAACTTATCCGCCCATGCGTTTAACAACCCCGATCTATTGAGCCATCTCAAGCAACTTTTGTGGGAAACCCAGATCGATCCCCAACAACTGATTTTCGAGATGACCGAAACCGCCGCAGTCGCCGATATGATCGCCGCCCGCCGCTTTATGGAAGCCATCAACGACATCGGCTGTCATTTCGCGCTCGACGACTTTGGAGCCGGGTTTTCGTCTTTCTACTATTTGAAGAGGTTGCCATTCAAATTCATCAAGATTGATGGATCGTTTATCAGCAAACTCGGAGAGCGTAGGGACGATCAAATTCTGGTCAAGGCCATCGGAGAAATCGCCAGAGGATTCGGTAAGAAAACCATCGCCGAGCATGTGGAAGACGAGCAAACCTTTTCCTTGCTGGCTGAATATAATATCGACTATGCACAAGGCTATTACATTGGACAGCCGATTCCAATTACCAGTATTTTGGAGGGAAGTCCAGTCAGCGAACGCTGACAATTCACAATTAGCCGAGCGATAGAATAAAAGCCCCGCTGACGCGGGGCTTTTGCGATATCGGGCGTCGGCGCGCTTACATCATGTCGCCCATGCCGCCCATGCCGCCCATGCCGCCCATGCCGCCCGGCATGGCGGGCTCGTTCTTCTTCGGCAGTTCGGCGACCATCGCTTCGGTGGTGATCAGCAACGCGGCCACGGAGGCGGCATTCTGCAAGGCAAACCGGGTCACCTTGGTCGGGTCCAGAACCCCCATCTCGATCATGTCGCCGTACTCACCGGTCGCGGCGTTATAGCCGTAGTTGCCGCTGTTTTCCAGAACCTTGTTCAGGACCACCGATGGCTCCTCGCCGGTATTGGCGACGATCTGGCGTAACGGCTCTTCCATGGAGCGCAACGCGATCGCGATGCCGTGATTCTGATCCTCGTTGGCGCCCTTCAAACCACCAATCGCTTGCAGCGCGCGGATCAGGGCCACGCCGCCGCCGGCCACCACGCCTTCCTCGACCGCCGCCCGGGTGGCGTGCAGTGCATCTTCCACGCGGGCTTTCTTCTCCTTCATTTCGATTTCGGTGGCGGCGCCCACCTTGATAACCGCCACGCCGCCGGCCAACTTGGCGACGCGCTCCTGCAACTTCTCCTTGTCATAGTCGGAGGTGGCTTCCTCGATCTGACGGCGAATCTGCTCGACCCGGCCCTTGATCTCGTCGGGCTTGCCGGCGCCGTCGATGATGGTGGTATTTTCCTTGGCGACCACGATCTTGCGAGCGGTACCCAGATCGCTCAGGGTAGCCTTTTCCAGACTCAGGCCGACTTCGTCGGAAATCACCTGGCCGCCGGTCAGGATGGCGATATCCTGCAACATGGCCTTACGCCGGTCGCCGAAGCCCGGCGCCTTGACGGCCGCGACTTTGACGATGCCGCGAATGGTATTGACCACCAGAGTAGCCAACGCTTCGCCCTCGACATCCTCAGCGACGATCAGCAGCGGCTTGCTGGCCTTGGCCACGCCTTCCAGCACCGGCAACAGATCGCGGACGTTGGAAATCTTTTTGTCGTACAGCAGGATGTACGGAGCTTCCAGCTCCGCGCTCATATTCTGCTGGTTGTTGATGAAGTAGGGCGAAATATAACCGCGGTCGAACTGCATGCCTTCCACGACATCCAGTTCGTTCTCCAGACTCTTGCCTTCCTCGACGGTGATCACGCCTTCCTTGCCGACCTTCTTCATGGCGTCGGCGATGATCTGGCCGATGGCTTCATCGGCGTTGGCGGAAATGGTGCCGACCTGAGCAATCGCCTTGTCGTCGGTGCAAGGCTTGGACAGCTTGCGCAGTTCCTCGACAGTGGCGATGACCGCCTTGTCGATACCGCGCTTCAGGTCCATCGGATTCATGCCGGCGGCGACGGCCTTCATGCCCTCGCGGACGATGGCCTGAGCCAGCACGGTGGCGGTGGTGGTGCCGTCGCCGGCCACGTCGGAGGTCTTGGACGCGACTTCCTTGACCATCTGCGCGCCCATGTTCTCAAACTTATCTTCCAGTTCGATTTCCTTAGCCACGGACACGCCGTCCTTGGTCACGGTGGGGGCGCCGAAGGCTTTGTCCAGCAGGACATTGCGCCCGCGTGGACCCAGGGTCACCTTGACGGCGTTGGCCAGGATGTTGATGCCGCGCACCATGCGCGAACGGGCATCATCAGCGAACTTGACTTCTTTTGCTGCCATTGTGGGAATTCCTCTTGAATCGGGTTAAAACGCTCGGATACGGGGTTGCGGCTGAGCGGGACGCGCTGAATTACTCGATAACCGCCATGATCTCGTCTTCGCGCATGATGATCAGCTCTTCGCCGTCCACCTTGACTTCGCTGCCCGAATACTTACCGAACAGGACCTGGTCGCCGGCCTTGACGTCCAGGGGACGCACGTCGCCGTTCTCCAGCAGTTTGCCGCGGCCCACAGCCTGCACGGTACCGCGCGACGGCTTCTCGGCGGCGGTGCCCGGCAGCACGATACCACCCGGGCTTTTAGTTTCTTCCTCAACGCGCTTGATCAGCACCCGATCATGCAAGGGTCGAATATTCATCGATGCAATCTCCTTTAAGTTCGGTGACACGGGATTAACGATTGTCTTGTTAGCACTCATCTACAATGAGTGCTAATCATAGCCAGCGAAATCCCTCTGTCAAGGGGGTGCCGGTGAAGTGGGGCGTGGGTGGAAAATTTCAAGAGCGACGCGGTAAAGAAAATGGCCGGGAGTCTTCGCGCGAACCACTTTTATGAGCCCCTCAGGAGTCCGGACTGTTCCGTTCCAGGTCGCTATTCCACAACCGCCAGTCGTTTTTTCCGGCCTGCTTGGCGGCGTACATCGCCAGATCGGCGTGATGAGCCAATTCCCTGGCGGTGGTGGCGTGGTCGGGATAGAAGGCAATACCGATGCTGGTTGACACTTGGGCCGGGCCTTCCGACAGGGTGAAGGGTTGGCGAATTTGCTCGATGATTTTTCGCGCCACACCCGTGGCATCCTGAGCGTGGGTAACCGTCGCCAGCACCACGGCGAATTCGTCGCCACCCAACCGGGCCGCCGTATCGCTTTCACGAAGACTGGCTTGCAGGCGCTGGCCGACCTGGCGCAATAGTTCGTCGCCGGCGGCATGGCCCAAGGTATCGTTGATCGCCTTGAAGCCGTCGAGATCGAGGAGGACCACCGCCTTCTGGTCGCCGGGTATCAGGTCGTTCAGCGCGCGTCGAAGGACCCGGCCAAAGCCTCGCCGATTCAACAGGCCTGTCAGGGGGTCGACGTTGTCCAGCGCCATCAAGGGTCTGACCGTCGTCAAGGCGCTCAGGCGTTCCAGGCGCCCCAGGGCCACCTCGGGAGTGTCCTGAAGACGGCAAGCATCCTGTGCCGCGTCGATGGACTGCAGCACCAACTGCTCCTGCGCTTCGTTGGCAATCAGCCACAGGATCGGGCGAGCACGTGGGCCGATGTCAGCCAGCAGCGACGCGAGATCGTCTGGGCCAATCTGGCCCGCAGACACCACCGCCATGTCGCATGCCTCCAGCCCGTCCGCGTCGGAAACCTCCTGCACCGCGCCCAGCGTCGCAACGAGTCGTCGCCGCACCTCGTCTGCACACTTGGCAAACCCCGCCAGCCGATTCAGCCAGCCCAGGGCACCACCGCGGTGCTGCAGCTGCGGTTCAAGCCACGCAACGGTCTTCGGGGAAGTCGGTGAGCTCTTGGTCAACTTCGTCAGATGCTTGTGAACAGCCCGCGATTCTCGACCCCAAGGGCATGTGCGTGATCGCCAGTCCCGACCTTGGCCGCTGGAGGGCGCGCAATGTTGAACACGACAGCCCATGCGACACGCCGCTTGCGCGTCCAGCCTGAAGCCCGAGTCTCCAACAGCGATACGACAAGCCGGAGATGGACTCGCGCCGCACACAGCAGCGGGCACGAAAGAGCAATCAGAAGCTGTTCGATGAGCCGCGAGCCCTTGTCGCTGTCATGGCGGATGCGTTCTCGCTCGCACTGTCGCGATCTTTGGTGACGCCCCGACGGGTGCCACTCGACCTTGAACAGCGTCATCTCGAGAGCCGCTCTCCGTGCCCGTTACGGCATCGCCACGACCCGATTTCGCCCGCCCTCTTTCGCCTCGATGCAGGCCTGCCCGGCCTTGGTGGCCAGCGCGATGGCATCGCTCAGTTCATCGGTCAGCACCGTCACGCCGACGCTCAGGGTCACTGGCACGACACGACCATCCACCGCCTCAAACCTCGTCCCCTCGACCGCTGCGCGCAGCCGTTCGGCAACAGCTCGGGCATCTTCAAGCGTGGTCCCAGGCAGGACCATTGCGAACTCCTCGCCGCCGTAACGCGCTAGCCAGTCGGTCGACCGCAGATGGGCCTGGGCAACCTGTACGAACCGCTGCAGCACGGCGTCGCCGGTCGTCCAGCCGTAGGTGACGTTGATGTCGTGGAAGTGGTCGAGGTCCAGCAGCGCCATCGCCAGCGGCTGCCCCCGCGTGCGGGCCGAGGCGATCGCGTCGGGTAACTGCGCGTTGAAGTAGCCGCGGTTGCGGATACCGGTCAGCGCGTCGGTCATGGCGGCTTCCTGCCACTGCCGAGCTTCCGAGACCGAACGCTCTGCGTCACGCTGCCGGTCGTCGACCTGCCTGGAAGCGAGGGCCATGGTGACCCCAACGATGCCAAGCAAGGCCAGCGACAACGTCAGAAACGGCAGCCCATAGTCGGTGTAGCCAGCGAACACGAGGGCGGCCGCGCAAGCAGGTCCCACCGCAGCCCAGAACCTGACGACGACGTATGACAGCGTCAGGCGCTCCGTTTGCCCTCGCCGCAGCAGATGAAGAATGCAGCGGAACAGCAACGTGTCCAGGGCGGCGTAGGCAAGCGCAACAGCGCCAACCCACAGCAATAGCGTGGTGAGCTCGGCCGTGGCCCAGAAGGCCGCATCGCCGCCTGTCGCCGAAGCGATCGTGGCCACCACCGCCATGGCAACAGCACTGTTGGCGCTGGTGACCAGCCTGCCACTCCAGCGACGGGCCGCATAAAGGCTGCCGACAAGGACCTCCGAGGCCACGCAGACGACAGCCGCTGCCGGACCGACCATGATCAGTCCGACATAGCTGACCATCTCGCCGATGGAGAGGTAGATCGAGGACCGGCCGACGCGGATGGAGAAGCGTGCAGATGCACCGGCAATGGCAGCCAGCGCCGCGGCCAACAGCAACTCCTGCGGTTGCTGAAGCAAATCGTGAATCGACCAGACCACCGCAGCGAGGCCGGCACCCACGATGGCAATCCAGTACACGGTGGCTGCGCGCCCGTAACCACGCAGCAAGGAGCCCTGCAACTGACCGAAGACGCCGGCGACGAAATCCATGGTGACGTGTGCGAACTCCTGATGCCGGCGGCCACAGCGGCCAACAGCTCGTGCGCAGGTGCCAGAACCATGCTGTCCTGCTGCACTGGAATTCTGTCGTCGGTCGCGGCTCCGACTGGCCGCAGCATCTGCCAACAAGGCCCAGTTCAGCGCGTCTTATCGGCGCACTGGACCGTGGTCAGTTGGGCTCTCTCCGGCGCTCTGGCACCGCAGAGGTCGGGGGCACGCAGGACGTGCCCTGCCCTGCGGCGGGCGTGCGGAACGGCGTCCCAGGACCCGAAAACTGTCCCGCAGTTGTCCCGGACTGTCCCGAAATGTCCCGCAAAACGGGCCAAAACAGACCACCGCAGACAAGACAGCCCGCCGGGGTTTCCCACGGCGGGCCGCTTCTAAGTGATTGATTTCACTGGACTTTCCTGGTCTCCAGGGGTCTGGAGTGGTCCGGTGGAAATCTGAAGAAATGGTCGGGGTGGCGGGATTCGAACTCGCGAC
>JRYF01002941.1_pt1 | contig 14651 bp, 14 predicted proteins | sample 235331 | NCBI WGS metagenome assembly JRYF01 (sample SAMN03074217, study PRJNA261475) | activated sludge metagenome | biome: Wastewater Treatment Plant; feature: Wastewater; material: Activated sludge; isolation source: activated biomass of a wastewater treatment plant treating hydrocarbon... ...
ACAATTACGGCTTTATTAACCAGGCGTTGAAATTATTTGGCGTTATCGCCGTCCCCACATGGACCGCTGACCCGCAACTGGCAATGCCTTCTGTGGTTCTGGTGGATTTATGGCACTGGACCAGTTTTATGTTCCTCATTCTTCTGGCGGGGTTGGAATCCATGCCGCAGGAGGTTAACGAAGCCGCGCGCGTGGACGGCGCCTCCGAATTTCAGATCCTGCGCTACATCACCCTTCCGCTCCTGCGCCCGACCCTGATTACGGCAATCATGCTGCGAACCATTTTTGCCTTTAAGGTCTTCGATGAAATTTTCCTGTTGACCGGCGGCGGACCTGGCACCGCGACCGAGGTCATCAGTTTATACATCTACGATGTATTTTCGGGTCAGTTCAGATTGGGGTACGCCTCTTTCCTGGCATTGGGGCTGTCTGTCATTATCTCGGTCTTTGTCATTTCCTATCGGCGTCTCGGACGACGCGCCGCATAAACCATGAGGAAACATTCATCCATGAAAAAATTTTCAATGGAACCATTTTTTCGGCATGGCTTTCTGATGCTGGTGGTCGCCTTCACCCTGATCCCGATTTTTTTTACACTGGCGACCTCGCTTAAATTGTTTCGCGACATTATCTCCGGTTCACTGTGGTTTACGCCCACACTGGTCAACTACCAGAGGTTATTCGATCCCGCCCAAAGTAATTTTTTGCGTCTGACTGCCAACAGCCTGATCATCGCTACTGGAACAATGGCCATTGTGTTGGTGATTGCCAGCCTGGCGGCGTACAGCCTGAGCCGTTTCCCCTGGCGTCCCTTGTGGAGCGGACTCCTGCTTGGAACCATTCTGTTCATTCACATGCTTCCGCCAGTTACGTTCCTCGGTCCGTTTTATTTGATCGCCCGTTCCCTCAATATTTATGATACGGTACTGGCGGTTATGATGGGACAAATTGTTTTGAACCTGCCCACCGCCACCTGGATTTTGCTGGACTTCTTCGCGGATATCCCCAAAGAATTGGAGGAAGCCGCCATGGTGGACGGCGCCAACCGCTTCCAATCCCTGACCCAGGTGCTGATCCCGATTATTCAGCCGGGGATTGCCGCTGCGGGTGCGCTGGCGTTCATCTTCTCCTGGCGCGATTTTCTCTTTGCGCTCACGTTGACCAGCACGCCGCGCGGCATGACCATCCCGGTCGGTATCGCCGGCTTTGTGACCGAATACAGCATCCGCTACGGAGAAATGGCAGCCGGCGCATTCTTCGCCATGGTCCCCGCCCTGCTGATGGTGGCTTTTGCCCAGCGTTATATCATCAAAGGACTTACCCTCGGTGCCTTGAAAGGGTAATTCGTCTGTGACAGATTCCAACCCCGCTCCCGAAAAGAATACGCCTCCGCCGGACGAATCGGTCTGGTCTTATCGCGGCTATCACCTGCGTTCGTCCGAGTTTACAACGGCGATGGTGCATTTTTACCGCGCCGAGATTCAGCGTTCCAACACCTGGCGGATGCGCCTGGACAACACCACCAACTGGGCGGTCATCACTACCAGTGCGGCCGTCTCGTTTGCCTTATCTTCGCCTCAAAATCATTATGGCGTGATCATCCTGAACAGCCTGCTGGTGACGATCTTCCTTTGGATCGAAGCGCGCCGTTATCGTTATTATGAACTATGGAGTCTCCGCACCCGCCTGATGGAGACGGATTTCTTCGCCGCCATGCTCGTTCCACCTTTTACGCCTCACCCGGAATGGGCGGAAAACCTGGCGGAATCTTTACTCACTCCTGAATTTCCAATCAGCATGTGGGAAGCCTTCGGGCGGCGTTTCCGCCGCAATTACTTCTGGATATTCATGGTGTTAAATGCGGCTTGGGCATTCAAAATCTACCTGCACCCCACCCCCGCCCTCACTTGGGCAGATTTTGTCAGCCGTGTGTCAATAGGCAGTATCTCCGGCGAGGTGATGATTACGCTGGGGTTGGTCTTCAACAGTCTATTAATCTTAGCGGGCATTCTCACTGCCGGGCTGACGCAAGCCAGCGGCGAAGTGCTGCCGAAATTCGAGGGGATGCCGGTCTTCCGCGGACTGTGGCGCAGTATGGAAGTCCACGAAGAGCATAATCATCATCCTGAAAAAACAGAAACAAGCTCGCCGCGTCGCCGACGGCAGCAGTTGCTGGCCATAATTATCACCACCAAGCCGCGCGAAGTCGCCGACCAGATTATCAAGGAAATGCGGCGCGGAGCCACCTCCCTGCATGGGCAGGGGATGTACTCCAATACAGAACGCGAAGTGCTTCTGGTTGCTCTGACCGTAACCGAGACTGCCCACCTCAAGGCTCTGGTGCAGGCGCAGGATTCCGGCGCTTTTGTCATTGTGATGCCAGCCCAGGAAGTACTGGGACGTGGCTTTAAACCCCTGAAAATGTAATCACAGAAAGGATGCTTGTGGACCTAAAATCCCTGACCATGCCAGGCGCAGAGCCGTTTCTGTTTCCCGGCGATTCCAAACGCAATGGCGTTTTGCTGATTCACGGTTTTACCGGCTCTCCCGCCGCCATGCGCGGACTCGGAAAATATTTGAACGAAACGCAAGGCTACACCACGCTTGGCATCCGCCTGCCCGGACATGGCACGCAGGTGGACGACCTGCGCCGCCCCACCTGGCGCGACTGGTTGGTCGCTGTAGAGGACGGCTTGAATCTATTGCGAGGTATGAGCGATCGAATTTATGTCGCCGGTCTCTCCATGGGCGGAGTCCTAACCCTGATCGCGGGCAACCGCTATGAAGTCCATGGTGTGGCGGCGCTATCCACGCCCTACGGGTTGACCGGCGACTGGCGCGTCCGCTTCATGCGGCCCCTCAGCCTGTTCGTTCCAAAATTCAAAAAACCTGCCGCGGTGGGCAATCGCGCCGAAACTTCCTACGCCTATTTTGTCCCTCATGCCATCGCCGAAGCCGCAGAGCTGGCGAAACTCATGCAGACTGGGCTGCCGAAAATCAACGTGCCTGTGCTGTTGATCCAGTCGCACGGCGACAAGGTGATCGAACCCAACGCATTGGATTTGTTGAGCGAGCGTCTGGTCACGCCGCACAAGGAAACGCTCTGGCTCGAAAAAAGCGGACACGTGATCACGTTGGATCAAGAACGTGAAATCGTGTATCGCAAAGTAGCCGACTTTTTTACCACCAGACCTAAAGGTTTTTGAAACCTTCAGGGTCTTTAACAAAAGGAGAATGACATGACCGCACAAACGCAAGAACTGCCCGCCGCCGATGTTCCTGCTGTCAAGGGACGCTGGCGCAATGTGGTAACGCTGGCCTTCGCCGGCATCGTGGACGCTGGCGAAGACCAGGCGATGTCTTCCATGTTCCCCGCCATTCGCACTTCATTGAACATGACCACCGCCAACCTCGGCACGATCACCAGCCTGGGCAAGGTGATGGAGATGATCTTCGGTCCGATCTGGGGCGTTTTGGCGGACCGCTACAGCCGCAAGCGCATCCTGATCATCGGCGCCGGTCTGTGGGGGTTGTGGACTCTGCTGATTGGTTTTTCCGCCAGTTACGAAATGCTGCTGGCGTTGCGCGTGGTCGCCGCCATTGGGTTGGTGGCGCTGGGCTCGCCGATGAACTCCATGCTCACCGACCTGTTCCCGCAAAAGGAACGCGGCAAGGTCTTCGGCATTATGCGCATGATTTCCTCGCTGGCGGTTATTGTCAGCATCCTGTTCTTTGGGCGTATGGCAGAAATTCCCGAAACGGGCTGGCGCATCGGCTTCATTACCTTCGGCGCGTTGAGCATGTTGAGCGGTCTGTTCTTCGCCCTCTTCCTGACCGAACCGCCGCGCGGCGGCGCGGAAGCCGCCATTTATGACATGGCGGAGAAGTCGGAAAAAAAGTATGCCTTTTCCTGGCAGAGCGTGGCCTCCATCTTTCGCGTGCCGACCAACCTGCTGCTTATTTTTGAAAAGATTTTCGGTGTGCCAGTACAGATTACCATATTAACCTTCGCTGTTACCTGGCTGGTGGATGAACGCGGCTTCCGTCCCGGACAAGCCACCACCGTGCTAACTGGAATTATCATCGGTTCGGCGCTCAGTACATTGATTGGCGGTCTGTTGGGGGATTGGGCAGAGCGCAAAAATCCGCGCTTCGGACGGTTGTTCGTGGCGCAGGGATCGCGCGCCATGATGGCGCTGCTGGGGTATTTCTTCTTCCAGCAGGTATCGGGCAGCATGATGAACTTCTTTGTGTTTGCCCTGCTGTTTGGTTTATTCATGGATATGGCATTTCCCGCCGCCATTGCCCCAATGATCGCCGCTATCAACGCGCCCGAACAACGCAGCACCGCCTACGCCGTCAACCGCCTTGCCAACGGCTTGATTCAGGCTGCTGTAGCTGCCATTGTCGGCATTGTTGGCAACCAGATTACGCTCACCAACCTGTTCTTCTGGGCAGTGACCGTTTCGCTCACGTTGAGCGTGATCTTCTGGTTCGCTTTCTATCCGTTTTACCACCGCGACTGCATGGCGCTGAATGACCTGCTGGAAAAACGCAAGGCAGAACTTGTGGGGTAGGAATGGCAGTTCGGATTGCTGACCCCGCACATCTTGGAGGCGGACACCTTGACCCGCGCCTCCGCCTCCTGCTTCGGCTGGCTCCCGTCTCCCAGCCTGCGGCTCCAGGCGTGGACGAAGAGCGGGCGCGTGAACGAGAATCCCGTTCCGGACTGAGGCGTCTTTTCGTCCGCCGCGTGGGGATGAAGCGCATCGAAGACCGCTTAATCCCCGCTCAGGGCTGGGCGATTCCCATCCGCATTTATACGCCCGCTGAGTCAGCGCCTATGCCAATTCTGATTTTTTTGCACGGCGGCGGCTGGGCGCTCGGTGACTTGGAACAGTCCGACCCGTTCTGCCGCCAGTTGGCAAAGCGCGGACAATGTGTGGTAATTTCTGTAGATTACCGTCTCGCTCCCGAACATAAATTCCCCGCCGCGCTGGAAGATGCTCTCGCTATCCTGGATTGGGCGGCGGAACACGCCCCTGAACTCGGCGGGGACTCTGCCCGTCTCGGCGTAGTGGGCGGCAGCGCTGGCGGCACGTTGGCAACTGCCGCTTGTCTGGCAGCGAGACAGCATGACCATCCCGCGATTGCTTTTCAAATCCTGTTCAACCCCGTGACCAATCTCGCTCAAATGGATACAGAGTCCCACCGCCAATTCGGAATGCAAGGATATGGCATCACCACTCTCACGTTGGAAAAGCGGCGCGGACAATATCTCAACACGCAGGAGGAACGTTTCGATCCGCGCGTCTCGCCCCTGCTGGCGGATGACTTGCGCGGTCTACCGCCTGTCTTGATCCTGACCGCTGAATTTGATCCGTTGCGCGATGAGGCGGAGCAGTATGCCGCAAGGCTGGAACAGGCAGGCGTCGCGGCACATTGCGTGCGTTATCAGGGCGCGATTCACGGATTTTTTAATTTTGTTGGTTTCCTTCCTCAAGCCACATCCGCGCTTGAAGAAGCTGTATTTTTTCTTCATTCAGTTGCCATAAGCAAAACGTCCCGAAGGTTTCCTTGAAAACACTGTTTCGCCAATCAAACCTTTGGGACGGCACTTAACGTCATTTATTCAACAAGCCTTTCATTCCTTTGGGAGAAACACATCAACGTGACCGCCCATCCCAATATCGTCATCATTATTGCCGACGACCTGCGCGCGGATGCGCTGGAGAATCCGCTTGTACGCGCGCCGCATCTCACCGCGCTGCGGAAGGACGGCGTGACCTTCACGCAAAACTACGCCGCCAACCCGGTCTGCGCGCCTTCGCGCATGGCAAACTTTACGGGACTGTATCCACAGGTCAACGGGCATCGCTCGCTGTATCAGTTGCTGCGCCCGCACGAAGAAAATCTGTTTAAGATTCTGAAAGAGAACGGCTACGAGACCGTCATGGCGGGCAAGAACGACCTGATGACCACGCCCAGCCTGCGCGCCAGTTTTCGGCGGCGGCTGGCGGGTCCGCAGAGCGTTCAGATAAAATTAATGCGCCAGCGTCTGCGTCCTTTGAAGTTACGTAAAAAATTGAAAATGCTGGCGCTGGCGTTTCGCTTGTTTGTGGTGGAGCGCAAGCCGTTGAGCGGCTTATTCGGCGACGAGCGCTTGCAAGAATTCGCGGATATGCTGCCTGCGGCGCACAGTCCCTATTCGCGTGGACATCACCTGCACCATTCGTTTTACTTCGGAAAGGCGGAACCCGCCTCCCCTGCCGCGCAGATGGAACCGCTGATTTTCGAGTCCGCCGCGCGCTGGCTGGCTTCTGTGCCGCGCCAGCCCTTCTGTCTTTATATTGCCGCCACCTTGCCACACACGCCGTATCAAGTGGAAGAGCCGTACTTCTCGATGTATGAGCGCGCCGCCATCGCTGATCCCATTCCTGCGCGGCTGGACGATAAGCCGCATTTTATGCGCGAACTGTATTCGCGCTACGATCTGGCGCAATTGACTCCTGAAGACTTGCGCGAACTGCGCGCCACCTACTACGGCATGGTCACAAAACTGGACGAGCAGGTGGGGCGTATCGTTGCCGCACTCAAGGCGCAGGGACTGTACGACGATGCGCTCATTCTCTTCCTCAGCGATCACGGCGATTATGTTGGTGATTACGGATTAGTGGAAAAGTGGCCAACGGGCTTTCAGGATGATTTACTGCGCGCGCCGCTGATCGTCAAATATCCCGCCGACGCTCACGCAGGTCAGCGCGTGGACGGTTTCACCCAGTCGCTCGATCTTTTTCCCACCGTGTTGGAGCAGGCGGGTATTCAAACGCCCTACACTCACTTTGGTCTGTCGCTCACTTCCGTGATGGAAGGCTTTACGGAAAGGGATGCGGTCTACGCGGTGGGTGGTTACGATCCGCGCGAACCGCAAGCCTTCGAGGCGGGCATTCAATCTGACGATGACCCGTTGATGGGACATTACTTCGAGAAACTTAAACTTCAGCAGGATGACCCCACCACGGTGGCGCGCGCCGCTATGCTCCGCACCCGCGAGTGGAAACTGATCATCCGCAGCGCTGGAAAGGAAGAACTGTACGACCTGAAAAATGACCCGCAGGAATTGTATAATCGCATTGACGACCCAGCCTTGCCGGAAGTTCGTAACGACTTGCGGGAACGTTTGTTACACTGGTATCTGCGCGCCAGCGATAATCCGCACTGGGAACATGAACGCAGTATTTGAGAAAAAATATGACCGCCATCCCCCTCCCTCCCGCTTTTCATGTAATGACCAAGCCGCGCGGCGCGATCTGTAATTTGGATTGCGAATATTGTTTTTATCTCCGCAAGGAAGACCTGTACCAAGGCAGTTCCTTCCGTATGGGGGACGAGACGCTGGAAAGTTACGTTCGCCAGTACATCGCCGCCCAGCGCGCGCCTGAAGTCAACTTTGCCTGGCAGGGCGGCGAGCCGACCCTGATGGGGCTGGATTTCTTCCGCAAAGCCGTGGCGTACCAGCAGAAATACGCCCGTCCCGGCATGAGAATCGAAAACGCCCTGCAAACTAACGGCACGCTTCTGGACGACGAGTGGTGCCGCTTCTTCGCCGAGAATCGCTTCCTAATCGGGATCAGCCTCGACGGTCCGCGTGAAGCGCATGATCTGTATCGCAAGGACAAGGGCGGCGCGCCCACCTTTGACCGCGTCCTGCGCGCTGTTGAACTACTCAAAAAGCATAAGGTGGATTTCAACGTCCTGACCTGCGTCAGCGCCGCCAACGTCCACCAGCCGCTGGAGGTGTACCGTTTCCTGCGCGACGAGATCGGCGCGCAGTTCATCCAGTTCATCCCCATCGTCGAGCGCGATAACGGGACAGGCTTCCAGGAAGGGACGGCGCTCACCCCGCGCTCCATCACGGGAAAACAATACGGCGATTTTCTCATCGCCATTTTCGATGAATGGGTGCGCCGTGATGTGGGCATGGTCTTCGTGCAGATGTTCGACACGGCGCTGGGACGCTGGCTGGGCGCGCCCGGCGGCTTGTGCGTGTTTCAGGAGACCTGCGGGCTGGCGCTGGCGATGGAACACAACGGCGACCTGTATTCCTGCGACCATTTTGTGGAACCGCGTCACCGCCTGGGAAATTTACTCGAAACGCCGCTGGCGGAAATGGCGGGAAGTATGCAGCAGCGAAAATTCGGGCTGGATAAAAAAGCCTCCCTGCCGCGCTATTGCCGCGAATGCCCCGTCCTGTTTGCCTGCAACGGCGGCTGTCCCAAAGATCGCACCGACCTCACGCCCGATGGCGAAGCGGGACTGAACCATCTCTGTGATGGGTTCAAAGCCTTTTTCACCCACATTGACCAGCCCATGCGACAGATGGCGGGCTTGCTCCGCCAGCGCCGTCCCGCGGCTGAAATCATGAAAATTCAAATTTCAAAGGAAAAACCATGAACACCATCTTCATCATCATTGACACCCTGCGCCGCGACCACCTCGGCTGTTATGGCAACGACTGGATTCAAACCCCCAACCTCGACGCGCTGGCGCGCAAGAGCGTCGTCTTCGAGAACGCCTATCTCGGCTCCTACCCGTGTATGCCCGCCCGCCGCGATATGTGGACGGGACGCTTCGAGTTCCCCTGGCGCGGCTGGGGTCCGCTCGAAACCACCGACCCCGACATTGCCAAAATCGTCACCCAAAACGGGCATACCAGCATGGTCATCAGCGACCACTACCACATGTGGGAGCGCGGCTCTGGCAATTANNCGCGGGCAGGAAAACGACCTGTGGATTACCGATCCCGACATCCCCGTTGAATTCCCTGGCGACCCCGAACGCATGGCGCGTCACGCCCTGCGACCTGGCTCCTTTGCGCGTTACAAACGCAACACCGCCCACTTCCGTGTGGAACAGGATTACTTCGCCCCGCAGGTCTTCCGCAAAGCCTCCGAATGGGTCGAGCGCAACCGCGCCCAAAAAGATTTCTTCCTCATGTTGGAAGTTTTCGACCCGCATGAACCCTTTGACCCGCCCTACCCCTACGACGAAATGTACAACCCCGGTTATACCGGCAACCGTTTCATCTGGCCCACCTATGGTAAATCCGACCTGTACAGCGAAGAGGAACTCAAGGAAATCCGCGCCCTGTATGCAGGCGAAGTCACAATGGTGGATCGCTGGCTCGGACACCTGCTCGACACGGTGGAACACCTCGGCTTGATGGACGACACCATGATTATCGCCGCCACCGACCACGGGCATCTCTTCGGCGAACACGGCATGATTGGCAAGCCCTGGTCAGACCTAGGGGATTCAAATATGTATCAGGAACTTGCGCACGTTCCGTTGCTGATCTACCACCCCAACGGACAAAAGGGCAAGCGTGTATCGCATCTGGTTCAACCGGTGGACTTGTTCGCCACCGTTCTGGACGGATTCAACATTCCGCTTCCTGCCGGGACGCATGGGCTGAGTCTGCTCCCATACATTCTCCACGCAGACGAAGGCGCACCCATCCGCCAGACGGCTGTCTTCGGACGCTACGGCGAAGCCATGAACATCACTGACGGTGAGTGGACGCTCTACGTCTGGCCCCCCACAGAAAAGAACGAACCTCTCAACTGGTACTCTCCCCTACCGCCCCAATTCGGCGACGTGCGTGTCAATGACGACTTCGACGGGGTTCACTACTCCGCCCGCGTCACCCGCGGACCGATGTCCAGCACGCTCTACAACGTCAAGGACGACCCGCAGCAGGAGCATAATCTTTTCGCCGAGCGCCCCGAAATCGTAGAACGACTCAAAACCAGCCTGCGCGAATTCCTGACCTCCATTAACGCCCCGCGCGAACAACTCATCCGCCTGGGGTTGGAAGACGCCGCTCCGCCTTTGTAAAATACGGTTGGATTTATCCAAACCTGCGGGATGGTTATTGAATGATGCGCTTGATCTATCCCAATGAGCAGACAGTCATTACAGTTGTTTATCCAGCCAGTCTTTGATCGCGCCCAGCGACTCGGCGGTGATAGTATGATCCATGTGGAAGTTGCGGTATTCCAAATCTACGCCGTAACGCAGGATGAAGTCGCGGGATTGATGCGACCATTCGAGCGGCATACTCGAATCTTCATAGCCGTGCGTCATCACCACAGGCTTGCCTTTTACGCCCGCTTCATCCACCTGCAGACCCGATTGCATGGGAACATAACCCGACTGCGCGACGACTCCCGCGATGCGATGCGGACGGGTGAGCAGGAAGGACATCGAAATCATACTGCCCTGACTGAAACCCATCAGAAAAAATTTCTGCGGGTCAATCGGATAAGTTGCCAGCAGTTCGGTAATGAAGTTATCGATCCGTGCTAGCGCGGCGGCGAGAATGACAGGGTCGGGCTTGCCAAATTGCGTGACTGTGTACCAGTCATAAGCGCCGGGGGCGAAGTCGACGGGTCCGCGCCCGCTGACCCAGAGCAGATTATCCTGCAAAGAATCCGAGAGTCCAATTAAGTCGCGCTCGTTGCTGCCGTGTCCATGCAGGGCAAAGATGGCGGGATAGCGCGTCTCCTTGTCGGCGGGATTGTAGCCAGCAGGGAAACGAGTGAGATGATAAATCGAAAGGTTCGTGCGTTCTTCAACAGGGATTTGATTCATGGGAAACTCCTAAATTGTTTTATTATTCCGTCCCGAAGGGTTGATTGGCGAAATAAGGTTTTCAAGGAAACCTTCCGGACGTTCGTATAAGGCAAGTTACAAAAATCTACGCCGATATTCGGCTTCGAATTTCCTTGCGGACAACAGGCGCGACCTTCGTTCCGAGTAGTTCAATCGAGCGCATGAGTTCTTTGTGCTGAACTGTGCCAATATCCATCTGGAGCAACAGGCGGTTGTAATGCAGAATGTTTTGCTGATAGAGAATCTTTTCGATAACCTCATCAGGGTTGCCGACGTAATCAGAGCCGCGCAGACCGCGGGAGTCTTCGAACTCATTGCGTGTCAATCCGCGAAAGCCGCGCTCGCGTCCCAGTTTATCCATCATCGCATGCAGGGCTGGGAAGTAATCATCTGCCGCGTTTTGCGAATCATCACCGATGAAGCCGCGCGAATTGACGCTCAACTGCAATTTGGCAGAATCGTGTCCAGCCTGCTGCCAGGCTTGTTTGTGCAAGTCCGCCAACGGGGCGAAACGTTCGGGCATTCCGCCGATGATGCCCAGCGCCATCGGCAAGCCCAATGCCCCCGCGCGCGCAGCGGATTCGGGCGTGCCTCCCACCCCAATCCAAATCGGAATTTCGCGTTGCAACGGGCGCGGATAGACGCCCAGATTGTTTAGGGCGGGACGATGCCTGCCGCGCCATGAAACGATTTCCGATGCGCGCAGTTTCAACAGCAGGTCCAGTTTTTCAATGAACAGCGAGTCGTAATCCTTCAAGTCATAGCCGAACAGGGGAAAGGACTCGATGAACGCGCCACGCCCCGCCATGATTTCGGCGCGCCCTTCCGAGAGCAGGTCGAGGGTAGCGAAATCCTGAAAGACGCGCACGGGATCATCCGATGACAACACAGTGACAGCCGTGCTGAGGCGGATGGATTTGGTGCGTGTTGCGGCGGCGCCCAGAATCACTGCCGGGGAGGATGAAAGAAAATCGGGCCGGTGATGTTCGCCGATTCCGAAAACATCCAAGCCGACCTGATCTGCTAATTCGATGGTTTCGAGCAGGTTTTTCATGCGCGTGAGCGAGTCGAGTTTCTCACCCGTCACGGGGTTGGTTTCCCATTCGACGAAGGTATATAACCCGATTTCAAAAGGTTGATTTATGGCTGACACAAAAAATAAACTCCTATTTTGATTGACTGATGTTATGTATCGTCCCGAAGGTTTGGGCAAAAAACAAGCCTGAAGGGCAAGAACCTTCGGGACGTTTAACATAAGGTGATTGATTGACTCAGGGATTGAATGGCATGATGCGCCAGTTCTTCCATCAAGATGTATTTTCGACTTCCACTACCTCGAAATCCGCAAATTGCAGCGACCAGAGATGTTCGTACACTCCGCCTTTTGCCAGCAGCGCGGCATGGGAACCCTGCTCGACAATCTGTCCGTTTTGCAGGACGACGATGCGGTCGGCGCGCTGNNTCACCGTCTTGCCCTCCATCACGCCGTAGAGCGTGGACTGGATCGCGGCCTCGACCTCGCTATCCAGCGCGCTGGTCGCCTCGTCCAGCACCAGGATGGGCGCGTTTGACAGAAGAGCGCGGGCAATCGAGATGCGCTGCCGCTGGCCGCCGCTCAACTTCACGCCGCGCTCGCCGACGAGCGTCTCATAGCCTTCGGGCAGAATGCCTGGATGAAGTCGTGGGCATTGGCGGCGCGGGCAGCCGCTTCGAGGTCCGCGGAAGAAGCGTCCATTTTTCCGTAGGCGATGTTCTCGCGCACCGTCCCGCCGAAGAGGAAGGTCTCCTGCGGGACGAGTCCCATTTGCTCGCGCAGGGCGCGCAGGTTGTAGCGGCGCACATCCACACTGTCTATTTCGATGACGCCGGTGGTAGCGTCGAAGAAGCGCGGCAGCAAGTTGACCAGGGTGGTCTTGCCCACGCCGCTCGGTCCGACGATGGCAATCATCTCGCCAGGTTGAACTTCAAGACTGATGCCCTTCAAAATGGGTTGGTCAGGCTGGTAGCCGAAAGAAACATTCTCGAAGCGCACCCCGCCTCGCAGGGCGGAGGGAACGACTGCATCAGGGGTTTCGAGCGGCTCGGATTCGGCGTCCAGAATTTCAAAGAGGCGGCGACCCGCGCCGAGGGCTTCACGCACCCGGGCATACAACCCGGCAAATTCGCCGAGCGGACCCGCGACCATCATCATGTAAAAGAGAAACGCCACCAGTTCGCCCGGCGTGAGCGTCCCGGCGATGACCAGCCGCCCGCCGTACCAGAGCAGAAAAGTCAGCGCGCCGAAACCGAGAAAACTAATCAGCGGGATGAAAACCGAACGGACGCGCACCCGCTGCATGGTTGTCTGATACGCCGCTTCCACGTTTTGCTGGAAGCGTCCCTTTTCGAAGGCTTCGCGCGCAAAGGATTTGACGACGCGGATGCCCGACAGCATTTCTTCGAGCGTGACGGTGGTGTCGGCGATGCGATCCTGCGCGGCGGTGGCAAGGCTTTGAAGGCGGCGTCCGAACAGCACGCCGACGAGAATAATGGGCGGAATAATGGCAAAGATGATCAGCGTCAACTGCCAGTTCATCACCAGCATCAGAACCAGTCCGCCCACCAGATTAATGATCTGGCGCAGGAAGTTGATGGGCGTCTCGGTGACAACTTCCTGCACGAGGGTCACATCGTTGCTGACGCGCGAGACGATCTCGCCTGTGCGCCGCTCGGCGAAGAAACGCAGGGGCAGTCCCGTCAGTTGCGCATGAACTTGCGCACGGAAATCGGCGATCACCCTTTGTCCGACCTGCGCCATGAGGTAGGTGTTTCCCACCGAGAGCAGGCTTTGCGCGATAAACAATGCCAGCAGACCCAGCGCGATCAAGTCCAACTGCGGCTGGTTGCCCGCCACGATGACCGTATCTACGAGGATGCGAATCGCCCAGGGTAGCGCCAGCCCGATCAACGTGGACACGATGAGCAGGAATGCGGCAAGCGCAAACCTGCCCCAATAGGGCGCGACCAACGCCATCATGCGGCGCAGGTCGGAGCGAATCTCAGGGGTGATGAATTTGGGTATCTGCATTGGTTTACGCAACCGCCATCCGTTTGAGGGTAATGGCTTTTTCGGGGCAACTGGCGACGCACTCCGCGCAGGCGCGGCAGGCTTCGGCGCGGACTGGGAAGGCTTGTTTCCAGCCGTGCGCCGTGCCCTTGAGCCGTCCCACGAAACTTAACGTGGCGCGCTCTTGCGGCGAAACAATCCCCAATTCGAACACATTGTACGGACAGACCGTCATGCATTCGGCTTTGCCTTCACATTTATTGCGGTCAATGACGGGGATGAAGACGCCAGGGTCTTGTTTGCAGGTGGACGTATCGGGTTGCATATTGAATCCATTCGAAGTTGAAAATTACGGGCGGGTCATTGAACCCAGCCCGCCAACAGGGTCAGCCATTGGTCGGTGACAAAAACCGGCGGCGCGCCATCCGCGTTGTCGAGCGCGGCATGAATGCGCTCCATTCCATCCGCGTAGGCGGCATCGCTCAACAGCGCGAGTTGCGAAGAGCCGCCTTTTTGCGTGAAGGGATTATCCAAAATTTCGCGCCCGATAAATTCCTGATGGACGTGTTCCGCCACGCGCCACTCCGTGCGCGCAAAACCGCTTTCGAGCATCCAGTCGAGCAATTTTCCGCTAGATGGGAATCGCCGCAGATCAGTGGTCAATACGCCGTCGAAATAATCGTAGAGATACCAGCGGTCGCGCCCGATGTGTGGGTCGAGGTTGATGATAGCCAGCGCGCCGCCCGCCCGCAATAACCGCCGCGCTTCGGCGATGAAGGCGCGCTGGTCGGCATAATGATGCAGGGCGTTGACGGATAACACCAGGTCGAAACTTGCGGATGGGAACGGCAGGCGATTCGCGTCCCCGTTCGTTAAGGACAACGCCTCATCCTGACCCCGAGCCTGCTTCAACATCCCAAGCGAAAAATCC
>JRYF01026682.1_pt1 | contig 14614 bp, 14 predicted proteins | sample 235331 | NCBI WGS metagenome assembly JRYF01 (sample SAMN03074217, study PRJNA261475) | activated sludge metagenome | biome: Wastewater Treatment Plant; feature: Wastewater; material: Activated sludge; isolation source: activated biomass of a wastewater treatment plant treating hydrocarbon... ...
AGCCGGGTCAATCGGCGGCGCTGTTCCCTGATGGTGGTTTCCCAGCTGACGCCGCGCCGTTCGGGCTGGTATCGCCATTTGAGCAGGTGCGCCAGCAGGACGCCCAACCGGCTTTCCAATTCCCGGATCTGGCTTTTGCCCATGTCCTCAATCTCGTCGATCAGGTTCACTACGTCCAGTTGGTCGAGGCGCCCGGTCCGGAGCAGATGGGCCTGCTGGCGAGTCCAGCCGAAGAAGTCGGTGTCGTGCGAGGGGGTGCTCATGGCGCCGCATTCCTGAAGGGTCATCGGTCTTTCAATAGCTTACACCAAATACCCCCACTGCTTGAACCGTTCCTGGAGTTCCGGGTTTTCCTTGAACGCCTGGAAGTAAAGAAATTCTGGCGCCAGGTCGGCTCCGTTCGCCCAAACGATCATTGCCAACGCTTCGTCCACGCGGAACGCGGATACCGCAATGATTGCGCTATTTTCAGGCGGCCTGTCTTCGGGGAAGCATAGGGGGGCCGCGGTGTTTATGCTAGATTCTCACTGGTTTTAATGGGTGAACCCGAGTTGAATTTATGATGAGTACGATAACCATTGAGTTGCCGGATGAGATTTTCGCCTCCATGCGTTGTGATCCTGGACAAATGGCCCAGGAGATACGCTTTGCCACGGCGATGGTTTGGTACGAGCAGGGCAAAATCTCCCAGGAAGTCGCCGCCAACCTTGCCGGTCTGGATCGGGTCGTGTTGGGTATTCCTGAAGGCGAAGTTTTTAGAAGGAAATCTCCCTAACCGGCAGATGAAGTTGATACAAGCATGGATTGAGTTGCATCGTGATGATCTCATGGCCGATTGGATTTTGGCGTCGAGTGGTCAAACACCTTTCAAGATTGATCCCCTGCGTTAATTGGAGATTTAATCATGACACCTGATGTTGTTCGCGTTAAAGCCTTGCCTGATTATTGTCTTGAAGCAGACTTTGCGACAGGTGAGCGGCGTTGGTTTGATATGAAAAACTATCTGGCTTATCCGGCTTTTGCACCGTTGGCGGAAGACAATTTGTTTATGAGAGCGCATGTAGTGGGTGGCGTCGTCACTTGGAACGATGAAATTGATTTATCGCCCGATACGCTTTATTTACGAGGTCGACCGCTTGACGAATAGAAAAAACCCGCGGTTTCAACCCGAGCGCCAGGAGTCCGGTCAGTCCGGCCGTCCGGCCAGTAGTCCGGATTGGGTATCGTGCGCGGGGGTGCTCATGGCGCATTCCTGAAGGGTCATCGATTTTTCAATAGCTTAACACCGGGCAAGAAAGGTTGTCCTATTTGGGTCTGATGGGCGTCTTTATGGTCCGGGCGAAAAAAAGCCGGCGCGAGGCCGGCTTTTTACCTCAGAATTTCAACGCCAACACTCATCCGCCGATAGCGTGGCGCCACCCGCGACGCCTTTTACCCCTGTATTAGTCAAAGTCAGCGTCTTGCACTTGTCTTTGATTTGATCGACCGTGGTGCATACCCCGGCAACGGCGGCACACGGCGCGGCATTCAGTGTGAACGTATTTTGAGTGACCGCCGCCAGTGTGATAGCGTAATACTTGCTTCCGCCTTCAATAGGTGATGCGGTAAAGCCTGTGTTTGGGAACGATGGATCACCGGCGGTGGTGCTCGTAACAGAAATACCGGCTCGCGTTTGGTCATAGCGATTATTTTCGGTGTAGAACCGCTCCATCCATTGCGCCGCTTGCAGCATGACGCTTTTGGCATCCGCCCGCCGCGATTTGCGCACGCTGTCCTGGTAGGACGGGTAGGCAATCGCGGCCAGGATGGCGACGATGGCTACCACGATCATCAGTTCGATCAGGGTGAAGCCGCGCAGTCGCCCACGTTGCCCCACTCTCACTCGCTCCATACCGACGCTCATGGTTAAAACTCCAGTTGCCGCCAGGATAACCGACCGATACCGGTATCCACGATAGGAATGTTCACTAATGAGTCAACATCAGACTCTGAGGTGCTCAAGTAAAGCATGGATCTTTGCTGCTCCGGCGACCTGATCACGCTGGGCGGAGAGGCGATACCTTTGATTGCTACACTGGTTGGGGCAAAACCGGTACCCGTTTCGGTGACAGGTACATTAGGAACACCGCTACCACTGAGGAAACTTGCGGCAAGTCGTTGACCACTGACAGCATTCAAAATATTCAACCAGCTATTGCCACCATACTGGCAGGGATCTTCATCGGGGAGAATACTGGTGAAAATTACTCGACTGCCAAGAATCAAAGCATCACCGACCACCCGTTCGCCACCCGGTTTTAGATCCAAGTACCAGCCGCGTTGCTGGCTTCGAGTCGGATCTCCACACAGTTTTTCATCGGCGGCGGCACCGTATTCGACGCACCTGGCGCTAGTGATCCGGAACGATTTATCGATTTGGCCCGTTGAAGTCACGGGGGTTTCACCGCCCTGGACTTGACAGGTTGGATCGACCGGGTCACCTGGGCAGTAGATTTGTGGTTGCAGAGTGGTGCGGGTGATACAAGCAGTGGTGCTACCAGCCGGACATGACTCACCATCCACATCGTCCCAGATCCCGTAGAACGTCTGTTGATCGGTGTTGGTCACGTCGGTATTGCCCAGATATCTCCCGGTACCGAACACTACCATGTAGGTCAACTCATCCAGAGTTCCAGCGACCGTGCTTTCATTCCGAGTCGGATGCAACGTCACATCGGGCGCGGAAGTGATCGGTTGAACCAAGTCATTGGCATCCATAGCGGTGAAGAGTTTGGCGAAGGTCCAACTGGAGGCTGCGGAGGCTCGGATATCGAACCGCCATAAGTTCCCTTGAAGATCACCCGCGTAGATAAAATCAGCAAATTTGTCGCCGTTTCCGTCAATGACTCTGGGTGTGGATAGTCCCAGTCCTTCACCCAAGTCAATTTTCCTGATGAGGGCTCCAGTCTGGATATTAACCACGAACAACACAGCATTACCACTACCCGTGTTATTGTAGCCATTACCGAATACGGCGGCCCAAGTTCCATTACTCAATCGGACTAGAGAGGGTTGGCTGAAACTCAAGCCTAGATCGGGATCGGTAAATTCCCACAACACGATACTGTTGGCATTGGCTTCAGTCAGTCCAGAGCCAGTGACGTTACCATTGGCATCAACATTACCCGCATTGGTCACATCCAAGGCAAAAACGCTCTTGCCACCAGCACCTAGGCCGCCGACCAGTACCGTATGCCAACTGTTATCGCTGAACTGCACGTCAACCGCCGTCGGCGAGCCATTCACATAGTATTGATGTTGTTGTTTGTAGGTTAATTCCGTCAAGGCATTGAGCTTGTTAAAAACCGTACTGGGCATAAAGGCGAATACTTCCTTACCTGTATTGGCATCAAAACCATGCATCATGCCATCATTGGCGCCGACATAAACCATCGGACGACGATTCTTGTGGGTATTGACAAAGGTTGAGTAGTTACCAAAGTTATACCCTGCGGCTGGTGGGCCAACATAGAAGGGGTTGGAGTTGACAATATCGCCGAGGATGTTGCGAACAGTACCATCAGCCCGTTTGCGATACTGATTACCTGAAGGATTTTCGTTGCTCGAATCACCTCGCAGATAGTTTAGCCGTGCCTGCCCTTGGTCGTCAGCGCCATTCAGAGCGGTGATTTGCGCCCGATCCAATGCTGTTGCTCCGGTCTCTTCAGCAGGATCAGTAGGAATAACGCTTGGCCAACGGAATGGGATGCCATCACCGTTGGAAGGCTTCAAGGTAAGGATGTGGCGATCCGTATTAAAGTTCTGTTCTCTCAACTGGTCTTGCGCGGTCCAGACTTCCAATTTATTAGTGATCGGATCTGCTTCCAAAGCACCCGTTTTTGGATTGATGGACACCGCGCGTAATTCACCGGTCCAGTCGCCACTGTTAAAGCGGGCTTGATAAATCCGGCTACCCGCGATCAGTGAGCCCGAATTGACCGCCACCGCCGAAGCTGAACTGGTCCGTTTGATGATTTCCTCAAAAGTTTCGCTCAACTGTTCCTTGAGTTTACCCGCGTTCGTCACCAGGAAGAAGCTATCGGGTTTGCCGTCACCATCACGATCCCACTCGCCTTGTTGGTCAGGGAGTTGATTGTTGTTAGTGTCGATGAATCCTCCCCATTTGGCCGCATACCACAGCGGGAGGTTCTTGATGAGCGACGCGGTAGCGGTACCTGGAGTAAAAGTCCGAGTCGCCTGCAAGGGCAGTGCAACCCCATCGTTCCAGCAACCTGGACCCGGCGTACCGCACTGAGGTGCGGGCGGAATACCTACGAATGAGGGCGGTGTATCCAGGAAGTAATCAGGATCACTACCTGTGGCAGTATCAGTGTCGCGGACCTCCAAGTAGACCCCATCCGCGGTAGTGCCCGAAATCACATAACCCATGTGCTGAATGATACCGCCCGCGGCGTAATCGGAGGAAAGATTCACAACCAATTGATTTGATTCATTGACGGAGAAGGTATAAGTGACGATCGCATCCATGTCATGATCGGAACCGTATTCCGAGTCTTCGAAATTGATGCGAAACTTGATGTAAGGCCGACCGCCATTGATCGTGGAATCCTCATTGCCAGCTCCGGTATTGGCAATAGTTTCCACATAAAAATCAACAATAGTGTTTGTGGGTTGAAACTGACCTGCTGCTGCATTGATTCCGGAACCTGCAACCGATTTGGCAAAAGGCACGATCGTGATGATCTTTTTATCAGTAGCCGTATAGCTCGGTACCGGGATTTCAATCGTTGGCAAGGGCGAAGACAGCGCTACCCCAAACGTATCAGTTTTAACCTTATACGTAGTCGGTGGATCCGAGGTCGTGATTTCCCGAACTCCGGTAGTCTTACCAAAATAAGCCACGCTAGCCGCATAATAGCCACCCTGCCGAGTCGGTTCTTCTGGGGATAGTCCACGGATATTGCCAAAACTGCTGACTGACTTGGGGGTCGGTGCAGTGTCGTAGGTAGAGCCCGATTGGCCGATAAAAATGTTGTGGGTTCCCCCTTTTTCAGTGCCGCTGATGATTTCATTGTTCCAGATCAACTGGCCGATTTCGGCGACGTTTAGAGCACCGATATCACTGCTAATTCCAGAACCGAAAGCCGTGCCAGGTAACTGATCCGTGTCAAAGGAGGGGATATCCGCGATGACAATCTGAAAGGGCTTCGAACAGTAAGGAAAGCCACCATCCTGCTCCGAGCGATAGGGATCGGACCAGTCTGGTTTGGGTAAACCAAGATTATCGGCAGTGTCGAAACCGGTGAACTCATCACCCGTAACCGCATAAGCAGTAGTGGGTCCAGTTCTACCCGCAAAGTAGCGGAGACCCTCGTACATCATCTCGGCGATAGGGTTACCCCACATGGCACAGCGGCCTTCTTGCATAGCGGTCACCATCGGTACTCCGCACCCACCATCGTTATAAGCATAATTGCCACGAAAACCGACAACTCGCATTTTATCAATAGTCCGCACGATACTACCGTCGTCACTAGGCGTCACGAACTGTCCGGTATCGGGATTGATTTCGTTCTTGAACGATGAGACATTTTTGCGTAGCAGTCCTCCTGACATATGCTTTTTGTAGGAACCGGTTAATAAACCAAAAGCCATACGGTCGGTTTCGCCGTACTCGTGTAACAATCCTGTCGGCTTATAAACCGTTGGGCTACTTTCGGGATAACCTTTGCATTCAGGTTCCAAGAGACCAATTACGCAAGCTTGAACGCGAACTGTATAATCCGTTCTCGCTGAAGTCGGAACAATCCTGCCATAACTCGACACGGTGAGATTGGAAAATTTGGAAGTCGGAACGATCTGCCAATTGTTCAGACTATCGGGGCCTTTCCAGTACAGATAATAATTATCACCACCGGTGACTTCCTCATGACGAAATACGATCTCATGGGAACCCTGACTCAAATCGATGGAGCCCTTGTGCGCATCTCGGCAAGATTCGCTTGTTCCACAGCTTCCATGTCCGCCGTACCAGCCGACGACTACTTGTCCATTAACGATGACCTCGACGGCGTCATCACCATCTACTGAGAACTCGTAGGTGCCGGCGGTCGCTACTTCAAGGGTCCCGGTGAAAACCGTGATGTAATAATCATGCCCGTGTGTGTAGCCGGTACTGAACGGGTTGCAGCTAGAAGCACACTCGATTCTACCGTTGGCAGGTGGGCCTGAACCTAGTAATTGGCTACTAAAGCGACCTAATAGAGTGTTGAACTGTTCGTGATTATTGGGATGGCTACCATCTGTCCCACCCGTCGAAGTACAGGTAGTGCGAACTTCAGAACCTCCCGTGTTGATGCCAGAAACGCACGAGTCTCCCGCCACGGGACGCTCGATGGACACCCAGTTCCAAATCCGGTAAGCGCTATTCGTCAATACTCGTAATAGAGGAAGTTGATTGGTGTCACCCTGGAGCGTTGTATTAGCAAAAAGGTGGCGAGTACCCGAAGCCGGCAATGAGAGTGGAGCGTATTCACGAATATCAAAACCATCCCTCTCAATACTCTGGTATTCCTTACCCCAGCTATGTGCATCTTGTGGAATATGAGATCGTTCGAGAACCGTTGCTGTACTGCTATCGGTAAGGCGATACCCTCCATAAAGTACTCGCCGTAAGGCATCGATCCGGGATGTAGTTAGGTAATTGAGATAATCACCACTCCAAGCGTTAGAGCANNATACGCCATTCGTGTAATTATAACATTTGTAAGAATCAAAATAACCAAAGTAGTTTAATGGCTTACCATCTTGCGTGAGATTCGGTTTATAACCAGCGTTAATCTCACCATCCTGATTGAGGTCGGAGGCATCATTGTAAGCCTCATAATAAAGTTTATGATCACGGCCCATGACCAACAGCGATAATGGGGTCCCACTGCCACCCAGAAATAGCGGCACATTGGAAATATCAACAGTGGCATACGCGCAGGGTAGAAACAGCATGAGAGAAAAATATAAGGCTACCCTCTTTAACGCATGTCTGATTTTTTCAATTCGCGATCTGTTCATTAAGTGGTTCTCCTTAGTAAATTACAAAACGAATCTTACGTAACTTATCAAGATTCATTTACCATAAGTAGATTGCAACATGACACGAGCCAGCGGTTCTAAATTATCGCTCATCGCAACACCATAGCCTTGCGCGGTAATCCGATAATATTTGTTAGCTGGGCGAGGCGCTCCTCCAATACCCAGCGAGCCAGGACCCTCACCCAGATATTCGATAATGTATCGAGGAAGTCTATAATTCGTGGGTAAACCGGGTAAACTTGGAGGAGTGCTACCGTCCAGTTCAGTATAGTCACCATATTGGCGGAAAGGCACATTAGCGACCGTTGCAGGGTCAGCATTCCAGGCAATCGCCAACCATTGCGGTGGATAGGTTGACGAGGGTCTGCATAGACCATTCAGTTCTGGGATACTCGCATTAATGCAGTTGGTAGAAAAGTCGTCATCGGCTGGGAAAATCCCATCACGTAAGGGATTATTAGTTATGGGATCGATATTGCGCACATCTTGCTCGCCGTCCACCAAGCCTAACTCCGCTGCCTGGAATGCGATATTATAATCACGCACGTTACCTGCCATCCTTTCTTCCATAATAGTCGTTCGCATTCCGGCCGTGCCGAGGATCAACATAACCAACAGGATAGTTAAACCAATAATTAGAGCACTTCCCGTTTGAAGCCTCTTGATTGAATATTGCTTGTTGATCATCGCCGGACCTCAATTACGCAAGGCAACCGTGGTGGTGAACGTCCGGCGCAAGCGCCGATCACCTGAGGGTTGGACAGTATCAGCCAAATTGTTCTCTGGGGTGCGCAACGTTAAAGTAATGCGAACACTAAAAACATTATTCCAGTTGCCCACGCTCGCCTCTGGCACGTATCTCATCATGTCACTGACCCTTTCGCCGTATAAAATCTGCATACTTTCAACGTCATCAACAATCGGTTGCGTTTGTGCAACTCCTCNNAAGCGTATTACCGCTAATTCTTAAGGTATCACTGGAAACACTTGAAGCATTAATTGTTTGATTCAGGCAATTCCGTATTTGTCCATCACCAGCATTCTCACCTTCAAAGCGTACTGTAATAAATTCAACCCCATCCTGAGTCCCACCTTGAAATGCGTTAACGCCAAAGGCTTCTCTAAAGCTTTTTTCTTGTTCGATCGTACCTCGGGAACGATAGCCCGCCAACCGCACAACGCGACTGACATACTCAATAGCGAAGCGGCCGTTTTCCTGAACGCGGGATAAATTTTCCTGAATTCTGGATGATTGCCGCGTACTGACAAAGAGTTGCAAAAGCCCCGCTAGCAGGAACAGGCTAATCACCAGAGCCACTAAAATCTCCACCAAGGTCAGACCGCATTGGCGATTTCTTTCATAAATATTTTTTCTCATAACCGGAAACTCGTGAAAAACAGTTGTGGCGTACCGGATTGATCGTCATCCCACCAGATTTTTATGGTGTACATTGCGGTTTTAAGATTACCTGCTCCAACACTGTCACATGCAGGGGCTAAAGGAGTGCCATCGTCTGGAGTGCTGTCGATGCATACCACACCAACTCCTCCAGGTAACACATTCGCGATACCCTGATTCCACTTGAATAAATCATGTGCCGCCATTGCGGCTCGAGCACAGCCAGTCGTTGTTTCGCAATTCGAGTTCTCAGTGCCTTTTGATCCAACGACTGTTGGTTGATGATAATGACCGTCCTCAACCGCACGAACATTGACCCGCATGCGATCCATAATATCGTAAGACTGAATCGTGGCTTGGGAGCGTAAATAGGCGCTATGGTTGTTTCGCAATCCAATCACCTGCAAACCCGCAAGGCTCAGCAATCCTACCGACATAACGATCAAAGTAACCAAAACTTCGATCAGAGTGAACCCTCGATTAAGCTGATAAGAGTTTTGCGAATTTAAACTTTTTTGGTTTTTTCTCATGGACAGGCATCTCCTGTTTCCTTCTCTCTAACATTGGTACGTCCAGTATTAGTTACTTCCACAAAACGAGCATGGTCGACTCCTCGTTTATCACATAAACTGAAAGTACCTAAAATATTCCCCGAAGCCACAACATTGCCTTCGCTTGTACCATTGGGGCGGTAAGCAATCCATTGAGTAAAAGCGCTACCGCTCCGCAAGGTAAATTTATTGGCAATAGAACTTTGTATTTTGAGAACTTCTTCATTATCAGGTGCGCCGGCATTCAAAACGCCGTTTTGATTTCGATCAACAAAAGCAATCCAGCCACCTTCCCATACCCCAGTCGTATCGGTCGCGCAAGAATTGCCATTCACACTGCGGCAAATGACTACTCTGGAACCCCGCTTAATGGCTTCCGAACGCGCCATATTCAGGATGCCGAGAAATTCATTAGTTTGGGCAACACGGGTGTTGTTGAGTATCATCGTTTGGAACGACGGTACGCCAATCGTCAGCAGGATCGCTGCGATCGCCACGGTGACGATCAATTCGATCAGGGTAAAACCACGGATTCTGTTCATGGCTCGCACGCGGTATATTTGTAGCTTGAATCCTACGAAAACTCCCTCTTGCCCGCCCGTATCTTCGGGTCCAACGGTAGCAATTTCCCGACGAACGGTCGGCGCGTTCAGGCGATCCACGCGCAACACTTCCCCTGGCCAGCGAGGGGCGGCGATGGAGGCACGATGCACCCACAGGTTATGGACAGGTATCGCCGGTTTGTTTTGGTCGAACTCTGGCGCGTCCCGTACTGCTGATCACGACAAAACGAGCGTGACCCACCCCGCGACTATCACAGAGCCGAAATGTCCCCGTGCCCAAACCGGTATCTCCAATACTGACACCACTCGGCTGATACGCAATCCAGCGGGTCAAGGTGCCACCTGTGCGGATCGTCATCGCGCCGCCCGTGCTCTCTCTCACCTTAATGATGGACTCACCTGCATCGAGTGCCCCATTGCCATTGGGATCGGCAAAGATGATCCACCCGGTCTCCCAGACGCTGGTGGAATCCGTCGCACAGATCGAAGCCGTCGAACGACACATCACCACCCGCACGCCCCGCTTGATCGCCTCGGAACGCGCCAGGCCGAGCGCACCGAGCAGATCGTTGGTCTGCGTCACCATCCGATTGTTGAGAATCAGCTCCCGGAACGACGGTATCCCAATTGTCAGTACAATCGCCACCACCGCCAAGGTCACCATCAACTCAATTAACGTAAAACCATCTGGTCGGTTCATCGTGATTCCCCTTGATTCAAGACAATTTCCGCATCACTCGGGTTATGGTCGGTTCGCTGCTAACCCTCCTACTGACCCCGACTGATCCACACCTCGGCGCTGGCGGCCTGGCCGGCCTGATCCAGCACCGTGATCCGCGCCAATCCCGCGCCGTCCGGCGGCCAGAACGCATCGCGCCGCCACGGGTCGGCCGCCAAGGGCCGACCGTTCACCAGCCAGCGCAGCGGCCGGACTCCACCTCGGGCCGAGAGCGGCAGTTCGGCCAGGACGCCATCGCGGTCCGGCAGTTCCACCGTCGAGCCCGCCACGGGAAAGGCGAGCGTCAGCGGCGGCGCGGTGACCGTCTCCAGCGCCGGTCGGGTATGGAAATAGCGCAACCGTTCCGGTAACTGCTCGCGGCTCACCACCCGCAACACGCCGGCGGGCGGCGCGGTCGGGCGGCCAGCGGGCGCGGGCAGCAGGTCGAAAATCCGGAACAGCAGCGGCGCGGCGGTGTTGCGGCCGTAATGCCCGGGATTGGGCGAGCCGTCCGGCCGCCCGATCCACACGCCCACGGTGTAATCGGCGTCGAAGCCCAGCGCCCAGGCATCGCGGAATCCGTAGGAGGTGCCGGTCTTGTGGGCGATGAACCGCGGCCGGGCGACGCTGCCCGGCGCGACCACGTTGGACGGAACCGGCGCATCGCGCAAAATCTCGCCCAGATACCAGCAGGCTGCCTCCGAAAGCAGTCGTTGGCCCGGTTGCTCGGAATCGGCGGGACCGAAGCGCAGCGGCGCCACCATGCCGCCGTTGGCGAAACCCGCGTAGAGCATCACCAATTCCTCCAACGTCATGCCCACCCCGCCCAGCACCAGCGGCAGTCCCGGCCGAGGATGCGCCGCGCTCCAATGCAGCGGCAGGCCGACCTCGCGCAGCCGTGCCGCCACCCGCGCCGAACCCACCTGATCCAGCACCGCCACCGCCGGAACGTTCAACGACTGTTGCAACGCCTCCCGGACCGTCAGTTGCCCGGCGTAGGTGTTGCGGAAATTGGTCGGGCTGTAATCGCCAAACCGGGTCGGTACGTCTTCGATCAGCGTCTCGGGATGAATCCGCAGATCGTCGAACCCCAGCCCGTAGACTAGCGGTTTCAGGGTCGAACCCGGCGAGCGGACGGCGCGCGTCATATCCACCTGTCCGGCCCGGCGCGCGGCGAAAAACTCGCTGGCGCCGACATAGGCCAGCACCCGGCGGTCGCGATGGGCGACGACCAGGATCGCCACGCTGGCGTCCGGCTGTTCCCGCACGATCCGTTGCCGCCGGGCCAGCGTTTCCAGGGTCCGTTGCAAATCCCGATCGATGAAGGTGTGATGGAGCGCGACCTCGGGTCGCTCCCGACGCAGCCGGTCGGCGAGGTGTGGGGCCAGGAAGGGTAGGGGATGACGGTGGCGAGGCAACGGTTCTTGCTGGGCCTCGGTGACTTGGCGCTCGGTCAACACCCCGAGTTGACCCATGCGCGCCAGCACCTTGTCGCGCGCCGCCCTGGCTCGCTCGGGGAAGCGGTCCGGGCGCAAGCGCGACGGCGCCTGCGGCAGCACCACCAGCAACGCCGCTTCCGCCGCCGTCAGCCGGGTCGGTTCCTTGCCGAACCAGGCCAGAGACGCGGCGCGCCCCCCTTCCAGATTGCCGCCGTAGGGCGCCAGCGTCAGGTAGAACCGCAGAATGTCGTCCTTGCCGTAGCGCCGCTCCAGTTGCAGGGCGCGGCCCATTTCCCGGAACTTGCCGAGCAGGTCGCGCGAATGCGGTTCCAGCAGCCGGGCGGTCTGCATGGTCAGGGTCGAGGCGCCCGACACGACCCGGCCATGCCGTAACCCTTGGCCCAGCGCCCGCGCCACCGCCAGGACATCGACGCCGGGATGGGAAGCAAACCGCCGGTCCTCATAAGCCAGCAGCATTTGCAGGTACAGCGGATCGACCTCTTCGGGCCGCGCCGGCAAGCGCCAGACGCCGGGCGGGACGGTGAAGGCGCGCAACAGACGACCCTGGGCGTCCAGCACCCGCACCGAGGTTTGCTCGGTGCGCGCGGTCGACGGCGGCGCCCAGTGGTCCAGGATCAGCAGAATCCCGATCGCCAGAACCACCAAAACCACCAGCGCCCGCCAAACCGCGATGCGCCGGTTTTGGCGTCGGAAGAGCAAACAGCGGCTTGAAGGATTTTTTGGCGCGGCCATTTTCTAACGCGACAGATTGCCTGCAAACACCATCGGGAGCGTCATGGCCTTGATCATAAATCCGGCCAGGCATGAGTCGGAAATCTTACGCGATTTTACATAAAATTTTGATTAAAATAGAATATTAAGCCTCGTATTTCTACTGATCCCAAGGTAATGGCCGGAACGATGATCGAGGCCGTCACGCGAATGGGCGTGATGAGAGGCGTCGTTTTTGCCCGGTAGCCCACCACATCCGCCATGATCTCGCCTCTGAGCCTGGAGCCCCTGCTATAGTCTTTCCGCCTGAGATGCGGACATCCCGAACCACCCCGGCGCTACGCGCCACCCCTCCTTAGCCAAGGAGAGGAACCGGGAGGTCCGGCTATAGCGCTCCTAAACGAGTTGTGGAATCGCCGAGTCGAACCACCCCGGCGCTACGCGCCACCCCTCCTTAGCCAAGGAGGGGAACCGGGAGGTCCGGCTATTATCGAGAAAGACCATATTCGCCTTGCGCGAGGCCGGTTTGCCGGTGGGTGTCGCCGAAAGCGACCGGCTGCGCCAGGTGTTCGCGCTGCAACCGGATGTCGCGGGCGACGAACCCGACCAGACCCGGCGCCGCTTGCGGGTTTGGCTGCGGGCGCTGCTGGTCAAAAGTTCGCGGGATCGGGCGACGTTCGAGCGCATCTATGTCGGTCTGGCGACGTCTCCTTTGAGCAAAATGTTCATCGTAGGCTAAGCCTCGACAATTCCTTGAGATTGCATGATTTGAAAGGAAATACAATCAGACAAACCCCAACTCTCTCACCACCCATCAGTTTGTCCCAAACCGTGATTTCAGAGCCTTTCGGTAGAGTTCCCGCAACGGCGAATCAAGCAGCCCGCATCCGCGAAGACCTTTTTCATCAGTTCTGCTGGGGAGCACCGTATAGATAATGCTTATAATTGATCGATCCATCCGTCGGTATTTTCATCCACTTCGCATTGGGAATTTCTGAACCTATCTCGGTGATCTGTTGCCAGAACGGGCGATTTTCGGCTTCCATAGAAACGGGCTGATCCGTCGCATCTATCAACGCATCGAGTTGTAAGGCTTGGCAATTTTTTGAAGAGATCGCCATGGCCTCTTACACCTCCTTATGAAAAAGGAGAGTTGAGGGGGATTTGCGGGGGTTTGAGCCGCCGTCATCCATCCGCCAAACCGACAACCAGCGCCAACAACCGATTGAGCGCGAGCATGGCCGCCTCGTCGAGCCGCCCGATGGCGGGGCCGCACTTGTCGCGTCGGACCGCCATGATCTTGTCCACCATGACCTGCGAAACCCGCTGGAGCCCGTTTTCCGGGGTGGGTGGCAGGGTGAGGCGATACAGGGGTGCCTCCCGCACGGTGCTCGTCAGCAAACAGACCAACACGCTATCGGTCTCGGCCAGCCAATCCGTTTGAATCACCACCGCTGGGCGAGGTTTCCCGTAATCTCCCTGCACCGCCACCGTCACGATTTCCCCCCGTCTCACGGCGGCCAGTCCTCGAAGTCGGCGGCGGCCTCGATGAAATCCAGCGCTTCGCGTTCCTCGGGAGCGCCACGCAGCAAGGCCGCTTGCCGCTGCGCCTCCGCCGCGAAACCGGGCGCGGCGGGGTCCGGCACCCAAACGCGCAATAGCTTCATGCCCTGCCGGCGCTTGCTCGCCCGGTAACGCTGGAACTTGTTTAAACCGTCGGGTGCGACAACTTCAGGCATCTCGGCTCTCCCAAGGAGGTATCAATGCTCGCCAGAGTAGCGCACTACCGAATCTCGGGGAAGAGATATCGCGCGAGAAGGAAACCAGCGACTAGAATTCAGCCAAGCTCACAGACTCGATTCGCCCTTACTAATAGCAAATCCATCATCAAAACTGGAGTCAAGAACCAATATGGACGGATCATTCGACGTTTTCCTCAGCCACAACAGCAAAGATAAACCGACCGTGCGGCAACTGGCCCAAGCGCTTAACGAATAGTGACAGGTGTTCTGACAAAGTAGAATTAGATGCTGGCTCGCATGTTGTTGGGGAAAGCTGGCAAGAGTTTGTGAAGCAAAGGCTTCTGATGGCCGCATCACTCGCCCCGACTGATCCACACCTCG
>JRYF01004991.1_pt1 | contig 14611 bp, 13 predicted proteins | sample 235331 | NCBI WGS metagenome assembly JRYF01 (sample SAMN03074217, study PRJNA261475) | activated sludge metagenome | biome: Wastewater Treatment Plant; feature: Wastewater; material: Activated sludge; isolation source: activated biomass of a wastewater treatment plant treating hydrocarbon... ...
ACACACCAGCTTTTTCACTGTTTTATCACTAAATCATTTCATCATGAAAGCATTTTTTAAATCCCATTGCTGGCTGCTCTTGCCCGTGTTGTTGGTTTTGGCGGGTTGCGAAACGACCAACCCCAACTGGAAGCAGGAAGCCGAGAACCCCGAATTTCTGCACACCTCGCTCAAGAAGATAACGGATGTCATTGTCCACGACATTTTTTCTCCGCCCGTAGCCAGCCGGATTTATACCTACTCCAATGTAGCAGCTTATGAGGCGCTGGTTCCCGGCTACCCCGAATATCAAACCCTGCAAGGGCAACTGACCGACCTCAGGGACGTGCCTCAGCCCCAGGCCGGAGCAGAATACTGCTACCCGCTCGCCGGCGTGAAGGCCATGTTGACGGTGGGCAAGGCGCTTATTTTTTCGGAAGAAAAAATCGAGGAATTTGAGCAACAAGTGCTGGCCGATTTCCAGAAAATCAACATGCCCAGGGATGTCTATGAGCGCTCGCTGGCGCATGGGGAGGCCGTTGCGAAGCACATACTTGGGTGGTCGGGCAACGACAACTACAAACAAACCCGTACTTTCCCCAAATACACCATCAACGATAACCCGGCACGCTGGAAACCCACCCCGCCCGACTACATGGATGCAGTGGAACCGCACTGGAACAAAATCAGGCCATTCGTCATTGACTCGGCCACGCAGTTCGCACCTCCGCCACCGCCAAAATTTGAAGTAAAAGACAAAAAAAGCCCCTTCTATCAAGATGTGATGGCCGTCTATAACGCCATGAAGGTGGATGAAAAGGACAAAGAAGAACGGCTTGCCATTGCCAAGTTCTGGGACTGCAACCCCTACGTCTCCCACCACAAGGGCCACGTGATGTTTGCCACAAAAAAAATAACGCCCGGCGGCCATTGGATGGGCATCGCACAGATCGCTTGCCGGAAATCCAATGCCGACATCATGAAATCGTCCAGGGCCTATACCCTAACGGCTTTGAACCTCATTGACGGCTTCATCTCCTGTTGGGACGAAAAATACCGCAGCGAACTCATCCGCCCCGAAACCGTCATCAATACCTACATTGACCCCGAATGGCTGCCGGTGCTGCAAACCCCGCCCTTCCCGGAATACACCAGCGGGCACAGCGTGATCTCCGCTGCCGCCGCCACGGCACTGACCCACGTGTTCGGTGACGATTTTGCATACACGGACACGGTGGAGGAAGAATTCGGATTGGGAACCCGCAGTTTCAAATCCTTCCGCCATGCCTCCGACGAGGCTGCCATCAGCAGGCTCTACGGCGGCATCCACTACCCGCCTGCCTGCAATGTAGGCGTTGAGCAAGGAAAAAAAGTCGGCCAGTTTATTGTGGAAAATGTCAAGATGCACAAGTCCGACCACTCGGAAATCGGCAGTGTTCAGTAAGATTGCACTCTGATTTTATCCTGCACCGCAATAGGTTTTCCCGAAATTCGGGACAAGCCCCGAAGCCAGTTCGGGGCAGATAGCGCAAATTGCTGTATGGTTGACATGGTCGAGTAGGGTTGAGATGGTTTATCTCTCAACCCTTCTAAATCATCTCAACGCTTCTCAACTATTTTGAACGGATATTGCAAAAAATGGAGTGCTGTCAGCTTTTGAATGGCTGACAGCACTTTATCGTTTAGAGGCTGTGATAAAACCTCTTAAAACCCGCCACTTACCCTGATATGCAGTTCACGAGAATGACAGGCCTATTCCTGGCCCCGCTGCTTGCCCTGGCGGTGCTGTTGCTGCCGCCACAATGGGGCCTCACTCCCCCGGCGTGGAAAGTGCTGGCGTTGGCCGTCCTGATGCTCGGCTGGTGGGTGACGGAGGCCGTGCCCATTCCCGTAACTTCCCTGCTGCCCATGCTGTGCCTGCCCTTGCTGGGCGTGAGCGACATGAAAACGGCGGCGGCATCTTATGCCAATCCCATCGTCTATCTCTTTTTTGGGGGTTTCATGCTCGCCCTCGCCATGGAACGCTGGAACCTGCACCGCCGCATTGCCCTCCACATCGTGCAGTTGACAGGCACCAATGCCGATGGCATCATCCTGGGTTTCATGCTTGCCACGGCCTTCCTCAGCATGTGGATCAGCAACACGGCCACGACATTGATGATGCTGCCCATTGCGCTGTCGGTGTCGGGGCTGCTCGTCCGGCGCAAGTCGGTGAGCGACGAAGACCGGGGAACCCGCAACTTTTCCCTTTGCCTCATGCTCGGCATCGCTTATGCTGCCAACATCGGTGGTGTGGGCACGCTCATCGGCACACCGCCCAACGTCGTGTTCAAGGGTATTTTGAAAAAAAACTTTGATGTGGAGGTCACCTTCCTGGACTGGATGCTCGTGGCACTGCCATTTGCGGCAGCGCTCCTGTTCATCACCTATATATTTATGGTGAAATTCCTTTACCCCAACCGTTTGGGGAATTTTCACGGAGCCAAACAGGTGATTGACGAAGCGTTGCAGCAATTGGGCACCATGGGCAAAGGCGAACGGCGGGTACTCATCATTTTTGTTGCCACTGCCCTGCTGTGGATGTTCGGGGCATTGATCAACCAGATGAACCCCTGGTTCCAACTTACCGATGAAATCACGGCGCTCCTGGCCGTGCTGGCCCTGTTCACCGTACCTGTTCATTTCAAAAAAGGCGTTTTTGTGCTGACCTGGCAGGACACGGAGAAACTACCCTGGGGTATCTTGCTGCTCTTCGGCGGCGGCCTCAGCCTCGCCGAGGCGCTTGCCAAGACCGGCGTGGTGGACCTCATCGGACAGCAGTTCGCCGGGGTGCAGGATGCGGAATGGATGGTGATACTTGGCCTGGCGGCAGTTTCCTTGTTCCTTACCGAGGTCATGTCCAATGTTGCGCTCGTGTCCATTTTCCTGCCGGTAGTGGGCGGCATAGCCGTCGGAGCGGGCATCGAGGTCACGCATTTGGCGCTGCCCGTCACGGTGGCAGCAAGCTGCGCATTCATGTTGCCCATGTCCACGCCTCCCAACGCCATCGTATTCTCAAGCGGGCATTTCACCATGGCACAAATGGTAAAAGTAGGGGCCGTTTTAAACATCGTCACCATACTCCTGGTAGGGCTGATGGCCAAGACGCTGTTGCCGATGGTGTTTTAAAACCTTATCAATCAAGTCCCTTTGCATTGTTGCAAAAAGTTGAGATGGTTTAGATGGTTGAGCCGTACCCCTTCAACCTTCTAAACCATCTCGACCATCTCAACTTTGGTTCCGGCTTAGCCGGGTTAGGCTCATTGAAGCTCATTATCCATTACCCATTAATTTGACAATCAACAGTACCACAGCCCCTTACTTCCTTCTTATTTTTGCAAAAAAAATTCATTGACATGAAAACGTTCCTATTTTCCATCATCGCAGTGGCCGTCTTTTCCTTTTCGTTCCATCCGGCTGCCGATACGGGTTTCGTTACTGAAAAATTCAAAGTGCTGGGCAACTGTGGCATGTGCAAGGCCCGCATCGAGCAGGCCCTCAAAGTGGAGGGTGTCCGCTATGCCGTTTGGGATCAGGAGACGAAGATCGTCACCGTGAAATTCAACCCAAAGGTTGTCACGCTGGACGAACTCCACCAAAAATGCGCCGACGTGGGCCATGACACGGACAAGGTCAGGGCCAAAGACGAGGTGTATGCCAACCTTCACAGTTGCTGCCTTTACGACCGGGATATGTTGTGAGGAGGGTTCCCATATCTTTGCTACTTTTACAGCAGCAACATAAATCCCGGAACCGGAGAACCCGAAATATGATCCCGGCATGAAATCTTACAACTGCCTTGCGGCACTTTCTCTTCTTTTTCTAATCTGCTCTTTTTCAAATATTTACAGCCAAACCGCCCTGTCTTTGGATACACTGCCCGACAGGGTTCCGGCCATTGGGTGTTACGTGCCCGATGGCATGGCAAGAGGGTATTGGGGCAATCTGGGACTCGGCGGCACGTTGCAGACCCGCACCCGCCTCAGCGGTGATTTCATCAACCCCGACGGCAATATCCTGTTTGCTGCCGGCTTGGGGAATCCCGAAAAGTTCGTGGGCATTGATTTGCGGGCGAACGTTTACGGCCTGTTCGACGAGTTTGGGGCACCGGGCAACGTGGGGGAAGGCTCCCTGGATTTGCACCTCACCCGCATGATAAGCCCTGATTGGTGGGCAGCAGCAGGTGTACACGACCTTACCGGCTGGCAACTCGCTCCGGCCCATCAGTTCCGCAGCTACTATCTTTCCGCTACGGGGATTCTGTATTTTCGGGAGCGGGAAGACCGGCCTTTCAATAAACTCTATTTGACGGCAGGAGCCGGCAATGGGCGCTTTCGCTCCGACGGCAATTACTCAGTCAGCAAGGCCGGCCCCTGGAATCTGTTTGGCAGCGTTGCCCTCAAGGTACTGCCCGAAGGCAATGTGTTCGTGGAATGGACGGGCTATAACGTGATGACCGGATTCTCGGTTTTCCCTTTCAAAAAACTACCGGCCCAAATCCTCGTGGGCATGGACGATATTTTCCATGAAAAATGGCGCTTCATCATCGCTGGCTCCATCGGTTTTTCCCTGTCGAAACAAGGCGGCTTGTTCCGCCGCATGACCATCATGCCGCCACCGGCACCGCAGACTTCGAGGGTGAATCTGTAGGGGTGTCGTTGTTTGTTGTTAGTTGGGCACCACCTTCAAACTCAAATGTGCCTGGAGGCTGTGTGGAGCAACGTTATTTCAGCAATTCAAACCTGACATATCCAGACATGGGGCCGTGACCGAAGTCCCGAACTTGCTTCGGGTACTTGTCCCGTAACGGAGGACGGGAGAACCTTCCGGTCGGGCATGTATTATCGTTTCACGAATTCATAAGTCGTGATCTCGATGAAATCGGCCACGTTCAGGATGAAGTTTTTCACCCGGCCCTCCTCCAGGTTGAAGCGCACGGGTTTGATACCAAAAACCGGGTCGTTGAAGGAGAGCAGGAAACGGTTGCCGCCGAGCGGTTCGAGCAGGCCGGTCAGGTTGCTGTGGTGCTGAAAAGTGAGCTTGAGGTTGTTGCCTTCTTTTTTCATGTCCAACCAACCATAAACATCGTTGTCGTAGCGGCCGGTATAGCGGTCGAGTGGCAGGGCCGTCGCCGGGTTCGTGGCGATGGTGTCCCTGAGTTGGGCGACAATGCGCTTTTCCTCTTCCTGTCCGGCCATGTAATTTTCATAAAAAAGGCGGCTGTAGTCTTGGTAAGGCAGTCCCAGGAAAGCGTCCACGATTTCCCGTTGGAGGGCAATGAAAAACATATTGGCATCCGTGTTGGTCAGCACGATGACGGCGAGGTTTTCCTCCGGCACGAGGGTAAAGGAGGTAAAAAAGCCGTTCACGCCGCCGGTATGGGAGACCATTTCCCTGCCTGCGTAGTCGGAAAGGTCCCAGCCCATACCGTAGAGTGCATAGTGCCGCTTGATGCCCGTGTTCGTGGTACGGCGGCGGCCCATGATGGAAAGCGGCTCCTGTGTGCGGGCAATGACGGCGGGCGGGATGACTTCCTTCCCGTCGAGTTGGCCGTTGGCAAGCAATGCCCTGGCCCATCGGCTCATATCATTGATGGAGGAACTGATGCTGCCCGCCGGGGCGAGGTTGTCAATATTGCCGTAGGGTATCCCTTTTAAAACACCTTCGGCAACGGTATGGGCACGGGCGGCATTTTCAGCACCTGCAATTTCAGCGCTCATGGCCAGGGTGCGCTCCATGCCGAGTGGCACGAACATGCGCTCCCGGAGGTAGTCGCCCCAGGATTTCAGGCTGATGCTTTCGATGACCTTTCCCGCAACGACATAACCGGCGTTGCAATAGCCCCATTTGGAGCGAAAAGAAAAAGCCGGTTGCAGTTTTCCGAATTTCTCCACCACCTGATCCTGCGTCAGGTCGCTGGTCCAGTACATGAAATCGCCCTGAAAAGTCTCCATGCCGATGCGGTGGCTCACGATGTCGAGCAGGTTGATTTGACTTTCCACCCAGTTGTCCTTCATGTCGAACTTGGGCAGGTATTTTTTCACCGGGTCGGTGAGGTTACAGCGGCTCTCGTGTTCGAGCAGTGCGAGCGCCGTACCTGTGAAGGCTTTTGTGTTCGAGCCGATCATGAACAATGTGTTGGCATCCACCTTGTCCTGTTTGCCGAGTTCCCGCACGCCGTAACCTTTGGCCACGATCAATTCGCCATCCTTTACGATGCCGACGGCCACGCCGGGGATTTGCCATTGCACGAGTGCCCGCTCAACGTAGGTGTCGAGGCTGTCCCGCACGAAGGCGGGCGAGGCTGCGGGTTGGGAAAAAAGCTGGAGAGCAAGGAATAGGGAAGCGAAGAACAGGAAGTGCTTTTTCATGTTGTTGGTTGATTTGTCGTTGAGTTGCTTGCAAATTAGAGACAAGGGGTGCATCCAGTTTCCAATGCGATACGCCCCCACCAGCGTTACTGCTCCATGACTTTCAATGCCTTTTTGTCAAATGGGTTCAATGCCGTGCCTTCCACTTGTGCCTCTACCTCGATGCGGTATTCAGACTGGACATTGCGAAGGGTCTTGGCCAACTTCACCAATCCGCCTGTCAGGAAGTTTTTGTCACCAAACTCGTCCACGCTCGATTTCACGAGTTCAAACGGCAAGGTAAAATCCATTTCGAGCATTTCCTCAGCCGGCACGTCAATGCGCTTGTCGAGGGTTGCTTCGCCGATGAGGTACTCGTCCACGAGGCGTTCTTTGCCCCGTCCCCGGCTGTATTTTTCGATCATTGTCAGCCGGATTTGCGTGACCGCTTGCGGGTTTTTGGAATAAAACCGAATCTTGCCGCTTACGGCCCCGACCTGCTCAAAGGCCATTTCCGGTAAAACCAGTTCCAGTTTTACGCCTTCAATGCCGAGCCATTTTTTTACTTTTCCAAACATGGGGGGTGGATTGTATGATTGTCGGGGCCAGGTTTTCCAACTCACCAAAAATGGGTTGGTATTCAACTAGTGGTTTCCAAGCAGGAGAGAGGGCTGTCAAAAGACAGGTCACTGTCTTTTTTTGGTCAATATCTGCTTGACTATTTCCAAGTCCAATTCAAGTTTTGCCGCAATGTCTTCGGCACTCAACCCAATCGAATGGAAAGCCAGGACGGATTTTTTGATGATCTTCTCCGTGGCCTTCTTTTCCTCGGCCACTTTTCGCTCGGCGGCCTTTTCCTCGGCGGCCTTTTTCTCGGCGGCCATTTTTTTCTTTTCTTCGGCCAATTTTTGAGTAGCGGCCTTCTTCTCTTCCTTTATCCTTTCGGCATACATCTTTTCGGCCATTTCCTGCGGCAGGATGCCAAAGGCATTCTTGTAAAAGATTTCCGCCAAGTCCCGGTTTGATTGCGTTATCGTCATTTCTTTGATTTTGGTTATTTTCCTTGCCAACCTGATTTTCAGGATGTTCTCCCATTTCGTGGGCAGGAACATGAAATTGTCCACAAATATAAGCAAACGGGCCAATTTCTGTTCCGGCAGGTTTTTCTCCTGCGCCAGTTCGATCAGTTTTTCTTTGAACAACAGCGAAACAACTATCAAACAAATCTCCTATGCCAGCTAGCATTGAGCGGCTTCAACCACTTTTCTTCCAACTCACCCTTAGTTTTGACCAAATTATCGAAAACGAGGGTGCTGTCGGTGATGATGCCCTCGCGATAGAGCCTTGCGAACTCCTCGCTGCCGGCCGTGCGGACCGTGTCGCCATCGAGCCAGGTGAAGGTCATGCGGTCGAAGAGATCCACGCCGTAGGCGTTTTCGATTTGTTTTAAGAAATGTACGCTTTTGTCAATGGAGCAGCCGCTGGCATCGGCCTGGTTTTCGTCCACCATGAGCACGATGAACTGGCCGTGCAGCACGTCGCCGCTTGCCCGCAACATGCGGTTGTGGCTGACCCAATGCTGGGCAAAGCGGTTGACCTGTTCTTTCAACTGTGGCAAATCTTCCGCAGGAAAGGGTTTGTTGGATTGATAAATCCAGGCACGGGCAGTGGCCGGAAGGTCTTGAAATGCGGTCGTCGTCATACTTTGGCAAGTGTTTTTTCAAAGGGCTAAATTAGGAAAGTTGCCGGCAGTGGGGTGAAAAAAAGTTTGATACACCAATGGCCAAGCCATGAAATGGCAACATGTTTCTCGTTCGATTCTGTTACTATGTTTACATTTGCTTTTGATTCAAAAGGAAATGCCAAGACACAATGAACGAGAATCCACAGGCAGTACCATTGAAATGACGGATTCGGAAAGATCTGTATTGCTGGCAACTCAGGCCACCTTATCCCCAACCATTCAGGCTGACCTTGAAAAACTGCTACTTGCAGACGAACTTACCGTTGGAAAGCTAAAATCTGCATTAAACGATTATTATGATACCCGCCCCGAAAACGAGCGTGCCGAATACAAAGCAGCCTTGGCGAAACTCCGAAAATTACTGCTTGCCGAAACGAAAGAACTTGCAGAAGAAGTGCTTGAACTGGAAAAACAGTTTTAAGGAAGTTAACCTCATTTCCACCAATTGGCATTGGAGACATAAGGAATGGCGAAAAAAAATAAATCCGACTTTTTATCGCATCCTTTTTTGACTATTGTTCAGACAAACAACCCAACATGAAAAAACTCATTTCAACACTCATCGCCCTGACCTTGCTTTGCTTTGTGCCCGCCATTTCACAATCGGAAAACGAGGGAGAGGGAAAGGATGAAAAAACGGAAAACGGCAAAAAAGGCAAGGAAAAAACCTACGCCGATATCATCACCAAAGATGCCGTGACGGACGAGGGACTTTTCACCGTCCACCATATAAAGGACAAATACTATTTTGAAATACCGCTTTCCCTTTTGGAAAAAGAAATCCTCGTCGTCAGTTGCATTTCCGGCCACGTCAAAGGGCTGAACTTTGGCGGTGCGGGCATGAGGAGCCGTCCGCAGCAGGTCGTGCGCTGGCAATTGCAGGACAGCCAGGTGCTGCTCCGTTCGGTTTCCTACAATGCCGTCGCCGACCCGGAGAAACCCATTTATATTTCGGTGAAAAACAACAACTTCGAGCCGGTGGTGGCCACCTTCAAAGTGGAATGTTACAATGCCGACAGCACGACCATCGTGTTCGACCCCAGCAGTTTCTTCACCACCGACGTGCCCATGATCGGGGCGCTTTCCGAATCGGAGCGCAAAAATTTCAGCATAAAAGGCCTGGACAGCAAACGCAGCTACATCGAGTACATCAAGTCATTTCCCCAAAATACGGAAGTGCGCCACGTGCTCACCTACCGGGGCGACAAACTCCCCGCCAACCAGCTCACGGAAACGCTCTCCGTCGGCATGAACCAGTCCTTCATCCTCCTGCCGGAAATCCCCATGCGGCCCCGTATGTACGATCCTCGTGTCGGCTATTTTTCCATCCGCCAGATTGACTACGGACTCGACGAACAAAAGGCCGCCGAGCGCCGCTACATCACCCGTTGGCGGCTGGAACCCAAAGACCCGGAAGCCTACAAGCGGGGCGAACTGGTGGAGCCGGTCAAGCCCATCGTCTATTACATTGACCCCGCCACGCCCGAAGAATGGCGGCCCTACCTGAAACAGGGCGTGAACGACTGGCAGACGGCATTCGAGAAGGCCGGTTTCAAAAATGCCATCATGGCCAAAGACCCGCCCACGCCGGAAGAAGACCCCGAATGGAGTCCCGAAGACGTGCGCTACTCCGTCATCCGCTACGTGGCTACCGACATACAGAATGCGATGGGGCCGCACGTCCACGACCCCCGTACCGGTGAAATTCTCGAAAGCGACATCATCTGGTACCACAACGTGATGAACCTGCTGCGCAACTGGTTTTTCATTCAGACCGCCGCCGTGAACCCCGATGCCCGCAAGGTGAAATTCGACCAGGCGCTCATGGGCGAACTCATCCGCTTCGTATCCGCCCACGAGGTGGGCCACACGCTCGGCCTGCCCCACAACATGGGTTCAAGCGTGGCCTATCCGGTGGATTCGCTGCGCAAGGCCGGCTTCGTGCAGCGCATGGGCGTGGCACCTTCCATCATGGACTATGCCCGCTTCAACTACGTGGCCCAGCCCGAAGACCAGGGTGCCGGCCTCTTTCCCCGCATCGGCCCCTACGACGATTGGTCCATCCAGTTTGGCTACACCTTGTTCCCCGATGCAAAATCGGTGGAAGAAGAACAGGGCATCCTGCACGGCATGGTGAAGGAGCGGGCGGGCAATCCCTACTACCGCTATGGCCAGCAGCAAGGGGCCGTGCTCGACCCCAGTTCCCAAACGGAGGACATCGGCAGCGACCCCGTCGAGGCCAGCCTGCTCGGCATCCTCAACCTCAAGCGCATCACCGCCAACCTCATCGCCTGGACTTCGGAGGACGGTAAAGACTACGCCAACCTCACCGAACTATACCAGAACGTCATCGGCCAATTGCGCCGCTACACGGGCCATGTCGCCAACAACGTCGGCGGTATCCATCGCTACGAAAAAATGGCGGACGAGGAGGGCGGTATCTACACCCACGTCCCCAAGGCCAAACAGGCGGCCGCCGTCCACTTTGTCTGTGGTCAAATCTTCAGCACTCCCGAATGGCTGGTGGATCAGGAAATCCAGTCGAGGATAGGCTACACGGGCATCGTGAACGAAATGCTCGGCCTGCACAATTTCGCCCTGAACACCCTCTTTGCCCCCAGCCGCCTCAACCGCATGATGGAAAACGAAGCCCTCAACGGCCGCTCGGCCTACAGTGCCGCCGCCCTTTTTGATGAAACGAGAAAAGCCGTTTTCAGCGACCTGTCCGGCGGACGTGCGCCCGACCCCTACCGCCGCAATCTCCAGCGTGCCTATATTGACAAAATGGGTGGCCTGATCGCCCTCTCCGGCAGCCAGTACGAGCATTCCGACATCAAGGCCCTGGCCACCGGCAATTTGAAAGAAATCGAAAAACTGCTGAAAAAGAGCCTGAAAAAACAACCCAACGGCCTCCCCAAACACCACGTCGAAGACCTCCGGGCACGCATAAAAGCCATCGCCTCGGCCAGGAAAAACGGGCAAGCCCCACCCGCCACCCCCGTCGCCCTCGACGATGATGACCACATAAAAGGCTGTTTTGAGTAACTCAATAACTCAATAACTCCCTAATTCCCAACTCAATAACTCAATAACTCTCAACTCGATAACTCAATAACTCCCTAACTCCCAACTCAATCACTAAAACATGGACCTCCTCTGCATAGACGACCATTTCACCCCCGAACAGATATCCGAGATACCCAACCGCCCGGTGAAGGGCAAGATGTACACCATCCGGGACGTGGTGAAATCGGCCAACGGCATAGGGCTGCTGCTCAATGAAATCCACAACCCCCACACAGGCTGGGTCATGCGCAACGGCATGAAATTCACCTTCGAGCCAAACTTCAACATCCGCCGCTTTTCCAACTTGGAAGGACAGCCCCTGACTTATGAAATGGTGCGGGAAGTGGAGAAAGTGGGGGTGTGACAGGTGGGGAGCCAACTTGGCGGCCCGGCATGAACAAGGGCGAGCCGGTAAGGGTGATACTTACCCTGCCCATAAAATTCAAACTGGAATAGCTTCCAGCGTTTTTTTCAGCCTGTCCAGTTCCTGTTCCGTGTTGTAATAATGCGGAGATATCCGCAATGCCCAATCCACGCCTTTTTCCCTGAAATCAATGAGGGCGTTGAATGTTCGGGCCACACCGGCGTTGAATCGGGCGGCTTGCAGTGCCTTCATCAATTGGCCGGGCCGCACCCCCTCGATATGCAAAGTGACGATACCGCATTGCTTATTGCCCCTGTCGAGAACCCTGGCCCCGGGAAGGGTAGCCAACAACTGCCGGGCATGGCTGGCCAGAGACCCAATGCGTTCAGCCATAGCCTCCGGGCCAAGTTCGCAGGCATATTCTATGGCGACCTTGCTTCCGAGCAGCAGGGCATAAGGTTTTTCCCAATACTCAAAGCGATTGGCATCGCCAGAAGGTTCGTAGCTGCCCACATCGGCCCACACTGCCCCGCCCAGGTCGGGGAAAAAAGGCTCAAGCCCCGCAGCGAGTGCCCGGTCGGATACATAGAGAAACCCGCCGCCCCTCGGCCCCCGGAGCCACTTCCGCATGGTGGCACTCAGGAAGTCGCAGCCGATAACCTCCACATCGAGCGGCAACTGCCCCGCCGACTGGCAGGCATCCACAAGGTACCAAGTGTCCCGTTCCCTGCACAGTTGGCCAACGGCCACCACATCCTGCACCAAACCGGAGTTGGTGGGCACGTGCGTAACAGCGACGAGCCTGGGCCGGTACCTGTCCATCAACGACCTGACAGATTGGGGGTCCACGCCACCTTCCGGCAGTTTTTCGGCCCGTATCACGTTGATTCCGAGCCGTTTTTGCAAAAACATAAAAGCGATCTGGTTGCTCACGTAGTCGTCGTCGGTGGTGAGCAGCACGTCGCCGGGCGAGAAAGGCACGGCGGAGAGGGCCTTTGAAAACCCATCGGTAGCGCTGGGCATCCAGGCGATGTTGCGGGCCTGTGTATTCAACAACTGGGCGGAGGCACGGTAAAACCCAGCAATATCGTCGGCCCGTGCGGCGGCAGTTTCGTAGCCTCCGTGCAGGGCCTCATCGGCCAGGTACAGCTGCACGGCCTCCAGCACGGGCCGGGGCATGAGGCTGGCACCGGCGTTGTTGAGGTGGGCATGAAGCGTGCAGCCGGGCGTATCGTCTCGGAGCGCAGGGATGTCGTTCAGGTTGGGCATGGATTTTTTTGCGGGCAAGGTACAGAAAAATGATATGGATACTTGGTGTTGAGTGCTCAACCATTCTCAACCGTCCCAACTTATTTGGTTAACGCTCCTTTCTCAAACTTGCTTTTGGTACCTGTAACCGCTGGCACTGCCAGCAAATCAGAACCAATAGATAGCAATCCTGTCAAATCACCCCTCCCATAGCCGCTTTTTCCACAAAACTCCCACCGACGGCGTAACTTCGCCCCCCATGAAAAAGCAGCGCCTCGCAGACCATTTCACCATCACCAACCTGCCCAGCCGGCTGTATGCCGGGGCGGTGGTGGCGTTGCTTTCCTGCCTTTTGTTCTGTGCGGCCCATGGGCAATCCGGCGGGGTGCCGGTGCCGGGGAGCGGGGAATTGGCCTTGCCCACCGGTCAGATGCTCGATTACGTCACCGTTCAACAGATACACATCGCCGGGAACAAGCGCACGAAAAACGACATCATCCTCCGGGAACTGGACTTTGCGGTGGGCGATACCATTTCCCTGGCCTCGCTGGCGGAGCGGGTGCAGAAAAACGAGTTCAATGTGCTGAACACCGGGCTGTTCACTGCGGCGAACATTCGTTTCAAGGAATGGAAAGGTGCCACGAACGAAGTCGGCCTGCTCATCACCGTCATGGAAGGTTGGTACGTGTTCCCTTTTCCCATCCTGGAACTGGCCGACCGCAACTTCAACGTCTGGTGGGAGACCTACGACCGCTCGCTTCGCCGCCTCAACATCGGGGTACGTTTTTACCACAACAACTTCACCGGAAGGCGGGACGTGTTGAAATTGGTGGGGCAATTGGGTTTCACCAAAAAATACGAGCTGATATATACCCTGCCCTATTTCAACAAAAGCAAGACGCTGGGCGTGAACATCAACTTCCTGAACACCAGCGAAAAGGAAATCGGCTACAACACGGTGGACAACGACCTGGTGTTTCACCGCAACGACGACCACCCGCTGATGCGCCGCCTGCGCTTCGGGGGCGGGGCGCTCTTCCGGCGGCGGCTCAACACCTTTCACCGCTGGGACCTCACTTATCACTACAACCGCATTGACGGCTCCGTGAAGCGGGAACTGAACCCCGATTTTTTCCTCGGCGGCCTGCAACAGCGGTACCTGGCGCTCCAGTACAGTTACATCCTCGACCGGCGGGACATCCGCCCCTACCCCATGCACGGCCAGTACCTCGAAACGACCGTGCAGAAACTCGGCTTCGGCCTGTCGCCCGACATCAACGCACTGAACCTGAGCGCACAGTTCCACCAATATTTTTCCTTTTCAGACCGCTGGAGCCTCGGCCTCGTCGCAAAGGGCAAGGCCGGACTCATCCGTGAAAAGCAGCCTTATTACAACAGTATTGCGCTGGGCTACCTGGAAGACTTCGTCCGGGGCTATGAACTTTACGTGATTGACGGCCTGGACTTTGCCCTCCAGAAAACCCACGTTCGCTTCAAGTTCCTCCAACGGGAATTGAACCTGAGCCGCTACGTCATGCTGGATGCGTTCAAGCGGATGCCCGTGAAGTTGTTCGGGTCGCTCCGCAACGAGGTGGGCTACGTGAACAACCCTTTTTACAAAACCGGGAACCCCCTGAGCAACCAACTGCTATGGGGCACTACCCTCGGCCTCGATGTGGTGCTGTTCTACGACAAGGTGATAAATTTTGAAATCAGCCGCAATCACTTGAACGAGTACGGATTTTTCTTACATTGGGCGTTCAGTTTTTGAGACTGCTCCGAAAAGTAAGCACAAGAGAAAAAAATAAACAGAGATAGAAT
>JRYF01007072.1_pt1 | contig 14596 bp, 11 predicted proteins | sample 235331 | NCBI WGS metagenome assembly JRYF01 (sample SAMN03074217, study PRJNA261475) | activated sludge metagenome | biome: Wastewater Treatment Plant; feature: Wastewater; material: Activated sludge; isolation source: activated biomass of a wastewater treatment plant treating hydrocarbon... ...
ATGAATTGTGGAAAATCGAAGTGGAATCAGGAAAAAGAAAAAAAATCAAATCCTTTACGGAAGGGTATAGATATCAGATATTTTGGTCTCCTGATAGTAAGAAATTAGCATGGATCGATCAGGCATTACATGTTCAGGCAATGGACTTAACCACAGGTAAAATTCAATCCATAGCCAAACAAACAGGATTAACCCATTATGGCTTATTCAATTACAATATATCATGGTCTGCTGATAGTCGATGGGCAGCGTTTAATCAGGATTTGGAAAATGGACTTACGGGAATAGGGTTATTTGATTTTGAAAGCCAAAAAGTACACACTTTAGAGGGTGGTTTCTATAATCTGGGCTACCCAATTTTTGACCCTGAAAGTAAGTTTCTATACGTACTGACAAACAACCAGTTTTCTCCTATATACAGTAATTTCGATAATAGTTTTGTTTACGCAAATTCAACCAAAATTGGTGCTTTTCCACTACAGAAAGATACACCATCTCCATTGGCTCCCGAAAATGATGAAGTAGTAATCAAAGATAAGAATGATAAAAATGGAGACAAAAGCAAAGAAGATAATAACAAAAGTGAGGATAAACCAGCAAAAGTCAATATTGATTTTGAAGGGATACAGGGGCGATTGGTTATTCTACCTCCGATGTCGGGTAACTATTTTCGATTGCAAGCTTCCGAAGGAAAAGTTTTATATCTGAAGTTTCCAAACCAGGGGGAGTCTGCTGGAAAAACTGCTTTGAAGTATTTTGATTTTAAGGAGAGAGAGGAAAAGACGGTGATAGAGGACATAAACCAATATACTGTCACCTCTGACGGTAAGAAAATTTTGGTCAGTAAAGGCCATGTTTCTGCCATAGTAGATATTGCTTCGGGTCAAAGTTTAGAAAAGACGGTAGATTTTTCACAAATGCGTCTGCAATTGGATCCAGCTAAGGAATGGCAGCAGATTTTCAATGATGTCTGGAGATTCCAAAGAGATTACTTTTATGATAAAAGTATGCATGGAGTGGATTGGAGTGCTACTAAAGAGCATTATCAGCGATTGCTCGATAGGGCTTGCAGCCGATCGGATGTAAATTATGTCATAGGAGAAATGATCGGTGAGTTGGATGCGTCACATGCATACAGAGGAGGAGGTGATTATTTTGAAACTCCGAGAGATGAAAATGTAGGTTATTTAGGGATCGACTGGGAAATGCAAAATGGACATTACCGGATCGCTCGTATTGTCAAAGCAGCGGAATGGGATACCGAAGTTCGATCCCCTCTTGCAGAACCAGGGACTGGAGTCAAAGAAGGTGATTATATCCTGGCTGTAAATGGCGCCGATTTGTCATCTTTTCTAAATCCGTATGCTGCCTTTATCGGATTGGCCGGTAAGCCAGTAGAATTGACTGTAAATAGTAAACCTACTAGTGACGGTTCCCAAAAAGTAGTTGTTAAGACACTTCCAGGTGAGGATCGTTTAAGGAATTTGGCCTGGATAGAGGAGAACAGAAAATATGTGGATGAAAAATCTGGTGGAAGGATAGGGTATATTTATGTGCCCTCTACAGGATTGGATGGGCAACATGAATTGGTACGGATGTTTTATGGCCAATATAAAAAAGATGCACTTATTATCGATGAGCGCTTTAACAATGGAGGACAAATTCCTGACCGATTTATTGAAATTTTAAATAGAAAACCACTTGCATTTTGGAAAACAAGAGACGGTGATGATTGGCAATGGCCGCCTGTAGCTCACTTTGGGCCTAAAGCTATGTTGATCAATGGATGGAGCGGTTCAGGTGGAGATGCTTTCCCTGATTATTTTAGGAAAGCAGGTCTGGGACCATTGATTGGGACTCGTACATGGGGTGGATTAATTGGAATTTCAGGTACTCCGGATTTGATTGATGGAGGAATGGTAACAGCGCCTACTTTCAGAATGTTTCACCCCGATGGAACCTGGTTTCCTGAAGGACATGGCGTTGATCCTGACATTGAGGTTCCTGAAGATTATTCATCTTTAGCAAAAGGAATCGATGCTCAACTGGACAAAGCGATTGAAGTATTGCTTCAGGAATTGCAAGTTAATGCGTATCAGGTTCCCCAGGCACCGGTTGTTGAAAATCGTTCAGGCTCATCAGAATAAGATGCATAAATAAGACAAAAAATGAAAAGTTACCTTGCCAGTGTACTAAAGGAGTTCGCAACCTATAAAACTTATGGAGAAAAGGCAATAGAGCCTTTATCCAGCGAAGATCTGCTTTGGAAATTTAATGATGAGAGTAATAGTATTGCCGTTATAATACAGCATTTAAGGGGGAATATGTTATCGCGATGGACAGATTTTTTATACTCCGATGGAGAGAAAACCTGGAGATTACGGGATACGGAATTTGAAGATAAAGTCCACACAAAAGATGAAATTCTTAATAAATGGGAAGAAGGATGGAGAGTCTTATTCAACGCCTTAGAAAATCTTAGTGAGGAGGATTTGGAAAAAACAGTTTTGATCCGGAATGAGCCGCATACGGTAACGGAAGCCATCAATAGGCAATTGGCACATTATGCTTCTCATGTGGGTCAGATTATATATATCGCCCGAATGATTCAGGGAGCTAATTGGCAATCGCTTACCATTCCAAAAGGAGGGACGGAAGCGTTTAATCAAAAGAAATTTTCCCAGGATCAAGGAATGGTTTGACCCATTTAAGAATGATTCTTGTATGGAATATGGAAAAATCTTTATCAAAGTATATCATATCATTAAGGATGAATGTACCCAGGGTAGCGTAGCGGATTATATTCCTGAACTGACCCGGGTAAATCCGGATTCATTTGGAGTGCATTTAACTACTGTCGAATCAGAGCATTTTAGTTTTCGGGATTCTGAGGTAAAGTTTTCAATTCAAAGTATTTCAAAAGTTCTTGCCCTTACATTGGCTTATGAAATGGAAGGTGAATCATTATGGAAGAGGGTGGGCGTTGAACCCTCGGGCACCCCTTTCAATTCTTTGATCCAGTTGGAGTATGAATCGGGTATACCCAGAAATCCATTGATTAATGCCGGTGCTTTGGTGATTTGTGATATACTGGTCAGTAGACTTCGCAATGCAAAAAATGATTTTTTAGAGTTTTTGAGGAAAACTTCCGGGATTCACGATATTCATTACGATGCTGATATTACACAATCTGAAAAATCGACCGGTTTTAGAAATATGGCTTTAGTCCATTTAATGAAATCTTATGGTAATATCCACAATGATATAGAAGAGGTGGTAGATTTATATTTTCATATGTGTTCTATAAAAATGAATTGCAGGGAGTTGGCATCTTCATTTTTGTTTTTAGCTAATTATGGTGTGAATCCACACAATGGAGAAAGAATAATTAATATTAGCAAATCAAAACGCATCAACGCTATTATGCAATTGTGCGGATTTTATGACGAAGCAGGAGAATTTGGTTTCCGGGTAGGTTTGCCGGGGAAAAGTGGAGTAGGGGGAGGAATTGTGGCTGTATACCCTGGGAAATATTCTATAACTGTCTGGAGTCCCCGATTAAACAGAAAAGGGAACTCACACATGGGAATTCATTTTTTAGAAAAATTTACCACTGAAACCCAAACATCAATCTTTTAATTACAAAAAAGACAGTTCAAGGACCTTAAGCTACTTTGTCTTTGATTTTCATATTCCAGGAATGGTCTTTCAATTTCTCCTTCAGCTTTTGTCTGTTATTATACAATTTGTCAGAAAAAATGATGATAAATGAGCCATCCTCCATCTTGATTGCAATTCCGCTTTTGTCGCCAAAATTGAAAATCTTAATAGAAGACCCAAAATTCACCAATAAACCACTGCTGATTTCTAGTTCATTGAGCTTGAAAAATTCAATTTTGTCTATTTCGTTCTTATTGACTTTGATAGAAGTCCATGGAAATGGACTTATCTTAATCTTGGCAGTGCTTTTTCCAAGATGAATTTTCAAAGTAAGATTGCGAATCAACCAAACAATACCCAACAACAATAAACCAAAGATGCCGGTAAAAAGAATTGATTGAATTCCACTACTATTAATAATGTTATAATATGCTCCAAATACAAGTAATAAACCAATGACGAAAAGTACACTGATTGTAAACAAATCGTGATACTTTTGCTCCTCAACATATAATTTTTTCATCCCTCCCATCTGATATTGGTTTACAATATATTAATAATAACTTAACGTAAAGATAACATTGAAATTGAGCAAATGATTCAATTTCTTTAACTTTTTTAAATTAATTATTTTCGTATATCGTATTATATTGTAATATAGTATAATATATATTAGTAATTATTGTTTTGAATAAAAGTTAAATTTCATTCATTTTCACTTCACATTTACTTATTCCATAATTTTTATTAAAAAAAGGAGAATGCACTTTTTGCATATATTGCGTAAGAATTTCAATTTCTAATGAAATAGTAAAATATGCATCCCATTTTCGCAGAATTTTTAGGTACAGCTATTCTAATCCTTTTAGGCAATGGTGTAGTGGCCAATGTTGCTTTACATCCCAATAAAGGATATAAGGCAGGTTTTCATATGGTGACAATGGGTTGGGGTTTGGCAGTGTATGCAGGAGTACTCATAGCAGGGCCATATAGTGGAGCCCATATCAATCCAGCCGTCAGTATCAGTTTGGCATTAGCCGGAGAGTTTGATTGGGCATTGGTTCCAGGGTATATCGTTGCTCAATTGTCAGGTGCGGCTTTGGGTTCAATACTGGTATGGTTGACTTATATGGGTCAATATCAAAATACAATGGAAGAGGAAAGCAAACTAGCTACTTTTTGCACTATTCCTGAAATTAAAAACAAGTCATTGAATTTCCTGACGGAAGCCATCGGCACCTTTGTACTGATCATTGCTGTATTATCTATTGCCGGTCCGGTAATCACACTGGATCAATCTGAGTCGGCCACTATTGGGTTAGGATCGCTGGGTGCTCTACCCGATGCACTGATTGTAATAGGTATAGGTATGTCATAAGGAGGACCTACGGGTTACGCTATTAATACTGCCAGGGATTTGATGCCGAGATTGATGCATGGTATTCTACCCATTGGAAAAAAAGGGGGAAGTCAATGGAGCTATGCCTGGATTCCGGTATTAGCGCCGATTACCGGTGGAGTGATCGCTGTTGTTATTAAAATGGCAGCAGATTTGATTTGAATAACATCAATTTAACTCAGAATTTTCAGATTGAAATACCCTTAATTAATTTTTACTATCGTTAATTTGTTTCTATGGATTGGAGTACATGTTATTCAGAAGGCACAATCGGCAGAAACAGAAGTTCTCTGGTACCTCGGTCACACTATCAAATTGATTACGATCGTTTAATTTTTTCTTCCCCATTCAGAAGGCTTCAATCCAAAACGCAGGTATTTCCATTACCCGGAACAGCTTTTGTTCACAACCGGCTCACCCATTCTTTGGAAGTAGCATCCGTAGGTCGCAGTTTAGGAACAATTGCAGGTCACTTTATTGCCGATCAAATCATATCTTCAAAGGATCATCTTAGTAGGCATTTTTATAGCAATGAACTCTCGAATGTCATATCTGCTGCCTGCCTGGCCCATGATGTTGGAAATCCAGCTTTCGGACATTCGGGTGAATCAGCAATATCGCAGTATTTTATTGATCATCAGAACAGTTTTATCGATGAAAATCCATTGATATCATTTTTCAATGAAAAACAATGGACTGATCTGACCCACTTTGAAGGAAATGCAAATGCTTTGCGTATTTTAACAAGAAGTTACCCTGGAAAAGGGGAAGGTGGACTCGGAATGACCAAGACTACATTGGCTTCGATTTTGAAGTACCCCTGCGAATCATTGGCCACTAATAAAAAATATATACACAGAAAGAAATTTGGTTTTTTCCAATCCGAAAAAGAAGTATTTCTGGATATCACCAATGAATTGGGTATGCTCATCGAAAACCATAAGGATCTGATGATTTATAAGCGACATCCATTTGTTTATTTAGTAGAGGCGGCTGATGATATATGTTATAATATGATCGACCTTGAAGATGCACATCGTCTGGGTATCCTGCCAAGAGATCGTGTAGCAGAGGCAATGTTCAATGTGATCAAAGAAATATGTCTTTCCAAAGAGAATCTTCATTCTATTGAAAGAAACTATAAAAGTTTGACTGATGATAATGCCGCCATCAGTTATCTCCGATCTAAAACCATCAACTTCCTGGTGGAAGCTTGTGCTGATATTTTCAAAGGTAATGTATCATCCATTATTCAAGGTCAATTCCAATCGACATTAATGATTGAACTGGAAAATGAAATCAAAGCCTTAAAAACCATAAAAGAGCTATCAATTGAGAAAATTTACCGACATCCATCCGTAGTTGAAGTGGAGATGGCCGGATATCATGTGATATCTTTTATATTAGACTTATTTATACCCGCTGTGCTTACCCAAAATCCATCACCTCAACAGAAAGCAGCACTAAGACTCATCCCTTTGCAGTACAATTTGGAAATGCATGACGCTGATTTTTATTCCAAAACTATGCTGATACTGGATCATGTTGCTGGAATGACTGATGATTATGCGACAGAAACTTACCGTAAAATATCAGGAATCGAGATTGCACGCCATTAACTACGATGCTTCTATGCGGACAAAGGCCATAAAACGATGTCAACTCTCCTGTTTTTTAAGCGGCCGTCCCAGGAATTGTTATCAAACTTAGGATTAAACATCCCATGATCTTTCACAAAAAGATGCTCCACCGGTATGCCGGCCTCCATTAGCATTTGCAGTGTCGCCCGACTACGCATGCGGGAAAGCCATTGATTGTATTCTGCACCTCCAATATCATCTGTATAACTGTGAATATGTATTTCGTAATTTTCTAGAATGATGGTATCGAAAAAATCAAGCATTTCCTGTTTTTGTTCTTCATCAATATAGTATCTCCCTCCGCCAAAATAAATGCTTTTGATAATATGGGTCTTTCCTGGCTCCAAAAACGGAAAAGACTTTTGCCCTAAAATATCTACTGTGGTAATACAAATGAACAATAAAAAGTAAAACCCAGTTAAGACCAGATTTTGAAACTTAACAATACTATTTAATTTATAAATCACCCAAAAGAATTTCAATTCCTCCGAAAATACTGTGTTTTTTGCATAAAGTCAAGTTAGTCTGAAATGGTATTTAAATACTTAATCTTTATTCATGCTTTTAATACTTTAATTTTCAACAATCAATGTATTATTTTTGATCATTATATTATTTATCTTATTTTCTGAATATCATTTTAAATATTATTTTTGTAGAACCATTGATGTGAAATGTCATGGATTTATCGTTTTCATGAAAGATCCGATTTGAGGGTAGGCAAGGTATTTGATGTATTTGTCAATTGAGTATGAGTTTATTAAGTCTTTGATTTGGCATGTGTTTTACTCCATACTTTAAATTAAATTACATGGAAAAGAAAATTACGATCGTATTGTTTTGTGTTCTGCTGTTTGGATCAATCAGCATAAGCCAGGATGCGACTACCCAACAAGTAGTAGTTGATAAGGAAGTCATGACTGATCCTCAGAAGAAGGAGGATGGCTCCACATTAGGAATTTCTTTCCGATGGCTTATGATGGACTTTCAATCGCAGAATGGTGGGGATATCGGTGCTATCAAAGATTATGATACAGGATTTGAAGTCGGTTTATATAATAAGTTAACAGAACGGATCAATCTGGTGGTTCCTGCTAGATTTGGAGTGGTAACGGATATGAACAGTGAAATTTCAAGAAAAATTTCGATAGCCGGTTTGGATGTGAAAGGACAATATTTGTTTAGCAAGAGGAATGCATTAGTGGTGCCCTATGCTACAGTAGGTGTAGGTGCAGTTGCAGAAGACTGGAGAGATGTTCATTTTGAAGTTCCTGCCGGTTTAGGCCTTTTGATCAGAGCTTCTGATAAAGCTTATGTTAATTTTCAATCTGAATACAGATATTCTTTTTCAGAAAACCGGAATCATCTTCAACATGGATTGGGATTTGTGTATATGATTGGAGGTATTCCTTCCAAATCCATCGTCAAAAAGGATGATCTTCCCATGGAAAAAGAAATGGTCGACACAGACGGTGATGGCATTCCTGATGAATTTGATTTGTGTCCCAATGAACCAGGTCCTCCCGAATTGCATGGATGTCCGGATCGTGATGGAGATGGTGTTCCTGATTTTCAGGATTTGTGCCCAGATCACCCAGGAATGANNGAAGATGAATGTCCCAACATACCCGGACCGAAAAGCAACAGAGGATGCCCGGATAATGATCGCGATGGGGATGGTGTTCCGGATGATATAGACCGTTGTCCTGACATTCCTGGTATCAAACCGCATGGATGTCCTGCTGACGATATTGATGGAGATGGCATTCCTAATCATCTGGATAAGTGTCCCAACCAACCAGGGCCAGCATCTACTGACGGCTGTCCGGACAGGGATGGTGATGGTGTACCTGATCATTTGGATAAATGTCCTGATCAGCCAGGTCCAAAAGCTTATGACGGTTGTCCGGATAGTGATGGCGACGGCATTCCTGATCATTTAGATAAATGTCCAAATTCTCCCGGACCGGTATCCACTGGCGGTTGTCCGGAAATTTCAAAAGAAGACAGGGCTGTATTAGAACTGGCTATGCGGGCAGTACAATTTGACATCGGAAATGCAGTTTTGAAGCCTGAATCTTTTGACATTCTGTCTCAGATTGGTCAGATCATGAAGCGCTATCCAGATTATAAATTGATCATTGCCGGTCACACTGACAATACAGGGAGCGCAGCGGCCAATCAAACACTATCTGAAAGAAGAGCTAAAGCTTGCTATGACTTTCTGATTAAAACCGGAGTAACCGCTGATAGATTGACCTATGCAGGATACGGGGAGTCAAGGCCTATTGCAAGCAACAATACGCTGAGAGGCAGAGCTTTGAACAGAAGAGTTGAGTTTAATATGGTACCTTTATAGCCATGTGAACCAGGCATATAGTATAAACTTTGAAGTTAAAAACATGTTTAATGGCATAGTGGATGGAGAATTTCAACTCCACTATGCCATTTTTATTTAATTTTAATCTAAGTATTTTATAGAAAATAAACTATGAAAGGATCATTCAGATTAGGAACGGCCTTTGGCATCGGAGTATTTGTTCACTGGACATTTGCCATATTGATTCTGTTCATTGTTTTTACGAGTTACAGAGCGGGGCAGGATGCCGAACAGATATTGTGGAGTGTGCTATTTATATTAAGCATTTTTGTAACTGTATTTCTTCATGAATTAGGTCATGCGCTTGCGGCAAAAAGATATAATATTGGTACTCGTGATATTACTTTATTGCCCATTGGAGGATTAGCCCGGTTAGAGAAAATCCCTGAAGAACCCAAAGAAGAATTGGTGGTTGCCCTAGCAGGTCCTGCAGTAAACATCATGATTGCAATCATTGTGGGATTATTTATTTCATTTCCTTCCAATGCTGACGATGCTGCCGCAATCATGGGTGAAGGTATTAATCCTTCTAATTTCATGCTTTATTTTTTTATGGTTAATATTTGGCTTTCTATTTTCAATATGATTCCGGCATTTCCTATGGATGGAGGAAGGGTACTCAGGGCTTTGCTTTCAATGGGAATGGGTAGAATAAAAGCTACCAACATAGCAGCACGTATAGGACAATTGGTGGCTATCGGGTTTGTGTTCGCAGGTTTCTATGTCAATCCATTTTTAATATTTATAGGTTTGTTTATTATTCTTGGCGCTCAGGGAGAATTGACGATGACACAAACCACTCACTTTTTACGTGGGTACACCATCAGCGATATCCTTATGAAACAATATGAGACATTGGATATTCATGCAACCTTAGGTGATGCAGTAGACAAAATACTGAATGGTCCTTACAAATCATTTATTGTCACTGAAGATGGTGTTTGTAAAGCCACTTTGAGCAGAGATGAGATTATTAAGGCTCTGGCCGAAAAAGGAAAACAAGTATCTATCCGCGAGGTGATGAATACCAACATGCTCTCTTTTGAATTAAGGACACCTATAGATGAAGTGTATGCCAGAATGAATGAAGCAGGACAAGAAATTGCTGTCATAACAGAGCGCGGCCAGTTTACAGGCGTAGTCGATACAGAAAATATTATGGAGTTTATTATGATAAGAAATGCCGTAAACCGTTCGTCCTCTTCTTCAATGGCTTGAGAGGTTATTCCATTTTGATTGCACACGTTCATTATTCTATATTTTTATTTGAAAATTGCATTCATCATCAACAGCCTAAGGAAAATCGATGGAAAAATTACCCATCTCATCAATGCATTAGCACGTAGGTTAGACGTCGATCAATTAGATATTATTTACACTCAACACAAAGAGCATGCAATCCAGGCATCAACAATGCTTTGTGATTCACATATCGATGTGATTATTGCGGTAGGTGGAGATGGAACACTCCATGAAGTGGTCAATGGTATTTTACAATCTGACAACCCAAACGTTTTGTTGGGGGCAATACCGACAGGTACAGGCAATGATTTTATCAGGAATCTGGAAACTCAATGGAATACCGAGTCGTATATTGATCTCATTTTTTCTGGACACTACAGAATGATCGATGCAGGGTGTCTGACTTTGCCCTCCGGAAAGCGCTGGTTTATCAATATTGCTGATATAGGATTTGGGGGTTTTGTTTCCCGTCATTTGAGCAAATATCGCTCAGGCGGATTAAAAGGCGGAGCAGACTATATGATAGCAATAATGTTATCATTTATTAAGTTCAGAAAGCCTGTATTCTCGGTTGAACTAGATGGCCAATTCTTTGAAGGTCCCATGATGATGGTAGCTGTTTGTAATGGTAAGGCATTCGGAAATGGTTTAGTCATCAACCCCGAAGGGAGGGTTGACGATGGTTGGTTTGATGTGGTAATTCTTGGCAACGTAACTTTCTGGGACTATTTAAAAAATTTGAGAAATCTAAGAGCCGGCCGACCTATTGATCATCCTGGTGTGTCCTATCACCGGTGTAAAAATTTGACGCTCTGTGTTGAATCCGGAGAAGGGTGGTGTGAAGCAGATGGAGAGTTTTTGGGAAGTGGAAATGCAGAATTTGAAATTTTGCCCCATGCAATCAAAATTTTACACCCATGAGTTAAAACCTCGTTAAGTATTATTTTCATCACACAATATTGTATTAACAACCATTTTCGTTCATTATATTTATGACCGATCAAATACAAAACAATGTTATGCAGAGGAACTCAATTGTAATATTCTTAATCATTCTTTTTTGGATGATTTCATCATGTGCCGTCAATCCCGTTACCGGGAAAAAAGAACTGGCGCTCATATCGGAAAATCAGGAGTTGGCCATGGGCAGGGAGTATGATCCTCAAATTGTTCAGGCCTATGGTCTTTACGAAGACGAAAAATTGATGCGCTTTATAACTGAAAAGGGCAGGGCGATGGGCGCTATCAGCCACAGACCCCATTTAGAGTATCATTTTCGGATTCTGGATTCACCGATACTGAACGCATTTGCTGTTCCTGGCGGGTATGTATACTTTACACGGGGAATACTTGCCCATTTTAATAATGAGGCGGAATTTGCCGGAGTATTAGGCCATGAAATAGGCCACATCACGGCAAGGCACACAGTAAGACAGCAATCGAGGCAGGTATTGGGAACCATTGCTTTGATTGGAGCTATGGTGGTTTCGGAAGATATACGAAATTTCGGAGATGAAGCGGCCGCCGGATTGCAATTACTTTTTTTAAAGTATGGCCGAGATGATGAAACCCAATCCGATCAATTGGGAGTAGAGTACTCGTCAAAAGTGGGATACGATGCACGGCAAATGGCGGGCTTTTTTAACACTTTAAAGAAAGCCAGCGATAGGGCAGGAGGTGGCTCCCTACCTACTTTTTTATCCACCCATCCTGATCCGGGTGATCGTAACCGCAAAGTGTATGATTGGGCTGTAGAGTGGCAGAGAGCCAATCCGGGAACGAAGGTTGAGATTAAAAGGAATGAATACCTTGAAATGATTGATGGAATTATCCATGGGGACGATCCCAGACAGGGATATGTTGAGAATGACTATTTCTATCATCCAACATTGCGTTTTCAAATGCCTGTGCCCCGAATGTGGAGAACACAAAATTCACCTACTCAATTTCAAATGTCACCCGAAGATGGAAATGCTTTGATGGTTTTGACTTTTGGGAAGGGAAATACGGTTAATGAAGCGGCCAATGATTTTATACAGACCAACCAATTATCAGAAGTTGAAAGAAAAAATGTAACGGTCTACGGCAACCCTGCAGTATCGGTTGTCTCCGATCATACTCCCCCCGCAGCGCAGGGCCAGGCTTCTACTCCTTTGCGAATATTGTCTTATTTTATTCAATACAATAGCAATATTTACCACATTTATGGACTTTCAAGGCGTGACCAATTCAATGATTATTTCATGACTTTCAATTTTACCATGACCAATTTCAGAACTTTAACGGATGCTGCCAAGTTGAATAAAAAACCGGTCAGAGTGCGTGTAGTACCTGCCGGGAATACAGCCCCTTTAAGACAATTGCTCCTGGGTCAGGGAATGCGTCAGGAATGGTTGGAAGATCTTGCCATGTTGAATGGATTAGAATTGACCGACACCGTTGAACGCGGTACGTTGTTTAAAGTTTTGAGGGAAGAATAGATGTGAGTAACTTTGTGGCAGTATATTTTGTAGGAGATTCGTTGCAATGCAAAATATTTCTGCATTGAGGAATTGAAGAAAAAATGCTATGTCAGAGCTAAATAAAAATTTGAATATAACATCTGATATTTGCTTCATAAGTTCTATATTTGCATCGCCAAAGTAAAAAAGTACTTTGAGTTGTTTGAAATCGATCAGCGAAAGTAGCTCAGCTGGTAGAGCACGACCTTGCCAAGGTCGGGGTCGCGGGTTCGAATCCCGTCTTTCGCTCTTAGGAAGCCCTCTTTTTTTGAGGGCTTTTGCTTTTCAAGTACCAAATTGCCCGGGTGGTGGAATTGGTAGACACGCAGGACTTAANNCGTGCGGGTTCAAGTCCCGCCCCGGGTACTTTAGAGACCAGGATTATTTAATGCTGCCACTACTAATCCAACATTCTTCACTCGCCACTTCTCAGTGTATTCACTGGATTAGACAATGAAGCTTTTATGGCCTGATAACCTATTGTTACTAATGCAATCATGATGGTTGATATTCCTGCAACCACATAGATGTCCCAGCCAATTTCTGCTCGATAAACAAAATCTTCCATCCACTTGCCCATCAGGTATAGGGTAAACGGAATTGAAATGATGAAAGCAGCAAAGACAAGCTTCATGATTTCAAAGGAAAACATTTGGGCTATTTTCAGATCTGAGGCGCCTAAAACCTTCCTGATTCCTATTTCTTTCAATCTTTTTTTAATAATCAAAGTAGCCAGACTAAAAAGGCCAAGACAAGCAATCAACATTGCAAATAGGGAGGAGTAATCCATGATGTTGCTTATTCTGGATTCTGCCTGGTATTGATTGTCCAGCGCCTGATCAATAAAGAAATAATTAAACTCCTGACCCTGAGAAACATCTTTCCACACAATTTCCATGTCTTTTAAAAAGGACATAAGGTCATCTGAATTTGCTTTCACTGTTATTTTTCTTGCTGGGGAGGTTGAATAAGTAATATCCTCAAATCCACTTAAGAGCCTTGGAGACATTGCCAAAATCAAAGGATTAATTTCATCTCTCAGTGAAGAATAATGAAAATCCTGAACTACACCTACAATCTGATGGGCTTGAAAACTTTTTCCTGGCAGACTTCGGCCAATGGGGTCTTCCCATCCAAATTCTCTCACCAATGCTTCGTTCACGATGATGGATCCGTTTCTATCTCCTTCATTATTTTCATAGAAATTTCTTCCTGAGGACAACTCAATTCCCATGGTATTTATAAAATCTGCATCGATCACATTAAAAGACATGGATCGGTAGGTTTCATCTACATCAATAAAGGATCCTGAACCCCATCCCTGACCTATGGCAAAAAATGAAGTACCCATGCTGTATACATCATCTCTGTCGATGATTTTATTTTTGAATCTTTCAGCCAGAGGCAAACTATTCGCTTCGCCTACTCCTGTATGTATCGCGATGACCTGATCCCTATAAAATCCCAAATTCTTAGATTGCATATATTTCAATTGCTTATTCATGGCTAATGAACCTACAATCAAGGAAATAGAAATAATAAATTGAAACACAACCAAAGTTTTTCGCAATATTCCAGCATCGGCCACTTTCATCTTTCCTTTAAGCACCTCAGCCGGATTGAACTTTGAAAGAAATACTGATGGATAAAATCCGGCAAGAAATCCTACCAAAATGACCAGAAGTAAAGAAATCCAAATCATATCCAGATTGAATACATCAGGGATTCTTTTACCTGCAAGGTTATTAAATTGGGGTAAAACAGCATCAGCAAG
>JRYF01005118.1_pt1 | contig 14582 bp, 9 predicted proteins | sample 235331 | NCBI WGS metagenome assembly JRYF01 (sample SAMN03074217, study PRJNA261475) | activated sludge metagenome | biome: Wastewater Treatment Plant; feature: Wastewater; material: Activated sludge; isolation source: activated biomass of a wastewater treatment plant treating hydrocarbon... ...
GGGGATTTCCGCCTTGTTTTTCAGGATGAAACCACGCTGGCATTCGGCATCCCGGACAACCAAACCGCAGGGATCCGATTCCGGATCCGCCCGATCCACTGGCACGCCACTGACTCTGGTGGCTCGCTGAGGCATGTCCGCGATGCGGTGTACGGCGTCGTCAACGGCGCAATGACAAAGAATGAAGCGCGGATGGACACACAGAGTCACACCATAGAGTTCATCATACAAGCAGACGAAGATTGCGCGGTGACGCTCCACATCGGTGATGACGATGCGCCAACAGCAATTCCATTCTCTGCCGCGCAGAAAAACGCTCAAGCCCGCTGGGAAGCATGGTTCGAACATGCGCCAACCGTCAAGGAAGAACGCCTCGAGAAATATGCCTATGCGTGGTGGGTGATGGCGAACAATCTGGTCAGCCCGGCAGGATATGTCAAACACGAAGCCATGATGCCGACCAAAGCGTTTTACGTCGGCGCGTGGCTGTGGGACAGCGCACTGCACGCCATCGCCTTCCGCCATATTGACCCCGAACTCGCGCGCGACCAGATCCGCGTCATGCTGGCAAATCAACTTCCCGACGGGATGCTCCCCGACGCGATCTTCGATGAAGGCGTGGTCTCCGAGATCGGGCATCCCATCCATGCAAAGGTGACGAAGCCTACCATCATGGCGTGGTCGGCGTTAAAAATCCACGAGACGCATCCAAATGTGGATTTTTTGAAGGAAATCTACGAACCGCTCAAACGCGAAAACACATGGTGGTTCGAACATAACGATGACGATAAAGATGGAATTGTGCAATACACCCATCCATATTCATCGGGGCTGGATAACAATCCGCTTTGGGATCATGGTCTGCCCGTCGAATCGCCGGACATCAACACCTATCTGATCATCCAGATGAACTCGCTGGCAAAAATGGCGGAACTCATCGGCAAAAATAAAGAAGCAAAAGAATGGCGCAAAAAAGCGGATGAACTGACGCAACGCATGATCGAACACCTTTGGGATGCGGAAGCAGGCATCTTCAATGCACTGCATGACGAAAAACCGATCCCCGTGCTGACGCCGTTCAACCTCTATCCGTTGTGGACAGGTCAACTGCCGAAGGAAATCAACAAAAAATTGCTCGCGCATTTGCAGGATCCGTCCGAGTTTTGGGGCAGGTTCGCACTTCCGACCGTCGCCTACAATGACCCAGCCTACAGCGCGGACAAAATGTGGCGCGGTCCCGTTTGGGCGAACATCAATTACTTTTTCATCGAAGCGTTGAACATCATCGGCGAAGGTCAACTTGCAAGGGAACTGCGCGAGAAAACATTAAACATGATCGCCAGTCAACCGGGCATGCGTGAATACTACAACTCACAGAGTGGTGAAGCGCCCGGGTCCGCCGCACCAATTTTCGGGTGGAGCGCGGCGGTCTTTATCGAACTGGCAATTCAGGAATATATGGAAACGTCGAATAAAAATGATGGATAAAAATCTCTGGTACAAGAATGCAGTCTTTTATCAAATCTCCGTGCGCTCCTTCAAGGACAGTAACGGCGACGGGCGCGGCGACCTGCATGGCGTCGCGGAAAAACTCGATTACCTGCAAACGCTCGGCATCAATTGCATCTGGCTCATGCCGATCTACCCCTCGCCGCTCAACGATGACGGCTACGACATCGCGGATTATTACAATGTGGATGAATCCTACGGCACGCTGGATGACTTGAAGGAGTTGATCGCCAAGGCGCACCAGCGGGGCATCCGCATCATCATGGACCTCGTGCTGAATCACACCTCCGATCAGCATCCCTGGTTCCAGGCGTCCCGCTCCGGTCCTGACTCGCCTTACCGTGATTACTACGTCTGGAGTGACACCGATCAAAAATACAAGGACGCGCGCATCATCTTTTTGGATACCGAAACATCCAACTGGGCATGGGATGAAAAGACAAAGCAAATATTTTTGGCATCGTTTTTATTCCACACAACCTGATTTGAATTTCGACAACCCCAAAGTGCAGGAAGAGATGATCAACGTGGCGCGCTTCTGGCTGGACTTGGGCATCGATGGATTCCGCGCCGATGCCGTGCCATATCTCTTCGAACGCGAAGGCACCAGCTGCGAGAACCTTCCAGAGACCCATGCCTATCTCAAAAAACTGCGCGCCTTCATGGATGAGCATTATCCGGGACGCATTCTGTTGTGCGAAGCCAACCAGTGGCCCGAAGACGTTCGCCCGTACTTCGGCGATGGTGACGAATTCCACATGGGATTCCACTTCCCGATCATGCCGCGCATCTACATGGCGCTCAAAAAGGAACGCTACGAAGACATGATGAAAATCATGCAGCGCACGCCGCCCATCCCCGAAAACTGCCAGTGGTGCACCTTCCTGCGCAACCACGACGAACTCACGCTCGAAATGGTCACCGAAGAAGAGCGCCAATGGATGTGGAAGGAATATGCGCCCGAACCGCGCATGAAAATAAACCTCGGCATACGCCGCCGCCTCGCGCCCCTGCTGGATAATGACCGCCGCAAGATCGAACTCGCCAATTCCCTGCTGTTCACCCTGCCCGGCTCGCCCATTGTCTACTACGGCGATGAGATCGGCATGGGCGACAACATCGACCTGCCCGACCGCAACGGAGTCCGCACGCCGATGCAATGGGATGATTCGCCGAATGCGGGCTTCACCAGCGGCAAACCGTATTCCGAATTCGTCAAAGGTGAATTAGGCTATCACAAGGTTAATGTTGCCAGCCAGATCGATAATCCCAACTCACTGTTCCATTCCATCCAGCGCATGATCGCCGTCCGCAAAAAACATGAAGCGTTCGGCAGCAGCGGCATGGAATGGATCGAGACGGGCAACCCGCACGTTGCGGTGTATATCCGCCAGCACGGGGACGACATCATGCTGATCTTCAACAACCTGAGCAAGTCCGCGCAAACTGTAAAATTGCCGATACAATATCAAAAGAAATATCTTGACCTGTTCGCAGGCAACGAGCATATCGTCAACGCTGAATCGACGCTTGATCCTTATTCCTATCACTGGCTCCAAATGCAGAAATGAAAAACACCCATCGTTTGTACGGCGGCATTGAAGGCGGCGGCACAAAATTCATCTGCGCCGTCGGCACAGGACCGGGGAATATCCGCGCGGAAGCCCGCATCCCAACCACCACGCCGGAGGAGACCATCAGCCAGGTGGTGGATTTCTTCAAGCATCAGGAGGACAGCCTCGGCAGACTCTCCGCTATTGGGTTTGCATGCTTCGGTCCGCTCGACCCGAAACCTGATTCACCGACCTATGGTCACATCCTCCCGACGCCCAAGCCCGGCTGGACCGGCGCGGATGTAGTGGGGATGTTGCAGTCCGCTTTCGACCTTCCCATCAGCTTCGATACGGACGTCAACGGCGCGGCATTGGGCGAGTGGCGTTGGGGCAAGGCGCAGGGATTAGAAACGTTCATCTACCTGACCATCGGAACGGGCATCGGCGGCGGCGCATTCGTGGAAGGAAAACCGCTACACGGACTGCTCCATCCCGAAATGGGTCATATTCCCGTCAAACACGATCTGATCAAAGACCCCTTCGAAGGGGTCTGTCCATTTCATGGGGATTGTTTGGAAGGATTGGCTTCCGGCGTTGCCATCGAAGCACGCTGGGGACAACGCGGCAACTCGCTCTCGCCCAGTCACCTCGCATGGGAACTCGAAGCCGACTACATTGCCCAAGCGCTCGCCAGCTATTCGTACGTCCTGTCACCGCAGCGGATCATCATCGGCGGGGGCGTGGGCTCGACCCCGCATCTCCTGACCAAGATACAAAAACGGACGCGGGGATATATCAACGGCTATATACAGTCGGATATCATCCTGAAAAACATCGAAACATATATCGTATCTCCCGGATTAAGAAACCGTTCCGGGATCTTGGGAGCGATCGCACTCGCGGAGCAAACCCTGCAATAAGACGACCTGCATCGTTCGCCATTTTTAGCGGGATACGTTATCATCCACGGCATGTCAAACTTACAAACCAACTGGGATGTCATCGTCATTGGCGGCGGCGCGGCGGGGTTCTTTGCCGCCATTCGCTGCGCCGAATTAAAAAAGCAGCGCATCCTCATCCTTGAAAAAGCCAGCCAGACGCTCGGCAAGGTGCTCATCTCGGGCGGCGGACGATGTAATGTCACGCATGCCTGCTTCGATCCCGCCAAACTCATCACCTACTATCCGCGTGGGGGGGCTGAACTGCGCGGCGCATTCACCCGCTTTCAACCCCAAGATACTGTCACATGGTTCGAAGAACGCGGCGTGCGCATCAAGACCGAATCCGATGGGCGCATGTTCCCCGTCACCGATGACTCGAACACGATTGCCAGCACGCTACGATTCGCCGCAAAGCAAGCAGGCGTGCGGGTCGAGTTGGGCGCATCCGTTTTGGGCGTGGAAAAAACTCCGCAGGGTGGGTTCAAGTTGGAGGTCAGGAGAGAGGCGGGGCCGCAACCCATCCAAACGAAAAAACTTTTGTTCGCAACGGGCGGCGACCGCAAGTCGCTCGATCTCATCCGCAAGTTGGGGCATACTATTGCAGACCCTGTGCCATCGTTGTTCACCTTCAACATCAAAGACAAACGCATTGACGGCTTGGCGGGATTATCCGTTGAAGATGTAACGCTGAAAATGGATTCGCTCACCGCGCGCGGTCCGCTGCTAATCACCCATTGGGGATTAAGCGGACCCGCCGTATTAAGATGCTCCGCTTGGGGTGCTAGGATTTTGTTTGAGAAAAAATATCATTCCCCACTAATCATCAATTGGCTTGCAGATTACACATTTGAATCTGCTTTAGAAGTTCTAAAAAGAAATAAAGATTGGAAAGAAAATGCAAAGAAAAAAGTTTCAACACAACCTGCTTTTTCACAAATTCCGTTACGCTTATGGAAACAATTGACGGAATTCATCGGCGATAAAAATTGGGGAGATTTATCCAAAGCAGAATTACGAAAACTTGCTCAAGAATTAACGGCGGCGAGCTTCGTGATTCAAGGCAAGGGAATATTCAAGGAAGAGTTCGTCACCTGCGGCGGCGTGAGTTTGAAGGAAGTGGATTTCAAAACGATGCAAAGCCGTGTGGTGGAAAATTTATTTTTCGCGGGTGAAGTGTTGGATATTGACGGCATCACGGGCGGGTTCAATTTTCAATCCTCGTGGACAACAGGGTGGATCGCGGGAAACGCACTTTCCTCACCTTGACCCTCTCCCAATGGGAGAGGGGGCTCGTAGTTTTTACATTGACCATACTTTCATCATCCCGTAAAATCTTCGGAAAAATTTTTTATTTTCAAAGGTGACCATGGCTCGCTACCGCATCACGTATTGGAAACACATCCCGCAATCGTTTACTGTTGAAGGCGAAGGACGAACGATCAAAAAACAACTCTCACAAAAAGTTCAGGACAAGATAGACGCCTATGCCATGGCGGAGGGATTGACCTCGACTACGGATTATGCCGCGCAATACAAACGCGGGGATTGGATCGAACGCGAAGGCGCGCCCGAAGACGTGGCGGATGCGCTTCTTTCCCAACTGGAGGCTGAATCTGCAAAAATGGAAATTCCCAGGCGGACGGTTTAGTCCCTGCATAGCAAACAGGAGAAACCGATGATCAAACACAAAGGTTTCAACGCATGGATGACGTTGTTGGCGCTTTCCCTTGCTTGTTCGTTCCGCGCGCCGCAGACATCCGATGGAAGCGTGAGGGTGGTGGGTCGGGAAACGCCACTCGACAAATTGAACAAGAGTGAACGCGTCCTGGCGATCGTGGATGCCTATTCACAACATGAAGGCATCTTCTGGCTCGACCTTGATAACCATACCCTCCACCTCGCCAAGCAACCAAAGGTAAAGAGCGCGCTGGACGGCAAGACCTACGACATGATTATCGAACCAGGCATGACCAGATGGACGGGAGAAACCTTCATCTATGGGGATAGGTTGAGCGGATTCTTTTCTCTTGCGTCCGATAATTCTGTCCGACAACTGAGCGATTATGGATACATCGGCTCGCTCGCGGACAACGGAAGGCAGATCCTAAGATTTTTCAAATGCGGTCCCGATGGACAGTCGAGCGGTTGGGAGATCACGCCTCTCGACCTCCCTGCGGGTGAATCAGGGTATTGTTTCATATCCAAAAACACAGATCGGGCTGATGCCTGGGTCAGCGTTGTGCCAATTTGGAACACGTACCTGCCGCGCGTGGATTTCATCGTCAGCGAACGTCTGGGAAGGGGCAGTAATATAACTGTGCAATCCACCAAATTGATGCGCGCAGTGGACGGCGGCGGACTGGTCGAAATCGCAGACCTGGGCGTTGATTTCAGAGTCAACGAATGCTGCACCGTCATCCCCAGACCTGACGGAGGCGCGTACCTCATTGCCGACAGGACTCGCGGCGCTGTCCACGTGATTGACAGCGGCGGCAGCCTGCTCGCCGACCTCTCTGTGATCAATGAACAATTCCCCGAACTGGAAATGTCCCTGCAAGTTTCGTGGGCGCCGGACAGCCGCCAGGCAATTCTCGCGTTCAGGGATAAAGGCTGCAGGGGTGACTGTCCGTGGATCCTCATCCACGCCAGCAACGACTTTCAATCTTTCAGAAAACTCATCGCCCTCCCGCCCGAGATGCAACATGCACGCACGGTCATCTGGTCCCCAGACAGCGCGTACGCTGCCATTGTCGCCGACATACACGATGGAGCGGGCTTCCCGCCGCGCATTCTCACCATCAACCTGCAAGACGGCTCGACCGCAGATTATGTCCTCCGTTTCCAATCCATTCTGCGCGATGTGCATTGGGTACGATAGGCAGGTAATGTGACGACAAAAAAACACACCATCATCCTGCAACCCTCTGGCAGGCGCGGACAAGCGGAAGAAGGTACGTCCGTTCGTACCGCCGCGCGTGAGTTGGGCGTGGAGATCGAATCGATCTGCGCGGAGAACGCCACCTGCGGCAAGTGCATGGTTTTAATTGAAGAAGGTCGCTTCGAGAAGTACAACATTGATTCAAAGCGCGGGAACCTCTCCCCGGTTGGGACGGAAGAACGCGCCTACCTGGAACGCAGACCAAAATTGCTCAAAGAAAAAGGCTGGGAAATCGGGCAGGTGCGTCTCTCGTGCCAGGCGAAGATCCACGGCGACGCGCTCATCAACGTTCCCGAAGAGAGCCGCGGCAACAAGCAGATCGTCCGTAAAACGGCGCGGGAACGCGCAATCGAGATCAAGCCCGCGATCCGCAAGTATCTCGTTTCGATGAGCCCGCCGACGCTGGAACGCCCGATTGCGGATTGGGAGCGGCTGGCAAAAGGACTGGAAACTTCGATGGGGTTGGTGCGCGGCGCGGAGGAAAAACTCCCGCGATGGTATGAATTGTCCATTGATTATCAGTGCTTGCGGACATTATCCAGGACTTTGCGCGAGGGAAAATGGAGTGTCACAGTTTCGGTGTGGAACGACAGGGAGGTGATTCAGGTTCAACCCGGGTATTACGAGGATAGTTACGGCGCGGCGGTGGACATTGGCTCGACGACGGTGGCATTGTATCTGTGCAATCTCCGCACGGGCGAAGTGCTGGCGGCGGAATCCGAGATGAATCCGCAGATCGTGTACGGCGAGGATGTGATGTCCCGTATTCAGTACACGATCGACCAGCCCGACGGCTTGGAGAAACTGCACAAGGCGATCATCGCGACGTTGAACAAGTTGTTGAAGCAGGCAGTCAAATCTGCAAATGTCCAAATGAGCAAAGAGGCAAATCTGCAAATTGGCAAATCAGCAAATGAGCAGGGGGAGATATTGAAAGTTGAAGATATTCTTGAGATGGTGTTAGTAGGCAATTCGACGATGCATCATCTCGTGTTGAACCTCCCACCGAAGGATTTGGGGCTGGCTCCATTTGTGCCTGCGATCCATGAGTCAGTGGATGTCAAGGCGCGAGAATTGGGATTGCAGATCAATCCGTCGGGGAATGTGCATGTCCTGCCGACGATTGCCTCGTTTGTGGGCGCGGACACGAGCGGGATGATCCTAGCGGAGGAGCCGCATAAGCAGGATGAAAATTGGTTGTTGATTGATGTCGGCACGAATGCGGAGTTGGTATTGGGAAATCGCAAACGGCTGGTTTGCACATCCACGCCGACGGGACCAGCGTTGGAAGGTGCGCATGTGGAATATGGTATGCGTGCCGCGCCGGGCGCCATTGAGCGTGTGCATATAGATGAAAAGACTCTCGAACCCAAGTACAAGATTGTTGGGGAAGAGAATTGGAACGCGGGCAAGGCAAAAGGGATTTGCGGCTCCGCCATCATCGACGCGGTGGCAGAATTGTTCCGGGCGGAGATCGTGGATTCTCGGGGCAGATTCAGGAAAGAGTTAAAGTCGAGGCGTGTGCGGGAGGGAGAGGCAGGCTGGGAGTATGTCATTGCCTGGGCGGAGGAAACGTCCATTGGAAGAGACATCCCAATCACGCAACAGGATGTGAGGCAGATACAACTTGCGAAGGCGGCGTTGTTCGTGGCGGCGCGCACGTTGTTGAAACGCAGTAATTTGCAAAGCCCTGATAAAATCATCCTGGCTGGCGGTTTTGGAAGTTACATTGATAAAGAGAAGGCAATGTTGATCGGGTTGATCCCCGATTGCGAGTTGAAGAATGTGTACGCGGTCGGGAACGCGGCGGGCGACGGTGCGCGGATCGCGTTGTTGAACATCAAGAAACGGGATGAGATCGACAGCGTGACGCGCAAGGTGGAGCGATTCGAATTGCCGACCGATCCTGATTTCCAAAATGAGTTCATGCTGGCGACGAGTTTCCCGCACATGAGCGAACCTTTCGAACACATCGCGCATTTGATCCCGCATCGCAAGGCGGATCCGATGGCGAAGAATTTTATGAAATAAGATCATTACCACAAAGGAGACAAAGGGTCACAAAGGAAAATCTTTAAAACCTTTGTGTACCTTCGTGACCCTTTGTGATTAATCAAGGAGAGCAGGTATGAATAAGTTTTTGGAACGATTGAACGGCGGGGAGATTCTGATTGCAGACGGGGCAACGGGATCGAATTTGCAGAAGATGGGACTCAAGCCCGGCAAGCCGCCTGAGGATCTAATCATTGACGATCCCGACACGATATTGAAACTTGCATCGTCGTTTGCGGAGGCGGGTTCGGACATCATCCTGACCTGCACCTTCGGCGGGACGCGCATGAGGATGAAGGATTCGAAATACCAGGATCGGACGCCCGAAGTGAACCTGCGCGCGGCGGAGATCGCCCGTAAAGCCGCTTCATTACGTAACGGAGGCTTGGTCGCTGGTTCGATGGGACCCGTCGGCGCTTTGATCGAGCCGTACGGTCCGCTCAAGGCGGAGGAGGTCAAAGCGACGTTTGCAGAGCAGGCAAGGTCCCTCGCAGAGGGCGGTGTGGATCTTTTGCTGATCGAAACAATGTTCTCATTCGAAGAGGCAACTGCCGCGTTCGAGGGCGCGCGCTCCGTGACGGACCTCCCCATCGTGGTCTCGTTCAGTTATGACCGCGGCACGCGCACGATGATGGGCGTCAAGCCGAAGGATGTCATCAAGAGATATTCCGAGACGGGCGCGGTGTTGGTCGGCGCGAACTGCGGGACGACGCTGGATAACATGGAAGCGGTAGTGAAGGAATACGCGGCAACCGTGCCAAACTTCCCGCTGTGGGTCAAGCCGAACGCGGGCGTCCCGCACATGGACATCGAGACCGAGCAGGGCGTGTATGACATGACTCCCGAGGACATGGCGAGTTATTCGAAGAAGTACGTCGAGTTGGGAGCGAAGGTTGTCGGCGGTTGCTGTGGAAACACGGCAGAGCATATTGCGGCGATTGCGAAGGCGGTGAAGGGGTAAATTTTGAATTCCATCATCCTGCGTTACGCCTTTATTGACGAGTCGGGTACAGTCGGCATCGAAAAAGGTACGAAATATTTTGTCGTTGCACTCGCAAGCGTGGAACAACCGCGTACTCTTCAATTGCCTGTTCGCCGTGCGCTAAAAAAATATGGGCGTTTAAGCAGCGGCGAATTGAAAGCATCCAATTTGAAAAAAACCGCAACCGAGCGGATATTAAGCGAGATTGCCAGGCAAGACGCCACTATTGTTGCTGTGATCGTTGACCAACAGGCAATTATCCAGCCGCCAGATGACAATGAAAAAATTTATCGGCACGCCGCCGCGCGCGCGGTCTATCATCTGGTCGAAAAATTCCCATCAGTTCATGTGGCGCTTGACAGCCGTTACACCAAGGCGCAACTTCGCGACGAATTGGAGAAGCACATCAGGCAGGAGATTCGAGATTTGCAGCATCATGTTGTTTTAATTCGGCATGAAAACTCATGTCACATCAAAGAGCTGCAGGCAGTAGATGCAATTGCATGGGCGTTCTTTCAAAAATATGAGCGGGGCAATTCCCGCTATTATGACATTATTTCAACGAAGATCATCGCCGAAGAATTAATCAGCGCAAGAAACTGGAAGCAACTCGAATCATAAAATCCCTCTTGCGAGGGATTTTTACGGGAGCGGCTCACCCTGGGCTCCGATTTCAATCTGTCCCAATTCCATTTCAGGAATGGCTAGGCTGTCCTACGGACAGCCAGAGTCACCAGGCTTTACGATACCGCTCGTCCTTATTCTAGCATGGAGAAAAGGCAATGTCAACGACCCCCCAGCGCGAACGGATTTTAGACCTGCTTGCAGGGAAGAAAATCGGCGAACAGCCTGCGTTCAGCGGGTTGATCCACGTCACGGCGGAGGGATTGGAGCGCGAGGGGTTGAAGTTGCATGAGGCGCATCAGGATGCGAGTAAGATGGCGAGGGCGGCGGCAAGCACGTTCAAGTCCACGGGGATGCCGTCCGCGACGCTGCCGCTGGACCTGTGCGCGCCTGCCGAGGCATTGGGGTCGGTGTTGAATTTTTATGAGGATGGGAGGCTGCAGTTCCCGCAGGTGAGAAGGGTGATATTTCAGAGTACGAGAGAGATTGGCGAATCGGTAAAGGGTAAATTGGGAATTGGTAAATTGGCAGGTGGGAGAATTGGTGTTATCTGCGAGGCGATACGGTTGGTGAAGGAAGATGTGGGGAAGGATGTGGTCATTTCGGGGTTGATACCGGGTCCATATACGTTGTTGTTGTATATCTGCAATCTAACGAACATGGTTATAGAAATGAAAAGAGAGCCGCAGGTTGTCCTGGATGCGCTCTTTCATCTTTCATCTTTCCTCTCCAAAATTGGACATGCCTATCGTGACGCAGGCGCAGACTTTATCACGATCCACGATATGGGCGGGTCGGCAGGGTTTGTGGGACCGTTTGTCTATGAGCAGTTCGTGTTCCCGGCAGAGAAGGACCTGATAGGGAAGTTGCCGAAGCCGAGTGTGTTGTCCGTGTGCGGGAGGATGGACAAGGCGTTGCATCTGCTGGCACAGACAGGCGCGGATGCGGTGTCTGTGGATCAGACGACGGACCTCAAGTCCGCGCGGGAGGCGTTGGTTGAGGTGAGGCTGTTCGGAAATCTCGATCCGCTGGAGACGTTGTTACGGGGAGATGAGGCGGATGTCGCTGGGACAGTTATCGGGGCGCGCGAGGCGGGCGTGGACGCCGTCTGGCCCGGGTGTGACCTGGTCCCGTCCACGCCGATCCAAAATATTAAAGCGATGATGATGTAACGCAGGTCTATTGACTTAAGCCATACAGAAAAGTAAACTCTTTTTATCCAGTTAGAGGATAGAGGAGCAACGGGTATGACAAATAGGTCATCAACCGCTGGCAAGGCTGTTAAGCGTTCAGGGGGTAAGCAAAAGCCAAAACCTGCAACCAGGTCAAAGACTACAAAATCACTTCCCAGCACGAAGGGGACAAAACAAGCCGTTCATTATCCTGGACCGCAAAGTCTTGAGGAGCAGCTTGCCCAACGCAACGCCGAACTCGCCATCATCAATGCCGTACAGGGCGCGCTCGCGGTGGAGTTGGACATTCAAGGCATCTACAACGCGGTCGGGGAAAAACTGCGCGAGATTTTTAACTATCAAGATGTATCCATTTACTCCGCCAACCTGACGGCGCGCACCATGACCATCGAATATTCCTTCGAGAAAGGTCAAAAATCCCCGCAGCCGTTGACCGTCCCCATGAACTCCTTGTATGAATACACAGTCAAGGCGGATAAGACCTTCGTTTTTAATGGGGATTTCGCCAAATTTGTCGCGAAATTCAAGGATTACAAAGTCCCAAGCGGAGAACTTCCAAAGTCCCTATTGATCGTTCCTGTTCCACACAAAAAGAAGGCAAACGAAAGAGTGTATCTAACCTTGCAGGATGTGGACGGAAAGACGGTCTTTACCGACTCACATGTCCGCCTGCTGGAAACCCTTGCCAGCGCCATGAGCGTGGCATTGCAGAATGCGCGATCCTTCAAAGTCGAGCAGGAGCGCGTGGCGGAATTGCAGATCATCAACTCCATCCAGCAGGGACTCGCCGCCGAGTTGGACTTTCAAGCCATCGTGGATCTGGTCGGCGATAAGTTGAGCGAAGTGCTCAACACAGGCGATCTTGGTATTCAATGGTATGACGAAAAAGTCAATCTGGTGCACTATCTTTACGTCTACGAAAAAGGCGAGCGCTTATCCATTCCGCCAATTCCGCCCACTCCCGGCGGACAGTTTGAAACCATCCGAAAAACTCGCCAACCCATTGTTTGGAATACGTCCTCAGACTACATTGGGGCGCAGCTAGCAGGAACAGAACAAAGCAAATCACTGGTTGCCATTCCCATTATCAGCAGTGATCGAGTGCTTGGCGGAATCACCATTGAAAACTACGAACGCGAGAACGCTTTTGGCGAATCCGAAATCCGCCTGCTGACCACCATTGCCGCGTCGCTGGGAACGGCGCTCGAGAACGCGCGTCTCTTCGATGAGGTGCAGAAGAAGAACGCCGAGATCACCGAAAACCTGGAACAGCAAACCGCCACCAGCGACATCTTGCGAGCCATTGCCGAATCTCCCACCGATGTGAAGCCTGTTTTTGACACGATCATCGAACATGCGGTGAAGTTATGCAACGCATACGCGGGGTATGCATACCGCGTAATGGACGAAAAGATCCATTTGATATCCGCATACAACACATTCCCACAAGCAGAAGAAGAAATTAGATCATTATTCCCAATACCCTTAACTGAATCAGAAAATGAAAGCAATGTCGCCGCTGTCATCCGCAATAAAATGGTTCTGAATGTCAGCGACATGAAAACCGATCCGCGTGTCACAAAGGTCAACCGCGATCTTGCGATTCGCTACGGTGTTGGCGCAAATATATGGGTTCCGCTGCTCAAAGACGATCAAGCAATTGGCGAGATATCCATGGGCAAGGGAGATACAGTACCTTTCACAGAAAAACAGGTCGCGCTCCTTCAGACCTTTGCCAACCAGGCGGTGATCGCCATAGAGAACGTGCGCCTGTTCAATGAGTTGCAGCAGCGCAACGCCGAGATCACCGAGTCGCTGGAACGCGAGACCGCCAGCAACAACATTTTGCAGGTCATCGCTGAATCGCCCACCGACATCGCTCCGGTGTTGGAGGTCATTGCCAGAAACGCCGCGCAACTTTCGGGGTCGGATGACGCGTTGATTTCGTTGAGAGACGGCGACATGTTGCGAGTCGACGCGCATTACGGCGACATCCCCATGATCCCCATCGGCGAAGGCATCCGCTTCGATCGGGACTCGGTGGCGGGTCGGGCGATATTAGAGGGTCAGCCCCGACAGTGGATCCACAACCAGCGCGGCGTCAAATCGGAATACCCCGCAGGCGACAAGGTGGCGAAGAAATACGGCTACCGCATGACCTGCGCCGTGCCGCTGATGCGCAAAGGGGTAGCCGTCGGCGTCATCTCCATCCGCCGCCTCAAACCCGAACTGCTCAACGAGAAACAGATCGCGCTGGTCCAATCGTTTGCCAATCAAGCCGCCATCGCCGTCTCGAACGTGCGCCTGTTCGAAGCCGAACAACAGCGCGTGGCTGAATTGCAAATCATCAACTCCATCCAATTGGGGCTGGCATCCAAACTGGACATTCAGGCAATTGTCAAATTGATCGGCGATGAAGTCAAAACAATATTCAACGGCGCTGATGTGGAAATCTCGCTTTATGACTCGCAGGCAAAGATGATCTCCTTCCCCTACTGGTGGTCCACCAAGGACGGGATGATCTTGGCCGAGTCGCTTCCATTGGGGAAAGGACTTCATTCCAAACTCATCCAGTCCCGCAAACCGCTCTTACTCAAAACCGCTGAGGAGGCCACCGCCCATGGCGCGGTGATGCCCAAGGGGCATACGATGCGCAAGTCGTTCTTGGGCGTGCCAATCACAACAGGCGAGCATGTCATTGGAGGACTCTCACTGCACGACCCATATAAAGAGCACCGCTTCAACGAATCGGACCTGCGGCTGTTGACCACCCTCGCCAACTCGATGAGC
>JRYF01004860.1_pt1 | contig 14566 bp, 13 predicted proteins | sample 235331 | NCBI WGS metagenome assembly JRYF01 (sample SAMN03074217, study PRJNA261475) | activated sludge metagenome | biome: Wastewater Treatment Plant; feature: Wastewater; material: Activated sludge; isolation source: activated biomass of a wastewater treatment plant treating hydrocarbon... ...
GACCTTGAAGCGCGCCACCGACTGGCGCAGTTCCTCGGCGGTGCGCGACAGCTCGCGCACCATCTGCGCCGTCGAGCGCGTGCCGTCGCCGGTCTGCTCGGTGACCGCGAAGATGTGCTGGATGCTCTCGGCGACGACGTTGGCCTCGGCCGCCTCGCGCGAGGCCTGGTCCGAGATCTGCACGATCAGCGCCGACAGCTCGCGCGTGACGCGGTCGATGTCGGCCAGCGCGGCGCCGGCGGCGTCGGACAGGCGCGCTCCCTCGACCACGCCCTGGGTGCTGCGCTCCATCGCCGCCACGGCGTCCTGGGTGTCGGTCTGGATGGTGCGCACGATGGCGGCGATCTGGCGCGTGGCGTCGCCCGAGCGTTCGGCCAGCCGCTGCACCTCCTCGGCGACGACCGAGAAGCCGCGCCCGGCCTCGCCGGCGCTGGCGGCCTGGATGGCGGCGTTGAGCGCCAGCACGTTGGTCTGCTCGGTGATGTCGCCGATCAGCTCGGTGATCTCGCCGATCTCCTGCGAGCTCTCGCCCAGGCGCTTGATGCGCTTGGAGGTCTCCTGGATCTGCTCGCGGATCGCGTTCATGCCGCCGATGGTGTCGTTCACCGCCTGCAGGCCGGTCTCGGCGGCCTGCAGCGACTTCTGCGCCACGTCGGCGGTCTGCTGCGCCTGCGACGACACCTGGTTGATGCGGCCGGCCATCTGCAGCACCGACTCGCCGGTCTCGCGGATCTCGCGCAGCTGCTCGGTCGACGCCGCGAGCAGCTCGGTCGAGGTCTGCTCGACCTGCTGCGTGGTGCCGGTCACCCGCTGGACCGTGTCCTGCACCTGCGAGACGAGCGAGCGCAGTTCCTCGACCGTGTAGTTCACCGAATCCGCGATCGCGCCGGTGATGTCCTCGGTCACCGTGGCCTGCTGCGTCAGGTCGCCCTCGGCCACCGTTTGCAGCTCGTTCATCAGCCGCAGGATGGCCGCCTGGTTGGCGTTGTTGACGCGCTTGGCCTCCTGCTCCTGGCGCTCGGCCTCCTGCCGCTGGGCCTCGGCGACGCGGGCGCGCGCCGACTGGTCGACGATGAACAGCCGCAACAGCCCGCCGGCACCCGCCAGCAGCAGGAGCAGCGAGGCCACGCCCGCGGCCGCATGGCCGGCGCCGAAGCCGCCGGAACGCGCCAGCTGCTGCTGCAGCGTGTCCAACCCGAGGCGCAGCGGCTCGCTGTCGGCGACGATGACGCCGTGCGCCTCGCGCGCCGCGATCAGCCCCTGCAGGTTGGTCAGGATGGTGCGGCCCTGGGCACGCGTCTGCTCGTACTGGCCGGCCAGCGCCGCCAGCAGCTCGCGCGTGGCAGGGTCGCGCGTGCCGGGCAGGCGCAGTTCGACGCTGCCGGCGTCCAGGCCCTCGAGCAGTTCGCGGAAGGTGTTCAGGTCCTTGCCGAGCAGGAACACGGCCTCCGGGCTGACGCCTTCCATCGTCAGCACCTCGTTGGCGTTGCGGCCGATGCGCTGCGTCAGCGTCACCAGGTGCCCGACAGCGGCCAGCTCGTTCCCGGACGCGCCTTGGCGCAGCTTGGCCGCCAGCACCGCCTCGGTGGACTCGTGCAAGTCGGTCAGCTGGCGGTTGATCTCGCGCAGCGCCTCGCCGACGCCGGTCAGGGTCGGCTGCTGGTCGGCGACGATGCGGGCGTTGCGCTCGGCGCGCTCGACCATCGGCAGCAAGGGCGCCACCAGCGCCTGCAGGTCGGCGCCCAGCGCCGGCGCATCGCCGCTGCCGTCGGCCAGCGTGCGCACGTTGCGCGCCAGGATGTCGGCGCTCTCGCGCACCTCGGGGAAGGCCGTGGTGTTGCCGATCAGGGCCTGCGACACCGACTTGGCCAGCCGCTGCGAATGGGTCTGCGCGCGCCCGCTGGCGTCGACCTGCGCCGCGCCGCGGTTGGTCGCGACGATCACCAGCAGGGCCACCGCGATCAGGCCGACCAGCCCGAGCGCGAACAGGGCGGACAGCACGCGCTGCTGGCGCGCCACCGGCAGGTGGCCGATCAGCGGCAGCCCGGCCACCGCGACGGCAGCGTCCGGCCCCGTCTCGCTGGCCAGCTGCGACGCCGCCGACTCGGACAGGAACGACGAGTCGGCCGGCTGGGTCGGCGGCGTGCCGACCGCCGCCGAGGGCTCCAGCCGCACCGTGCGCTCCATCGGGTTGTCCTGCGCCACCAGCTCTTCCAGCGGCACCGGCGGCACCGAGTCGGGCTGGCGGCTGTCCGCGGGCCGGCCCTTGATCCTGTCGAGCAAGTTCATTCGGGTCCTCTTGGCTCTTCGATGGTCGGTGACGCGCCGCTGCCGCAACCCGGTGGGCTCAGTGGGCGATGGCGAGGAACTGGGGGTGGGCGGCGAGCGCCGGCAGGTCGATCTCCTGCCACACCCGGCCGGTCTGGTCGCACCAGCAGCCGGCGGCGAACGCGGGCCGCGGCTGGCCGTCGGGCGGCTGCGCGGTGAGCTGGGCTGCGCTGCGCAGCCCGGCCAGACGATCGACGACCAGCGCGCAGTGGCTGCCGAGCGCCGGGTTCAGCGCCAGCACGCGCGCGGCGTCGGGCACCGCCGCGCCGGCCCCCGGCGTACCGCGCAGGCCGAGGAAGGCGGCCAGGTCGACCACGCCGTGCAGGCGGCCGCGCAGGTTGGCCACGCCGAGAAACCACGGCCTTGTGTGGGGCACCGCCAGCAGCGCGGGCAGCTTGAAGATCTCGCCCGCGCCGGCGAGCGGGAACAGCAACCCCTGCCCGGCGCAGTCGACCGCCAGCCAGCCGGCCGCCTGGCCGGTCGACTGGGCCGCCAGCAGGCGTTCGGCCAGCCGGGCCTGCAGTTCGCGCAGCGCTTCGCGTTGGGCCATCGCGGTCGGCTCAGCGCTAGGGCTTGTCGAAGGCCTTGATCTTGGCCAGTAGCTGGTCGGCGACGACCGGCTTGACGACGTAGTCGCTCGCGCCCTGGCGCAGGCCCCAGACCTTGTCGGTCTCCTGGCCCTTGCTGCTGCACATGATCACCGGCACGCCGGCGTAGCGCGGGTCGCGCGTGATGGCGCGCGTCAGCTGGAAGCCGTTGGCGCCGGGCATCACGACGTCCATCAGGATCAGGTCGGGCACCTCTTCACCGAGCTTGCGCAGTGCCTCGTCGCCGTTCTCGGCCGTGCGCACGGCGTAGCCGCGCTTGGCGAGCAGCTCCTTGAGGTGGTGCAGCTCGGTCTTCGAGTCGTCGACGACGAGGATCTTGTGGATCGGCATGGTGGGTCTTCCCGGGCTGGGTTGGTCACGCCGCCGCGCGGCGGAAGGTCTCGACCGCGCGCAGCAGCTGTTCCTTGGTGAAGGGCTTGGTCAGGTAGTCCTCGGAGCCGACCATGCGCCCGCGCGCCTTGTCGAACAGCCCGTCCTTGGACGACAGCATGATCACCGGCACGTGCGCGAAGCGCGGGTTGCGCTTGATGATGGCGCAGGTCTGGTAACCGTCCAGGCGCGGCATCAGGATGTCGCAGAAGATGAGCTCGGGCGCGTGGTCGCTGACCTTGGCCAGCGCGTCGAAGCCGTCCTCGGCCAGCATCACGTCGTGCCCGCCCTGGCGCAGGAAGATCTCGGCGCTGCGCCGGATGGTGTTGCTGTCGTCGATCACCAGCACGCGCGCACCGGCCACGGTGCCCGCATCCTCGTCGGCCGGCAGGACCGGCATGTTCACGGCCAATGACTCCACGCCGCCCTCCTGTCCTCAGCGTCGTTGCAACGCGCCCACGCGGCACGCCCCCGATTAGTCTGGCCCCGACCCGGCCCGCCCGATGCAGCGATCAAGGGGCCGATTCGGGCCGATTCGCCCCGATTCGTCCGCCATCGCCCGCCCTCACCCGCTGGTTGCCGTGCCGGCGCGCGGCGCGGCAGCCGACCGCGGGCCGCTCAGCGTCAGATCTGGACCATCTCGAAGTCCTCCTTGCGCGCACCGCACTCGGGACAGGTCCAGTTCATCGGCACGTCCTCCCAGCGGGTGCCCGGTGCGATGTCGTGCTCGGGATCGCCCGCAGCCTCGTCGTAGATCCAGCCGCAGATCAGGCACATCCAGGTTCGGGGTTCGGTCACGGCCAGGCAGTGGGGTCACTACAATGGGGTTCGATTGTAGCGATCGCCCGTCGGCGAAAAGCGAGGATTCGTCAGCACCTACGCCGCTTTCCTCCAGTGGTGCTGTAACTCTTTGCGAGGCCGCAGGATGGCCGTCACGGCGCCGGCGCACGAACCCGGGCCGGGCAGTCACCGGCGCGGCAGCCGCCGACGGACGGACCCCACACCATGCCCGTGACCGACCCCCCCAGCGCCGTCGACCCCGACGACCCGCATGCCGAGCCGCCGGCGCCGGCCTGCGTCATCCTGTTCAACGGCAGCGACCCGAGCGGTGCCGGCGGCCTGGCGGGCGACATCGCCACCGTCTCGGCGATGGGCGCCCACCCGCTGCCGGTGGTGACGACGATCGTGATGCGCGACACGGCGGAGATCTTCGACCAGCACCCGATCGACCCCGACGTCGTCGTCGAGCAGGCGCGCAGCATCCTCGAGGACGTGACGGTGGCCGGCTGGAAGGTCGGTTTCCTCGGCAGCGCCGAGGCGGTCGGCGCCGTCGCCGAGGTGCTGTCGGACTACAACGACATCCCGCTCGTGGCCTACATGCCGGGCCTGGCCTGGCTGGAAGACGACCAGCTCCAGCCCTACCTGGAGGCCTGGCGCGAGCTGATCCTGCCGGCGACCGAGGTGCTGGTCGGCAACCACCAGACGCTGCAGGACCTGCTGCTGCCCGACTGGGACCAGGAGCGCCCGGCGTCGCCGCGCGAGCTGGCCGTGGCGGCATCCGAGCATGGCACGCGCTACGTGCTGGTGACCGGCATCGCGCTGCCGTCCAAGGGCCCGGAGCAGTACGTCGACAACGTGCTGGCGTCGGCGCAGGGTGCGATCACGGGCGAGAAGTTCGAGCGCTTCGACGCCGCCTTCGTCGGCAGCGGCGACACGCTGGCTGCCGCGCTGGCGGCGCTGCTGGCCTCCGGCAGCGAGCTGCAGGCCGCCGTCGGCGAGGCGCTGACCTTCCTCGACCAGAGCCTGGATGCGGGCTTCAGGCCCGGCATGGGCCACATCGTGCCGGACCGCTTCTTCTGGGCGCTGCCGCCGGCCGACGAGGACGGTGAAGGCGGCGGCCCGGATGGCCCGGGCGGGCCCGAAGGCGGCCCCCCCGAACCGGACGCCCCCGAGCCGGCCGACAGCAAGACCCGCGGAGCGCCACGCCGTGTCCACTGAATCGCGCAACGAGAGCGCCTTCGGGCGCGCCCAGGCCGTCATCCCGGGCGGCGTCAACTCGCCGGTGCGGGCCTTCCGTGCCGTCGGCGGCACGCCACGCTTCATCGCCCGTGCCGACGGCGCCTACCTGTGGGACGTCGAGGGCCGGCGCTACATCGACTACATCGGCTCCTGGGGGCCGATGATCCTCGGCCACGGCCACCCGGCGGTGCTGGAGGCGGTGATGCGCGCAGCGCGCGACGGCCTGAGCTTCGGTGCCCCGACCGAGGCCGAGGCCGAGCTCGCCGAGGTGCTGATCCGTCTCGTGCCGGCGGTCGAGCAGGTGCGCCTGGTGTCCAGCGGCACCGAGGCCGGCATGAGCGCGCTGCGGCTGGCGCGCGGCGCCACCGGGCGCAGCGTGATCGTCAAGTTCGAGGGCTGCTACCACGGCCACGCCGACGCCCTGCTCGTCAAGGCCGGTTCGGGGCTGGCGACCTTCGGCCACCCGACCAGCGCCGGTGTGCCGCCGGAGGTCGTGCAGCACACGCTGGTGCTCGAATACAACAACGTCGCGCAGCTCGAGGCCGCGTTCGCCGAGCGCGGGCGCGAGATCGCGTGCGTGATGATCGAGCCGATCGCCGGCAACATGAACTTCGTGCGCGCCAGCGTGCCCTTCATGCGGCGGCTGCGCGAGCTGTGCACGGCGCATGGCGCGCTGCTGGTGTTCGACGAGGTGATGACGGGCTTCCGCGTCGCGCTCGGCGGTGCGCACAGCCTGTACGCCGCGACCATTCCTGGTTTCCAGGCCGACCTGTTCGTGTTCGGCAAGGTGATCGGCGGTGGCATGCCGCTGGCGGCCTTCGCCGGGCCGAAGGCGGTGATGGAACAGCTTGCCCCGCTGGGGCCTGTCTACCAGGCCGGCACGCTGTCGGGCAACCCGGTGGCCACCGCCTGCGGGCTGGCGACGCTGAAGGAGATCACGCGCCCGGGCTTCTACGAGGCGCTCGCGGCGCGCACGCGCGCGCTGGTCGACGGCCTGGCCGGCGTCGCGCGCGAGGCCGGTGTGCCGCTGGCGGTGGACAGCGAAGGCGGCATGTTCGGCTTCTTCTTCGCCGACGCGCTGCCGCAGAACTACGGTGCCGTGATGGCGACCGACAAGGCACGCTTCAACGCCTTCTTCCACGCCATGCTGGCGCGCGGCGTCTACTTCGCGCCGGCGCTCTACGAGGCCGGGTTCGTCAGCGCCGCGCACGGCGCCGACGACATCGGGGCGACGCTCGACGCCGCGCGGCAGGCGCTGCGGGACTGAACGGCGGATCTGTCTGGCCGCGGCCGGCTGCGCGCGGCGGCCGGCGCATCCCGGGGCGTCAGGCGGCCACGCCGTGCAGGCTGACGCCTGGCCCGCCGGCCGCCTTGGCGGCGTACATCGCCGCGTCGGCCTGGCGCAGCAGCGCATCCGGGTCGCGGCCGGCGCCCGGGTGCAGCGCGACACCGATCGACGCCCCGACCTGCAGCGCCAGCCCGTCGACCTCGATCGGCCGCAGCAGCGCCTCGCGCAGCCGGCGCGCGAGCCCGAGCGCGTGCTCGGGCTGTTCGACCCGCTGCTGCAGGACGGCGAACTCGTCGCCCCCCATGCGGCCGACGACATCGACGTCGCGCGCGACCTGGCGCAAGCGCGCGGCCACCGTCGCCAGCACCTGGTCGCCGACCGCATGCCCGTGGCGGTCGTTGATCGGCTTGAAGCGGTCGAGGTCGATGTAGTGCACGGCGAAGCCCTTGCCGGCATGGGCATCCGGCCGCATGCGCTCGGCCAGCAGCTCGCGGAAGGTCTCGCGGTTGACGAGCGAGGTCAGGCCGTCGTGGCGCGCCAGATGGCGGATGCGCTCCTCCTGCCGCCGCCGTTCGGTGATGTCGCGGTAGGTGCGCAGCACGCCGCCGCCGTCGATCGGCATGCTGTGGACCTCGAGCACGCGGCCGTCGGGCCGCTGGCGGTCGTAGGTGTGCGGACGGTCAAGCAGGCCGCCGGCACGCAGAATGTCCTTGACGTCCTCCGCGGTGTGGCGGAACTCGTCGTGCGCCCACTGGTAGGCGAGCACCGCCTCGAAGCTCGGACGGGCCGCGATCAGCTCGGGCGGCAGGCCCAGCAGTTCGACCGCCTTCGCGTTGCAGATCTCGACGATGCGCTCGGCGTTGATCATCACCACGCCCTGCTCCATGCGCTCGAGCGTGGCTTCGAGCAAGGCCGACTTCTGCGCCGCCCGCGCCTCGCTGTCGCGCGCGCGCTGCTCGGCGACCCGCAGGCTGCGCTGCTGGCGCTTGAGCTCGCTGATGTCGACATGGGCGTAGAAGCGGCGCCCATCGGGGCCGGGCTGCCCGATCACGCGCAGCCAGCGCCCCTGCGGCAGCGGCAGCTCGAACGGTGCACCGGTGAAGCGCAGCCGATCGGCCAGCACCGCCAGGCCGTCGTCGCGCGGCGCCGGGTCGGCCGCGCCCTGCCACGCGAGGCGGTAGACCTCGGCGAAGCTCAGGCCAACCGCGCGCGTGCGTTCGGGCAGCCCGTAGGCGGCGAGGAAGGGTTGGTTGACCCAGACAATGCGGCCGTCCTCGGCGGTGATCATCACGCCGTCGGGCACATGGTCGAGCAGTTCGCCACCCGGCACCCCCGCGGGGCCGGCACCGGCAACCGGCAACGGCGCCTGCTCGATCCAGATGCGGATGCGAACGCCCCCGGGCAGCGCCGCCGAACCCACGCGCAGCGCGCGCCCGTGGTGCTGGAAACCGAAGGCGCGGTCCTGGCTGCGGTGGCGGGCGACGCCTTCGTCGATGCAGCGCTCGATGCTCCCGATCTCGTCCGGCCCGAGCCGCTCGACGTAGAAGCGGCGCAGGTTCTCCCGGTAGGGCTCGCCAACGTGCACGTGGCCGTCGTGCTCGGGGAAGAAGCGCAGGAAGCTGCGGTTCCACAGCAGCGTGCGGTCGTCGTCGTCGAACACGCAAGCCGCGACCCCGATGCCGTCGAGGACCTCGGTCAGGCGGCGCAGCAGGGTCGGCGCTTCGGGCATCGGCAGGGCGCGCTCGGCAAGCGCGCCTGCGACATTATCAAGCGCGGGCGCATCGCCGCGCCGCGCCGCGTCAGGCCGGCGACGAGCGCAGCGCGTAGACCCCGCCGCCGGCCCACAGGTACTCGACGCGCAGCACCGGGTCGCCGCGTTCGCCGGCGAAGGTGAAGCCGAGCATCGCCAGCGGGTCGCCGTCCTTGATCTCGGCGATGCGCCAGGCGTTCATGCGGAACAGCGGCGCCAGCTCGATCAACCAGCGCGGGTCGCGGCGGGTCGGCAGCACCGCCGCCTTCAGCAGCGCCGCGCCGTCGACCGGCGCCGTCTGCGCCGGCAGCGGGCGGCTCGCCAGGTCGGCCGGCAGCTTCAGGTCGTCGGCCAGCGCCAGCACCAGTTCGGCGTGCGGGTTGCGCCAGCGCACCTCGGCGGCGCGCCCTTCGAGGTAGATCGGCCGGTTCTGGTCGAAGCTGCTCCAGCCATGGTGGGCCCAGGCCGGGCGCAGGGCCAGCAGGGCGCCGCTGGCGATCACGAGTCGTCGGTGCATGGTCATCCTCCGAATGGGGCATCAGGGTCGACCCGGCGCGCGGCCGGAGGTTCACACATAGGCGATCCAGCGTCCGAGGGCGATGACCGCCAGCCAGGCGCCGATCGACAGCAGGGTCTGGGCGCGCGCGAGGCCGTCTGCGCGCAACAGCCCGCCGCGCGCGTGGAACCAGGCCGCGTTGACGCCGGCCAGCATCACGGCGCCCATCTTCAGCACGAAGGCCGGGTTGGCCAGCAGCTCGCCCGGGCGGGTGGCGAACAGGGTCAGCCCGCTGGCGGCCGCCAGCACGAAGCCGGCCAGCGCCAGCGACAGCGCCGGCCGCGCCAGCGCGCGCAGGTCGAGCGCGGGCGCCACGCCCCACACCCGCAGCTCGAACAGCACCAGGTTGCCCACCAGCAGCGCGATGCCGACGATGTGCACCACCTCCAGCGCCGGGTAGGCCCAGGGGTGGGCGGCGAGCGCCGGGAAGCCCTGCCAGGCCAGCGGCTGCACGCGGCGGGCGCCTCTAGAGGCCGGCCCAGGCCTGCGGCGCCGCGCCCTCGGCGCCGGCCAGCGCCAGCACCCGCTCGACGGTGTCGGCCACCATGGCGTCGATGCTGGCCGGCCGGTGGTAGAACGCCGGCAGCGGCGGGAACACGATCGCACCCATCTCGGTGACCGCGGTCATGTTGCGCAGGTGGGCCAGGTTCAGCGGCGTCTCGCGCACCAGCAGCAGCAGCCGCCGGCGCTCCTTGAGCGTGACGTCGGCCGCGCGCGTCAGCAGGTTGTCGGCCAGCCCGAGCGCAACCGCCGCCAGCGTCTTCATCGAACAGGGCGCGACGATCATGGCCGCGGTGTCGAAACTGCCGCTCGCGACGCAGGCGCCGACGTCGCCCGGCGCGTAGGCATGGTCGGCCTCGGCCTCCAGCGCCCGGCGGTCCAGGCCCAGCTCGTGGTGGGCGTTGAGCACCCCGGCCGGGGTCACGATCAGGTGCGTCTGCAGGCCGAGCGTGCGCGCGCGGCGCAGAAGCTGCAGCCCGTAGACCGCGCCGGTGGCGCCGGTGATGCCGACCACCAGGCGGCGCACCGCCACCGGGTCAGCCTTTGGCGCCGAGCAGCTGCTGGAGCTCGCCCGACTCGTACATCTCCATCATGATGTCCGAGCCGCCGACGAACTCGCCGTGGACGTACAGCTGCGGGATGGTCGGCCAGTCGGCGTACTGCTTGATGCCCTGGCGGATCGCCTCGTCCTCCAGCACGTTGACCGTCGCCACCTCGTTGGCGCCGCAGGCCTTGAGGATCTGGATCGCGCGCCCCGAGAAGCCGCACATCGGGAACTGCGCGGTGCCCTTCATGAAGAGCACGACGGGGTGGCTCTTGACGATCTGGTCGATGCGCTCGAGGGTGTCGGACATGGCGGGAGGGCGCGATTCGGGCAATGCTCGAACTTTACACAGGAATGCCGACGCGGCGGGCCGGCGCCCGGCAAGCCCATGATGGCGACACGCGCCGGCCTGCTGGCCGGCCGGCGGCCCATCGGCGAGGCGGCGCGGCGCAGGGCCGGTCGTCGGGCTGGTCGAGGAACGCCCTGGCCCGGTCAGAACGCGTAAGACACGCCGACCTGCACCACCGGGGCCAGCCGCAGGTCGTCGAGCCATTGCTCGACATAACCGGACCGCCCGCCCTGACCCAGCCGCACCCCGGCACCCGGGCGCAGCCCGCCGAGCCCGAGGTCGGCGGCAAAGCCCCAGCCGGCGCGTGCCGACAAGCTCGTGTATCCGATGCCGACGTAGGGCTGGATGGCCCATCCGGGATCGCCCGGCCGCTGCGTCGTCGCGGCCTCGGCATGGCTGCCCGGCAGCCGGCGCCAGCCTTCGGCACCCTGCCGCCAGCCGTCGAACGACAGCCCGCCCGACAGGCGCAGGCCCCCGGTCACCCGATCACCGCCGAAGCCGGGGCCGGTCAGGTAGTGGTCGCCGAACAAGCCCAGCGGCGCACGGCCATGGTCCAGCATCTGGGCGCGCAAACCGATCGACCAGCCCGCCACCGCGAGCTGGACGGTGTGATCGGCCACTGGCTTGCCCCACTGCAGGCCATGCTGTGCCAGCGCCAGCGTGGTGGCTGTGGCAAGGACCAGGGCGACGACGGGCTTGCGCATGTTGCTTCCTCGCAAGGCTGACGCGGGTGACGACAGGGCGCCGGCTCCGGTGCCGGGTCACCGGCGGCTTGCTTGCATGGTACGCGTGCCGGGCGCGGCGTGCGACCGGATGAACCGTGAAACAGCCCCGGTTTGCGGGTGCTTTGCCCGCCCTGCCCCTGGGTCGCGGGGATGCGTATGCCGGTGCCGGCGCAGCCCGGCCCATCCGGGGCCGCCCCCCGCCCGTGCGCCCTCAGCCGCGCTCTCAGCCGCGCCCTCAGTCGCGCCAGCAGCCGCCGGTGCAGCGCCGGTGGCCGCCCAGATCGCGCCGATGGGCGATGTCGACGAGGCCGTGTGCCACCAGCATGGCGGCGACCGCGTCGGCCTGGTCGTGGCCATGCTCCAGCAGCAGCCAGCCACCGGCGGCCAGATGCGCCGGCGCCCCGGCGATGACCGCCTCCAGCGCCTCCAGGCCGGTCGTGCCCGGCGGCACCAGCGCCTGCCGCGGTTCGTGGCGCAGCGCCGGAAGGTGGGGGTCACCCGGCGCGATGTAGGGCGGGTTGGAAAGGGCCAGGTCGAAGCGCAGCACCCCCTGCGTGTCCGCGGGCAGCGCCTGCCACCAGTCGCCGAGCCACCAGCTGACCGGCAGCCCGAGCCGGTCGCCGTTGGCGCGCGCCACCGCCAGCGCGTCGGCGCTGCGGTCCAGCGCGTGCACCTGCGCGCGGGTGCAGCCGCGGGCCACGGCGAGCGCGATCGCCCCGCTGCCGGTGCCGAGGTCGACCACATGCGGCGCGGGGCGGTCGGCCAGCGGGCCGGCCAGCAGTTCGAGCGCCCAGTCGACCAGCGTCTCGGTGTCCGGGCGCGGCACCAGCACCGCCGGTGTGATCCGCAGCAGCAGGCCGTGGAAACCCTGCTCGCCGAGCAGGTACGCGAGCGGCTCACCGTCGGCGCAGCGCTGCAGCGCCGCCGTGAGCGCCGCCGCCGCGTCCGGCGCCAGCGGCGCGTCGGGATGTGCCAGCAGCTGGCCGTGGCCGCGGCCGGTGTGGTGGGTGATCAGCGCCAGCGCGTCGCGCCGCTCCACGCCGAGGCGGCGCGCCGCGGCCAGCGCGTCGGCGACCGTGCCCGCCATCCCGGCGTTCACGCCCCCGCGCCCGCTTCCAGCGCAGCGAGCTGCTGCCCGGCGCGTGCGGTGGCCAGGGCGTCGATCAGCTCGTCGAGCTCGCCGTCGAGCACCTGCTGCAGCTTGTACAGCGTCAGGTTGATGCGGTGGTCGGTCACCCGCCCCTGCGGGAAGTTGTAGGTGCGGATGCGGTCGCTGCGGTCGCCGCTGCCGATCAGGCTCTTGCGCGTGGCGGCCTCGCGCGCCGCGCGCTCGCTGCGCTCGACCTCGCGCAGGCGCGCCGTCAGCACCGCCATCGCCTTGGCCTTGTTGCGGTGCTGCGAACGGTCGTCCTGGCACTCGGCGACGATGCCGGTCGGCAGGTGCGTGATGCGGATCGCACTGTCGGTCTTGTTGACATGCTGGCCGCCGGCGCCGCTGGCGCGGAAGGTGTCGATGCGCAGCTCGGCCGGGTTGAGCGCGATCTCCTCGGCGGCGTCGGGCTCCGGCATCACCGCCACCGTGCAGGCGCTGGTGTGGATGCGGCCCTGGCTCTCGGTGGCCGGCACGCGCTGCACGCGGTGGCCGCCGGACTCGAAGCGCAGCCGGCCGTAGACCGCGTCGCCGGCGGCGCCGGCGTCGACGCGCAGCACGTTGGTGCGCACGACGACGTCGTCGAAGTTGACGTCGCGCCCGCTCGGGCGGCTCGCGCTGGCGAGCACCGAGCCGCCGCGGTTGACGATCGACGTCATGCCGATCGGGTTCTCGATGAACCCGTTGAGCACGATGTCGCCGGGGCCCGTGTTCAGGATGTCGACGCGGCTGGGCGCGACGTCGCGGTCGATCGCGAAGGTCAGCGTGCGGTTGGCGGTCGCGAGCCGGTTCGGGTCGAGCCACACCAGCGGCTGGCGCGAGCTCAGCACGTTGATGTCGTTGATCTGCAGGATCAGGTTCGAGCTGTTGACGATGCGCACCTGCGGCAGCGCGTCGCCGAACTCCCACAGCCCGCCCGAGCCGGCGATGCGCTCGGGCGCGCGGAACACGACGTCGCCGGCGCCGGGGTTGGCGATGTTGTTGACGACGACCTGCTGGCGGTTGTCGATCGAGCCCGAGGTCTTCGTCGCCGCGGCGCCGGTGCCGTCGTTGACGCTGGCGTTGACCGCGGTCTTGATGAAGGCGCCGTCGTTGTCGTCCGGGTCGGCGGTGATCTCGAGGATCACGTCGAGCACCGCCGAGCGGCCCGAGAGCACGCGCACGTTCGAGCTGAAGTCGATCGTTCGCGTCTGCTGCTGCGCCGCCGGCGGCGTCGAGCCGTGCGTGCCGCCGCTGGCCAGCGAACGCTTGCTGACGTCGGCCTTGCGCGTGATGCTGACGTCGCCGTTGTCGGTGGTGACGAGGAACGCCAGGTGCGCCGACGCGCCGTCGGTGCGCAGCGGCGTCGCGCCGTTGCTGCGCGGGCCGGCCACCACCAGCGCGTTGGCCGCTCCGACGACCTCGTTGAACAGCTTGGTCTGGTTGTCGGCGGTCGAGCTGACCCAGCCGAACAGGCCGGTCGAGCGCGAGAACGACTTCGCGCGCGTGTTGACGTCGTCGAAGCGGGCGACGAAGTCGACGCCCTCGAGCCCGGTGACGACGGCGTTGGCGCCGAGCGAGATGCGGTTGTAGGCGTCGAAGTCGCGCCGGGTGTCGCCCGGCTCGGCGTCGCCGACGATCTCGGAGCGGTCCGACCCCTCGCTGTAGAAGCCGGCGCCGTACGCGCGGCCGTCGGCCTGGATGTTCATCCGGCTCGTCGTCGCCGCCAGCGTCGCGGTGTTGCCGACCAGGCTGGCGCCGCTGCCGATCGTCACGCGGTTCAGCGCCTGGTTGATGTAGATCGTGTTGCGCGACTCGCCGTCGGCGCCGAAGCCCAGGCCGCTGGCGTAGGCGTCGCTGCGGATGTCGATGCGCATGTCGGCGCCGACGGCGATGTTGCCGCCGACCAGCACGTCGCTGTTGGCGTCGACGCGCGCGTCGTTGGTGTAGTTGATGCGCGTGTCGCTGTCGGCGTCGGCCAGGCCGATCGCGCCGCCGGCGTTGGCGGTGCTCGAGATCTTCGACGCCAGCGCGGTGTTCGCCGCGACCACGAGGTCGGAGCGGGCGAACAGCTGCACGCCCGAGCCGATGTAGGCGGCGTTGCGCACCAGGTTCTGGTTGCTCGTCGCGTCGGCGTTGCCGATGCCGACGAAGCCGCCGGTGCCGTTGACGGTGCTCGCGACGGTGTCGGTCTGCAGCACCGAGCGCACCGTCACGCTGCCCTTCTGCGGCGTCAGGTCGCTGGCGCGGCTGCCGGCGTCGACGACGGCGCTCGCGACGTACGCGGCGACGTTCGGGTTGTAGACGACGGTCGAATCGTTCTCGCGGATGCCGACGAAGCCGCCGCCCGAGCCCTTCGACGTGGCCGAGCTGACGCCGTCGCCGCGCGGCGCGGCGACG
>JRYF01003167.1_pt1 | contig 14556 bp, 10 predicted proteins | sample 235331 | NCBI WGS metagenome assembly JRYF01 (sample SAMN03074217, study PRJNA261475) | activated sludge metagenome | biome: Wastewater Treatment Plant; feature: Wastewater; material: Activated sludge; isolation source: activated biomass of a wastewater treatment plant treating hydrocarbon... ...
TAAATTTGGCGGTTACATGGGCTACACTGACCTGACAGTATTAAATGGACATACTACTTAGTTGACAAACCCCCATTGTTCATTGAATAAAATTGGCCTTGCGGCCTGAACTGCTCAGATTTGTGCCATGAATTTTTTACCGAAAAAAAATACTTGGGTACAAATCCTGTTCTGGGGTGGGCTGTGGGTGCTCATCCCGTTGCTGTTTGCCGGCGGGTGGGAGCATTTCGACCGGTTCCTTGTACGCAGCCTTATCGTATTGGCGGGCATCATATTGGTGTTGTGGTTAAATATGGAGGTGCTGTTGCCCAAGCTGTATTTCGATAAAAAACAAGGGGCTTATGTTTTGGCGGGAGTGGTGCTTTTCTTGTCCGTCACCCTGATCATCGAATGGGACGGGGCACCGTGGGCCGAGTATTTTGCAAGACCCTACCAACGCAGCAGGGGGGCTGGTGCCAGGCCGGGTTCTTCACCCTGGCATACCATGAAATTCATAGCCAGTGCCATGCCTTATTTTACGGCATTGATCGGCAGTGCGCTGTTCGAGATCGCCCGTTTTGCGAAGCAAAAAGAAAAAGAGGCCGCCGATTTTCGCAGTGAAAAACTTGAGGCGGAAATGAAGTTCCTCAAGTCGCAGTTCAACCCGCATTTCCTGTTCAATGCCCTGAACAACATCTACACCCTCACGGTCATCAAATCGGACAAAGCGCCGGACAATTTGCTGAAACTCTCCGGTATGCTCCGCTACATCCTCTACGAGTGCAAGGCCGAGACCGTCCCGTTGGGAAAAGAGATCGAGTACCTCCGCCATTTCATTGATCTGCACCTGCTCAAAGACAGCCGGGGGCTGAACGTGCAGGTGAACCTCGACGAAAGCAGGCCCGACCTGAAAATCGCTCCCATGCTGCTCATCCCCTTTGTGGAGAATGCCTTCAAACACAGCCGCATCGAAGACCTGAAAAATGGCTGGATCACCATTCAGTTGACAACCGATCCCCAAAGCGTGGTGTTTGAGGTGAAAAACAGCCTGCCCAAACAGGATTTTACCAAGGACAAAGTGGGCGGCATCGGCCTCGAAAACGTGCGCCGTCAACTGGAACTTATCTACCCGGACCACCATGAACTGGACATCCGGGAAAACGGCGATGCTTTTGAAATAAAATTGAAAATCAACCTGGCATGAACAAAATCCGCTGCCTCGTCGTGGACGACGAAGAACTTGCCCGCACCCTGCTCGAAAATTACATCGGCAGGCTCCCGCACCTCGAACTGGTGGCCCAATGCAAAGACCCCCTCGAAGCCATGCAGGTGCTGCAAACCGAACCAATTGACCTGCTTTTCCTCGATATTCAGATGCCCGGCCTCACCGGTACCGAGTTCCTCCGCACCTTGAAAACCCGTCCTATCGTCATTTTCACCACCGCCTATCCCGACTATGCCCTCGAAGGCTACTCCCTCGACGTGATTGACTATTTGCTGAAACCGTTCAGCTTCGAGCGCTTTTTGCAGGCAGTCAACAAAGCAGGTGACATGCTGCGGTTGCTCGCCGGCAGCGGCACCTCTCCCACCGAGCCTGCCGGTGAACAACCCAACCCTGTCAGGGATTTTATTTTGGTGAAATCCGAACACAAGATTTACCGCATTCGCTACGATGACATCCTTTACATAGAGGGCATGAGGGAGTACGTGGCCTACCATACCCCCAACGGACGCATCATGTCGTTGCAATCGCTGAAAAGCCTGGAAGAGGAACTTCCCGCCGACCGTTTCATACGCACGCACAAGTCTTACATTGTAGCTTTGGATAAAATTGACACCCTGGAAGGCAACCTGCTGCATGTGGGGAAGGCCAAATTGCCTATCGGGGCGAGTTATCGGGACGAAGTGATTGGCAGGATTTTTCAATGAGGTCAACCGATGTGTTTCCACAAATGTTTACGGCATTATGAATCGAAGTCAATTTATCAAAAGTATGGCCCTCCTACCTTTGGCAGCTACAGCAATGAAACTCAGTTGCCTCGAAAAAGCAACTCGCAATTATTCCGGTTCCGATAAAATGCCCGTTCTCTTTCTGGGACATGGCAGCCCGATGAACGCCATCGAAGAAAACGAATTTGTGGCAGGTTTCAGGAATGTCGGCAAGGACATCCCCAAGCCAAACGCTATCCTTTGCATTTCGGCACACTGGGAAACAAAGGGCACCTGGGTCACGGCAATGGACAACCCGAGGACGATACATGATTTCGGCGGTTTTCCCAAAGCACTCTATGAGGTGCAGTACCCTGCTCCCGGCAGCCCGGAACTGGCAAAGGAAACGCAGCAAATTGTCACTGCTGCACAAGTTGGGCTGGACGACAAATGGGGACTGGACCACGGGGCCTGGAGCGTCATCAAACACCTCTACCCTAATGCGGACGTGCCAGTGGTACAAATGAGCCTCGACCATACCCGTTCGCCGCAACAACATTACGACCTGGCAAAGGAAATTGCCGCCCTGCGCAAAAAAGGGGTACTGATTGTAGGCAGTGGCAATATTGTTCACAACCTCCGCATGGTCGCCTGGGACAAACTCAACTCCGACAACTACGGATATGATTGGGCGCTTGAAGCCAGTGAAAAATTCAAGCAATTCATCGCCGAAGGTCAGCACCAGCGGCTCATCCATTACCCTGCCGAAGGTCGGGCATTCCAACTTTCCATCCCAACGCCTGAACATTACCTGCCCCTCCTGTACGCCCTTGCCTTGAAAGACGACAACGATGAAATCAGTTTCTTCAACGACAAAGCAGTGGGCGGCTCGTTGACAATGACTTCCGTGAAAATCTCTGCAACGTAGTACACTGTAAACCAAGTTTTTAAGATTTCCCTCCTCGCCGCCTTCCCGACCTTCGGTACGGGACAAGCACGGCGGTTCGTCGGGGATGGGGGATTTTTTGGGGCGGAACTCCCCAAACCCCTGTTATACTCAACGTCAACAGGTTTTTGTGCAAATGGGGAACAATGGAGGGCGGTATTCATTCCGCCACGCATGACACGGCGGAATGAATTCCGCCCTCCATTTGCACAAAACCTATTGGCGTGAAGTATAACAATACTTAGTTTAAAGTGTACTTAATTATGCGAATAACGGGTTTGATTACTGGAAAAGACCTCGTAGAGGCCTGTTTTCGTTGTAGCATCCTGCGAAATCATTTCCGTTTGATTACTGGAAAAGACCTCGTAGAGGTCTAAAGTTGGTAGAAAAACGCACCAAACAAGGTCTTCGACCTCGTAGAGGTCGTATGTGCTCTTACATACGACCTCTACGAGGTCGCGGGGAAACGGTGTTCATTTTGTTTTTCTACCAACATACGACCTCTCCGAGGTCATTTTAACCCGTTATTCGCATTAATTAACGTCGGGGAGGTTCAAAACCTCCCCGACGTTTTGCGAAACAACTTGTATAATATTGATTGACTGACCACTAAGGTTGATTGCTAAGTACAAATACACGCCCACAACAGCAATCTACCCCTTCACAACCCGCTCCGACCATTCCCCTTCGGGTGTTTTCACAATCAAAATATAAGTGCCGGAAGGCAGCGACTGCACATCGAACACTTCATTGACATGGTGTTGCGGGGGCAGTTTTCTTTCCAAAAGCAATTTTCCGTACATATCCTTCAACTGTACCGTTAACCCAACGGGTTGTTGGGCAGTCAGTTCCAGCCGGAGCGTTTGGCCGAAGGGGTTGGGTGTCAGGCGGAGGGATTCGATTCCTGGCAGATTGACCGTGCCGGTGATGGTTACGGAAACAGGTGCCGATGTGGCCGTGCAGCCATCGTTGTTGGCAACGAGAACGCTGTACGAGCCATCAACGGCGGCGGTGTATTCCTGCTGGTCGGCTCCTGCGATAGGCTCGCCATTCAGGAGCCATTGATAAGTGGCATATCCACCGGTGGAAGAAAGCAGGCTGCCGTTTACAGTTACGACGGGCACTTCGGGGGCATCAAAGGCAGTTTCCACAAGATAGGTTTCACTAAAATTGCAACCTTCCACAGTAGTCAGGGTGACGGAGTAGGAACCGGCGGACAGGCCCGTGCGCACGATTGCGGTGGAGCCGTCGTTCCAGTTGACGACCGGTGGGCCAGCGCTTCCGCTCACCGAAAGGCTGATGGAGCCATTGGCATCGCCGGGGCAGTCCTCAGGTGTGGCTTCACCCGAAATCAACACACTGGCAACCACTTCGAGGGTTTCGGTCGCCGTGCAGCCATTGCCGCCCGTGATGGTCACGGCATAATTTCCTGCGGGCAAGTTGAGAAGTTGCGGGCTGCTCGAACCTGTGTTCCAGTCCAACAGTACAGGATTGTTGTTACCGGTGAAATTGACTGTGATGCTGCCATCCGATTGGCCGGAACAGGTAGCATTCGTGATCGTGAAATCGTAATTAAATTCTCCTGATGTTTCCGTCAACCGGTAAATGATGCCATTGCCGAGGCCGGCGATGAAAAGTTCGCCGTTTTTGTTTTCACCAAAAGAAACAAACTGGAAATTGTTGAGATCGGCGAGTTGCTGGTTTATCCAGCCGCCCGCTCCATCGGGGGTAAGCGACCAAAAGATGCCTGTGCAATAGTCGGCATAGAGATAATGCCCATACAACGAAGGATAGCGGCAGCCTCTATATACGAAACCGCCCGTGACGGAGCAACCGACAGCCCCTGTATTGGAGTAAACAGCGACCGGGAAAGTCATGCTGCCTGCCGGGGGGCAACCGGTGGTGTTGTAGATTGCATTGCCTTCGTAACAGCGCCAACCATAGTTTTCGCCTCCGGGACTGGAAGCGGGCTGGAAGTTTATTTCTTCCCAAGCATCCTGGCCAACGTCGCCTATCCAGAGGTCGCCCGTGAGGCGATCAAAGCTGAATCGCCAGGGATTGCGCAGCCCCCAAGCCCAGATTTCATCTCGAGTAGAATTATCATTGACAAATGGGTTGTCGGGCGGGATGCTATATGGCGAGCCGCCGTCCACGTCGAGCCGGAGCATTTTGCCGAGCAGGGACATGCGATTCTGGCCGTGATTTTGGGGGTCGCCACCGGAGCCGCCGTCGCCGGGGCTGGTGTAGAGATAGCCATCGGGGCCGAATTTCATGCAGCCGCCGTTGTGGTTGCTGAAAGGTTGGTTGATGTCCAGCAAAACAAACTCGCTGGCCGGATCGGCCTGGTTGGCATTGCCGGGAAGCACGGAATAACGGGCAATACGGGTCTGACCGTTGCTGCGGGTGTAGTTCACATAAAAGTAGCCGTTTTGAAAGTAGTTGGGGTGAAATGCCAAACCGAGCAGCCCCCGCTCGTTGGCGTTGGAATTGACAATGGACATGATGTCGAGAAATGGGTTGGGCAGTTTGTTCCCATTGTTGTCCAAAATCCAGATAATGCCGCGCTGCTCGACGATGAACAGCCGTTCGTCGCCGCAGTGGGCAATGTCAACCGGGCGAACAAACCCGCTGGCGTGGTTCGTCAACTGGATGTTGGGCTGGGCCGACAGTGCCACAACGGAAATGATCAGCAGCAGGAGGGTGTTGGAGAATTTCTTCATGGATGGTGAATGTAAATGGTGAATGTATAATGGTTAATGGTTAATGATGCGGGGAACGGCAATGAATGGCGATTTTTTCAAAAATTCAACATTCCCCGCAAACGGTTGGACTTTTGCGGCAAAAAAACACTTACTTTGTCCAATCTATTACAAAACAAACCATTATGAGCCGTTTTTTTCTTCTCTCAGCCCTGGTTTTTGCACTGACTGGCATGGCCCTCTCACAAGACCTGCCCGTTTCTCATATTTACCTGTTGGAAACCGAAATGCGGGACTCCGTGCTTTTGTTCAAAAACCCGCAGTTCCTCACGAACTTCAACAGGAATGGCTACAACAACCAGCCATGTTTCCTCAGCAACGACGAATTGCTCCTGACCGTCGGCATGGAAAATGAGCAGCAGACGGACATTTACCTCCTCAACCTAAAGGACAAACGGAAACAGCGATTGACGAAAACGCCCGAATCGGAATATTCGCCAATGCCCACTCCCGACAAGCTCCACTTCTCCGTGGTGCGGGTCGAACTGGATGCCGGACGGACCCAGCGGCTCTGGCAGTACCCCTTCGACCGCAAAGACAGCGGTAAACCTGTCTTCCGCTTCCTGCGCGGCGTGGGCTATTATCAATGGCTCGATCAATTCAAAATTGCCCTCTTCAACGTGGCATCTGTCAATTTCCTCTCCCTGGCCGATACCCGCGACGACTCCAACCAACACCTCAGCCCCAACATTGGGCGCTGTTTCCAGATTTCTCCCATTGGCAGGCTCGTGTTCGTCCACAAAGTGACGGATGACCATTGGGTCATCAAGGCCTTGGACAAAAACACGCTTAACGTCCAGGAAATAGGGCCGACCTTGCCCGGTTCCGAGGATTTCACTATCCTGAGCGATGGTTCCATTCTCATGGGCAAAGGCAGCAGGCTCTATACTTTCCACCCCCTGAAAGGCGGCAGTTGGCAGGAGGTGGTGGATTTGAACAATATCGGCATTCGTAACGTGCGCCGATTGGCCCTGAGCAAGGACGGCAAACTGGCAGTGGTGACGGAGCAGTGAGGCACCGAAAACTTTATTTTTTTGGTTTGCGTGACTTGAGGGGTGGTTTTCGTCTGAACGAATGTTATTTACAAGGGATGAGGAGCGAGTGATGAGGGATGAGGGGGGTGAGCAAACTTCTGCATTATACGCTCTTAACTGAAAGGTTATATTCGTTCGGGATCGAACCCATTCATGGAAAGTAAAAGGTTTGGATTGCCGAAAAAAAACGTTTCACGCCATCCTTCAAGCACATCTGAACTGAAAGGTAGTGCCCAACGAACAACAAACAACGGACAACGAACAACGGATAGTAATATCGTTTCTTTACTTTTGCCGCAAAACATTCCGTTTCCGGCGGCTGTATTTCAAGGTGCCGGAGACTTAAACCAAACCAACCTTATCTACTATGGGCTTATTCTCATTTTTGAAAAACGCAGGTGCCGCGCTCACGGGCGGTGGCAAAAAAGAAGCACCAAAACCGGCGGAGCAGCCTGCTTCCGGCGGTTCCGACGCACTGAAAAAACTGGAAGACGCACAGTTGGCCATGCGCCTGACGAACCACGTATCCGCACTTGGCTTGAAAATCAACGACCTGAGCATCGAAGTGGACGACGACAAAGCCACCGTTCATGGTACGGTTGAAACACAGGGCGAAAAAGAGAAAGTTATCCTCGCCATTGGCAACGTAGCCGGCATTGCTACTGTGGAAGACCGAATCTCCGTGGTGGCCCCACCGGAGCCTCCGGCTGTTTTTTACGAAGTGCAAAAAGGCGATACCCTTTCCGGCATTTCCAAAAAACATTACGGTTCTGCCAACAAGTACATGGTCATCTTCGAGGCCAACAAACCGATGCTGTCGCATCCCGACAAAATCTATCCGGGTCAAATGCTGCGTATTCCGGCGGTTGCCTGACCTGCCAACCATCAGTGGCCGGTTGTATGATTAACAACCGGCCACTTCTATTCCTACCCGATTTTGTTTCGCTGCTTTCCATCTAAAAATGCCCGCACGTTTTCTGCGCTCTCCCAGAGTAGCCGCTGCCGTGCTTCTCTCGTGGCCCAGGCATTGTGAGGAGTGATGAGGCAGTTTTTTGCGCCGATCAGCACATTGCCCTGCGCGGGAGGCTCCTGTGAGAGCACATCCAGCCCGGCACCGGCAATTGTTCCCGCATCTAGGGCATTTTTCAAATCAGCTTCTACGACCAAACCACCCCGCCCGGTATTTATCAAAAAGGCAGTGGGCTTCATCATGGCAAGTGTTGCGCTGTTCACAATGCCGCTGTTCGCTCCGGTCAATGGTGCGTGGAAGGTAACGGCATCGCTCTGCGCCATCATTTCTTCAAAAGATACAAAGCGGACACCGGGCCGGGCATCTCGTTCGGGGTGTTTGTGGCAGGCGACGACCTCCATGCCAAAGGCAAGTGCAATGTCGGCCACCCGTTGGCCAATCTGTCCGAAACCATAGATGCCGAGCGTTTTGCCCGCCAGTTCCATCGTCGGCATCAGGGTGTAGCTCCAGTCCGGCGACGACTGCCATCCACCGGCCGCAACATCAGCGCTGTGGGCTGCTGGGCGGTCGGCCAGTTCCAGCAGCAGGGAAAACACGCGTTGGGCAACCGAGTTGGCAGCATATCCGACTACATTGGAAACCGCTATGCCCAGCGACCGTGCTGCCTCCACGTCCACCACATTGTATCCGGTAGCCATGACGCTGATGAAACGCAGCCGGGGCAACTGCGACAGGATTGTTTCATCCAAAACCGTTTTGTTGGTCAGCAGGATGTCGGCTCCGGCGGCCCGCTCCAGCACTTGGCCGGGCGGCGTGCGGTCGTAAATCGTGAGGTGGCCGAGCGCTTCAAGCGGTGACCACGACAAATCGCCGGGATTGGTGGTGTGTCCGTCGAGGAGGGTAATGTTTATCATAAAAATATCCGCTGTGAATGGTTGTTTTTGTGAAATTTGCCGCCCCAATGGTCGTACAATATGATGAACTTACACCGGAAACTCTGGGCAATTTATGGCATCCTTGTCTTTTTTTTGCTCTGGATCGTGTTTCTTCCTTTTTATTACCTCGCATTCCTGTTCTTTCCGAAAGGCTGGCGCAGGCATATTATCTGGTTCAGCCATCAAATTTATACCCGCCTCTTTTTTGGGTTGACGCTGATTCGTTTCAACATCATCGGGCTTGAAAACCTCGACCCCGGCCAGTCCTATATCCTCGTGAGTAATCACGTCACGGCTTTGGATTTCATGATAAATGCCCGTGCTTACCCCGGCGTGTATAAATACCTGGCCAAGCGGGAGTTGGTACGGGTTCCCGTTTTCGGTTTCATCGTCAGGAAAATGTGCGTGTTGGTGGACCGTTCGAGCGCCGCTTCCCGCTCTGCGAGCGTGACTTTTTTGCGTGAAACGCTGGCCGAGGGCTACTCCGTGTTCCTGTACCCGGAGGGTACCCGCAACCGCTCCGCCGAGCCGCTGTTGCCCTTTCACAAAGGAGCTTTCCGCATTGCCATCGAGTCGGGCAGGCCCATCGCCGTGCAGACCATTTTGGGCGTGAAAAAAATATCCGGGTCTGCCGCCGGGTTTGATCTTTGGCCTGGCCAGGTGACCGTCGTATGGAGCAAGCCCATCCCTGTCGAGGGCCTTACCCTGAAAGACCAGGATGTGCTTTCAGATAGGGTGAGGGAAGTGATGCTGGCCAATCTGAAAGATTGATCAAAGTTTCTTTAAGTTTGTCTGAAATTGAATTTGTGTGGCAGCACATCCATGCCGTTGCACACAACCTGTCGGGATTTGGAATCAATCCAGGAATATGGAAGACGAAAAACAACTGCAAACAGCAGAATTTGAGCGGGAACCGGTGCCTGCCTCCCACTGGAAAAGTTGGAAGAGTTTCCTCGGCATGTACGCAGGGGAACACGCTGCCGGAACGGAATTTGTCATTGGCCCGCTCTTCCTCACGGCTGGAGTGAGTGCCTTTGACCTCATCATGGGGCTGCTGCTGGGCAACCTCCTCGCCGTGCTTTCCTGGCGTTTCCTCACAGCAGAGATAGCCACCAAGCACCGCCTCACCTTGTATTTTCAATTGGAGAAAATCTGCGGTAGAAACCTCGTCACGCTCTACAATCTCGCCAATGGAGTGCTGTTCTGCTTCCTCGCCGGGAGCATGATAACCGTCTCTGCAACTGCGGTCGGCATCCCTTTCAATATGCAAATGCCCAAGCTGACGGACACCATGCCCAATGGCCCCACGTGGGTCGTCATCGTGTTGGCGCTGGGCGCAATGTTCACCTTCATTGCCGCCAAAGGATTCAAGACCGTTTCGAGGGCCGCCAATTTCATGTCGCCTATCATTGTGCTGGGTTTCCTGCTGGCGGGCATTGTGGCCTTGCGGCAGTTGGGGGTGGGCAGCTTTTCCGACTTCTGGAACATTTGGGGCGAGGGCGGTGAGCCGTATCCGGGTCAAATCAAATACACTTTTTGGCACGTTGTCATCTGGTCATGGTTCTGCAATGCGGCCATGCACATCGGCATGAGCGACTTAACGGTTTTCCGCTTCGCAAAAAATGCCAATGCAGGCTGGACAACCGCCGCAGGGATGTACGTCGGGCACTACATGGCGTGGATAGCAGCGGCCCTGCTCTACGCTGCCTACATCCGCACCCCTGAAGCAGCGACTTTCATCGCCGAAGACCATGCGCCGCCCGTTGCGCCTGGCCCATTGGCCAACAATGCCATTGGTGTATTTGGCGTACTCACGGTCATCCTCGCTGGCTGGACGACGGCCAACCCAACGATTTACCGCTCCGGGCTGGCTTTTCAAGCCATCATGCCTCTCACTTCTTCGGGGAAGGCGAATACTTTTTGGGCAACGGTCATTGCGGGTACAATGGCGACCGTCGCTGGGCTTTTCCCAGCCTTTGCCATGAAGCTGCTTGACTTCGTAGCGGTATATGGGTTCATTCTCGCCCCGGTGGGAGCGGTCATCGTGTTCGAGCATTTTTTTGCGGAAAAACTGGGCCTGGTGAAAAACTATGCAGAAAAAACGGGCAGCCATTTCAACATGGCAGTACTGCTGGCATGGGCACTCAGCGGTGGGCTGTTTTATTTTATATCAAAATCGCAGGACGTGTTCCTTTCGTTTCTGACGCTGCCTGCCTGGATGGGATGCGGGGTGCTTTATTTGGGACTCAGTAAATTTTATCAAAAAAGGGCCCTCACAAAACCTTGAAATTCTCGTGAAATTCTATGTAATTTAAATCAATGTGTTGTATCTGGTTTTTATACAAAAAAGAAAGGAGTGGCCGATGCCCACTCCTTTCAGTATTTTAGAAGATTTAGCCTCCCCCCCGCCCCCTCCAAAGGAGGGGGTNNACCCCCCCTTTGGAGGGGGCGGGGGGAGGCCATGAGGGTTTACCTCATCACTATCATTCGTTGCAGTGAGAAAAAGAAAGGAGTGGCTGATGCCTGCTCCTTTCAGTATTTTGATTGGCCTGTCTTTCGCTTAGGGCATAGTGCCTGAAAATTGGACAGTCCCTCCGACTTGGCAAATCGAAACGAGGATTTGATATTACCTCATCATTTCTTCACCATCGGATACGTCTTCACCAGCTTGCCGTTTTGTTTGACGGAAACCCAATAGGTTCCGTGCTGCATGGAGTTGTTCGCGTCGAAGCGCATGTTGTAGTGGCCAGCAGGTTGTTCTCCCCGGAAGAGGGTGCTTTGCTTTTGGCCCAGGGTGTTGAACAATTCTATGTCCACCAAGCCGTCGTTTTCCACCAGATAAGTCATGTTGAAATGGGTGGTGAAAGGGTTGGGATAGGCACCTTCGAGGAAAATTTCACGAGGCTGCTCCGAACCGGCTACGGCACTCCGGTCGCCGGGGCGGGGCGAAGCGTCGGTAATGGCAAAAATGGAGACCGTGCCGCTCACTTCGTTGGCAGTCAAAATGAGCGCCTCGCCGGTCGGGCTGTCAGCCGCTGCTACGAAGATAATATCCTCAACACCGAGGTCGCCTGCTTCCGGGGAGTCGGCAGGGGCGGAGTAGTTCCTGTTGTTCACAAAATCCACAAAATACGGTGCTTTCGGATTGGAGATATTGTAGATCATCACGCCGCCCTGGCGCTCCAGCCCGATGAAGGCGTACAATTCCCCATTTATTTCAGCGACTTCCACGGCCTCCGGCTCGGGCCCTTTGTCATCGCTCCTGTTTTTGCGGGAGTTGTTGTTGTTGTTCGTGCTATTGAATTGACCAGGTTCACGCTGGGCAATGATCTGCTCAAAATCATCGGCGCTGTCATAGACGATGTTGCCGAAGACATCCCAGATGGAAAAAGAGCGGGCACCGAAGGAGTAAATGATCTCGTTCATTCCATCCTGGTTCAGGTCGCCATCGGCGAGGGTAGTCACAAGCCTGCCGAGGTTGGCGTTCTGCTGAAGGGAAGCTGCATTGGGGAAATAAGCTGGATCAAGCACGAGATTGTTGACCCTCGCTTCTTCCGAATACCCAGCATAGTCCCGTGCATCGCCTTCATTGGCGGTGATGATGTAGGTCTGGCCACCCGCTTGGAAGGATTTGATAGCATCGGGCATGTAAATGCCGAGTGTTGGGTGAGGGACTATCTCGATATTGGGGTTGGTGTTGCTGGCATCAAAACCATAGTTGCCTGCGAAAGAGATGAAAGCGATGGAACTATTGTCGGAAACACCGGCGCCTGCAAGCCCGAAGTCGTTGTCGTTCAACACCACGAGGTCGCCGTTGGGCAGGATGGCAAGCCCCTCTGGTTTGTCACTGGGCAAATACCCGATGCTGGGCAGGTTGAGGACTTTGGTCTTGTGGACAGGCACGATGCCTGCTTCGGCCAAGTCATCGGCAGACATCATTTCGAGCGTTTTATCATCGGGGCCGGACGATGTTTGTTTAGAGGAGAGCGGCGTTCCCAGGATGTTGGTGGCGTGCTTCGTCTTGATTTCATAAATGAATTTTTTCCCCACCTCACCGTCGTCGGGCGTGGAGGAGTCCCGCTCCAGCACGAAGAAAACACCGTTGCCTGCATAGACGGCATCGCCGATTTTGTCCACCCGTGAGATACCTACACCACTGTATTTATTGCGTTCGAGCAAATACACGAACTCCTTGACGGGCTGCCCGGTGGCCGGGTCAATACCGAGGATGCGGATAATGTCGGTGCGGTTGCGGACAGTTGCACTGTTGGGGTTGTCGAGCGGGGACTGAATGAAGGCATAGATGATGTTTTCGTCGTAATCGTAGGCAATGGCCTCAAAGCCCCTGTTTGACCAGCGTTTGTTATATACCGCCGGGAGGGTTTCCTTGCCATAAAAGCCTGCGGGCTTGGGGTCGGAACCGAGCAGGGAAGTTCCCTCCGGCACATAGCGCTCGATGAGGGTTCCGTTTTCGTCAAAATGGTAAATGGATGGGCGGTTTTCGTCGCAGAGCCAAAAATGAAAATCCGGCGTGCGCACGATGCCCTCAAAATCGCCGCTAAGCGGGTCGAAAGGCAACTGGTGATAGCTGATGCCATTCACGGTATAGTCGGCGTTTGGATAAAACACGGGATCGGTGCGGGTGACGGGTATTTCATCGAAACCCGGTACGTTGCCCTTACCGGTGATGGGGGCACCATCCAGTGTTTTGAGGAAAATCTGATTGGCATCCGGGAAGAACATATCCAGGCTCTTGATGTAGTTCAGTTTTACGATACGTGCCTGATAATCAGGTAGTTTGTAAGGGCGAAGGTCAGTTGCGGAACCAGCCAGGGCACGTGCGACGGGGTCTTCGTTCGGTCCACGGTCGGGAATGGCCCAGAAGGAAAGCTGGTTGTCGGTAGAAGAAACGGGGTCGAAGTACAAGCCTGAAAAACCACCCAGTTTGACCGTTTCACCGCCATATACCGGCTTGCCCAGATCGAAGACGTTCCACCAGGGAATCTCGTTGAGCAGGTACTCCCGCATGATGGGCGTACCTCTGTTGTGGTCTTTGAAACCAAGCGGCAAAATGTCGCGCAGCGTGGCAGAGGGAATGTCAATCACGGCAAGAGCATTGTTCTCCTGGCAAGCGACAAAAGCCGTTTTGTTGTCGGCTGTTATGGTGATGTACTCCGGTTCGAGGTCTTGCGCCACCGATGCCTGGCCGTCGTTCCCGAAAATGCGGACACCCATGTTTTTGAGCGACATTTTGCGGTCGTTGTAGGCCTCGAAAGTCACGTGGGTCACAGTGGCAGCCATCACACCGGCGCTGAGATCAACAATGGTCACGGAGCCTTCGGGGTCAATGGTGTAGTCGTCGTTCGGTTCACCTTCGTTGGCCACGAGCACCTTCATGCCATCGTGGGTGAAGGTGATCATGTCGGGCAGCGGCCCTGCCTCCACATCGTTGAGGTAATTGCCGTTGGTGTCGAAAAAGACCACCCGCCCGTCATCGGTTTTGGTGAAACTTTCAACAGCCACCGCCACGATGCCGCTATGGACCGCCACGCTGTTGGCATAGCCACCATAAGGCGTACAATCCAGCGAGTTCACCAGCACGGGGTTGGAAGGATCGCTCATGTCCACCACATCCACGGTGGCGGCTTGTGCGTTCACGAAAAAGATGCGCTGACCGGCCTTGTCATACGCCACAATTTCTGCGGCACTCTGTCCAAAAATTCCGGTGCGATAGGTAGAGAGATGTTGGAGGGTTACCTCCTGTGCCCATCCTGCGAGACTTGTGATCAGACAAGCCATCAGCAGCAGGGCCTTTGGGTACATGTGCGTCATGGTTAGATAATTTAAAGTTTAAAAAATTCCGCAATTATCCTTAGGCACTGTTACCCGGCTGTAAAGCCTGATTTAATGAAACAATAAATGTGAGGGCTATCTGTAAAGTGTGGGTGAACTGATGAATTGGTGCGTTTCAAATCCCTTAGAAGATTCGCAAAATGAAAAAAAT
>JRYF01007240.1_pt1 | contig 14554 bp, 15 predicted proteins | sample 235331 | NCBI WGS metagenome assembly JRYF01 (sample SAMN03074217, study PRJNA261475) | activated sludge metagenome | biome: Wastewater Treatment Plant; feature: Wastewater; material: Activated sludge; isolation source: activated biomass of a wastewater treatment plant treating hydrocarbon... ...
CGCGCACACGGTGGAGAGGCCGGGCAGAGACGTTCCCAACGATGGCTATTTTGGGATCCTGCAAGGGGGCGGACTCGACAGCTTTGTTGAAATCAGCCTGAGCATACGCCATCAACGGCGAATGGGCCGCGATACTGACCATCAAGGGGACAATCTTTTTTGCTCCAGCGGCCTGCGCCAGCGGGATCAAGCGGCGCAACGCAGGCCCCGCGCCGGATACAACTACCTGGCCAGGGCAGTTATCGTTGGCAACCTGCACAATCTCCGTCCCAGAACTGGCTTCGGCACAAACCTGATCCACCGTGGGAATGTCCAAGCCCAACAAAGCCGCCATTCCACCGGGGTGCTGCTCTCCCGCGCGCTTCATCAATTCACCACGCGTGCGGACCAAGGCCAGTACATCTTCAAACGGCAAAACGCCAGCCGCAAGCAAAGCGGTTAACTGTCCCATGGAATGTCCGGCAACATACGCGGGGATAAACTCCGGGAAACGTTCCCAAAACACTCTCAGGGCAGAGACGGAATGAACGAGCAGGCCAGGTTGGGTGTGAACGGTGTCATTGAGGGCCTCTTCCGGGCCATCCCAGGCAATATCTGAGAGGGAATAGTCGAGCAGCACATCGGCCAGGGCAAAGGTGGCGCGGGCAACCGGGAAATCCATGGTCAACTCCCGGCCCATGCCAGGTTCCTGGGAACCCTGTCCGGGGAAGAGGAAAGCGGTTTTTTCGGGATTCAGGTTCATTAGAATAAAAAAAGCCGTGTCCCCACGGCTTTTCCAATTAGCAATAAGAAGTAAACAGGCTCGCTTGCTTCCAACTGTTACCCATTGTTTCCTGTTACTTCTTTTCAGCTTCGATTTCGATGATTTCACGTCCCTGGTAATAGCCACAATTTGGGCAGACTCGGTGGGGGAGACGCATCTGACCACAATTGCTGCATTGGGTCAAATTGCGGGCTTTGAGGGCATCGTGGGCACGCCGGCGATCACGGCGGCCGTTGGAAAGTTTTCGTTTTGGAAGGGGGGCCATGGAGTACTCCTATCTGCATTGAGCAGCTATGATTAATTCACAAAAATACCTGCTCTCAAGCAGGCAGGGCGATTATACGGATGTTGAGAAGGGATGTCAAGTCAAAAGCTGGAAAACTTGTTTATACCGCATTTCCTACATTCGCACGGAGGTATGCTTCAATAAACCTGTCAATTTCACCATCTAAAACGCCTTGCGTATTTCCAGTTTCATGCTCAGTCCGGTGATCTTTGACCATTTGGTACGGGTGCAACACATACGAGCGAATCTGGCTGCCCCATTCGGNNCTGGGAGCGTTCGTTCTGGCAGGAGGCTACAATGCCGGTTGGAAGGTGGGTGATGCGAATGGCCGTGTCGTTTTTCTGAACATTTTGCCCACCCGCCCCGGATGAACGGTAGGTTTCGATTTTCAGATCATTGGGGTTGATTTCGATTTCGCTATCATCTTCCACTTGCGGGAGTACTTCCACTTGTGCAAAAGAGGTATGCCGCCGGGCATTGGAATCGAACGGGGAGAGGCGCACCAGGCGGTGAACCCCCTTTTCCGGGCGCAGGTAGCCGTAAGCATACTCCCCTTTCACGGAAATGGTGACGGTTTTGATGCCCGCCACCTCCCCCTCAGTGGTATCCAAAACATCTGCTTCGTAGCCACTACGCTCGGCCCAGCGCAGGTACATGCGTTGGAGCATCGCCGCCCAGTCTTGGGAATCTGTGCCTCCGGCCCCCGCATTAATGGTCAGCAAGGCATCCCCATGATCATAGGCGCCCGAGAGCATGGCGTTGAATTCGCGTTTCTCGATTTCTTTTTCAAGGTTCTCAGTTTCTGGCTCCAGTTCACTTCGCAAGTCTTCATCTTCCAGTTGGGCCAGTTCGAGCGCTTCGTGAGCGCGTTGGAGCAGGGTTTTCCAGCTTTCAACTTCTTTTCGGAGGTTGGTGAGTTTTTTCATCACCTGCTGGGCGCGGGTGGTATCGGCCCAGAGGGCAGGGTCTTCGGATTCAGTTTGGAGTTGTTCGAGTTCGGCTTCCTTTTGGGGGAAGTCAAAGATACCTCCATAAGGTTTGGATTTTTTCGTTGGCCTCGTTGAGGCGGTCTATCAAGTCTTGCATATTTGCTCCTGAGGGAATAGAACACGGATTTTATGGATTTTCCAGATGTTCACTGATTATTTTCTTGTTGTAAAAAACTTTCGAGCCGGGCTTTAACCGTAGGCCATTCGGCATCGGTGATGCTGTATAGCACGGAATGGCGGATGTAGCCATCGGGCAGGATGACGTGGTTCCGCAATACTCCCTCTTTGACAGCACCCAGGCGTTCGATGGCAGTTTGTGACCGAGTATTCCGGGAGTCCGTTTTGAGTTGGACACGGATGAAGTTTAAAGTCTCGAACGCGTGCTTGAGTAGCAGGTATTTGCACTCCGTATTGATGCGGGTGCGCCAGACCGAAGGGGTTAACCAGGTATGACCAATCTCGCCTCGGCGGTGTGGAAGGGCCACGTCGAACAAACGAGTGCTCCCGACCATCTCCCCGGTCTCCTGATCCAGGATCGTAAAGGGCAAGCACGTTTCAGCAGCCTGTTCGGCCAGTGCCGATGCCATGCTGCGTGCCAGACGTTCCCGCGTGGGGATAGTCTGTAAAGGCATGTACGTCCAGATTTCTGGAAATTGACCGGCCTCCAAGAGTTGGTCCAGGTGCGTCTCCGTGTAGGGGATCAATTCGACACGGTGGCCGGTGAGTGTGACAGTTTCAAGGCTCATAACAGTTTTTTACGAAAGGTTTGAACCATTTCCTCAGCTTTTGACTGTGATTGGCGTATCAATACGGGCCGTGTGCTACCATTTGCAGCATCCAAGATGCGCCATAAGTGGTAGGGATGGATGTTATCAGGGATTTCATCGAGCGCAAAATAACGACAATTCAAAGTTTCCGGGGTTTCCTCGAGCATTTGGCCGCCAACAACGCGGCACAAAAAAGTGAAAACATAATCCGTCTGATCTTCTTTGCCATACAAGCCGACAAAACGTTCCACCTCGACAATTAAACCGGTCTCTTCCAATGTCTCGCGTATGACCGTTTCATTGGGGAGTTCACCTGTTTCTACACGTCCTCCCGGTGGGTTCCATTTTTGATTATCGCGTCGTTGGTTGAGCAATATTCGGTCATTATCATCGAAGATCAGTGCTGAGGCACCAAGGGTAAACATGGGAGAGAATCAAAAGAGCCAAAGCATCTTTGGAACATCACCAGATTGCCTCGACTCAAGAGAGAGCTACTCAGTAATTAAAATCCGTGAGAATTCCGTCCACAAAGGCGTCGGGATCAAAGGGTTCAATGTCTTCGGGTTTTTCGCCCAGGCCCGCAAAAATGATCGGCAATCCCAACTCCCGTTGAATGGCGAAGGCCATCCCGCCTCGTGCGGAGGAGTCAAGCTTGGAGAGAATGATGCCATTCACTTTGACAGCCTCTTTAAACGCTTTAGCTTGCTGGAGCGCATTTTGCCCATTCGTGGCATCTATGACCAGCCAGACCGCGTGCGGCGCGCCGGACAGGGCTTTCCCCGCCACGCGGTAGACTTTTTCCAGCTCTTGCATCAAGTTAAACCGGGTGTGCAGGCGTCCCGCGGTATCTACCAGGAGCAGATCTGTATTTCGGGACTGGGCGGCTTGAATGGCATCATAAGTGACTGCGCCGGGATCGCCATTGGGCTGCCCGGCGATGATCGGCAGGTCAAGGCGTTGCGCCCAGGTTTGCAGTTGTTCGATGGCCGCCGCGCGGAAGGTATCGGCAGCGGCGAGAAGCACGGTTTTGCCCTGGTTGCGGAAGCGGACACCCAATTTGGCCGCGCTGGTGGTTTTCCCAGAACCGTTGACCCCAACCAGTAAAACCACAGCGGGTTTCCCGTCGAAGTCAAACGGAGGCGGGGTCATCAACAGTTTACGGAGTTCGTCTCGCAGGCCCGCGCGCAGTTCGTGGGCTTTGGTCAAGCCTTCGCTGTCTACACGCTTTTCGAGGGCGTCCAGGATGACATCTACCGTTTCCATACCCAAATCTGCCTGGATGAGGAGCGCTTCCAGCTCATCCCAGATGTCATCGTCTATTTCAGTTGTACCCAGAAGGGTGGCGATCTGTCCGAAAGTACGTTTGCTGGTTTTGGCCAGCCCGTCGCGCCATTTTTGAAAGATACTCATAGGGACAGGATTATAATACGAGATATGCGAATTGCCATGCTTTCTTACCATACCTGTCCACTCGCCACCCTGGGCGGAAAAGATACGGGGGGCATGAATGTTTATGTAAGAGATTTAACGCGTCATCTCGGACAAATGGGCATTCATGTGGATGTGTTTACCCGTTCCCAAGACGAACACGTTCCCCACGTTCTGCACGATCTTGGTTTTGGGAACCGGGTGGTCCACGTCCCGGCTGGGGCCGAAGTGCCGTTACCCAAACCGGACTTGATCGCCCACATCCCTACCTTTGCCCGTTGGATTTTGGAATTTACCCGCAGCAAGGGCCTGGAATATGATTTGATCCACAGCCATTATTGGATGTCGGGGATTGCAGCAAAATATTTGAAAGAGGCATGGAATGTTCCGGTGGTTCATATGTTCCACACCTTGGGACACATGAAAAATCGGGTGGCCGGGTTTGGGGAGGCGGAGGGCGAATACCGGATCAACGGAGAACAGGAAGTGCTCAGTTTGGCCGAGCGCATTGTGGCAGCCATGCCCGCAGAACTGGCGCAGTTGCAATGGTTGTATAAAGCTGATACGCGCAAGATCGCAGTTGTTCCGCCAGGGGTGGATATTTCCCAGTTTTACCCCATTCCAAAAGATGAGGCACGGGAATTTACCAATATTCCGCTCGAACACCAGAATATATTGTTCGTTGGCCGCATTGAACCGCTCAAAGGGGTAGATTTGCTCATTCAAGCGATTGGCATGATGACTCAGCAGCGTTTCATTGACCGGAAAAAATTGAGCGTAACGATCATTGGAGGTGATCCTGCTGTCAGCCGGGCAGAGATGACCCATGAGATGGCGCGTTTGCAAGATTTACGCAACGAGTATGGGATTGGGGATGTGGTCACTTTTTTGGGAAAACGAAGCCAGGATACACTGGCCTATTACTACTCCTCGGCAGATATTCTGGTGATGCCATCGCATTACGAGTCTTTTGGCATGGTTGCGTTAGAAGCGATGGCTTGTGGAACCCCCGTCGTTGCAACCGAAGTGGGCGGGTTGGCCTACCTGATCAAGGATGGACTGACAGGATTTCTTTTTCCCGGTGATGACCCAAACGCGCTATGTGACCGTTTGACGGCATTGCTAACCAATCCAACAGCCCGTGTGCAGATGGGAAAACGCGCCACCGAACACGCCCAACAATATCGTTGGCACGAGGTTGCCGGACAGTTGGTGCGCGTGTATCAGAGTGTGTTAGAAAAATAGAGCCAGATAAGCGAAAAGATTGGGCAATGCCCAACCTTTTCACTGTTTTGACAATCACTCAAAGCCAATATCTCAGGTGCGGATCAGTTGGTAATGATCGGCAAGAAGATTTCGACAGGAGCAAGATTGACATCGGAGACAACGGTGGGTGGGTAATTGACGCCATCCCCAATCGCAAAGATGGTCACCACCTGTCCTTCGCGCAAGGCAATGAGGGGAATATCTATGAGGGTGGTTTCACACGAACTTCCCGCAGCCGTAATTTTCAAATCGTACAATCCAGCCGGCAGTTCCAAATACGGATCGGTGAAACCTTTGTATGGAACATTGGTGAGGACAGCCGTTCCATCTTGCGTGCAGATGTCCACTTCAGTATCTTCCAGGGTCGGGGCAAAGGGGGCCAGATGCACAATTCTTACACGCGTATTTCCGGCTGCTGGCAAAGCAGGATCATCGGCCAGGGCAAAAAGTTCAAGGGGTTGGTTGCTGCCATCACCAATCGCGGCCAGAGTGTAGAAGGCAGCCGGCTCCAGTTCAAATGTACCACTAATGGCAACGGTGTTCGAGCCTGTGGGGAGAATTTCGACAAAGACAGCCCCAGGGCCTAACTCCACATACCCGGTCCACTCGCCAAATGTAAAATCGGTCAGGGCATCTTCCCCATTCACCCGAACGGTAACAGAAGTGCTCGTGGGGGCAGCCAATTGCGCGTCGCTGGCGAATGGGGCAAAGTGAGCCACATTGACCTTTGCTGGAGTAAACGAAAGGCCTGTCAGCGAAGTTACTTGAAGCGGTTGGTTGGCCAGATCGCCAATGGCAAAAACATCAGCAATCTGTCCATCGGAAAGGCGCACCGAAGGAATATCCAGCAAAGTGGTTGCACAGTCGCCGCCCGGTGCAGCAATTTGAAGATCATAATCCCCGGCTGGCACGGTCAGATAAGGGGCTGTATAGGCTTTGTAGGGAACGTTGGTCAGAATGGCCGCGCCGTCATCGGTACAGATGTCTACCTGGGTAGCTGCAAGGTCGGCAGCAAAGGGGGCCAGGTGCGCGACACGGATTTTCGCACTTCCAGCAGGTGCGGCGCTGTTGTCATCTACCAGGGCGAACAATTCTAACGGCTGGAGCGAACCATTCCCAATGGCAGCCAGGGTATAATCCATACCAGCAGTGAGGGAAACCGTACCACTAATGGCTACTGTGTTCGTACCGGTGGGAAGGATTTCAATGAGATAAGAGCCATCGGCAAAATCCAGGTATCCGGTCGTTTCACCAAACACAAAATCAGTTAGAGCGTCGCTACCGTTGACGCGCACTGTAACCGAAGTGCTTATGATCTCGCTGGCAAACGGTGCAAAATGGGCAACATGAACACGTGCCGGTTCGCCTTGCATGGATTCAAGGCCAGGATTGGCGCTCACTACACCAGTCCAAACGGCCAGCAACCCGACGACAAAGACGGAAATGATAGCAAACCAAATTTTCGATTTCATGGGGATTACCTCCAGAGGTAGATAGGTTGAAACAGATTGAGTAGGGGAATAGGTTAGGTTTTTCATGGGATACAACTGCGCTCCTTAATGATTGTATTTCGCACATAATTGTACTAAATTTATACATTTTATCTATATTACGTATCTATTTATTATACAATACTCACTATTTGTTATACATAGATTAATGTTATCGGGCAACCGGGTTTAATGAGATCGAACTTGAAACATTTCCCGCCTAAGCAGCGTGACTTTTTACTCCAGAAAAACGAACAGCCCCAAGGCAGGGGCTGTTCGTTCCAAATATTCCACTGAATAGGTGGATGTTTGTTAACTCAACTTTGTTTAACTGTTGTCGTTGTCATTGTCATTGTCATTGTCGTTGTCGTTATCATTGTCGTTATCATTATCATTGTCGTTATCATTGTCATTGTCATTTGAATTATCATCATCCGGGGTTGCTGTGGGCACGGGGAGCTTTGTTGCCGTTGGTTCCGGCACTGGCGTATTGGTATTCACAGGTACATTTGTCGCGCTGGGCGTTGGTGTGGGTGAATGGGTCGGCAAAAGCGTAAGGGTTATAGAAGGTGTGAATGTAGGCGTGGGTATAGACGACAAGTCTAGGATTTCTTCCGGCGTTTCCGTCACTGGCAAATCAAGGGGTGGGGGAGTGGTTGGGGTTTCAGTAGGCTGCGGTGGATCGTCCGGTTTGCCGGTTAACAAAATCGCGCGCGCAAAAAGATTGGCTTCATCATCAAAGGTCGCCAACACCATCACATGAGAGCCTAGCGCGATCCCAGCATCCAACTGTGTTTGAGATTGGATTCCTACTGCACGTCCACCAACCATCCATAAATTGGAAGTCATTTCTTCGACTATTCCTAAAAACGCAAACGCACGCGGGCGGATGCGGTAGGCTTCCACGTATCCATCCTCGCGTGTATGGCCTTCCACTTCAACCAACATGCCTATTTGAATTTCACCAGGCACATCCGTTTGGATGGTTCGAAGCACATTGATATCGCTCACCAGCCAGCTTTCCGGGGCCACCCCGGAAAGCTGTTCGCGGGCAGTAAAGACCCCCTCAAAAGTAACGCTTTCAATCCGACCCTGGGCAAGGAGTTGGCGTACTTCGTCTAACCGTCTCTCACGATAGATTTCCTGCAATACTTCCTGCGCCTGGGAGCCAGAAGTCATATTGAGGCGCATGGTTTCGAGCGACAGCTTAAGGGCATAGAGCGAGTCCCCTGGCAACGCCCGTACAGTGAGACCATTGAGAGACAAAATGCCTGCAAACAACAAGATCACGGTCAAGGCTGAAGCCAGCGCAAAACGGGGCACCCGGCGCGCCCATCCCCATAGCCCAGATTTACGCGTTTCGCGCAGTTCGGCCGCGCGGGCGAGCGCGCGGGTGCGGCTGCGATTCATGGCATCTACCGGAACCTGTGCCGGATACAGGTCGCGGGCCTTTTGCGCGGCAAGGAGCAAGGGGCGCAGATCATCTGTCAGGGAGGGGTACATTTCCAGACAGGTTTCCAGGTCTGAGCCAACCGCTAGCGCATCCAGGCAAACCGCGAGGGCTTCGATCAAATCGTTTTCATTGGCGCGAAACTCAGGCTTTGTATTCATGCCATGCCCTCCCCCAAATGTCGCCGCAAAGCTGCCAGCGCGCGAAATTGCAATTGTTTGACTGCATTTACATTTTTGCCCAGGGCCTCTGCCGTTTCTTCCAGGGAATACCCCGAACCAAATCGCAGAGAAAGGATGTTTTGCTGGTCAGGCGTCAGTTTTCGCATGGCTGCCTGGACGGCAACTTTCTTTTCACGAATTTCTACCCGCGCCATCAAGCCGGGTGTGTCGGCGCGAATATCTTCCGAAAGTTCTTCGGTTTTGCGCCGGTAACTTATTCGATAATGATCATTGACCATATTCGCCGCCGTTGCCATCAGCCACCCGCGTAGGGTTGTGCGCGGCCCGCGCCCTTCATTGACGGCCTCCAACATTCGCATAAACACTTCGGCTGCAACGTCTTCCGCCAGAGAGGTGTTGTTCAAACGATATTGGGCAAAGCGGTAAATATCCGAGTAGTACCGGGTATGGATAGCCGTGATCGCCTGCGGATCGAGATTTTGCAACCCTTTGAGCGCGTCTTGTTCATCAAAAGCGGGTGGGCGGCCACTCGAAAGATCGCCCAGAAATGGTTTTTGGGCTTTTGGAGGCTTGTTGCTATCCAGCGAAAGCAACAAGCGCACCGTTTCCCATACATGAAAAAGTTCGTTCCAAAAGTCCGGGGGTAAAGATTGTGTTGAAGGAAAAGCAAGAGTCATCATGCCACCCAATATCCATTGGCAAATAAAACGATAAATAAGGTCAGGCCGGTGAGAAAGAGCACCGTGAGTAACCGGTCCACCCAGGGATGCTCACCCCACCGGGCCAGTAAAACAAAAGCGGGAAACAACACCCACATGTACCGGCGCTGGCTCATCAACAAACCGGAAAACAGCGGAATAAGCGCTCCAAAACAGACAAATAAACACTCGCACCATCGCTATAGGAAAAGCAGGAGCATCCCCATTGCCAAAAAGCTGAGTACAAATAGAAAATCCATCCAGTTATCCAAATGAATGTGTCCGGCAGCCAAAGCGGATAACCACCCTCCCTCAGGCCGGGCGAACAAAGTCCCTAACATCTGCCAGGGCGAAGTGGCGGCGCGCCCCCAGGCTGCTGACGCATGAGAAAACGCCAGTGGATCGCCAAATACACGCCACAGATAGGCCATATACCCCAGCGTACCAACAGGGACCAGCAGTGGCATAAACCCTGTCCAAAGCCGGGGACGTTGCTCAGAAGATTTTTGACGCAGACCCCACCATTCGACCAACAAAAGCGGGGCAACCAGGATACCCAAAAAACGCGACAACGCTGCAAACAAGCCTAATAGTCCCGCGCTTTCCCAATATCCTCGCCGCGCAAAATATAACGCGCCAATCGCGCAGACCAAAAAGAGTGACTCACTATAAATGGCCGAACCAAAAAAGGAGGTGGGGAAAATGAGAAAATACCAGATTGCACGGTCCGCAATTTTTTCACCCCATTCCATTTCCACCAGGCGGTAAAACAACATGACCGCCAGCAGCAAAGCCGTGTTCGTTACCAGAATTCAGGCCAACACCGTATCCACCCCCAACCAAGTGACTACACGCATCATCAGTGGCAAGAGTGGAAAGAACGCCACAGAAGGGAGCGGCACCCCTTCATATTGATAGCCTTCCTCAACAATGCTCACATAAAAACCGGTATCCCACCGACTCCCCAGCACATCTATTACCGTGTTTACAGGAGGCCGCAGGTGATACAAAGTGGCTGCCTGATCCAGAATCAGCGGCGCTCCCAGATACGCAGTCAATCCCACGCCAAAACGAGTAATGCTGAAAATCAGCAAAGACATCCAAAACCAACGCGCGGCCTTCAACCCCAGAAAAGCCCTATGTATTCGGGACCTATCCTTTGAAGATTGGAGTTGGACAGGCAAGACTTTATTGGATTGCACTTTCATATTCTAACGCACTTGCGGACGGCGTTCCAATGTGTTTGCCTGGAACGCCGTCCATCTGAGGGGGCTTATTTCACGATAACGGGTAAATACATTTCCGTAATTGCTGTCCCAGCTGGGAGATTGAACAAGTCGCCCTCCCCTTCTTGCGGACGCAAAGGTGCATCAGGAGAAAGGGTAATCCGTTCAGTGACGAACTCATTCCCATCTAAAACACGGATATAGTAATTACCTGCATCAGCATCTGCCGACCCAACGATGAAAGTTACATTACCGGCACTATCTGTCGTGGTTGTCCCCAGGGCCTCGTCATTGGCCGTTACAGCTACCTGGCTGTTAGGGGTAAAACCAGTTCCAGAGAAGTGGAAGAAACTCCCAGGCTGGCCATCAGGATAATTGACAACCAGTTCTGGCTCTTCGTACACACCGGCATAGCGCTGCCATTCAAACGTCGCCGCAGGAAGTTCGACAAAGGGAACCAATGCGACTCCTGACAACAAAACGGTTAATGCCAGCAAAATTCGAGAGATATGTTGCATATACACTCCTTTTTCAGCAGGTTTTATGCCTGCTTGAAGATAAAAAATTTGTTGATGACGAAATTCCAAACGAATGTCGTCGCGGTTGCCAGAACCAGCGCGCCAGGCTCTGACCAACCGGGCAATTCCAGCGCCAGGTGCATCACTCCCGCATTGAGACCTACCGCTAGCAAGTTAGTCGCAATAAAAGGGAGAAACACCCGGCGGGATTCCACATGGGATTTGAACGTCCAGGCTTTATTCCAATAAAAACTATTCATCACCCCCAGGCTATAGGAGATTCCCTTTGCACAAACTAGATTTGGAACCAGACCCAAACGGGAAAGGAGAAAATAAAAAACAGCATCTACGAGGGTGTTCAAAACGCCGACCAAAGCAAAACGAAGAGTTTGCTTGAACCATTCAGGAATAACGGAGAGATAGGTGCGCGGGAGATGCGGCCAAGTTGGTCTTTCCGTCCAAAGAACAGGCATGATCAATTTCACCGGTAAAGCTGGGGGGCGTTTTGGGTTGAACATTAGTCTCCCTCAGGGCGAAGGAAAATCTGGTAAAGCGGCCCTGTTTTCTTCGCGGTAAACGTATTCTGCCAACTCAAGGGCAGTTCGTTGATGTAGACAGGCCGGGATACAATTTCTCGTTTCACCAGGAGGGTGAGGTCATCCATCGTGATGAGAAAGCGATTGATCGCCTGCACATCTGGGCGCTGGCCTTCGACTAATTGCAAATATTGAACAACGGGTACGGTATCCCACCAACCCAACACCAGGGCATGGGGTTCTACCTCTTCGAGAATGGCTTCCCCGCGAATCCGGGTACTCCAGTCATCCGAGAGATCAACCTGCGGGCCGGTCACGAGTAACGCTGCGAGAACACTCACGCCTATCGCACCTTGAATAAAGCGGGCAGGCCACAGATTGGCCGCACCTGCCTCCTGCTTGACCCAGTCCAACAGGCATTGGACCCCTAATCCAAGCCAGACGGCCCAAATCACATAGGTAGGCAAAAACATTGNNAAGGCGGAAAACCCAAACATGAGAAAAAGCATCCCTGCCAGTTTCCAGTTCTGGCGTGCCAGAACTACCAACCCTAAAAAGGCGGGGCCAATTCCGACGACAAAAAATGCCCGGGTGAGATGCCCCGCGAACCAAACGATTTCTTTCCATAGCTCCCCACCATGATAAGCAAACATTTGCGCGGCGAAGGACTTGCCTGTGACCAGCCACCACAATCCTGAGGGAGAAGCCAGATTGACAGGATGGAATTGCCCGGCAGCATCAAAAATACCGGCATAGTTGAAAGCCGGATCGCTGAAATACCGCAAGGGCAATACCAGGTAAATGCTCAATCCAGCCAACCCGCCCAGAATTGCGATTAAAATCCCGCGCGGTGCTAATGCGCGATGGGGGTGTGTCAATAGGATATAGCCAAGCGCGCCGGGAATCAGCAGGGAGGTAGCCAGGTGATGCCCCAGACTCAACCCTATGAGACCGGTCACGGCACCGAGCCTGGCCAGGGTAGGATGCTGTGCCCAATTGATCAACAGCAAAATCAAAAGCCCCATCAAAGCTGTGTGAAGGGTATATACTTCAGCAACCAGGGACAACGACCAAAAGAAGGGAGCCGCAGCCAGTAAGCCCACTGCAAATAGCGAGGCCCAGTTTCCCACGCTTAACCGAGATAAAATTCTTTCCACAAAAAGAAGGGTCAAGGCCCCTGTAAACGCGGAGAACATGTTCATCCGGTAGCCCACATCCCCCACAGGAAGATTTGCCCACAAACGCCCCAAAAATAGATATAGGGGATAGCCGGTCGCCCGCATCAACCCTCCGGTTGCAGCAGCCGTCGTCAGCTCAGCACTGTCAAGGTTGTAGATCGTTGGGGCAAGGGTCAGGGTATATAAAATGAAAGGGAGACCAAACGCAGCACTCATGCGCCAGAGAGTAGAAAATTGCCAGACGCGCGCCAGCCAGTCGAGAAGGGGGGCCAAACCGGGGAGCCACAAAAGAGGGGGCCGCCTTCCAGGGCGAGAAGAGGGAGAAGTGTGTGTGTATCGCATGGTGCTTTAGATTGAGTGTCAATGTATGTGTCGAATTGCGGAAAAAAAAGTTACGGGGAGATTCAATTTTGCCCAATTCTCAACACAAGAAAAAACGAGCGCCTTGCGACGCTCGTTTTCAAAAATATGTTTGAAATTTCGAGAACTAATTGGTTTGTAAAACAGCCGGACCGGTTGGTTGCACACTCCCCCCCTCTGGCTCCACGGTCACCCATACCCGCTCATACAAATGAAGCGGTTCCGGGGCATAAATTACCCTGGCCCCGTACCCATTTTCATGAACATCCACAATGCCGCCGCTCACGATCTGGTCATTTCGGCTGAGCCAAATTTGATATTGCCGCCCTGTTTGGGAAGGTGGGAGGGAGTCGACGATGATGGTGCCAAAAGCCCCTTCCGGATCCATCACAACAAGGCCTGTATACGGATTGTCTTCCGGCGCATACAGCGGATGTACGATCATCCGGGTGTCTATCAATTCTGCCCGTAGTTGGTTTGATTGCCGCCACAGTAAGAGCGTGCTAAGGACAAGGAAAATAATCAGGCTCAGGCCAGCCCAGGCAGGCCATCGCCATTGGAAGAGCCGGGCGACAAGGGGCAAAACAGCGGGTTGCGTGTATGGGCTAACCTTTACTGGAGTGGGGTGGACTGCTTGAAGCAAACGTCCCCGAAGGGGGGGCGGCGGCGTGGTTTGTGGGAGTTCCGTCACCAGACTTACCATAATTTGCTCATAGACTTCCAATTCCTTCTGGCAAAGCTGGCAATTCGGCAGATGTTGGATAACCTGATGGGATTCATGCTCATCCAGCGTCCCTAAAACAAATAAGGGGATTAACTCAAATACATGCTCAGTCGTAGCCATCATCATCACTCCAATCAATCTTACGCACTTTCACTCGTTTTGGATTGGGCAGAGGCCGCTAAATCCGGCAAGGAGTGGCGCAGCTTTTGCATTCCCAACCGCATCCTCGTTTTCACTGTCCCCAAAGGTAACGACAAGGCCTCCGAAATTTCTGTCTGGCTATATCCTCCAAAATATGCCATCACCAAAACCTGACGTTGTTCTGCCGGGAGGTCTAAAAGAGCCATCCGAAGCTGGTAACTCCTGGCGCGGCCATCTATAACCTCTTCCAAATTATTCACCGAAATTTGCCACACCTCCTCCAGTAATACCAGGGAAGGACGCGCTTTCCGGCGGCGGAGTTCATCAATCGTGCGATTCCGGGCAATCGTGACCAGCCAGGTTTTTACCTTTGCCTGCTCAGGCTGGTAATTTGCCGCCTGATCCCATAAACGTGTAAAGGCATCCTGCGTAATTTCTTCTGCTGTGGCTGCGTCACCGACCATAAACAAGGCCAGGCTGAAAATCAACCGGCTATAACGGTCATAGAGTTCCCCTAACGCGTCCACTTGCTTGCGCGCCATCAAGCGGATC
>JRYF01013604.1_pt1 | contig 14554 bp, 14 predicted proteins | sample 235331 | NCBI WGS metagenome assembly JRYF01 (sample SAMN03074217, study PRJNA261475) | activated sludge metagenome | biome: Wastewater Treatment Plant; feature: Wastewater; material: Activated sludge; isolation source: activated biomass of a wastewater treatment plant treating hydrocarbon... ...
CAGAGGCCGCCGACCTTGGGACATCGAAGATCAATACGTCCGCCTGGGTGATCTCCGAGATATACCGCTTCACCGAACCACACAAGTCGGCACAGCTCGTGTTCTGTGACCTTGGCACTCCCAAACCGCAAAAAGACAAGGTGGTCGCAAAGGATGACGATGACGATCAGGAAGAAAGCCGATACGATGACGACGAACCATCCTTCCAGAATGTGTACGCCGACCTCAAAGCGAAGTTGGTGAATAACGGCGTGCGCGCGGACGAGATTGCTTTCATCCACGATGCCAAAAACCCGACAGCCCGTGCGCAGCTCTTTGAGTCGGTCCGAAAGGGCCGTATCCGCGTCCTGATCGGCTCGACGGAAAAGATGGGGACCGGCATGAATGTTCAGACCCGGGCGATTGCCGACCACCACCTGGATGCTCCATGGAGACCAGCCGACCTCGAACAAAGGGAAGGCCGCACACTCAGACAGGGCAACATCTATCGCGAAGTGTTCTCCTTCGTGTACATTACGGAAGGGAGCTTCGATGCATATACGTGGCAGATCCTTGAAACCAAAGCCCGCTTCATCGCTCAATTCCTCACCGGCAATACCCAGGTCCGCGAAATGGACGACATCGGTGACACGGTGCTTTCCATGGCAGAGATCAAGGCGCTTGCCAGCGGCAACCCCAAAATCATCGAGCGTGTGGTGCTTCAAAACGAGGTCGTCAAGCTGGAGAACCTGCGTGCATCGTGGCAGTCCAATCGCAGGGATTCGCAGCGCCGCCTTGCCATGAACCGGGAAGAACTTGGACAGACACAAACCCGCGTTGGATATCTTCGCAAGGCGGCTGAGATACGTGACGCCAATCCTGCGGAGAAATTCAGCATGAAGATCAATGGGGTGTACCACGAGGAAAGGCGAACCGCGGGCGCCGCGCTGATCGAAGCTGCAAGGATGTTGAAGCTCGAAGCTGAACGCACCGGACAGGAAGCAAGAAAGAACGTGGGTGTGTACAAAGGCTTCACGATGTGGCTGCGGGTCAAACCCAACCGCGAGCGCAGTATGCGTTCACTTGTCGAAGAAACTGGAAGCGGCGCGGAAGTCCTCTTGGATTATGGCGTCCCCCAGGTGCTTGTCGCCCACGTGTCCGACTCGGACACAGGCACGGTGATGAGCATCGATACGACCATTCGCTCGATTGATGGCGAGATCACGAAGAACGATGAACGGGTCGAGCATCTCACAAGACAGGTGGAGAAGTTCAATGCCGCGCTGGGCGAGGAATGGGAACACGCTTCGAAGCTGGAAACACTGGCAGCGAAACTTGCCCTCATAGACAAGGAACTGATCGACGCGGGCGTGAAACTGACCGACTCGACTGCCCCCGTATCGGATGACGAAGACGCGGATGCGGTTGAGGAGATCGTAACAGCACCAGCGCTGGAGAGTGAAGGGGAACCAGAGGCTGTGGTGGATTTTGACCTCGACGAAATCCTGGACCGCATTACCCAGCTTGTCGCCTCGACCACTGCGCCAGAGGAAGCGGCTATCGCCCTGCCGTCCTTTGATGCAGAATCTTCCGCTATTCCGGTGACGCCCGCTCTGGTGGCGGACCTGAAAGAAAAGGCGCAGGCTGCACAGGCACTGGCGGAACTGGGAGAGAGCCTGCTGGTTGGATCGCAGAAACAGATGACTCTTGAAGACCTGTGGAGTGCGCACAAGATCGACCAGGCGGTGAAGAAAAAGTCCGTGAGCAGGAAGAGTGCTCCTGTCGAGGCCGGCACAGTCCAACTCACACTGTTTTAGCATCGGTTCCCTTTCGTATCCAATCTTAGCAGTCAGCCCGGAGGTTCATCCGGGCTGACTGCATTTCAGGAGGTTTCCATGGAATTTGAAAATGAATATCTCGAAAGACTGATAGGAACCTTCAACAGTTTCTCGGTTGAAGGTTTCAACATCTTTGCCCTGGGGAACGACCATCTCCCCCATCTGATCTGCGCCTGCCCAAACAAGGATTTCGCGCGGGCTGTTTGTGCCATATTGGAGATTGCAAAGACGGCGCAGACCCTGCGGGCATTGAATGCTCATGTCACCAGCCACTGCTACTTGTCACCGAAGATCCTTGCCAATGGAAGTTTGGGGATGGTGGCAACCGTGATCAATGACGCGGTGTACGTGGATGGGCAGGAGCTGGAATACAACGAGCCTGAACTGTTGCTTGGAACACTGGAATACGGGAATTTCGCCAGCCAGTTCCTGCAGTTCCAGGAGGAGGAAGGTGGGTCATGAGTGACGTTCAACTTTCCCTCTTTGATCTATCTCAGCGCGCGGCGCATATGCATGCGCCATCCTCGGGTGAAGAGGCCCAGGATTTCCTTCTCAAGCACTGGAGCAACTCCCAGGATCTGGCCTTTTGTGTGGTCAACGTATTGCTCGATCCGAACGAACTCCTGTTTGAGTTCGTGGAATACATCAAGACCTGCCGGCTCGCTGAGGTCGCTGAGGAAGTACAAAGACCAACACCTCACAAACGATTTGACCGCCTAGCTGAATGCCTGAAAAGACTGGAGTTCACGCTCATTGAGCGCGGCGACAAGGGTGAAGTGATCCTGACGGAAACGACCGTCTTGGATCTTGCGATAGACGTTTCTTTTGACGAAGAAGAACTCCGTGAGCTGCGCGCCTTTGGAGTTGCCGGGGCTTCCACCCGGCAGGTGGAGGGATTGATAGAGGTTATCCAGGGCTTCGTGGAAACAGATACCGAAGGTGAGGATGAAAGCCCGGTGCATCCCTATATCGCGATGCTCAGGCGGCTCGGCATCCCGGAAGAGTCCATGCCTGAAGCGAGCGACAAGGATGCTGTGTCGAAGGCAATGCTGGACGGTATCGGTACAAGCGCCGAGAAGTTTGAGTGGGTCATCTCAAGCACCGACATCACACGGGCTGAATTGCTCTCTGCTGGCGGCCCTGCGGAAAGAAAGCGCTTTTACAGGATGCTTGCCGGGAAGCTGGAGCACGAATTGGCGTATTTCTCCGGGACAGAGCGGTGGTATCGGCATGGAGGCTTCTGGCGGCACGAGATCCTTCTGACAGATGGCGTCATGCACCTTGCGGAACACGGCGGCAGAAATAACGGCACCGCGTTCTGGTTCGTCGATGCCATTGCTTCCTACCAAGGCGAAAAGGTTCTGGCTCGTCACCCCTTCCAGGTATGGAAGTTGATCGTCACAGAGGAGGAAGGTCAGTCCCGCTGTGCCAGATTGATTTGCACGAACGGAAACAGCGAGAAACCGATTGTCGAGCAGGAAATCGAGTACACGGATTTTCTGTTGGACGAGGTCAGGTTGTACGCATCGGTTGAACCTGTTGATGCAACCGGCAAAAAGAAGCGGGTGATCATCCTGTTGCCCAGTGAATATTAAAGGGGATAAGATGAGCAAACTCAGCAGAAAAGACTATGACGAATTGGACCGCGCAGTTGCAGAAGTGGAGAGTGCAGAGTCCAGCGGAAGGGTCGGCTCGCATGCTATACTGAGTCAGTAATACACAATTGCGTCTTTTCATTGGAAGGAGAGCAGAATGAAAAAGCACGCGTTTCTCCTCGTGTTGTGCCTGTTGGCGGGCTGTGCTGTACCAGCACAGTCAACGCCGCCTGCCGCCGTAATTTCTCCCACATCCACGCCTACGCCCTCACTCACACCTTCGCCCACCTTTACGTCCACGCCTTCGCCAACTTCCACGCCCACCGTTACCCCGACAATCGTTGGCGGCAGTGAACCTAAAATTGCCTTCATAGCCAAAGATTCGCAAGGGAATATCAACCTATACATGGATGGCCTCTTTACAGGACAGCCAAAAATCATCACAAAGATGCTCCTCCCTGAAGCGGAAGCACCTGTACAAATGAAATGGTCCTCGGATGGGAGGAAACTTGCTTTCACAAATCAGGATGAAAACCAGGAACTATGGGTGTTTGTCTATGATGTCATGGAAGATAATTTTCAGAAGCTGTACAAGGTCCCGTCAGGAAGGTATGTATCGAACTACAAATGGTCGCCGGATGACGATGTCATCATCCTGGAGACGGTTAATGCACGGTGCTGCACTCCCGCGTGGGCAAACTTTCAGATCAGTCTGTCTGATGGAATAATTGAGCAGGTGCAGCGCGAGAGCTTCTCGCTAAGCAGTATTACTCGCGTGAACAATCAGGCAACCTGCGCCCGTAATTCAACGATCCGCTTCCTGCAATCGGCAGGCTATCGGGAGACCTGCTACTTTCCCGAGATCGGTCTGTACGGGGGATTGAAGTATCAATCTGATTCAGCAGACTATGATTTACTTTCAGAGGATGGACAGGTTCAAAAGACACTGTTCAGGTTCCCCACCAATTTCGGCACCAATGGCTATATGGATTTATTGCTTTCACCTGACAAATCCAGGGTGCTGATGATCGGAGAAACATTACGATTGCTGGGAAGTGACACGGAGAGGGGAATCCCATTTGTGATCCCGGTCTCATTGACCGACTCGACAACAGAAACCATGGATCCTGAAACGCTATATTACAACGAGCCTGTTTTCGAAGCAACACCGCCACCACATATACTTTTTACGAGATATGTGCTTGGCTGGTCCCCAGACAGCAGGAGTTATGTCGAGGCACGGTTTTATTTCGATGGATGGAACAGAATCGACTTCACAGCACAGGGCGAGTACGTTGTCATCGATGCCGATTCTGGGAACGTGATGTTCACATATGGTTTCCAAAATGATCTCCTTCCGCTTACCACTCCATATGGAAGCGGATTCGACCTCGTGTGGACCTCCCATCCCTAGCATGATAATTTCACAATTAGATGAGATTCGATAAATAAAAACAAAAAGCAATACACGGGATCGGGCGGTTTGGGTGAGGTTGGGAGGGACCTCACCCAGGTGGGCGCAATTGATCGGCATGTCCGTTTGTCCCTCTCCCAAGGGAGAGGGCATTTTGTTGTCTTCTTTTCTGCGCGATGAGATTGACGAGTTTTCAAGTCAAGGTTTTTGGTTCTCCCCCATTAGGGGAAACGGGAGAGGGTCAGATTTTTGACGTCACCTTGCTCTGCCTCATGGCGGGGTATTTTTTTCTCACCGTGCTATATTTATAGCCACGCTGGCCAAGCTTGGACACGTGGTCTGGTCAGTCGAAGAAGCGATCCGCAAAGCGCTTGAACTCTTGGGAAAAGGTTGGAGGAACGATGAGTGAAGTCATTCCACAAACTGGCAGTGTCGTCCGTTTTGGTCCGTGGAACGGCGTGGTTTTGGACGTTTTCCACTCCCCATCCTCGGATAAACACATCCTGCAAATTATGTTCGCCAAGAACATCTACAAGCAGCAGCCCGCTGAACTCCACATCTATGAAGACTTGAACAGCGGATTGTTGCAGCCCTCGACGAGAGAGGCACTGTCGGAAGAACTCGCTCGTCTCAATGAAACCGCACTTGCGGAGGCCGGCAAACTGCTGGAGAAAGCAACCGCTCCGGTGGAGACACCGATTCCCGTGGGAACTGAAACACAGGCGTAAATCCCTACGTTCATACATTTCAATTCGACAAAAACCCCGGCAAGTTTGCCGGGGTTTTGCTATTTCATTTCAGGAGGTCACTATGACATATCCATTCAACATTGAAACTGAGTTGCGGAAGATTGTTTCCATGACAGAGATCATCTGCGCAACCGAAAACCATACCGTCAATTGGGAAGATATTCTTTCCGAACTGGAGGTATACGCGGAAAAAGGCTGTGCCCCGTCTGACACCGCTCGCTTCACTGCCGACATTGTATCGGTTATTCGGGAACGTGCAGGTCACGTCGAGCAGTTCCTGACTTTCGATACCACCGGTGAAGCCGCAGAATACCTGGTCCTGTACGCCCTCTGCAAAGTTGGCATCGCATCCACAGGTGAAAATCCCGCCCCATTCCTCGAAGCCGCGTTGAAGGCAGAAGCGATAAGCGTAAACGAGCATCTAAGACGCGCGTTGATTGAAGCGGCGACATCGTCCATCACAGAAGATGGCGAAGAGGAAATCCCACCCTTGATTGACGCCAGCCTGCTTCTGCTGGATCAAGGCGGCGCTCTGAGCACGTTGATCTGTCAGGCGCGTGAACTGATCGAGGACCCGGTATGGGTTGCGCGCATTGCAGTGGAACAGGCATGCAAATCCATTTCAAAGACATTGGAGATGTGAACATGACCAAACATGGCACCATTGCCTTCCCACTTTCGGATCTCCCCACCCACTACCTCGCGACCCTGCAAGATACCGAAAGACTTGACTGTACGCACGTATCCATCAGGCTGGTCCCATCCACGCTGATCCGTTTGGTCTGGATGCACTTTGTTGCATCTATGCTGCGCCTGGTCGGGATCAAGATTGCAGTCTTCGAGACCAGGGTCGGCGCGCTCGATATTGGCTGTATCAAATACCAGGGCAAACAGTTCCTTGGCGCTGATGAGGAAACCTCCACCGACGAAGCGCCCTACGATTGCCTCTCCCTGGGCGAACTGGCAAACCTCGGAGGATATGCGACCGATGCCGTGCTGGCTGCGCACTTTACGACCATGAGGCAGGACGCAAAGGCGTATGCCGTGGAGGTCCATGCCGATAGATTTTCGATGTGGCTGAAGATCTACTTCTTTGGGCAGATCCTCTCCATCGAGACAAACGCATTCAACCTGGACATCATCGTGGAGGACTTTCTCAAGCGGAATGTTCAGCGTTTCCTGAGCAAATATTTGAATAATCGGAGGTGAACCATGGAGTTTTATACGAAAACCTGCTTTGAAGTAAGCGGCAAACTTGAAGACCTGCAGATGCTCGTAAAAATTCACGAGGCGTGTGCAGATGCTCATCGTAGTATGGCGATAGATCCCGGCGATCTGGTCCGCTCGGTATTCCCCGAATGGAAGGGTGAGGATGATTACATCCATCCCATATCAATCACTGTCACGGTTCACGAGGAGGCTGCAGCATTTGCCCTCATCGAGGACAGTGACGGGAATGCCGACATGGACTACATCGCCAGACTCCTGCAGGGTTGGTTGAAGATGATCGACGGCAACGGTGTGATCGCCTTCGAGTACGCGCATGACGCCAGTCGTTCCGTGCCTGGGGGCTATGGCGGAGGCGCGGTCGCAGTCTCGCGCGACGGAATACAGATGGTGGACTCAAGCGAGCTCTTGAACTGGATGAAGGAAGGCAGATACCTGTCCCTGGATCAGGGCGACGTGGTGACGACAAAGGAACATCTTGGCATGGTCGGGCCCGGCATTCTTTGGAGTCTGGACTGGAACGGATGGTCAGCCTACCTGGACCATCCGGACTCTTGCGTGCCGCTGTATCAAACCGGCTCGCGCGAGATATTCGGCGACGACGACCAGGCGAATGCAGCCAAGGCATATGAAGACTGGCTGGCAAGGACCACGCCGGAATATTGGGATTGTGAATGTGAGCAGGGCTACATTCACCCCAAGAGCGAATCAAAGTGTGCGGCTTGCGAAGCCCTGCAGGAACACCAACCCAATTCGATCATCCGCGAGATCCTGAAAGCCGGCTTGGAACTCAGGACAGTCGATATTCTGGAGTGAACCATGAATTGCCCCTACTGCAAGCAACTGATCGTAACTCCTGTTTGGGAATGCCACGCCGAGCAGGATTTCTGCTCCATCGAATGTGGGTTGAGGTTCGTCCACGGAGAACCAGTCCCCCACCCCACATGGTCTCTCCATCTGCTCCCCGGCGCAAAATTCGAGTTCGCATACAAGGCGGATGATTTTGCGGAGGAGTATTTCGTCGGTTCGTTCGTCGTTTCCAATGACGTTGTGAATGGCTGGCTTCTGTTCTTCAATCATAAACAGCATGGATATCTCCTCCTCGCGGATCTGAACCGGCTGGCATCCATCACGAAACTCATCCTGAAGGGCGACATACAGACCGCCGCATCCTTCCTACTTGTTAACATACTCGACCGTGTCGGCGTGGTTGTATCGAGAGGTCATTGGACAATCGGACCTCTTCACATCCATTGTGACGATACCGACGGCTGGTCATGGGGGACGAAGACGGATTTCCAACGCACCTGAACTGGATAAGCGTGGCGCCATGCTACGCATATTACTCACGAACCGGGCACATGCTGGATGTGCCCGGTTTTCATATTTCTCAATCACAAGGAGGTCGCTATGACGACTACTGCAAATTCCAAAACCATTTCCATGGGCGTCTCTGACACCATTCTGACGAAGGCCCCCCGTTTCTTCGGTTCTTCCAAATCCATCCTGACAGAGCTATTTCAGAACTCCTATCGCGCTGGCGCCGAGAACATCCGCATCACGTGGAACCCGGAAACACGCCTCCTGGAGTTCACGGATGACGGGCGCGGCTGCAACCCCGAAGACCTGGTCGTGGTCGGCGATTCGGGCTGGGATGAAACATCCCCGGCAATTGACCCAGCCGGCATCGGCGTGTTCAGCATTCTTCGTCCGGAATACTGCGAGCGGGTCACGTATCGTTCGAAGAATTGGGAGATGACCATCTCGCCCGAAAACCTCGAGACCGCGCAGGCCGAGGTAACCTACCTCGAGGAGAATATGGTTGGGATGGCAATCACGACCACTCTCACCGCAAAGGCGGATTTTGCCAAAGAGCACTTCGTTCAGAAGGCGCGCGGACGGTATCCGATGAATGTTACCTGGCAGGAACTTCCCAGGGAAGTCACAACCGTCAGGGCTGAACCAATTCTGGATGTGGCTCACTGGATCACGTTGGAAGTTGAAGATGTTGGGAAGTTGGAAATCGGAAAGCGGAATTCGTTTTCTTCCACCCAGCATTTCGTTGTGTGGCAGCATGCCGTGATCAACTCCGGCGCGTTACGAGACGCCCTGTTGAACACATCCCAGAAGCATAGTCCCCTGGCACACCGCATCTTCCAGTACATCAACTGTGTGTTGGATGTGGACCCCAGATCCGGCATTCGTCCGAAGCTGCCAGATCGGGATGACGTGATCGAAGACGCCCACCTGGACTCGGCTGCCGAAAAGATCGTCGCCGAGGTGATGGATTATCTGTTGAAACCGCTCCACCCCGATCTTTGGCCGGATCGCGTGAATGGCTACAGTTATCCCAGGATCGAATCCGACTTGGAACCGGTCTCCAAGGTCATCTTCATGGAGGTGCCCGAGGATGCGGTCATACGAAAGGTTGTGAGTGCAGGCTGGGGACTTCAAACAGAGATCCTGAGCCACTTCGGGTACAAGGAAATTTCGTGGGATGAACTCACAAGCTACTCGTACTCCACGGTTCAGGATGATGGGATGACGATCGAGATCGAGTGGGATTGCCTGCGGCATTTCGTGCGCAACACGCCGGTGATGGTCGTCGGCAATGAAGTTCTCGCGCAATCGCTCTGCAGCCAGGGTGTGTACGCGGAGGTCAACGCAAAGGAACGACAGGACAAGCGCGATCGGATACGGATCACCGGAAGGATATACAAACCCGATAGCCTGGTTGCCTTCGCAAAGAAGATCACCATCAATGGAACGCCGGTCCAATGGCTGCTCAACGACGATTACGATTATCGAAGAAAGGGACCGTTATTCATCACGTCGCTGAGTCCCGCAGAGTTTTACAAGGGCGTGAAGGCTGAAGATGCCGACAGCAACCTGTGGGTCAGCCTGGTGGTCTGGCAGTTGTATCGGGAGGGTGAAACTTACGAATATGCTGAACTGGGAGAGGCTGAGTATGATCTGCGCACTTCGGATATCGCCGATGATCTCTGCCAGGATGCACTGGCCGTTGGCGCGCCTGAGCTTCTAAAGATGGCTCAAACGAAGGGTGCTTATGAGAACGCTTTGCGGAATCTCCATCAGGCGGCACGGTTCATGAACGAAGCCGAGAATATCCTTGGCAGGATCAAACAGCCGGATGAGCAATACGATGTTACCCAGGATGTACAGCGCCTGGCAAAGAGAACGCGCTCGTTGACCAAAAAGATGGGCAGGAAGGTCAAGAAGATGACTGGCGAACTCGACGCGTTCATGAACGACTCGAAGGAAGCCGCCAGTCAGTAATAACCAGCGTGTCTGCAGACACGCTGGCTCAATAATCCAGGAACAAAACCATTTCGACAAGCGCCCGGCAGTGACCGGGCGCTTGTTTTTCAGGAGGTCCATATGTTACCTACACAGGCAAGTCAGGCGGGCGTCGTTCAAATCCCCATAGCGTTGATCACGCCCAATCCAAAACAGCCTCGCAAACACTTCGACCCGGAAGAACTTGCCAATCTGACTAATTCCGTTAGGGAGCACGGCGTCATTCAGCCGCTGCTCGTTTGCCCGGCAGATCAGGATGGCATTCACATCCTGATCGCCGGAGAACGCCGCTTGCGTGCTGCCAAAAGCGCTCATTTGAAAACAGTGCCCGCGGTCATCCGCGACGTGAAGACCGACGACCTTGCAGTCCTCGCCTTGGTGGAAAACGTCATCCGCGATGACATGTCTCCGGTCGAGGAGGGCGATGCCTATCTGGAACTGCGGAGAAAAGGAAAAAGCAACTCGGAGATCGCCAGGATGATCGGTACGAATGATGTCCGCGTTGGGCACTGCATCAGCTGTGCCTCCCTGCCCGACCGGGCACGCGAGATGGTACATGTCGGCACGTTGTACAAGTCGAACGACTTTATCTCCGTGATGGCTGAGATCGCCGGGATCGACCCCGCGGCTTGCGACGAACTTGCAAAGGAAATCGTAAAGAAACAGCCGGGGCTCAAGGCCGCCAAAAAGTCGGCAGAGGGAGTACTGGCTTACCTGCAAAACTTGAGCGCCAAAAAGCACAGGAGAAAGGACAAAAGCAAGTCCGCTCCAGTTCTTGATGTGGCATCTTTTATCGCAAAAACCGACATTGATTTGGAGGAACCACAGGGTTGGAATGTTCTTCAACAAGCCGGTGATGTTCCACAGTGGAGGATGCTTGCCCAGGCAGCCATTGATGTGTGTAAGAGGTGTGAGCTGCGCGACATAGCCTCCTCCCAAATGTGTTCAGCCTGCACTGCCGCGCAAATGCTGGCGGAGATGGCAACGATCCCTCAAGATAACGGGAAGGAGGCATAAGCTATGTTGATCAGTGTCAACCTGATTCAATCGGCAGTCTCGGGAGCCATGCTCCAGAAGCCGCAGGCGAAAGCGCCTCGCTGGTCCGAGGATGAACTAAGGAAAATCGAGAAGCTGCTGCCGTTCCACAGTGCACACAAGGTGGGAGAAATGCTGGGCAGGAGCGGCAACGCGGTGAAGATCATCCGTCAGCGAAAAGGTATTAAGGCGGGCAGCAAATCCGAGGGATGGGTGACTGCGAACCAGGTACGAATGCTTTTGGGGATGGCAGATGGACGGCCCGTCATCGGGTGGATCAAAAAGGGATTGGTGCTCGGTCATCGGATCAATGGCGACAGCACGTGGATGGTGCACGAGATCTCGTTGCGCCGCTGGGTCACCTCTCCGTTGAGTTGGGCGTACTTTGATCCCTCCGGCATCACTGACAGGAATCTCGCGCGCCTGGTGAAGCTGGCTCAGAATCGTTGGAACGATACCTGGCTTTCCACCCGTCAGGTTGCCGACATGAAGGGCACGGACACAAAAGCGGTCCTGATGGCAATCAAGCGCGGACATCTTCCTGGTGTCCACATTCGGGAAAAGGATGGGCGTCATGTGGGAGCAGCCTGGGCATTCTGGGCAGTAAGGAAGTCCGATGCGGAGAGGTGGGAATACAACGCGCCGGCTTTTGATCTGATGGATGAGCTGCACGCCTTCATGATATTGGCACGAGCCATTGGGTTGAGCAACGAAAGGATTGGCGTCCTGTGCGGCCTTTCCGGGGAGACGGTCAATAAGCGCATGCTCATGATTGACAGGAAGCGTCTTGCTCCAAAACTGATCAGGAAGCATGAACGCCTGCGCTTCGTGTCAGCTGGTGTGCCAGCCATCCACGTGCATGCCGACTGGCGCAAATATGCCGATCAGTTCCCGCACGTGCGCCGCGCTTTCGAGCGTTATCTGTCCGGCAAGGCTTCGACCGATGACTCCTATCTGATTACCCGAATCCTGAAAGTGCAGATAGCGGCATCGGGAAGGAAGTGTAATGTTGGCGCCTTGGGGAAAAGTTCGCCTGAGACAGTCACGAGGTTGATCGCAAAAATGCGCCAGCTTGGGATCACTCCATGCCTTCCCAGGCGCAAAGTCACAAACGCTGAAGGAAGCAGGCTATGAATATTGATCAGATAAAACAATGGCTCAACGAAAGCGAGCATGAAGCCGCATTGCGCCAGTCCGAAGAACCACCGACTTGGCCCGTGACGACCGATTATCTGGCGCAAGCTCTCGTCAGTGTCGGCATTGAAGCGGATACGGCGAAGGCTATGTTTACCAGTGCCGACCCGTCACTACGCATTTTGCACGAATTGACGAATGGCTACGAAGACACACAACTTGTTATCCGGGGCGATAAAGCCGCTATCGCACCGTGGAACAATGCAGACGAGTACAACTGGAGAGGGTATTTTGAGGGTGGAAATACAAATCTCGCGCTGGTCCTGCTGGTCTTGTGCGCCAAGTGCTACCCGTTACCGGACAATGCGTGGGGGGAAGGTCGTTGGTTCTATGTCAATGCAGAGTGGCAACAAGAAAAACATGGAGTAAGTTATTGAAAGGAGGTCCCATGACTCAACTTCGATGCAAGAAATGTGGAAGGCCGTTGAGCGATCCTGACAGTATCGCTCGCGGCATGGGTCCGGAATGTGCCGGCATCTCTGGTAGCCGCGCAAGATCCGTGCGCCTTCGAAGACGGAATGGATCTGGCTCTGCCCATAATGCCCTTGGCACAAGCCATCGGGATATGCCGTTGTTCGCTTGGAGAGGCGATGAGGACAATCTGAGGCATGTTCCGGCCCAGCTCGCCAAGTTCCCATCCGATCTGCTGAACCTGGTTTTATCTGCTCCGGCGACAGGCGCGATAGCCACGCACGTGAAAAGCCACAGACGGAAAAGATCAAAAGGCAAGGGACAATCCCCCATCCTCACGTTGAAGGAGATACGGCGGGCGTGTATAGACCTGCGTATGCTCTTTTGGCCCGGCTTTTCATCCAGGGGTGAACCACTGGCATGTATCCCGTGCGGCGACGACAACTGGAGAATAGGCAAGGATGGTCGCGAGATCAGTGCAGGCGACCTCGTCTCATATCTCAGCAGATATGGGCTGATTTAGTCGGACAGGTCAGTTGGTTAGCAATACGCGCAGCCCTGGGTGATTGCCAGGGCTGCACGTTATATTATTTTTATGTACAGCGTTTCTTTTTTTGTTTAAACTGGTGAATTGACTGTTTTTTTATTTAACTAGAGAGATAAACATTGACCAACAAGCAACCGAAGCCGAGCTAACGATCAACAGAATAAAAAAAACAGAATCCTTATCCTAAACATTGTCGAGGGAATGATCTTGACGAGTCGTGTCGTGGTTCTCCTTGTTTCCCTTGCGGGAGTTTGCCGCATGCAGGAGATCGTGATGACTTTGAGATAGACTCCTGCCTGCGTGCACTATCAAGTAGGCTGACGAAGCGGGATTGTGTGTGTGTCTTCTTTTATCTGTCAAGGCAAAACAATGCTTACAGTGCTGCTAGTTGTGTGTTCATCTTTCAGGGGTTGGAAATCACCATATCAGTGAAGTGTGTGGCTTTGCTCTTTCTTTGAATATCCAACTATCCAAAAACCCTGTATAAATCAGCAACGATATATTATTTACTGCGCCGAACTAACAGCAATACGGAAACCAATCTCCAAACTAGCGCTATCGGGCAATCGACCACTGCGAGATGCACATCGAACGAATTGACGACGATATAAGTAAGAACCGCCTCTTATCACACGGCGAATGTTCGGGGGAGCATCAAGATCCTCACGTCCGTCAGTAGGATTGTAGAGGTATTTGAACTTCGGAGTATGTATATCTTCACCCCAAAGGCTCAGTGTCCACTCCCAAGTATTCCCAACCATATCAAGTAGTCCATATGGGCTTTTACCATTGAGATAAGTAAGCACTGAGGTCGTTCGCTTAAGACCTGATTCCAAAGCATTACACAGTTGCTCTGACCAACTATGACCCCAAGGATATATCCTACCATCGAAACCTCGCGCCCCCTTTTCCCATTCGGCTTCGCTGGGTAAACGACATAGGATGCCAGATTGGATAGACAGCCAGTTACAATATGCTATTGCATCATAATAAGTTATGTTGACAACAGGATGATTCTCTATTCCAGTAGGAGGCTTTCTAACGTCCCAATGGCTGGGCTTAGGATAATCTGCGGCGTTAATAAACTCGGCATAATGTTGATTAGTTACAGGCGTTCTGCTAAGATAGTAATCAGGTAGACTTAATTGATGTTGTGGCAATTCGTCTTGCATGGCCTCAAGCTGTGAAGGACCACTTCCCATCAAAAAGGGACCTGCCTTGATATGGACCAATTCAATATCAGATAC
>JRYF01000328.1_pt1 | contig 14546 bp, 14 predicted proteins | sample 235331 | NCBI WGS metagenome assembly JRYF01 (sample SAMN03074217, study PRJNA261475) | activated sludge metagenome | biome: Wastewater Treatment Plant; feature: Wastewater; material: Activated sludge; isolation source: activated biomass of a wastewater treatment plant treating hydrocarbon... ...
TACCTTCGACCGCCACCGACCCCGCCCGCCGTCGCGACCGCGCCAACCAGTCCCGCCACGCCCACCGACCGCGCGCCGTCGGCGACGACCGTTCCGCCGCCTCAACCGACAGATCAAGCACCTCCAGCCAAAACACCTCTCGATCAGGTTGCCACTTTGGAAGCCAAACCTCCCCGGCCCGAGCTACCCGATCATTCTTTTCCGCCCATCGGCCTTGCCGACTGGATCCTGGTCGAGAAAAAGGCCCGTCGCTTGACGCTGTTTCGCGATAACAAGCCGCTCAAGTCCTACGACATCGCCTTGGGCCGACAACCCGACGGTCCCAAGCGGTTCCAGGGCGACAACAAAACCCCCGAAGGCCGCTACCGAATCGCCTCTCTCAAGAAAAACAGCGACTTCCACCGCGCCTTGCGCATCTCCTATCCCAGTCCCGAGGATGCCGCCTTCGCCGCCAAACAGCAACGCTCGGCCGGCGGGGACATCATGATTCACGGCCTCCCCAACGGCATGGGGTCGCTGGGGCGACTCCATCTGTTGCGGGACTGGACGGCAGGTTGCATCGCTGTGACCAACGCCGAAATCGAAGAACTGTGGCGTGCCGTGCCCGACGGCACACTGATCGAGATTCGTCCCTAACCAGCCGCCCGCCCTCTGCTCTCCTCAGCCATGGAGAGCAGAGGGCGGGCGGGATGATTACCTGCTATCCCTTAAAACTCAATCCCCCGCTGCGCCTTCACGCCCTGCTCCCGATAGGGATGCTTGATGGCGCGGATTTCGCTCACCAAATCCGCTTGTTCCAATAGCGCCTCGGGCGCGTTACGGCCGGTCGCCACCAGATGCAATTCCGGCCGACGGTTGGAGAAAGTCGCCAGAACCCGCGCCAGATCCAGATAACCGTATTTCAGGACGAGGTTGAGTTCGTCCAGGATAACCAGGGCATAGCGAGGATCGCCGATCATGCGTTCCGCCTCCGCCCAGGCGCGTTCGGCGGTCGCTACATCCTGCTCCCGATTCTGGGTCAGCCAGGTAAAACCATCGCCGACCACCTGAAAATCCACGTTTTCGAACCGGCTCAGTATCGCCCGTTCGCCGCTGTCCTGCCCGCCCTTGATGAACTGCACCACGCCTACGGTCATGCCGTGGCCGATCGCCCGCAGCGCCATCCCGAACGCGGCGGTGGTCTTGCCCTTGCCGGGGCCGGTGAAGACGATCAGCAGGCCCTTATCGTGGGTGGCGCGGGCCTGCTTGCGCTCGTAACCGACCTTGCGGCGGGTAGTTTGGCGGGTGTGAGCGGAATCGTCAGCAGACATGGCGGACATTGTCATCCCCTCTCTCTGGGAAGAAGGGCCGGTAATGAGAGGGCTCAGGCGTGATGGCTGAAACGGGTCCAGCTCAGCGGCGTCCAGTCGGGATCGAGACCGGCATCATCCGCGTCCGCCACGTTCAGACCGCACTTGCGGGCGAAATAGCGATGAAAGGCCAGGCTGGGCGTCAGTTCCGGGTGGAACACGGTGACCAGAATCCGGTCGTCCTCGGCCGCCGCGATGTAGTCGTCCAGTTGCAACAGCACCCGCACACCCTCCCCCGCCCGGACGATTTTCGGGGCGCGGATGAAGGTCAACGGAATCGGCGCCCGGGCCACCGCCGGGGCCGAGGCCTCGCACTGGAAGCTATCCAACTGGCTGCCGAAGGCGTTGCGGCTAACCGCGATGTCGATCAGCCCCAGGGATGGCGATTCGCCGAGATTTTCCCGCGCCAGCAGGATCGCCCCGGCGCAGGTGCCCCACAACTTCAAGCCGGCGTCGCAGGCCTGGCGGATGGCGTCGTCCAGAGCAAAGATATTCAGCAACCGCGCCAGACAGGTGCTTTCGCCGCCGGGGATGATCAAACCCGCCAAGCCCGCCAGTTCGGCCGCGCGCTTGACGGGCCGCGCGGCAACGCCGACCCGCCGCAGGTGATCGAGATGCTCCTGCACCCCGCCCTGCAAATCCAGCACCCCAATCGGTCCGGGACCCGCGACCGCATTCGCGTGCATTTACCAGCCCCGGCCCGCCAACCGTTCCTCGCTGGGCATGTTAGTCACGTCCAGACCCGGCATCGGCTCACCGAGATCCATCGACACCTCCAGCAATTTTTCGGGATCATCGTGATAGGCGGTGGCCTTGACGATGGCGCGGGCGCGCCGAACCGGATCGCCGGACTTGAAAATCCCCGAACCCACGAACACCCCATCGCAACCCAACTGCATCATCAAGGCGGCGTCGGCGGGGGTGGCGATGCCGCCGGCGGCGAAGTTGACCACCGGCAGCCGGCCCAGCCTGCGCACCTCCAGCGCCAGTTCGTAGGGCAGACCGTGGGTCTTGGCGAACCCGACCACTTCCTCGACCGGCATGTTCGCGAGCTGGCGAATTTCCCGATTCATGGTCCGCATGTGGCGCACCGCTTCCACCACGTTGCCGGTGCCGGCCTCACCCTTGGTGCGAATCATCGCCGCGCCCTCGGCGATGCGTCGCAGCGCCTCGCCCAGATTGCGCGCGCCGCACACGAAGGGAATGTCGAACAAGGTTTTGTCGATGTGGCATTCCTCGTCGGCGGGCGTCAGCACTTCGCTTTCATCGATGTAATCGATCTTCAACGCTTGCAGGATTTGCGCTTCCACAAAATGGCCGATGCGCGCCTTGGCCATGACCGGGATGGTAACGGCTTCCTTGATCGCCTTAATCAAACCCGGATCGGACATGCGCGCCACCCCGCCCTGCTTGCGGATATCGGCCGGCACTCGTTCCAGGGCCATGACCGCGACCGCGCCCGCTTCCTGGGCGATCCGGGCCTGTTCCACGTCGACCACGTCCATGATGACGCCGCCCTTGAGCATCTGCGCCAGTTGCGCGTTCAGGAGATATCGATTCTCTGCCATGCTGGTACTCATCTAAAATAAAGAGGAACGGCCGCCTGGACCCGACTGTTTGTGAAAGCGATGGAGTATATCACCGTCGTGGTTCGGGACTGCACAACCTGTGACCGTTGCTCCGTCTTTGGAATTCCACCCGCCGTCAGGGACGCCTTCACCATCCCGTCGAGGCATACGACATGAAGCGCAACATCATCGGCATTCCCCTGGGCGACATCGCCGGCATCGGCCCGGAAATCGTGGTCAAGGCGCTGGCGAATCCAGCGATTTACGAGATCGCGCGCCCGCTGGTGATCGGCGAGGCGGGCGCCCTGCGCCGGGCCTTGCGGGTCACCGGCCTGGACCTGGAAATTCAGGTCGTCGCCGACCCCGCCCGAGGCCGTTATCAGCCCGGCGTCATCGATCTGGTGGATCTGGCCAATGTGGACGCCGAAAGCGTGGCGTTCGGCCAGGTGCAGGCGGCGGCGGGCCGGGCCGCCTACGAATTCATCGAACGCGCGGTGGCGTTGGGTCTGGCCGGCCAGGTGGACGCGCTGGCCACCACCCCGATCAACAAGGAAGCCTTTCAGGCCGCCGGCATCTACGACATCGGCCATACCGAACTGCTCGGCCGGCTGACCGGAACCACCGATCCGCTGACCATGTTCCAGGTTTTCACACTCAGGGTGTTCTTCCTCAGTCGGCATGTCGCGCTGGCCGAGGCTATTCGGCTAGTGACCCGCCAGCGGGTGCTGGATTATCTGCAACGCAGCGCCGCGGCACTGACCACGCTGGGCATCCATCGACCGCGACTGGCGGTGGCCGGACTGAATCCCCACGGCGGCGAACACGGGCTGTTCGGCGATGAGGAAACGCGGGAACTGGAACCCGCTATTGTTGAGGCCCGAAATCTCGGCCTCGACGTTGCTGGCCCCATCGCCGCCGATTCGGTCTTTCACCTCGCCCTGAACGGCGCGTTCGACGCCGTGTTGTCCCTTTACCACGATCAAGGGCACATCGCCACCAAGATGGTGGATTTCCACCGCACCATCGCGGTGACTCTCGGCCTGCCCTTCATCCGTACCTCGGTGGACCATGGCACTGCGTTCGATCTGGCGGGCAAGGGGGTCGCCAACGCCCTCAGCATGGAGGAGGCGATCCGCTTGGCAGCCGTTTATAGCCATCCCGGATGATGGGATCGGGTCGGCTGCGTCAATCCAACCTCACCCATGCAACTACGCCCGCAACCGCTCGCGCAGCAACGCCAGCAACGCCTCTCTCGACCGTGGTGGGGGTCCTTCAGACCCGCCCCGCCCGACGTCCAGCGCCAGCGCCAGTTCCAGCAGCAACGGTGGCCGCAGCCGCGCCTGGCGCAACACTTCCCGATCCGCCAGGACCGCCACCGCTTCCCCCTGGCGCAACACGGCCCCGTCGTGAAACACCGCCACCTCATCGGCCCAGGCGTAGGCCAGTTCCACGTCGTGGGTCGAAAACACCAGGGTCGTGCCCGTCTCGTGCAACTGCTGCAAGGCCCCGAGCAAGTGGGTGACCCCATGCGGATCGAGACCGGCGGTCGGCTCGTCCAGCACCAGGATTTCCGGACGCATCGCCAGCACCCCGGCGATGGCCGCCCGCTTCTTCTGGCCGAAGCTCAGCGTGTGCGTGGCGCGTTCGGCCAGGGGAACGATTCGCAACGCTTCCAGCGCCTCGCGAACCCGCGCCTCGGCTTCCGTCTTCGACAACCCCAGATTCAGCGGTCCGAACGAGACATCCTGCCCCACGGTCGCGGCGAACAACTGATCGTCCGGCTCCTGCAACACCAGCCCGACCCGGCGTCGCCAGTCGTTAAGGGCGCGCCGGTCGTAGCCGACGGGACGACCCTCCAGTCGTATCTCACCCCGGTTGGGTCGCAGGGTGCCATTGAGGTGCAGCAATAACGTGGTCTTGCCGGATCCGTTGGCACCGAGAATCGCCAGCTTGCGCCCCTCCTCGATGCACAGGTTCAGGTCGGCCAGCGCGACGACGCCTCCCGGATAGCGATATTCCAACCCCCGGGCCGCCAGCAGCGGCGCGTTCATGACCACCCGCGCGCCAGCAAACCGCCCGCCAGTCCGATCAGCATGACCCCAGCCAGCGCCGCCGTCAGGCGCGGCCAGGACAGGGGACGCTCCGGCGTCAAGACCCGCAGTTCGCCGGTATAACCCCGCGCGGCCAACCCGACGTCCAGCCGTCGCGCCTGCTCCAGCGCCCGCTGGAACAGATTGCCGGCCAACAGCCCCAACGAGCGCACCCCCCGATCGAAGCGCGAATAACCTAGCCGCGCCGCCTGCGCCCGATGTCCGGTCAGCGCCCGTTCGGCGAATACGAAAATCAGCCGGTAAATCAGCAAAATCAGTTCGATCAGGCCCGCTGGAATTCCGACGCGCCGCAACAGCGGAATCCAGTCCGCCAGCGGCGTGGTCAGGGTCAAAAACGCCAGGCAACCGATCGCCGCCAGCGCCCGGATCGTGGTGGACAACGCCAACCACACGCCTTCATGGGAAACGCGCAGGCTGAAACCCTGGGAAAAATCCAGCGAGAGCGCCAGAAACGGCGCGCCGGCCAGCAGAAACGCCGCCGGCGCGGCCAGCACGCTCAGCAGCGTTTTCCACGGAATCCCCGCGCCGTAGACCGTCGCCAGGGCGGTACCCGCCAACACCAGCGGTCCGGTGGTCAACGGCGGCGAGATCAGGGTCAAGAGCAACAGGGCAAGCGCGGGTAACAGCTTTTCGGCGGGATGCCGGTCGCGCCAGCGGTTGGTCCAGGCGTAATGATCAATCGCCCGCATCAGCGCGGTTTCGGCGGCCTTGGGTCTGCCCGCGCCGGAAGCCCAGGTAATAACCCAACACTCCCGCACCCAACGCAGCCTGCAGGGCGAACAACAAGCTTGCAATCTCCCCCTCTGGCTCCCAGACCGGGTTGAACCACGGCTCGTAATCGGGCCGCAACTCCGTCACCGCGTCCATCGCCTGCCCGTCGGTCCCGGCGAATTCGGCGCCCTCCCGACCGCCGCCAACGATCAGTGAGACCACGACCACCAATACGATAGCGGCCAGCAACCATCCGTTGCGCACGGTCATGACCGCACCTCCGGAACGAGCGTTTGCGGGAAGGCGCGTAGATCGCGCAGGTCATTAGCGCCATGCTGGCGCAGCAGATTGATCACCACCACGGTCAACAATCCCTCGACCACCGCCAGCGGCAATTGCGTCGGGGCGAATATCCCGGCGAACTTGAGGAACGCGCCGGCGATCCCACTGGCTGGATCGGGAAAGGCCAGCGCCAGTTGCCCGGCGGTCACGCCGTAAGTCGCCAGATTGGCCAGCATCACCGCCAGAAACACCCCGACCGCCAAGGGTACGTTCAACCACCCCGCCCCGCGCAGCACCCCGTAGGCTACCCACGGTCCGATGATGGCCATCGCAAACACGTTCGCGCCCAACGTGGTTAAACCGCCGTGCGCCAGCAGCAACGCCTGAAAGACCAGGACGATGGTCCCCAGCACCGTCATCACGGCGGGACCAAACAGGATCGCGCCCAACCCGACGCCGGTGGCGTGGGAGCAACTGCCGGTCACCGACGGCAGCTTGAGGGCTGAAACCACGAAGGCGAAGGCACCCGCCGCCGCCAACAGCAGCTTGAGTTGTGGCTGCTCCCGCAGCAGACGGTTGACCCGGCGGGCACCGGCGATGACGAATGGCAGGGACACGACCGTCCACGCGGCGGCATGGAGCGGCGGCAGAAATCCTTCAGCGATGTGCATGACGAGACGTACTCCCCTGGCAAGAATGAGCGGAGGGTTCAGGGAGGTTGTCCGGGCAGGCGGTCAACGCGAACCGCGGTGGCGGCGAACGCGCGCGTTGGCTGGAAACGATCGGCAACCCCGGAACACCCCGCCCGGAATTAAACGGTTATCCAACACCGGCAGGTCTCCTGGCTCACAGGTCCTCGTCGCTCGCCCAGCCTTCCCAGCCTTTTCGGCCAGTGGCGCGCGGGGGGCGCGACTCGCTGTTTACAGTTGCGGGGGCAGCACTGGAATTGGCGACCACACCGGGCCGCCGCACCAGATTCCCTTTTCATCCCCGCCAGGCGAATGCCCGCGGGGAAACCGGGTTTTCATGAAGCGATGCTAACGCCCGGTTGGCGGCGGCGTCAACTTTGCTCCGGACAGGTTGGACTTGGAACTGTCCGAGCAACCGCCGCGTCGACTCGATCCAACAAGGAAAATCCACTCGTGGAACCCATCGACAGAACCTGGATCGGATCGGGAGCACGTTGATTGGGTGTAATCGAATGATTTTGGACTAAGATTTTTGCTTCAAACCCATCAGTTGGGAGAGAGCCACCTTGAACCGCTGGTTAATGTTCCTCGTTTTGTTCTGGCTACTCACCGGCTGCGCCGAGGCCCCTCAGCCGGCCCTGCGCGTGGGGGTCAACCCCTGGGTGGGCTACGATCCCCTGGTGCTGGCCGGGGAGCGTCGCCTGTTCGACCCCGCCAGGGTACGGGTGGTGGAACTCTCTTCCAACACGGAAAGCAAGCGCGCCCTGCGCAACGGGCTCGTGGACGGCGCCGCGCTCACCCTGGACGAAGCCCTGCGTCTGGCGGACGCCGGGATGGACCTGAAAATCATCGCCGTGCTGGATATCTCCCAGGGCGCCGACGCGGTCCTCGCGCGGGAGGGCATTCACGCGCCGGCGGATCTCAAGGGCAAGACCATCGCCCTGGAAAAAACCGCCGTGGGGGCGCTGGTGCTGGATCGCCTGTTGCGGGCCGGGGGGCTCTCTCGCGACGACGTGCGACTGATCCACGTGGAGTCGGCGCAGCACGGTTCCTCCCTGACCAACGGACGCGCCGACGCGGTGATCACCTTCGAACCGATGAAGAGCTGGCTCGTCGCCCGCGGCTTCCCAGTGATTTTCGACAGCCGCGCCATGCCCGGCGAGATCGTGGATATCCTGGTGGCGCGCGCCGGCACCCTGGAGTCGCACATGGCCGAGTGGGTGGAACTGCTGGCCGGCTGGGAACGCGCCCGCCGCGCCCTGCTAGCCGATGAGAGCGCCGCGGCTCAGTTGGCCCCCGGCGCGGACCTGACCCCCGAGGAATACCGCGCCACTCTCGCGGGACTGACCTTGTCGAGCCTGAAAGACAGCGTTCGTCTGCTCTCCGGCCCGTCCCCCGAACTGACCCGGGCTGGAGAGGGCATCGCGGAAACTCTGTATCGGCTCGAATTGATCCGTCGCCCCCCCGACTGGGGCGCCCTGCTGGATGCGCGACCCGCCGCGCGAGCCAGTATCGCCGCCGAGGAAGAACCATGACCTGGAAACCGTGGTTCGCCCTGCCGGTACGCTGGCTCGTGCCTCTGTTGCTCGCCCTGCTGGCCCTGACGAGCATGATGCTCATCTACCTCTTTGAAGTACGCGAATACCGGGAAGACGTGGAACTGCAGGAACGGCGGCGTCTGCTGGAGCGCATGGCCCTGGAACAGACGCGCCTGGAAGTACAACTGGGCCAGGACAACCCACTACAGGTACGCCGCCTGGTTTCCAGCCTAGGCCTGTATTCGGGCATCACCCACGCTTGGCTGGTCGACGGACAGGGGCGCGTCCGGGCCGCTCTTTCGCGACTGCAGGTGGGGCGGTCGCTGTCAGGAATTCTCGCAGAGGAATCCCCCGCCCTGAGGCAAGCCATCCAGCAGGCCCTGAGCGATCCCGAGGCCGTCATCCACGTCCGCGCCATTCCGGAAGAGGAAGCCCTCCTGGGCCATGTCGCCATCGTCGACGGCCATCATCTGTTTCTGCGTGTCGATCTGGCCAGGCCGTTGGCCGAGCGTCTGTATGCCGGCCGGGGAGAGATCTGGCGCGAGGCGGGTATGACTTTGTTTTTCGCCGCTTTCCTGGGCGTCTTGTTGCACGTGCCGTGGTTCCGCCGCACGACCCAGCTCAGTGCCGCCATCGCCGCTCTGGGCGCCGGGCGGATGGAGACCCGCGTCGGCCTCGCCGGTCGCGACGAATTCGCCGTCATCGGCGCCGCCATCGACCGCATGGCCGCGGAACTGCAACAGCGACAGGCGCAGTTGCGGCGGCTGGCCAGCCTGATCGAACGCTCGTCGATACAGCCGCCGCCGGCGACGTATTACGGTGTTAACCGGCGCGTTAACGGACAGCTCGTCGATGTACAGGTGGACTGGACCTACATCCGTAACGCGGATGGTTCGTTACAGGGTTTCGTATCAGTTATCACCGATATCACCGAGCGCAAACGCCTGGAAACTGAAATCCGGCGAATCAACGCCGATCTGGAAGAGCGAGTACGCCAGCGCACCGCCGAACTCGCCGCGGCCAACAAGGAGTTGGAGACGTTCTCCTATTCCGTGTCCCACGACCTCAAGGCGCCCCTGCGCGGCATCGACGGCTACAGCCAGTTGCTGTTGACGGACTACGGCGACCGATTGGATGAGGAGGGCCGCCTCTTCCTGAACAACGTGCGTCAGGGGGTCGCGCGGATGAATCAGCTCATCGAGGACCTGCTGGCCTACTCGCGCATGGAGCGACGCAGCCTGGACCCGGTATCGCTGAACCTGGAACGCGAGATCGGCAAAATTCTGGCCGAACGCGAAGCGGAGATCGCCTCCCGCGGAATGCGGGTCGAGATGGCGGTGCAAGGGCTCGCCGCCCGCGCCGATCCAAACGGCCTGGCCCTGGTGCTGCGCAACCTGATCGACAACGCCCTCAAATTCACCCGCGACATACAAACACCGCTGTTACGGATTTTTGGTAAGTCTTCTGATCAATCGACTATTATTCTAGGCATTCAGGACAACGGCATCGGCTTCGACATGCGCTTCCACGACCGGCTCTTTGAAATTTTCCAGCGCCTGCAACGGGCCGAGGATTATCCCGGCACCGGCGTGGGCCTAGCCATCGTGCGCAAGGCCGCGCGACGGATGGGGGGCCGGGTGTGGGCGGAAAGCGCGCCGGGCCAGGGCGCCACCTTTTATTTGGAGCTACCGCGGTGATTCTCGAATCCACCACTCGCCCCATCCTGCTGGTGGAAGACAACCCCCAGGACCTGGACCTCACCCTGCGCGCCTTCAAGCGCCGCAATCTGACTAATCCCGTGCAGGTGGCGCGCGACGGCCAGGAGGCGCTGGACTTCATTCCCCGCTGGGAGGGAGGCGAGACCCCGCCGCTCGTGGTTCTGCTCGACCTGAAACTGCCGAAGGTGGATGGCCTGGAGGTTCTGCGCCAACTGCGCGCGACGCCGGTGAGCGCCACCCTGCCGGTGGTGGTGCTGACCTCCTCCAGCGAGGACCGGGACGTTCAGACCGCCTATCAACTCCACGCCAACTCCTACATCGTCAAGCCGGTGGACTTCAACAAATTCATGGAAGTCGCCGCCCAGATCGAGCTGTATTGGTGTTTGATCAACCACCCGCCCCGATAGCCTCCATGCGCGTCCTGCACGTGGAAGATAACCCCATGGACGCCGACCTGGTGCGGCGCGAATTGCTTCGCCAGGCGCCGGACCTCGAACTCTCCCACGTCTCCACCCTCGCCGAAGCCAAGGCCCACCTGCAAGGCGCGCCGACGCTGGATGCCGTCCTGGCGGACATCAAGCTGTCGGATGGTTCCGGACTGGAGTTGCTCGCCTGGATCCGGGAACAACACCTGCCGCTGGCGGTGGTGATGCTTACCGGCTCGGGGGACCACACGGCCGCCGTGGCCGCCCTGCAGGCGGGCGCCGACGATTACCTCTCCAAGGGTGGGATGGCACAGGGATCATTGGCGACGATCCTGCGAGATGCGGTCCGCCGGTTTGGCGAGGGTCAGGCCCGGCGCGCTCGCCCCTTACGAGTACTGTACGCCGAGCACAGCGCCGCCGACATCGACCTAACCCGCCGCCACTTGGCCCGCCATGCCCCCCATATCCACCTGAGCGTGGTCGCCAGCGCCGAACAGGCGCTAGCCCGGCTGCCGGCGGACAAACAGACCTCCGCCGAATATGACGTGGTGCTGTTGGACTACCGTCTGTCAGGCCTGGACGCCCTGGAAGCGGTCAAGATGCTGCGTGCCGAGCGCGGACTGGACATCCCCATCGTCATCGTCACCGGCCAAGGCAGCGAGGAAGTGGCGGCCCACGCGATCCGCCTGGGGGTGGACGATTACATCGCCAAGCACGCCGGTTATTTGTACGAGCTGCCGCCCACCCTGGAAAAGGTTCACCGCCAGGCGGAGCTGACCCGAGAACGGAGCAATCTGCGGCGCACGGCGCGATATCTGGCCCAGGTGCTGGATACCAGTCCGGTCCTCCTCTACACCCTGCGCCTGACGGAGGACGGCGCCATCCCCACCTGGATCAGCGGCAACCTCCGTCGTCTGCTGGGCTTCAGTGAAGATGAGGCGCTCAGGCCGGACTGGTGGCTCGCCCACGTCCATCCCGACGACCGGGACCGGGTGCTGGCCAACCAGTTGCTCCTGCGCGAGACCGGACATCTGACGCACGAATACCGCTTTTTCGACCAAGCGGGCCGGATGCACTGGATCCAGGACGAGCTGCGACTCTCCGACGAAGGCCAGGAACGGGAAGCGGTGATCATCGGCGCCTGGCGCGACATTACCGAGGCCAAGAAAGCCGAGCAGTTGCGCGAGACCCGGATCGCCGTGCTCGACGGGCTGAACGCCAACCGCGCGCTCAACGCCCTCCTGGACCAAATCGCGCGCCGCCTCGAGAAAGTCGGACCGGAAATGCGGGTTTCCATTCTGGTGGTCGATCCCCGCGACGGCTGTCTGTACACCGGCGCCGCGCCCAGCCTGCCCGACTTTTACAATATCGGCGTGGACGGCTTGGTGCCCACCGTGGGCAACGGCTCGTGCGGCACCGCGGCCGCCACTGGCCAGATGGTCATCGTTCGCGACATCCGCGACCATCCCTACTGGGACGCCTATCGGGAACTCGGCGAACGGGCGGGATTGCGCGCCTGCTGGTCCATTCCCTTCAAGGATTCGAGCGGCCAGGTACTGGGCACGTTCACCATTTACCATGACGAGCCCAGCGAACCCACCCAGGCGGCATTGAACCTGATCGGCGAATTCGCCCGTCTGGCCAGCCTGGCCGTGCAACGAGTGCGCGCCGATACCCGGTTGCGCCAGATGGCGGCGGTATTCGAGAACACGCGCGAGGGAGTGGTCATCACCGATCTCGCGACCCGCATCCTTGGCGTCAATCGCGCTTTCACCGAGATCACCGGCTACTCGGAGAAGGAAGTGCTGGGGTGCAACCCCAGCTTGCTCAGGTCCGGTCGTCAGGATCCGATGTTCTATCAGGCCATGTGGCAAAGCATCCAGGAGACCGGGCACTGGCAGGGGGAGATCTGGAATCGGCGCAAGGACGGCGAGATCCGTCCCGAGTTGCTCTCCATCAGCACCGTGCGCGACGGCGACGGGCGGCCCACCCATTACGTCGGCGTGATGACCGACATCAGTCAGTTGAAACAGTCGGAAGAACGCCTGGAGCATCTGGCTCACTACGACCCGCTCACCGATCTGCCCAACCGGCTTTTGCTGTTGTCGCGTCTCGAGCACGCGCTGGAGCGGGCGGAACGGTATCGCCAACAGGTCGCCGTATTGTTCGTCGACCTGGACCACTTCAAGGTGATCAACGACGGTCTCGGCCATCCAGCGGGCGACGCGCTGTTGTCCGTCCTGGCGCGGCGCCTGCGCGGCCGATTGCGCGACGAGGACACCCTGGGCCGTCTGGGCGGCGATGAATTCCTGGTGATCCTGGAGAATCTGGAACGACCGGAGCGCGCCGCCACCGTCGCCGAGGCCCTGCTGCATCTGCTGGAACAGCCGTTTATCCTGCCCTCCGGTCAGGAAGTCCACATCGGCGCCAGCGTCGGCATCAGCCTTTATCCCGACGACGGCGCGACCGTGACCGAACTCATCAAGAACGCCGATACCGCCATGTACCAGGCCAAGGAGCAGGGGCGCAACACCTACCGGTTCTACACCGCCCGCCTGTCGGCGGCGGCCAACCATCGCCTGGCGCTGGAAGCCCGCCTGCGCCGGGCGCTCGCCCACGGCGAATTCGTGCTCTACTACCAGCCGCAGATCGACACGAAGTCCCAGGGACTGGTTGGCTGCGAGGCGCTGTTGCGCTGGCAGTCGCCGGAGGACGGCCTGGTGCCGCCGGATCGGTTCATTCCGCTGACGGAGGAGACCGGCCTGATCCTGCCCCTGGGCGAATGGGTGCTACGCAACGCCTGCGCCCAGGCCAAAGCCTGGCTGGATGCCGGTGCTCCACCGCTCGCGCTGGCGGTCAACCTTTCCGCCCGCCAGATGCGTCAAACCGATTTGGTCGACCGGGTTGCCACCATTCTCCAGGAAACCGGTCTACCGCCCGAGTATCTCAAGCTGGAACTCACCGAGAGCATGCTCATGGAGCAGGGCGAGCAGGCGATGGCCTGCTTGCAGGCTCTCAAGGATTTGAATCTCAAGATTTCCATCGACGACTTCGGCACCGGCTATTCCTCCCTCGCCTATCTCAAATGCCTGCCCATCGACGAACTGAAGATCGATCGGAGTTTCGTGCGCGATATTCCTGGAGATTCCAACGATATGGAGATCACCGCCTCCATCATCACCATCGCCCACACCCTCAAGCTGCGCGTGGTGGCGGAGGGCGTGGAAACCCAGGAGCAACTGGATTTTCTGAAGCGCCAGGGCTGTGACGCCTGGCAGGGCTATCTTTCCAGTTGTCCGGTTCCCGCCGCGGAGTTGGCTCGCTCGTTTTTCTAACCGCGGCATACGCCGAGATAAAGAATCCAGGACTTGTAGGTTGAGTAAGATTGGAGGCCGTACTCCAACATTTTGCTGATTTTGGATTACGCACCGCGCGCTGACCCAGATTACTAACGACTTTGTCCGTTTCTCGCCTGGTTCCTTGACGTTACCGCCGCACATCGGCAACATTACTGATATTGATTTTCAAGGAGTTTTGCCGTGACCGTGCTTCACCCACAGTTTGTTACAAATGCTGACGGCGTACCCGTTTCGGTGCTGCTCCCTCTGGCTGAATACGAAGAACTACTCGAACGCCTGGAGGATCTGGAAGACCTGGACGATGCCCGTGCGGTCTTGGCCGGCATCGCGCGCGGCGAGGAAGACATGATTCCTTGGGAAATCGTGAAAACTGAACATGGGCTATAGCGTCACGTTCGCCCCGGCGGCCAAACGTCAGTTCGACAAGCTCCCCCGTCCGGTTCAACAGCGGCTGGGGGCGGTTATCGATCAACTGGCCGACGATCCAAGACCGCCAGGAGCAGTAAAACTATCGGCGGAAGAAGGGTTGTATCGGGTACGTAGCGGCGATTATCGCGCCATCTACCGCATCGAAGATGATCGGTTGGTGGTGCTGGTGGTCAAGGTCGGCCATCGCCGGGCGATCTATCGCTAAACGACCCCTTCTCGCTGATTTTTCAGCAACCCCAAGGACTCGACCATTTGATGCTCGTTTTCAATCATCGTCCTCGTCATCCTCATCCCGCGCCGCGATTTTCCGTTGCGGGATCGTCTAGGGATCGACGGTGATCGGCCGGTAGATTTCCACCCGGTCGCC
>JRYF01006353.1_pt1 | contig 14529 bp, 12 predicted proteins | sample 235331 | NCBI WGS metagenome assembly JRYF01 (sample SAMN03074217, study PRJNA261475) | activated sludge metagenome | biome: Wastewater Treatment Plant; feature: Wastewater; material: Activated sludge; isolation source: activated biomass of a wastewater treatment plant treating hydrocarbon... ...
ACGTTGATGTGCGGCTTACTGCGATCAAATGCACCTGCCATAATATTTTGGGTTAGGATTAAATGATAAACCGCTCACCGCCAAAAGGCCCGGCCGAGCGTACATTCTAGGCGGCGCGAGAACAGGCGCGCTTAGAATGAACACTCGAGGTGTGAAAGAGCAAGTATTTACGCTCCACGCACAGCCAGAAATTCCGACCATGAGCAGTGGAGGCAATAGTACCAGAGTGTGGAAGTTTTGCAAGAACATGTATAACCCAATGTACTTTTGCAGTCCACTGGTAATGATGCTTCGTAATTTTAACAAAAACTGTATTGGCGTCAGCTTGTTTCTGGAGGTGTGCTGTACCCGCATCGCATTATAGAAAATGAGCCAATATCGTCCCGAGGGTTAACCTCGGAACGGCTTTGGACTTCATTCGGGCGGGGTTTGGCGAAGCCAAACCCCGCCCCCCCCCCCCCCCCACTTCCCTCTCTCTCCATTCCCACCCCGCCAATAAAAGGAAAAGGACCGGCCCCGGGTGTGGGTACGGTCCTCTCGTGACCGGCTGGTGGCGGGTGCTAAGCTGCTCGAACTGTGTTCGCGCAGACTCAAACTCAAGCCAACTGTTACTGAGCGATGCGCCGCCGTGCAATCTCAAACAGATGACTGCCAGGCAGCAAGAAGCGCTTGTCGACCTCAGGGTCACACAGGAGGCATTGAGTTGGGTTGTAACGCCACGCTGACACCTCGGCAAAGACGACAGCGTACAACCCATCTCGTCCTCCACCGATTACCTGATAGAGTCCGGAGAACGTGTACTCGGTAATGCGATACGTCTTGGCCAGACGATTCATCCCATTTTCGAACTCTCCCCAGCAGAGTTCTGGGACGGACTGCACTACACCCCGTCCCGAGCGCCTTCTATCCAGGATCACCCTGGAGTCCAAAACGACCAGGACTTTGAGTGGTGTTGTCGGTTCAGGATTGTCCTTGCTCTGCACCTTGTAGCAAGGTGCTTTTACACTTTTTGCCATGAGCCCTCCTGAGCCCTTCTTTGGGTTGAAAGACCAAGCCGATGCAACTGCCAGCTTGGGGGAACGAAACCGGTTATTTTATACCATATAAAAAGGTGGCTGGGAAGACACGACAGTGGATTAGTCTGATTTCAAATGGGAAGCTCCTTAGGGAATCCTAGGGACGTAAGCCCCCCACTAACTTTTCCACCACAAACGAAAAGAACGCCCCGTAGGACGTCCTCTAGCCACTTCCCTCCCGGGTGTGTGGTTTGGGCGGCGCTAGGCCGCCTATGTCTTCAGCTCAACGGAGCCGTCTCCTTGAGTTTCCAGGCAAGCAGTTGCCCGAGATGGAGCTGGATGCAACGCAGAGTGACCAAGTCACCTTCAGAGAGTTGCTGGGCCCGCTCCGCCGAAGCCACCCATTCTCCACGGGGCACGACCGTTCGCGCGACGACGTCTATCCGCACCACCACGAAAGTGGTTGGACGCACCGACTCGTCGGGCTGATGGTCGTAAGTGAGAGCAGTGCCTCGTGGCTTGCAACGCAAACCTGGGAAAGTGCGGACGACTCGCTCCGTAAATGGTAGCGCACACTTGTGTGCACCCAAACAGACGTGCTTCTCGTGCGGAAGCTCTCCGTCGACCAGTAGACAAGAATTGTCCGAGTCGACGAAAAGCGCAACCAAAGTCACCTCTCTGACTTGGTGGAGCGAGGCCAGGCTTTCGTGAAGCCCCACCTCTTCTTGGATTGTTTGCATGAAATTGCCCCTCCTGCGGGCGATTTTGGTGGAACAAGACCCTACTGCGTATGCAGTAGGAGGCGCTTTGCCCAGAGCTTTTTACCACATCCGACCCAAATTGTGAAGCTCTGGTGCCCGCACTCGGGCTAGCTCCCGACCAGGCCGCGGGCTAACCCGCGGCCTGGTCGGGAGCAAAGGACCAGAGTCTGACTAGAGAGACAGCCAAGCCAGGTGTGGTGTTTTCAGTAATCCACGATACAATAACGACAATCAACATTAAGTTGATTGCTTTACTACTCGTTGTATATTTTACCACCACAAACTCATGAAAAAAATCCAACTCTGGCTAGTAGCATTGATGATGGTCGGCACCCTCGTGGTCGCTCCACTGGTCCAAGCCCAGACCACTTCACTCGAAGACACTCTCAAACAAATCCAGGCTTTGATGGCCCAAGTAGAAGCCCTCCAAAAACAACTGGCCACTTTGCGTGGTGAAGTGAGAGATATCATCCGCCAAAATCTCGCCGAAGGGATGAGTGGGGATGACATTAAAAAAATTCAAGAATTATTGGCTTCTGACCCTTCAATCTACCCCGAGGGTATGGTGACCGGCTTCTATGGCCCACTCACCCGTGAGGCGGTAAAGCGACTCCAGGCAAGACACCAGATGGTACCAACTGGCCAAATCGATGATGAAACACGACTGCTCCTAGAGAGTTACCTCGAGGAACGCTTTGGCGAAACCATACCGCCTGGCCTACTGCGCGCGCCAGGAATCGCCAAGAAAGTCGAAGACCGTGTGGCCAGCAATTGTTCAGCTCCGGGGCGGGGTCTTGGTCCGCTGTGTAAGCGAGTCAAAGAGAATAAAACTGACGACAATCCTAAGCCCGAAACTGGACCGAAAGTGGATGAGGTAAAAGTTACAGTATCAGGAGCCACCACCACTGTCTCATTCCGCTACGCCGGAGTAAATTATACTGTCACTATTTTGTCGACCAACGAAGCGACGGTGCTGGCCGCCGTGGCCGACCGACTAAACAAAACTGTCGTCACCCTTCCGAGTGACTTGGTAAAGAAAATCAAAGAGCGCCTAGCCAAAGCGCTAGCCGACTTGGTCAGTGAAGCCGAACGAGCAGCTATGCGAGCGATTGATAAAGCCGAGGATGCCATTGCTGATGCCGAGGAAGCAATCGAGGAAGCCAACGGCGACACTACCAACGCCACGACCAAGTTAAACACAGCGAAACAGAAACTAGCCGCTGCGAAAAGAGCCTACAGCGCCAAGAACTATGCCAGTGCTAAGGCTCTGGCCGAGGAAGCAGAAGCTCTTGCTGAAACAGCCAAAGACTTAGTCGGTGACGGTAATGATGACTAGTTTGAGGTAAAAGTGTGCCTGGGGTTGCAGGGCGGCCGAAGGCCGCCCTGCTTTAGTAATTACCAGTGGTATCCTTTTCCCTTTTCTTGCACTCCCGCCCCCGATGGGTTTCTAAGGCTGGTTTACAAAGCTCTAAAACTATGCTGATATAGCTGGCGGAATCAGTCCGTCCCACGCTTTGGGGCTTTTATAAGGAAACTTTGATGTCATTTAAACTGAGCCAGCCGGTGGAATTCCGGGCCCTGAACATCCCTCTGACTGCACACCGAGTAGAGATAGGTGATCAGGGGCACAGACCCGACCTAGCAACCAAGATTGGAGCTAGTCTTGTCCAAGGAGTACTGGTCCGAGCGGTCGTGCTGAACGAAACTGGCGGAGCCTGGTCTAGTGAGGCTGTAGACAACATCTACCAATGCCTAATGGACGACCTAGGTACGATCGCTCTTCGCACCGCCCTCTGTAGGCTGGTCACACCAGTCCGGCCTCATGACGAATACCAGTGGCTGGAGCTGTCCCACCTGGCTTGGCAGGGTAAGTGGGCACTAACAATAGTCTTTGGCACCCAAGGCGGTATCGACAAATACCAAGTAGCGCTAGACAAACTGCAGGAGGTGCCTCGGCAGTAATGGACGACGGCCGATTAAGTCTGAAATCAATTGATTTCAGACTTAATCGGCCTGATTTTTATGCTGGGTATATTGGCTGAAAACCAACAAGGCGGCCAGAGGCCGCCTTGTTGGTTTTCAGCCTAAGGATAACGTGCCCAGATGGACACTATTTCATTACGCCTCTTCTACGACATCTTTAACACCACGCACTTTCTTAATCTCGTTTGCCACGTTAGCTGGTACCACATCGTAATGATCAAACTCCATCATCATCGAGGCGCGACCCTGAGTCATCGAGCGAAGCATGTTGGTATAGCCAAACATCTCTGAGAGCGGCACCTTAGCGGTAATCACCTTCTTGTCGCCAATATCATCCATCCCCTCGACCTGACCACGCTTACTGGAGATATTGCCATTAACGTCACCCATGAACTGCTCTGGCGTACGCACCTCGACCTTCATGATTGGCTCAAGCAAGACCGCGCCCGCCTTACCAGCCGCTTCCTTAAAGGCGTGAATCGCGGCTAGCTTAAAGGCGATTTCGGATGAGTCAACATCGTGGTAACTACCATCGAAAAGCTCAACTGAAATATCCTCCATCTTATAACCAGCCACAAAACCACGGGCCATCGCCTCCTTACAACCCTTCATAACAGCGGGGATGAACTCGCCTGGAATTACCCCGCCTTTGATGTTGTTGACGAACTCAAAGTGATCTTCACGGGTGATATTTTTGGGGAGTGACTTACCTTCCGCTAATTCTAGTGGTTGCATCGGCCTGATCTTAATTTTTACATGACCATACTGACCACGACCGCCTGACTGTTTGACATACTTATACTCCGCCTCCGCCTCGCGCTGAATCGTTTCGCGATAGGCCACCTGGGGCGCACCGACATTAGCCTCAACACCGAACTCCCGCTTCATGCGATCAACCATAATCTCGAGGTGAAGCTCACCCATCCCACCAATAATCGTTTCCATAGTCTCGTCGTCGGTCGAAATCTTAAAGGTCGGATCTTCATCAGCCAGCTTCTTAAGCGCCGTACCCATCTTCTCTTGGTCATTCTTGGTTTTTGGTTCGATCCGCATCGCAACGACTGGCTCAGGGAAGGTAATCTGCTCCAGCACAATCGGACTAGCTTCGTCACAGAGCGTGTGAGAAGTCTTAACATCCTTGAGTCCCACTCCAGCCGCAATCTCACCAGCGTACACTTCCTCAATCTCGGTTCGCTTGTCGGCCATGAGGCGCACGATACGACCCAAGCGTTCCTTCTGACCGGTCGTAGCGTTGTAGATATAGCTACCAGACTTAACAACTCCAGAGTAAACCCGGAAGAAAGTAAGAGCCCCGACAAATGGGTCGGTCTGAAGCTTGAAAGCCAGAGCACAGAATGGCTCCTCATCCTTCGGTAGCCGCTCGACCTCACTCTCATTCTTAGGGTTAATGCCCTTCACTGGTGGCAGATCGGTCGGGGCTGGCAGATAATCAACCACACCGTCCAAGACCAACTGCACACCAATATTCTTCAAGGAGGAACCGGTAAAGACCGGGAAGATTTCATTGGCAATTACCGCTTTGCGAAGAGTCTTCTTCAAGTCTTCCATAGTTGGCAGCTGTCCAGCTAGGTAGGCTTCCATGAGCACATCATCATGTTCGACCACCCGCTCGATCAGTTCGGCGTGATACATTTCGGCATCGGCCTTCAGTTCCTCTGGAATCTCATGCTCAACGATTGTCATTCCCATCTCGCCCTCAAAGGTGTAAGCTTTCATCTTAACTAGGTCAATGACACCTTTGAGTTGGTCTTCAGACCCCCATGGTAGCTGGACACGCACCGCCTTCTTCGAGAGACGATCCTGAATACTCTTGTATGACTTTTCGAAGGAAGCACCGAGGCGGTCCATCTTGTTGATATAACAAATACGGGGCACTTTAGCCTCATCAGCATAACCCCAGTTGGTCTCTGACTGAGGCTCGACACCCGCGACAGAGTCGAACACGACGACTGCGCCGTCCAAGACACGCATCGAGCGCTTTACTTCAGCGGTGAAGTCGATGTGACCGGGAGTATCAATCACGTTGAAGGTGTACATCTGCGATTCGTCCTTGCGGTCTACCACTTCTGACTTAGACCAATTACAAGAAATCGCGGCCGCGGTAATGGTAATACCGCGCTCACGCTCCTGCTCCATCCAGTCGGTGACAGTGGCGCCATCGTGCACCTCACCAATCTTGTGACTAACACCGGTATAAAACAGAACTCGCTCAGATGTGGTGGTCTTGCCGGCATCAACGTGCGCGACGATACCGAAGTTGCGCGTCCGATCTACTGGGAACTTTCTGGCCATAAATTTTGAACTTAAATTACTCTAATACTTATATATGTGTAAATTGATACTCCCTTTCGTGCCGACAGACCTTGATAATGTCTATGGAGAAAAGAAAAAGCCGCTAATTGGCTTAACGCCGCTACTATACGGTATTTATGCCGATTGGGCAACGGTGAGGTCGCTAGGGTGGTGGCTAGGGGGCTGTGGACCTAAGTACCAACTGCTTCCCGACACAGTCAATAACCGCTACAATTTACGGATGAACAAAAAATTTGATGCGGTGGTGATCGGCGCTGGCTCCGGTGGGCTATCAAGCGCGGTTGGTCTCGCTAAAGTGGGTAAGAAAGTATTACTAATAGAGCGCGACAAAATGGGTGGAGAGTGTACGAACTCTGGCTGTGTTCCGAGCAAAGCCTTAATCCATTACGCCAAGGAATACCACACCGCCGCTAGAATTGCCGGTACTAATACCTCAACTGATGAATACCGACAAAAAGCTTTTGACTACGTACGGCGTAAAGTGGAAGATATATTGGCTGACGAGACGCCCGAACACTTCAAACAGCAAGGCATCGAAGTCTCAATCGGCGAAGCCGTCTTCATCAGTCCCTACTCGCTTCGCGTATGTAGTGAAGTAGTGGAGTTCAAGCAGGCCATCATCGCGACTGGCTCCAGTCCAAGACAATTATCTGTCCCCGGACTTAGCGCAGACAAAATCCTCACCAATCAAAACCTTTTCACGCTCTCTAAATTACCCGAGAGATTATTAGTTGTCGGAGCGGGACCGATTGGTCTTGAAATGGGACAAGCCCTCGCTCGCTTGGGCGTAAAGGTCACCCTACTAGATAATGGCCCACAACTCGCCAGACTCGAGGATGAGGTAATTCGCCCCATCATCAAAAAGAGGCTACAGGCTGAGGGGATAACAATAATCCAAAATGCCGAACTGACGAAAGTCGAAAATCAAACTGCCGTCGTAATGACCGGGAATGAAGAAATTCGAATTGACTTTGACAAAGTCTTGATAGCAATTGGCCGAGTGCCCAATCTGCCTAGCGGGCTTGAAGTCGCCAAAGTAAAAGCGACTGCAAACGGAATAGAAGTGAACGCCAACTGGCAGACGAGCAACCGCGCTATCTATGCCCTTGGCGATGTCGCCGCTCGACTTAAGTTTACTCACGTCGCCGACGACACCGCGCGGCAAGTGGTGGCTCATATCGCAAGCCGAGGTCTACTTAAGCCAAAAGTAAAAGCAGTTCCCAAAGTCACTTACACTGACCCCGAAATTGCCCAGGTCGGTTTGTCTTATGCAGAAGCCAAAGACAAGTTTGGCGAGGCTAAAATCTTCCGCATCGAAGTGCCTCTCAGTGCGAACGATCGCGCGCGGACCGATAAGGCGACCGACGGAATTCTCGTAGTAATCGTGCGACGACTAACCGGCCGCGTCCTCGGCGCCCACCTCATCGGTCCGCGCGCCGGCGAAATCATCTCCACCTTAACACTAGCGATGGAAGAAAATATTTCTCTCTACCGCTTACGGTCTATGATTTTCCCTTACCCTACTTACTCGCTTATTATCAAGCGCGCTGGAGACTACTTTCTCGCTACTCAAGTCAGGCATCTGAAGCAGGATTTAGCGAATACCCTAAAGTCGGTCGCACCCCAACTCATTGCCTTAGTCTTGTGGTCTAGCTTGTTGTACGCGTTTTATTCCTACCAAAATGCGGCCGGACTAAGCGCCACCGAATTGTCACTCAATATCTTCACCTTCATCACGAGCACGGTCTATGGACCACTTCTGTACATCTTGGTTTATACCATGCGTCCCCTAACCTTCTTCCCCGGAACGGCGCTCACGATTTTATCGGGCATGTTCTTCGGTTGGTGGGGTATCCTCTACACCATTATCGGAGCCAATCTGTCCGCCGCTTTAGCTTACATAGTTGGTCGATTCTTTAGTCGCCAACCAACCAAAATTTCTACCTCGCTCCTCGGACGAATGGTCGAAACAATTCGCCAGAATCCCTTCTTGAGTATTCTCACCATGCGTCTCACCTTCTTCCCTTTTGATGGCGTAAATTACGGCGCTGGTCTGCTTCGAGTGCCTTTCTGGCCGTACCTCTTGGCTACGTTCGTCGGCACTCTCCTTGGTATCGCCACCTTTGTAGCGATTGGTGCCGCGATTAGTGTCGAAGAATTAGTGGCAGAAGGTATATCATCCGACATAGTCGACGGTCGCTTCCTCGCTATCTCAGCCATCATCTTTGTCGTCTCGGTTTTGGTTGCCAAGTTTTTACCTAAGTCGAAGGTCTAGCAAAACTGCCCGGCTCGCTCTGCGAGCCGGGCGGTCAGCTTCCACCCTAAACATTCTCCTTCAACTCAAGAAGCCTCTTAAGCAGAAACGGATGATGCAAGTACGGCTCAGTGTAGTGAATGAATTCCTCTAAGAGACCAGGTTTGTCAAATTGCTTTTGATACTGATCGGCTAGCAAAACGGCCTGTAATTTGTCGAGCTGTTTAGCCAAAGCCGCCATTTCGTCAAAGCCAGTTTCGTACCTCTCGTAGTACGATAGAACTAAATCCCTTTCTGGCAACTTAGAACAAATCTCAATCATGGCCGACCGCTCTCGTTGATGTTTGTCTCTTCTTAATTCAATTGCATTTTTCTCGTCACCCATAATTACCAAATCACCCACTATCACCTCAGGCCAATCATGCACCTCGATTATTGCGAGCACCTCAGCCAGCTCGACCCCACCAAGACCAAGCTCTGCCTGCCACTCTACCGCTAATTCACGCGTGGCTAGGATATGCTCCGCGACTGTCTCTGGATGTGGAATCCCCCACTGCACCCAACCAGTCCGAGGAATCGCAGCGAGCTTAGTCCAGATTGATTCTGTACCGTTAGCAAAACGTAGTGGTGGTTTAATCTCGCTTAAGTTCATAGTGTAGAAGCTCACCATTTCCCACCTTACTCACCACCCCGTCAACCACCTGCACGGCCGTCTCATCATCAGTGGCGTAGACTGGCACCGGGAAACTCTCTTGCATCGAATCTAGTCTCTCTTTACGCAGTGAGAAGAAACTAGAATTTAAGTGCGGGATGAAAGCGAATGGCAACAGACCTAAGCCCTCTCCCCGATCGTCACCAAAATCCTCTTCAATAAATATTACCTTCGACAAAGCTGGTGGTAAATATTGTCCCACTACCATACTCCCCGCACTGATACCCATATAAACCTTACCAACCAAGAGCGTAGGTAACTCAGTCACGAAATCATGCTCAGCAAAAACTCGCGCTAAGTAACGCTCGTCACCACCACCGACACAAATGACATCTGCCGCGGTAAAGTGCGGCAGCCAAATTTCCTTTGGTAATCCGGCGATATCAATTATGTTCAAACTTTTCACTCTCGCTTGGTCAAACTCACTGAGGTTCTCCAAAAGCCAACGCTTATCATCGTGCCCGGTATTGGCAGCGGTAGTCACAAATAGCACACTAGTACCACTAAGCGGCTTCCCTAGCAATTCCACCAGAGCATCAGTTATTGCCTGGTTCCTTAGTCCCGCTGAAGTGAGCAAGAATTTCATCCTCCTATAGTAAATGTTTCTGGCTAGTTTACAACCGACTCTTCAAATCTTTAATCGCCCCCTCAAGAGATTCAAGCCTGGCCTTAAGTTCGGCGCGGTCGCGGTCTTGAGCTGAAAGATGAGCGTCGAGTGTATCTTTGGTGTCAACTTGCAGGGACTGCATGGAATTGACAATCACACCGATGAGGAGATTGAGAGCGGCAAAAGTGGTGACCAAAATGAACGGCACAAAGAATAGCCAGGCCTGCGGGTAGACTTCCATCACTGGTCGCACAATCCCCATCGACCAACTCTCTAGGGTCATGATTTGAAAGAGTGAGTAGAGCGACTTCCCGATTGAGCCAAACCACTCCGGGAAACTAGCGCCAAAGAGCTTGGTCGTCATGACCGCCCCGACGTAAAACAGCAGAAACAAGATCGTACCAATGACCGCCAAGCCCGAGAGGGAGTCAAAAAAGGCTTGAGTCACTTTGCGAAACTGTGGCACCACACTGACCAAGCGCAAAACGCGCAAGATTCGTAGTGAACGCAAGACCGACAAACCTTCAATAAACGGCAGGTAGGAAATCGCAACGATAATGAAGTCGAAATTATTCCAACCGTTTTTAAAGAAGCGAGTGCGGTAGGCGTAGAGCTTGAGGAGTAACTCGACCGTGAAGATGCTGAGGAAAATAGTATCGAGAATCTTGAGGGATGGTTGCCAGGTAGCGAGCCGGACCGGCTCAGTCTCTAAACCGAGGGTAATGGCATTGAGGACAATCACCGCAATAATAAAACGCTGGAACAAATCTGTCTCCACCCACTTAATAATTTGGTTTTGCATAATGCGGTATTGTGCCTGATGGGAGGGAAAGTGCAAGGCGGTAGTACAGTGAAAAAAGCGGCGCGACCCCAAGGGGTCGCGCCGCTTTTCCTTTGGCGGACGCTACTTCCTCAACTTCCCCAAATCCAGCACTTCATCAATCCGAATCTGCGCCACAAACTCTGGTACGTGCGAGACCAAGATCATCGCACCTTTGTATTCATTCAGAGCCTCAGCAATCACTGGAATGTGACGGAAGTTTATGTGGTTGGTTGGCTCATCAAGAATGAGGAGGCCAGGCTTCTCCATCGTGAGCTTAGCAAACGCCACTAAACCCTTCTGCCCTTCGGAGAGATTGCCCACCTTCACTTTCATCACATCACCATAGAGTAAAAAGCCGGCGGCAATCGAACGCATTTCTTCTTCCAGCTTCTTCTGCATTGAGGCCATCAGAGTTTCGAAAACAGTCACTTCAAAATTGAGATTAGAAAAGTCCTGTCGGTAATAACCAATCTTTACGCCCGGCGTAACGTGCTCGCCCTTGGCATGGCCAGTCGCCAGCTTCTCTAGTAGTGTAGTCTTGCCAATACCATTTGGCCCGACTATCTGCAGATGCATACCGCGCTTAAGAGTGACTTCTGTCTCTACTTCTTTTGGCTCGTGATTCTTGATGACTGTGACAGAAGAGAGTTTAATCACCTCGAGTGGGATATCGGCTTGTGGCTCGATAGTGAAAGGGCGAATGGTACGGTCCTCCTTGCGGACATCGACCTTATTCTCCTCCGCTTCCTCGATATCTTCACGCATACGCTTCGCGACCAAGCGCATCTTCCCGCCCTTGCTCGCGAAGTAATTTATCTTGTCTTTGTCGGCCTGAATCTGCTTCGCGAGGCGAGCGTTTTCACGCTGTTCCTTCTCAACGCGGGCGGCGATTTCTTTTACTACCGCATGATAGTTACCATTGTACTGCTCGACTTGGCGGTTTTGAGTATTCAAATACAAAACGCCGTGCGTGAAAGCATTCAAGAATTCGGCGTCGTGAGAAATAACCAAAACCGTCTTCTTGTATTCACGCAAGAAAGTCGTGAGGTGGTCGATACCAGCAGTGTCGAGATTGTTGGTCGGCTCGTCTAAGAGAAGGACGTCGGGATTCTGGATGAGAGCCTGGGCCAGCAAGAGACGGGCCTGCTGACCGCCCGAGAAACTACCAACGATGCGCTCCTTGAAAGTCGCTTTCTGCTTGTCGGTCGGAGTGAGATTAACCACCTCTAGCGCGGCATCAATCCGCGGATCAATATCATAAACTTTTTCCGTAAAGCACTGCTCAAAAAACTCCCGCACGGTGAGCTCAAGCTCTGGTCGCGGGATAATCTGACGCGCGATGGCGATAGTAGTGCGGGGTTCGATGTTGATGTCGCCATCATCTGCTCTTAAGTCACCGGTAATTAGAGAGAAGATAGTACTCTTGCCCGCACCGTTCTGCCCCATCAGAGTTAGCTTGGCGCCGCGCCGCACGACAAAGCTCGCTTCGCGTAAAATCGGTCGAGTCGGATTGTATTCGTAAGAGACGTCCTTGAAGACAATAATTCCTTCACCCCGTGACATAGGTGAATAACCATACACTATTTTGCGGGCGGATGTAAGGGTGCGGCGGGGGGGTANNTTTTTTTTTTTGCGTTTTTTTTTTTGGGTTGGGGTGTGTTTTTTTTTTCCTTCTCCCCCGCCGCACCCTATCCCAACAATCAACCGAGGCGGCCCCAGGCCGCCTCGGTTGATTGTCTCCTCTACTACTTCTTGTCGTCCTTAGCTTTCTCTTTCTTTGGTTTTTTTTGTTCTTTTTTGTGTCTGAATTCACCTTTGGCCATATGTTTAATTTAGCTTAATAAGCTAGCCATATTCTAGCAGACTGTACTTCTACGGTGCAAAGCGGATTGGGATTTCTAGCGCATCATCGTGCTCGGGTAAGCCGGATGGATTGTCTTTTTGTAAGATAAGAGAACCATTCTTCATAAAATCTGGATCGCCTGGATTATACGGAGAAGTGAAATTCAGGGTAGCGGTAAAGGGTACAAACTCTTCTGTCATCCAGTCACCCTCTGCCGTGGCGTAAGTCTCGGCAATAATAAGCCCATCCCAGTTTGTCAGGATAACCGGAAACGAAGCCTCAAAGAACCAATACCCGCGCGCTCGACCAACCAAACTTTCGCCATTCGTAATAACTTTAAGTGGTTCCGGTTCGGCCAACACAATCAAATTACTTTTACTTAAAATATGTTCGGCGATGTCGTTTGGTACCGCCGAGGCGATCGACTCAGTATTACCCTTTCCACCCAATACCGAACTAAGCAAAGCCGCCACGACCGCGACCCCCACTAAAATATAAATTGCTTTTATCATACTCGCCATTTTAACACACTAGAAAACACTCACTCTATCTGGCCTGGACAGACACTATCTGAGGTCTATAATTAAACCCCTATCAGCTCTTAATTTGTTCCCTATGTCCTTACACACCACTTCTGCCACCCGTACCCAATCACAAGTCTGGCTAGAGCACGCTCGAGCGCTCATCGCCTACGCTAAAGACCATCCCGCTTTCGCCGCGTATTATTTAAAGGTCACGGCACCCTTAGGCGAGCAACTGACTGACACCCTGCCACTTCCCTCCCTCGAACCGTATTCTCATTGGCTCATCCCCGATACCGAAGCGATCGCAAAAAAGCGGCTGGATTGGCTGAGACAAGAAGCCGAGCAACAGCAGGCCGAAAAGCTCATCGCCCTCCTTGTGGCCGGACGACGCAGTCTACCGCAGGACATCGTGATTGGCGTTGTGGGAGTAGCGATTATCGGCCCGACTTTGGGTTTGATTGATTCCAAAAAAAAGCGTTTTCAAAGATTGCGGGTAATCATCCCTCAATCACAATCCACCAAGCTATCACCCGCCGAACTGGCCTCTGTAGTGACTACTGCGAGTCACCGCTTGGTGGCAATGGAGCTACGCTTATGTGGCGGTAATGCTTATCGCCTGGCCCCAGACACGGCCGAGTGGTTGTTTACCGAACAAGTCCCCGAGCTTGCAACCGTAAAAGACGAAGACTCGCTCAAGCAAGCTACCGAATTTCTTTCCTCCGAAAATCTCAGCCATTGTGTTTATGAAACCGAAGAACCAATCGTCTCGGTCGTGGCGATTTCGCCCACGGTCGCCGAAACAATCTTAGACCAGCTTGGTGCCACACCGGTGAAGACAGACTAACCAAGCGCTTCTACTTTCTTGAGCGACACCACATACATACTCTCTGCCCAGCCTAAAGGAGTGTTGTCGTTTGGTCTATCGGTATGTGAATAATACAGCTCAGGAATTAACCCTTCAGGCGTGACGGTGGCCTTGGCGCGCCTTAGATAGTAGTAAGCTTTCTCCTTCTCCCCGCGCTCGGCATAAATAATCGCGAGCCAGGCCAAGCCAAAACACCACTCAGCTTCCTCACTGTAACCATCAGGGTTAGCATTGTAGTAACGATCGAGCTTGTAGCGAATAACTCCCTTATCTTTAGTGAGGTGGTATTCAACATTACTCAAAATCTTGAGCGTCTCTTCTTCAGTTGTAACCTTAAAAGGATAGATAAGTGTCAGGAGTGCCAGGTCGGCAAACTTAGTCCTAGATTCTCGCGGCAAGAGCTCACGCAGAGCCTGCTCACCTTTTTCGACAACACCCTCAGGTACAGTGAGCCAGGGCACTGACTGGGCTTTTTTGAGAGCCGCCACTACGGCACCAATCGAGGAGGCGTGCACTTCCATATTTTCTTCCCAAATACCATTGTCCTCATCCTGCCAGTATTCAAGACGTACCAAATAGTCGATGACTTTTTGCACCATTTCGCGCTCATCGTCAGACTCGATGATGCTCGCCCCGCGTAATTCGAGCTCACAGATAAGATTAAGTACCTCCCCCACGGCATCGTTCTGGCTATTCCCCCACTCCTCCCAATACTCCTCAAAAGTCTCTGGGTGGAAACGGGCGTGAATATACTGCCAAGCGTAGTGTGGCTTGTGCTCAATCGCCCAGCTGATTTTATCCTTATGC
>JRYF01002120.1_pt1 | contig 14499 bp, 12 predicted proteins | sample 235331 | NCBI WGS metagenome assembly JRYF01 (sample SAMN03074217, study PRJNA261475) | activated sludge metagenome | biome: Wastewater Treatment Plant; feature: Wastewater; material: Activated sludge; isolation source: activated biomass of a wastewater treatment plant treating hydrocarbon... ...
CCGACGAATTAAATTTCGTTCCCCGTTCCATCGGAACGGCATCTTCATTCGTCAGATACCGTTCCGATGGAACGGGCAAAACAATCTTTGGCGCTTCTACTACAAAGATGTAGTCCCCCTGGGACTTTTTACATAACCCGGTAACTGACAGGGCTGGAGTTCTGAAATTGGGCGAAAAAAGAAAAAGGCTCCGCTGGAACTTTCCCGCACACCCTGGAGGTTAATGGGCCGTGTTTGACCCCAAAAAACTACCTTCGCCCCCCAAATCACCTTTATCTATAAAGGTATTGCCTCCGAAATCACCCGACCCAACCTATGTCAAAGATTTTAAAAACCCTCCGCCAAGCCGTGGCCGGCGAAGAGCAGGAGTTTACCTCCGGCAGCATCAACCGGGCCATTGTGCTGCTGAGTATCCCCATGGTGCTGGAAATGCTGATGGAGGGTGTGTTTGCCCTCACCGATGCCTTCTGGGTTTCCAAAATCAGCGTGGATGCCATGGCCACCGTCGGACTTACCGAATCCATCCTGACGCTTGTCTATTCCGTAGCAGTGGGTTTGAGCGCGGCAGCGACTGCCATGGTTGCCCGCCGCACGGGTGAGCACGATCCGGAGGGAGCTGCCCGTGCTGCGGTACAGGCTACCGTGTTGGCCATCGGCATTGCCTTGCTGATCGGCGTGCCGGGGCTGATTTTTGCGGAGGACATCCTGCGGCTCATGGGAGCCAGCGAAACGCTCATTAAAGACTGTTCCGCCTATACCAAGATCATGTTTGGCGGGAACATTGTCATCATGCTCATCTTCCTTTTCAACGCCGTGTTCCGGGGAGCGGGCAATGCGACCTACGCCATGTGGGTGCTGTTCATCTCCAACGGCATCAACATCGTCCTGGACCCGCTGCTGATTTTCGGCTGGGGGCCGTTTCCCGAACTGGGTATCAAGGGTGCAGCCATAGCCACCAACATCGGGCGGGGCATCGGCGTGGCCCTGCAATTGTACCTGCTGCTGAAAGGCGTGGGTTTGGTAAAAATTGCCCGACGGCACCTGGTTGTCGTCCGGGAGATCATTGGGCGGCTCATCGAGGTGGCAGCAGGCGGAACGGGACAGTACATCATCGCCTCGGCCAGTTGGGTTTTCCTTGTGCGCATCGTTTCCGAATTTGGCAGCGAAGCAGTGGCGGGCTATACCATTGCCATCCGCATCATCATCTTCACCTTCATGCCGATTTGGGGGCTGGGCAACGCTGCGGCGACGCTCGTCGGCCAAAACCTCGGCGCACGGCAGCCCGAACGGGCCGAAATATCTGCCTGGCGCACGGCACATTTCACCATGCTGTTCCTTATAGGCGTGTCGGTGACACTGGCACTTTCGGCTCCTTATGTGCTACCCTTTTTCAACCCCGACCCCGAAGTCGTGCGCAACGGCATCCTCACACTCCGCATATTTTGCGTCAGCTATTTCATATTTGCCTACGGGCTTGTGCTGAGCCAGTCTTTCAACGGTGCAGGCGATACCCGCACGCCCACCATCGTGAATTTCGTTTGCTTCTGGATCATCGAAATACCGCTGGGCTACCTGCTTGCAATAGAGGCTGGCTGGGGCGTTGCCGGCGTTTGCTGGTCGGTCGCCATTTCCGAATCCATCATGTCGGTCGTGCTTATTTTCCTGTTCAGGCGGGGACGGTGGAAGTTAGTGGAACTGTAAAGGTTTGCGCAAACCCTTAGAAGTTGTTCACCACCGCTCAAGGCCGAGGAGTTTTTTGCCAAGTTCACTCAACTGGGCTTTTCCATATTTGGTCTGTTCCCAGCGGCGGGGGTCACCGGGAAAAGCATAGCCTTCGGGAGCGATCCGGTCGTGCCAGGAGCGGATACGCCACTGCCGGAGGGGTTCGTTGTCCTCCTCGGCAGGCATCATGGAGATGTACTGGGCAATGCGCACTTTGTCTGTTGTACGGTTGGGCCGGATGCCGTGCGGCTGGGCACTGTGGAAAATGAGGAGGTCGCCGGCTTCGAGTTTCACTTTCACGATTTTATCCTCAAAACCCGCAATGTCGGGGATGAAGCGGTTGCGGTCGGCAGGTTGGGTGAGTTTCCAAGTTTCATAAGTGCGGAAAAGTTCGGGGATGCACTGAAAGCCGCCCATGTTCTCGTCGGTCTGGTCGGCTAGGGCCAGTACCCCTTGCACGTTTTGGGGTTTGGTGTCGGGGTCGTAGTCCCAATGGATGAACCCTTTGAATTCATGGCCGGGGCGGACGGGAAAGTTCAGGTTGGCCCGATCAATGGTGACCCAAAGCCGGTCGGTTCCCCATATATCGGTGAAGGCTTCATAGATGCGGGGCATTTGGCGGTTGTTCCAGAGCAGTTGGTGGTTATAGACCTCGACCATGCCGCTGCCGATGAGTTCTTTCATCTGCATTTCTGCACGGGGCGGGGTGTACCAGGTAGCCGGGTCGTTGGGGTCTTTTTCCTCAAATTCCCAAAGGAAACGGGCGGTTTGCTCGGCCTGTTCTCGTGAAATGGCGGCCTTTACGACCACGTAGCCGTTGTGTGTCCAGAACGCCCAGTCCGCTTCGCTCAATACCCGTAAGGGCCTGCCATTGCTGCGGTCGTTCAATTTGACGTGGCTGCTCTTGGCGGTGGAAGGATTGCCGGGGATGTCTTTGTGGGCGTTTTTAGGCATCATGGTGGGAGTCATGGCAGGCACCATTGCAGGAGTCGTGGCCGGAGCTGTTTGTTTCATTTTTTTCTTTTTTCTTTGGTGAAACAATTGAAATAGGAGGGGTAAAATTAGCCAAAACTTCTACCTCTTTCGCTCCGAAAAACAATACTTCATGGTAACTATTCAGCATGGAGAGCAGTTTGTTTTTTGAAGCCGTGTCGAAAGTGGCTACTGGCCTCGTAACCACCAAATTTATTTGGCGGCGACCCAAAACATATCCACCGACAAGAATAAAAACGATTGTATTCCACAGGCGACCAAATAAATTTGGTCGTTACGAGCTTGGTCTCGACTTTTGGCAAAGCCGCTAAAAACAAACCATGCCGAATAGTACAGAACTCCTGACCCGGTCAACAAAAACAAGGGTTTGCAAGGCCCAATCCGCAAAATGAAAAAAATCAAAAAAGGCAATTGGGCCATGACAAATCTTTTGCTCTGCTTCCCCGCTTGCTGCGCCTCCTTGTCATCCTGTAAGGAACTGTCCACGTCAGGGGGGGAAGTCGTGCGGGTATAGCCAGTTAGGCGGGGCGGCCAGCGTGGCGTGGACGGTTCCTTACAGCGCTTGTCCCGATTTTTCGGGAATGACAAAGGGGGCATCGAGCAATTTCCCATTTTCAATTTACGAACAGGTCAGGAGGTCTGAGATTCACAAACTGCCAAGTGAACCACTTACTGCTAAAAACACTGGTAATTTGCCCCATAAGCAACCTCACCGCTCCACCACCTTTACCAAGGTCCCTTTTTTCACGGTATCGGTCAATTTCATGCCGTTCAGGATGGCCAGTTCCTCCATTCGGTCAGAAGGAATGTTGTGGGTGCGCAGCACATCGGAGAGACGGGTATCGTTGGAGATGGTCTTTACGCTGATGCGCTCTGGCTTTATGTTGATTTTGCTCTGGTCGGTGAGCGTTCTGAAGTTTTTGAAACTATTGGCAAATGCGTTCCGGTAGGTATTGAAGTTGGGCGTTTCGCTCAGACCGACGAATTTGTAAATCAGCCCATTGTATTGAATAAGGTACATCAGCAGGCGCACCTGCGGGTTGAGATCGGCAGTGATCTCGACGGCACTGTGGCCGTTGACGTTGACATTGGAGCGGTCAATGACGCGCAGGCTGTCCTGTGCAATGGCATTGCGTGCGGCTTCTTCCAGCGAATTGCCACCGGCGAGGGTGAGCAAAATAACGGCCTTGCCGTCTTTGGGAGCAATTTGAACACGGGAGGCCGAGTTCAGCGTTTCCCAACCCGATGGCACGGGAAACTGGAATTTCAGTTCGGGGTGGTAAAACATATTGCCTTCGACATATCCCTGGCGGGGGTCTTCGCCATATACCATGCCGTCTATCATTTTCAGATAATTGTCCCGGTTCACATCAAGGTTGGTCTTGCCGGTTTTGGCCTGTTCTTTTGCGGCCATTTCGTGGACTTTGGTATAGCGTTGTCCGGGGTCGGGGTGGGTGGAAAGAAAGGTGGGAATGCCGCCACCGGACTGTTCCTGCAGCCGGGAGATGGTTTGGAAAAAGTTGGCCATTTCACGGGCATCGTAGCCTATTTTGGTCGAATACTCCACACCGAGTTTATCGGATTGGCTTTCGTGGTTCCTGCTGAATTTCAAAAAAAGCAAGCCAAGTCCCGTTTGGGCCAGGTCGGAGTATTTCCTGAAGTCTTTGGATGCGACCATGGCGGCCATGAATCCGATCTGTGCAAGTATGGCATCGCTTTGCTGGCGAGCCGAGTGGCGCGCCGTGATGTGGCCTATCTCGTGCCCCAGCACCCCCGCAAACTCTGCCTCGTTGTTGAAATGGGCCATGATTCCCCTCGTGAAGTAAACATAACCTCCCGGCACGGCAAAGGCGTTGACTACCGGCGAGTCGAGGATGCGAAACTGGTAGTCAAGTTGGGGACGGTGGCTGAGGCGGCCCATTTTTTTGCCTTGGCCGTTGATAAAATTCTGGATTTTCTGGTCTTCGTACATGCCAAATTCAGCAATGACCTGCGGGTCGTAGGCCAGTCCCATCGCCTTCTCCTGGCTCTCGGACACGAGCATGAATTCTTTTTTCCCAGTGACGGGATTCACGGCACAGGAGATCAGGAAGGTCGAAAAAACGATGAAGAGGGCCAGCAGCCGGTTCTGGGAAGTTTTGATTTTCATGGTCGAAATTTTTTGTTTGATAAGATGAGGCCAGACGAATTTTGCCTGAGTCAGCGACAAAGCAGTTTTTGTTATCCAGCAACAAACTTACACTGAAAAAGCCAAAAAGGTTGTGCAGCCCCCCGATAAACTGGGCCGACAGCCTGCGTCAGGTAGCTTTTGCATAGCGCAGCTTGCGCACATAATTGTACAGCAATCCGAAAAGCACGAGGAAGACCAACGGAAGGCCAATATTGGTGACCTGCCAGAACAACTGCTCGTCCTTTGCTTTTTTGGTATCCAGCAGGCGCAACTTGACTTCCCTGCCCCTGGCCTCTATGATGCCGGTCTCGTCGCGGAGATATTCAACGGCATTCAGCAGGAAATCCTTGTTGGCAAACTGAAAGCGCTCAAACTGATTGAAACCCAGGGGCATGGGTGCTCCCGTTGGAGAGACGAGGTTGCGGGCAATGTCGCCGTCCGATACGACGATCATGCGGGTCGGCTCGCTCACGGTCTTGAAGTCTTGCTTGATTTCGGCAAGGCCCTCTCTCATCTGTTCCGTGACCCTGTTTTCAAAAACGGAGGGGAACTGACCCTCCAGCAAGACCGCTACCGGTATGTTTTTTTTGTCAAATGAATTGACCAGTTCATCGCCGTAGCGCAGTATCTCGAAGTTCAGGCGGGTGATGTTGGGCTGTATCTTGCTGCGGTCGGATGTGGCAAGCAGGACAGTTTTGCGTACCGGGGTTTTGGTCTGTATGGTGTCAATGGAAGCCGGGAAATTGAGGTTGATGCCGTCGAGGTTTTTCACCACGGGATGATCGCTCGTGGGAATGACGATGGGAAAATAATACCACTTGAACAAATCCTGCGTGCCTTTCGGATCAACGATCATCGGGATACGGGAGCATTGCCAGTCGAGTACCAGGTCGGGGTTAACGCGGGCACCGTACCGGAAGAGGATGTCGTTGAGGTTGAGGGGGTAGTCCCTGGCGACATAATTGCCGGTGCCCCGCAGGCTGTCGAGTTCGACGTTGAGCGGGTCAATGAGCCACAAGACCTTGCCGCCGTTCATCACATATTGGTCAATAAGGAAAAGGTCCCGGTCGCTGAACGGCAGCCTGGGTTTGGCGATGATCAGCACTTTCACGTCCTGCGGGATGTAGGTGGCGCTGTCGAGTTTGAAGGTTCCCACCTCGTAATAGGCCCGGAGGTTGCGCACGAGGTCTTTGCGTTCGAGTTCGTTCAGTTCGCCACGCCCTACGGTGAAACCGATGACCTCCTTGATGCCGATCTGCAATTTGTGAAAGGCATTGGCAAATTTATATTCCAATTGGCTGATGGAGTTGTTGAGTTGTTCCTCCGGGTCGCGGCCCCTGGCTTCTTCGTCGAGCAGGTCCACGATGGCCGTGCGCCCACGGTAGATGATTTTGGCATAAGGGAATATAAGTTTTTCTTCTCTGCCTTCCGTGCTTTTGATGGTCAGGTTGGTGGGCAGTATGCCGTCTTTGGCAAGTTCCCGATAACGTTCTTCCCGCTCCTCTTTTGTACCGATAGCGGGGTCGGTAAAGTTGTATTCGACATAGCTTGAGAGGGAACGAAAGCTGTTGAGCATCTCTTTCACCGAGCGTTGCAGGCGCTTGAAACCTGCCGGGAAATTCCCCTCCAGCAGCACGTTCACATAGACCACGTCGTCGAGGTTGTGCAGCAGGTCCCTGGTGGGGCGGGTCAGGGTAAAACGTTTGTCCTCCGTCAGGTCGAAATGGGTGAACCAGGCATTGCCCAGCACATTGAGGAAAAAGGCTATGCCAATGACAAGGCCGAGTTGCAGCAAGGATTGATTGCGTTTTTTATTGGTATTCAAAGCCATTTCATTCATCTTCATTGACCAGGACGCTTGTTTTGTAGTGCTCGAAAATGTGGTTTTCTCATCCATGTGTTTATAGCTTATTCAACGTTGCCAATCTCACCACTTCCTCCTTTCCAAAGAAGTAACCGTCATGGCCAGAAAAACACCTATCAATGACAGGAAGTACACCACGTCCCTCGTGTCAATCACGCCCCGGCTGATGGAGGAGTAGTGGTAATCAATGCCGAACATCTGCACGATGTCGTCCACTTGGCCGACAAAAACAGGCAGGTTGCTCAGAAAGCGGAACCCCCAGTGAAAAATGAAACACAGGAACACCGCCAAAATAAACCCCACGATCTGGTTGTTGGTCAGCGAGGATGCAAAAATGCCGATTGCCGCAAACACGGCACTCAGAAAGACCAGCCCAATGTAAGACCCCATGATGGCCCCACTGTCGAGGTTGCCGGCCGGACTGCCCAGGTTGTGTACCGTGATGTAGTAAAGCAAGGTAGGAACGAGGGCAAATACGACGAGCGCCAGGCAAGCGAGGTATTTCCCGCCCACGATTGCCCAGTCGCTCAGGGGGCGGGTCGCCAGCAACTCAATCGTGCCCGTTTGGTTTTCCTCGGCAAACGAGCGCATCGTAACCGCCGGAATGAGGAACATGAACACGATCGGGGCGATGTCGAACAACTGATCGAGCGTGGCATAGTTGTAATTCAGCAGGCTCGTGTCAGGGAATACGAACATGATCAGCCCCAAAATGCCCAAAAACACCCCAACGACAATGTAGCCAATGAGCGAACTGAAAAACGTGTTTATCTCTTTCAAAAATATCGTCCACATAATGCAAATAGAAGTCGTTTGGATTTGTCTGACATTGCTTCAAATTTCCCAATGCACTGCAAACCAATTTGTTACAATAAAACAACAAGCATCCAACCATCCCCTCACTCCTCCTTCCTGATAAACGTCTCGTTCCTGTCCGCGTAGATCAGCAGGCCCTTGAAAAGTTTTTCCTTGCGTTCTTCGGACGGAAGTTCGAGGTAAGTGCTCAGGAGCGGTTCATCGTCGGCGATCCATTTCAGGAAGTTCTCAACGGTCAGGTCGGCCATTTCGCCCGTTTCAAAATGGAGCATTTTTTCCACGATGACCTCCTCTTCCCTTTCCACGTGTCCCTGCCGGAACGGCCTCCCCGTCAGGGGGTTGTAGGCAGCCACGTAGAACTTTTTCGTCCGCCAGTCGGGGTAGGTGAAGTAGCAGATTTTCCCCCTCAGTTTCAGCGCTGCAAAAGCGGGGAGGTTTTTGTTGATTTCCTCTTTGGGCACCCGGACGGAAGGTATGCCATCGAGCACGACCGCCCAAATACGCCCCAAATCCAGCAAATGGCTGTCTTGTTTCACCATGATATGCTCCACTTGGGTGAGGGAAGTTTGCGGGTTGGTGAAAAACACAGCCTCCAGTTCGTCCCAGCTATAGGCTGGCCTGTTCGCCTGCAAGGCTGCCAACGACAGGTAAACCCCGTCCGCAAAGCGGAAGTTTTTTGTCACCAACTGCCGACCCTGGCCCTGCATCTGGAAGGTTGCAAACACCAAAAGATATGGTAATATCCTTTTCAAATAGCTGATAGCTTGTTGGTTATGTGATTGAAAAAGCCAACTTTCGTGCATGGGGAACAGCCCGATGCACACTTGCTTTTTGGCTTGTTTTTACCTTCGATTTCCATGTAGATCACCTTTTCGTCAGTTCCTGGAACACATCCTCCACGCTGAACACCTCCTTGTGCATTTCCAGCAGCACCAATTGATTTTCCACCGCATAGCGGAAAATGTCGCTGCGAATGTCGTTATCGGCATTGGAGGTGAGCCGCCAGCGGTTGTTGCCCAGATGCTCGGCCCGCTGCACGTGGCGGATTTGCCTGAGCTTGCCTTCGTGGGTGGCTTTGTTGAATTCAATGGTCACGACCATTTCATTGCTCACCCGGTTCTGGAGGCGTTCGATGGGGTCGTTGGCCACGATGCGGCCCTTGTTGATGATGAGCACCCGGTCGCAGAGGGCCTGTACCTCCTGCATGATGTGCGTGGAAAAAATGACCGTTTTTTCCTTTCCGAGTTGTTTTATCACCGAGCGTATTTCAACAAGCTGGTTGGGGTCGAGGCCGGAAGTCGGCTCGTCGAGAATCAGCACGTCGGGGTCGTGGAGCATGGCCTGGGCCAGTCCGACCCGTTGACGGTAGCCTTTTGAAAGCGTTCCGATGAGTTTGTGCTGTTCCCTGCCAAGTCCAGTGCGTTCTATCATCTCCGCCACCCGTTTGGTGCCGTTTTTCACGCCGTGAAGCCGTGCGACAAAGCCCAAATACTCTTTCACGTACATTTCCTTGTACAGGGGGTTGTGTTCGGGCAGGTAGCCGATGCGACGGCGCACCTCCATGGGATCGTTTTCCACATCGAAACCGCAGACCTCCGCCTTTCCCGTCGTTTGGGGAATGAAACAGGTCAGGATTTTCATCGTCGTGCTTTTGCCTGCGCCGTTGGGGCCGAGGAAACCGAGCACCTCGCCCCGTTTTGCCTCGAAACTCACGTCGTCAACGGCCCGTTGCGCACCGTATATTTTGGTCAAATGCTTTACTTGAACGGACATTTTGCTGTGGTTGGATAATCTATGCGATTTCGGATTGCAAAACTACGCAACCCCCGTGAGGGCACAAAACGGCTGGATGATTTCGGGAATCCATTGGCACTGCCAGCCATGATAAACGTGAAAACCAGTTCCCATTGTGTGCAAAAGTGCGATGGATACAGCAGTTTGGCTGGCCTGCCCCAACTTTGGCTGCCGTTGGCAAGTTCATTACTTTTGTGCAAGGTGATATTCGGACTAAGATTTCGGCGAAGTTCAGACCAATCCCTATCGAGGCCCGAACAACGAAAAATGACCCGGAAATGTCTGATGTCGGTAGAGAACCGGACCCATCAAGCGCTCTCCAAGTCCATTTTCATGATGCCTTCGGCAGCAAAGACAAAATCAAAAATAATACACCATGAAAACAACCGATCCAATCCCAACCCACGCCCTGTCCGATTTGGACCCCATCGGTATTAAGATAGAAAAAATCACCCACCGGAACGGGTACGACCCCTCTGACATTCACCGGCACGACTACTTTGAAATTTTCCTTTTCAGAACAGGGGGCGGGCATCATCTGATTGATTTTTGCCAATATCCTATCAAGAATGGCAGCCTTCACTTTATCATGCCGGGGCAAATACACCAAATAGCCCGTACTGGTTCGGCCATAGGCTATGTGCTGTTGTTCTCTGAATCGTTTTACTATTATCACCGCAAGGAACGGGACTTCCTTTCCCGGCTTCCTTATTTTTATATGAACGGAGGCGCCCCTGTGCTGGAAGTTTCGGAGCATGATTTTGAAAAGTTAGAAAGGAATGTGAGCGTTATGCAAGAGGAATTCATCAGTCCCAACCGCCTCAGGCGGGACATTTTGAGGTCGCACCTGAATATACTCCTTTGCAAGTGCGAGCAGTTGTTTGAGGCAAACAGGAACAGGCCGGACGGAGCGGGGATTGCCTCGCCTGAGTCCGCCCGGTTTTATCAGTTCAAAATGGAATTGGAAAACAGATTCCGGGAGTGCAAGACGGTTGCCGAATATGCAGCTTGCCTGGCCATTACGCCGAGGCGTTTGAACGACCTTTGCAAACAGTATGGCGATGCCAATGCCCAGAAGTTCATCCATAGCCGCATTTTGCTTGAAGCCAAGCGATTGCTCGCCTTTTCCGAATTGAACATCAACCAGATTGCGGCGGATCTTGGATTCGACGATGCCGCACATTTTAGCCGCTTTTTCCGGCAACTGGAAGGTATGCCCCCGCTCGCCTGGCGGGCCGACAGCACAAATTGGCAGAAAAAACGCACAAATTGATATGGCGCAGCGGGTGCTTTAGAGGCTAATTTTGCAGTGTCTTTTGTTATTGGTTGGGATAAGGAACACCAATAGCATACAATGCAATTTTATTTTTTGAAAAAACCTTAGACGAAATATTTTTCGTCCTTACTTCCTGTGCTTTCAGGGCTTCAAATTTGAAATTTATTTTTTTACTGTTCCTAGGTTCCTGCATGGTGGGCATCTGCCCGCCGGAATATTTCACATTATCCTGGCCAACGGCAGCGGCATCCTCGCCCGACAGGCGGCTGTCCGCAGCCGATAAACGTTTCACAAAAAAACAATTTGCCATGAAAATCATGTTCACATTCCTTCTTGCCGTCGCCCTGATGGGCGGCAGTTGCAAAAAAGAAAAAACCGCCTCCCCTGCCTCCTACTTCCCGCTGGAGGAAGGCATGGAATGGTGCTACAAAAGCTACAACGGCGACACGGAAGATGAAGAAGCATTGATTGCCAAAGTGAGCTGGAACATACTCGGCGACACGCTCATCGAAGGGAAAACCTACCTGCAACTCACTATGGGCGGCTATCCTTTCAAGGCCCTCCGGGAAGAAAACGGCAACTTTTACAAACGGAAAGTGACGGGGTTTTCATCAACGACTTCCGAAGAATTGCTTTTCCTGAAAACGACCCAGCCCGACGGCGCTGCATGGGAACAGGTGGCCGGCAATTACAAGTACGAGTTCGCCCAGACTTTGCTGCCGCAATTCGCATCGGGCGGGCAGACCTGGAAAAATGTGATTGAGGTAAAAGTTACGATTGCATTCAAACAACCAGACGGCACGTTCGAGCCATTCCCCGACCATCTTACCGGAACGGTGGCCTACGCCAGGTATTATTTCGCACCCGGCACCGGCGTTGTACAGGTTTACGAGCCGCCTGTGTTCAACCAGTTCTCGGAGTTCGCATATACTGTTTCAAACTTTATGGTATTGTCGGACTGCATGTAATAAGGCAAGGCAACCGAAAGAAAATAGCGCAAAAGCGGCCAGTAGATTTACACTACTGGCCGCTTTTCGTTTTTCCGGGGATTGCCGGCGAATGCCACCAACGCCGCATATACGGCCATTTGCTATAAATGGGCAAAATGGCGCAGATGCTGATTTTATCCCCAAAAATGAAGATGAATAAAAATAAAACCCAACGCACCAAAAGCAAAACATAACAAAGAAAAAATCGGCGGGCTTCGCCCACCAAAGGCGGCACAGCCGCCTTTTTTATTGAGTTTTGTACCTTTATTGCCGTGTACAATATTTGATACTCAACGTAAGCACCAGTTCTAAAAAAACAACATGAAGCAGCAAAACGCTATCCAGGTCTTTGAAGAAAAGCAAGTGCGCACGCTTTGGGATGCGGAGCAGGAGAAATGGTATATCTCTATTGTGGACGTGATTGCCGTTTTGACCGATAGCCCCAACCCTAATAATTATTGGAAGGTTTTGAAGAGCCGCCTTAAAAAAGAAGGGAGTCAGTTGGTTACAGATTGTAACCAACTGAAAATGCAGTCCTCCGATGGCAAATTTTACAAGACCGATGTTGCCGATACGGAGCAACTGTTTCACCTCGTCCAGTCCATCCGCTCGCCAAAGGCGGAACCTTTTAAGTTGTGGTTGGCACAAGTGGCCAGCGAGCGGTTGGACGAGATGCAAGACCCTGAATTGAGCATTGATCGAGCCTTGGAGCAATATCTCCGCCTGGGTTACAGTGAAAATTGGATCAATCAGCGTCTCAAAAGCATTGAGGTACGCAAAGAACTCACCGACGAATGGAAACGCCGGGGCCTGAAAGAAGGGCAACAGTTTGCCACCTTAACCGATCTCATCACCAAAGCGTGGTCGGGCAAGACAACCAAAGAATACAAGGTACTGAAAGGATTGAAGAAGGAAAACCTCCTCGACAACATGACCAATACAAAACTGATTTTGAACATGTTGGCCGAGGCATCCACCAAGGACATTTCCCAATCCGTCAATCCCGAAACTTTTGAAGAAAGCAAAAAAGTAGCCCGGCAGGGCGGCAATGTAGCCAAAGTAGCCTTGAAGGAATTAGAGTCCAAAACGGGGAAAAAAGTGGTCAGCCCACTCAATGCGAAAAACGTGTTGGGTATTGAAAAGGGAAAAAAGAAAGAAGATGAGTAAAAACGGATTTATTCCACCTCGCCCCGTGGCTAACCCTACGACATACGCCTGCGAACTGCCCGATGTGGCTGCACATTACCTCACGACCCGATAGAGAGCGGACGAGCAGAACTTCCAACCAACAAACAACCAATGATCTGGCAAGAACTCGCAAAAATTGCCCTGCTGGGCACGGAACACAGCGCCTTTTCACCGCAAACGCTGGAAGCATTGCAGGCGCAAGGCATCGCCACGGACAAAGAAGCACCGCTCGTGCTTGCGGAAGCCGCAGCGCTTCATGCTCAACTGCGAAAGGCAGGTTTTCCGCTGGAAGTGTTTACGGGCGAACTGCCGGCCACAGTGGCTCCGTCGGGCGAGGATGCCTGTTCGCAAAAGTCCTCCCACCATCTCCGGCTCATTTTGGGCGGTCGCTATGGCGAAGTGCTGCCGGCGTTTTTTCATCATTTGATAAAAAACAAAAAATGCTTCCCGCCGGAACATCTGCCTGCCTTGCTGAAGCGCCCCGACCTGCACCGCTGGATCGGGCCTTTGGAGCAAACACTGAGCGAGGGTGGCCGGTGGTTCCTTTCGCAGCACCCAGCCTGGCGGCATTTTATCGTAAAACCCACGGCAGACTGGCACACGGGCAACCGGGAAGAACGCCTGTCGCTGCTGGGTTTCCTGCGCAGAAACGACCCCGCCGGGGGTTTGTCGTTTTTGACAGCCACCTGGGAGCAGGAGCATTACAGCGATAAAAAAGCCTTTCTCGACCTGATGCAGCAGGGCCTTTCCATAGCCGACGAGCCTTTCCTCGAGCAGTGCCTCGACGATGGCCGGAAGGAAGTCAGGAGCGCTGCGGCCCGGCTGCTGGCACTGCTGCCGGAGTCCCGTTTGTGCCAACGCATGTACCGGCGGGCCACTGCCTGCCTGCACCGGAAAGGCAACAGCATCACCATGACCATCCCCGACGGCATCGGCCCGGAAGACGAACGGGACGGTATCCTCCGCACGGACAAGTCGTGGGCAGGCGGTGCAAAAGCGGGGTATCTCGGCCAGGTCTTCTCGTTGGTGCCGCCGGGGAAGTGGGAGGCGTTTTTCAAAAAAACACCTGCCGAAATCGTGAAAGACTTCGCAAAAACCGATTGGTCCGACACCCTGCTGATTGCCCTCGCAAAAGCAGCGGCCATGTATGGCGATCAGGTCTGGGCAGGGGCGCTGCTGGGTCATTTTTTCAAAAAGTGGGACTCTCCCCTCTGGAACAATACCGACATAAGGATGCTCACGAAGAAAATCGCCCCCGCTGCCGTTCATGCGCTGGCCATGCAGGCTTTGCAGGAGCGGCCCGGCCTCCCGGAGGAAGGCTCTCCCGTCCACATCCTGCTCCTGAACAGCGAGGCCGGCTGGCCCAACGACCTTACGCTGCTGCTCGTCAGGCGCTTACAGGAATGGCTGCCCAAGTCCCGCTTGCAACCCTGGCAAATGAACCCATATATTCTTTTGATGAAAACACTTGCCCTCCGCTGCGACCCAAGCCTTTATGATGCTTTGCAAAAAGGCTGGCCGAACACCACCCCGCTTTGGGCTTTTTGGGAAAAAAGCGTGGAAGAAATGCTGGATACCGTACTTTTCCGGCGGGAAATGATCGCCGCGCTTGCTGACGAGCCTGCGGTCGGCGGTTAACTGCACCCTTGCCTATCTTTTGCCTATAATCCCCGCCAACAACGGCGGG
>JRYF01002933.1_pt1 | contig 14487 bp, 9 predicted proteins | sample 235331 | NCBI WGS metagenome assembly JRYF01 (sample SAMN03074217, study PRJNA261475) | activated sludge metagenome | biome: Wastewater Treatment Plant; feature: Wastewater; material: Activated sludge; isolation source: activated biomass of a wastewater treatment plant treating hydrocarbon... ...
ATGTAGTCCGCACCGACGCCCTCGGCCGCCAGCCGGTCGACGACGGCGAAGTCCTGCGGCTTGACACCCGAGCTGATCGACACGAACAGGCCCTGCTCGCGCATGCGGCGCGCGAAGGCGACGTTGTCGAGGTCGAAGCGGTGCATCACGTAGAAGTGGCCGCTGCGCGCGAGGAAGGCGGCGATCGCCTCGTCGAGCACCGTCTTCATGTTGCTCGGCACCACCGGCAGCGCGAACCGGCGGCCGCCGAACTCGACCGTCGGGTCGCACTCGGCGCGGCTCGCGACGCGGCACTTGCGCGGCAGCAGCAGGATGTTGTCGTAGTCGAAGATGTCCATCGCAAGGCCCCGTGGGCAAAACAAAACCGGCCGGAACACGCAGTCCCGGCCGGTGGCCGATTCTACGCCGCGGTGTGCGGTTCAAGTCCACGGCGCGGCGGCCGATACCCCGCCGAGACCGATCGTCCACCCGACGCCGCCTTCCCATGCCCGACCCCACCCGCCCGCCCGCGACGCCCGACGGCAACGGGCTGCTGGGCCGCTGGTGGCCGTGGCGGAAACAGCGCGCGGCCGCGCCGGCGAGCGCGGACACCGGCCCGCCGACGAGTCCGCCGCGCAGCCGGCCCCTGTGGCGTGATCCTTTGCACGAACTGCTCGACGAGGCCGGCTGCGGCATCCTGGCCTGCCGCTCCGACGGCAGCATCGCCAAGTGCAGCCCGGCCGCCCTGCGGCTGCTCGGCGCGGACAGCCCGGGGGTCCTCGATCGCAACGTCCGGCAGTGGATGGTCGCCGGCGAGGGCGGCGCCTTGCCCGACCCGCTGTTGCCGGGCCGGCGCGAGCTGACCATGCGGCGTGCCGACGGCCAGGCCTTCAGCGCCGAGTGGACGGTGGCCGACACCGTCGAGGCCTTGTCCGGGCTGCGCCTGGTCATGCTGCGCGACATCACCGAGCGCCGGCTCACGCAGCAGCGCCTGAGCGAGCTGGCCAACTTCGACAGCCTGACCGGCCTGCCCAACCGCACACTGTTCCGCGAGCGGCTGGCGCTCGCGATGGAGCACGCGCGCCGCAGCGGCCACACGATGGCGCTGATGTTCCTCGACCTGGACAACTTCAAGTTCGTCAACGACAGCCTGGGGCACGAGGCCGGCGACCAGCTGCTGCGTCACGTCGCGTCGACGCTGCGCGGTTGCCTGCGCATCGGCGACAGCGTCGCGCGGCGCCGCAGCGACGACCCGTACACCGTGTCGCGCCTCGGCGGCGACGAGTTCACCGTCATCGCGCGCGACGCCGGCAGCGCGGAGGACGTCGCCCTCATCGCGCGCCGCATCCTGGAGGCGCTGGAGACCCCGTTCCGGGTCGGCGCCAACGAGCTGCACGTCTCGGCCAGCCTGGGCATCTCGCTGTACCCGCAGGCCGGCGAGGAGGTCGACCTCGACGGCCTGATCCGCCACACCGACATGGCGATGTACCGCTCCAAGCTGCGCGGCCGCGCCACCTACAGCTTCTACAGCGCCGAGATGAGCGCCGAGGTGGCGGCCCGGCTGTCGCTCGAGAACGATCTGCGCCACGCGCTGGAGCGGCAGGAGTTCGTGCTGCACTACCAGCCCAAGGCGGACCTGAAGACGGGCGAGATCACCGGCGTCGAGGCCTTGCTGCGCTGGCACTGTCCGGGGCGCGGCCTGGTGCCGCCGGACCGCTTCATCGGCGTGCTCGAGGACAGCGGCCTGATCCTGCCGGTGGGTGCCTGGGTCATCCGCAGCGCCTGCGCCGAGCTGGCGGCCTGGGACCGCGAGGGGCTGCCGCAACTCCAGCTGGCGGTCAACCTGTCGGCGCGCCAGTTCCGGCAGCCTTACCTCGCACGCATGATCCTGGACACGCTGCAGGACCACGGCCTGGCGCCCGAACGGCTCGAGATCGAGCTGACCGAAAGCCTGCTGCTGGAGGACAGCGAGTCGACGCGCCACGTGCTGGACACCCTGGCGGGCCTGGGGGTGCGGGTCGGCATGGACGACTTCGGCACCGGCCACTCGTCGCTCAGCTACCTCAAGCGCTTCGACATCGACACGCTGAAGATCGATCGCTCGTTCGTCTCCGAGCTGCCGGACGACCACGAGGATGCGGCGATCGCGGCGGCCATCGTCGCCATGGGGCACACGCTGCAGATGAAGGTCGTCGCCGAAGGCGTCGAGACCATTGCCCAGGCCCGCTACCTGGCGGAGATCGGCTGCGACGAGATCCAGGGCTACCTGCTGAGCCGCCCGCTGACGGCTCCGCAGTTCGTCGACTGGCTGCGCGAGCGCATCGCCGAGCGCGCGGACCGCGGGCAGCGGCGCCACTTCAGCGTCTCGCAACCGATCACGCTGATCTCGATCGACACGCTGGACGAAGCCGCCTGAGCGCGGCGGCCGCCCGCCAGCGGCCGCCGGGGCCGGCCGGCGACGGCGGGCCTCCTAGAATGGCCGCATGCCGCTCGCCAGCGCCAGCGAAGACCGCCTGCTCGAAGGCCTGAACCCCGAACAGCGCGCCGCGGTGACGCTGCCTCCCGAGCCGGCGCTGATCCTGGCCGGCGCCGGATCGGGCAAGACACGGGTGCTGACGACACGCATCGCCTGGCTGCTGGCCAGCGGCCAGCTGTCGCCCGGCGGCGTGCTGGCGGTCACCTTCACCAACAAGGCGGCCAAGGAGATGCTGGCGCGCCTGTCGGCGATGCTGCCGGTGGCCGTGCGCGGGATGTGGATAGGCACCTTCCACGGGCTGTGCAACCGCTTCCTGCGCGCCCACTGGAAGCTCGCCGGGCTGCCGCAGGGCTTCCAGATCCTCGACGCCGCCGACCAGGTCGCCGCCGTCAAGCGCGTCATCAAGGCGCTGAACCTGGACGACGAGCGCTACGTGCCCAAGCAGGTCGCCTGGTTCATCGCCGGCAGCAAGGAGGACGGCCTGCGCCCGCGCGAGGTCGAGGTGCGTGACGAGCATGGCCGCACGCTGGTGCGCATCTACGAGGCCTACGAGGCGCAGTGCGAGCGCGAGGGCGTGGTCGACTTCGCCGAGCTGATGCTGCGCAGCTACGAACTGCTGCGCGACAACGACCCGCTGCGCGAGCACTACCGGCGGCGCTTCCGCCACGTGCTGGTCGACGAGTTCCAGGACACCAACAAGCTGCAGTACGCGTGGCTGAAGATGTTCGCGCCGCCGCCCGGGCGTGGCGCCGGCGCGCCCGATGGGCTGCCGGCGCCCGAGCCGCAGGGTGTGTTCGCGGTCGGCGACGACGACCAGAGCATCTACGCCTTCCGCGGCGCGCGGGTCGGCAACATGGCCGACTTCGAGCGCGAGTACCGCGTGCGGCGCGTGATCAAGCTGGAGCAGAACTACCGCTCCTACGCCAACATCCTCGACACCGCCAACGCGCTGATCGCGCACAACCGGCGCCGGCTGGGCAAGAACCTGCGCACCGACGCCGGCGCCGGCGAGCCGGTGCGGGTGCTGGAGGCCGCGAGCGACTACGCCGAGGCGCAGTGGTTCCTCGAGGAGGCGCAGAACCTGCACCGTGGCGGGCTGGCGCTGCAGCAGATCGCGGTGCTGTACCGCAGCAACGCGCAGAGCCGGGTGCTGGAGAGCGCGCTGTTCAACGCCGGCGTGCCTTACCGCGTCTACGGCGGGCTGCGCTTCTTCGAGCGGGCCGAGATCAAGCACGCGCTGGCCTACCTGCGGCTGCTGGAGAACCCGAACGACGACACGAGCTTCCTGCGCGTCGTCAACTTCCCGGCGCGCGGCATCGGCGCGCGCACCGTCGAGCAGCTGCAGGACGCCGCCAGGGCGAGCGGGCGCAGCCTGGCGCAGAGCGTCGGCGCCGTCGGCGGCCGTGGCGGCGTGGCGCTGGCCGGCTTCGTCGCGCTGATCGACGGCCTGCGCGCCGAGACGCAGGGGCTGACGCTGCGAGAGATCATCGGGCGCATGCTGCGGGCCAGCGGCCTGGTGGACTTCTACCGCACCGACAAGGAAGGCCAGGACCGGATCGAGAACCTCGAGGAGCTGGTCAACGCCGCCGAGGCCTTCGTCACCCAGGAGGGCTTCGGCCGCGACGCGGTGGCGCTGCCGGTGGACGAGCAGGCCGGCGCGGCCGCGGCCGCCGCCACGCCCGACGCCGACACCGGCGAGATCATGTCGCCGCTCGCGGCCTTCCTGACCCACGCCAGCCTGGAGGCAGGTGACAACCAGGCGCAGGCGGGTGCCGACGCGATCCAGCTGATGACGGTGCACGCCGCGAAGGGGCTGGAGTTCGACGCCGTGTTCATCACCGGCGTCGAGGAAGGGTTGTTCCCGCACGAGCAGTCGCTGTCGGACGCCGACGGGCTGGAGGAGGAGCGGCGGCTGATGTACGTCGCGATCACGCGCGCGCGCCAGCGCTTGTATGTCAGCTTCAGCCAGACGCGGCTGCTGCACGGCCAGACACGCTACAACGTCAAGAGCCGCTTCCTCGACGAGATGCCCGAGGCGGCCCTCAAGTGGCTGACGCCCAGGCGCCAGGCCTTTGGGTCGGGTTTCGCGCCGGCCTACCAGCAGGCCTGGGAGCGCGGCAGCGGGCTGGCGGGCATCGTCGGCGCCGGGCGCGTCGAGCCGCCGCCCGCGCCCGCGCGCAGTGCCCACGGGCTGCACACCGGGCAGACGGTGTTCCACAACAAGTTCGGCGAGGGCGTGGTGATCACGCTCGAAGGCAACGGCGACGAGGCGCGTGCGCAAGTCAACTTCGGCCGCCACGGGCTGAAGTGGCTGGCGCTGGGCATCGCGAAGCTGACGCCGATCGACTGACGAGGGCGCGGCGCGCCCTGGCAGGTGGCGTCCGCAGGCTCCCGGGCGATCCCGGCGATTCCGGCGCCGCGGCGATTCAGCGCCGCGCGCCCCCGACCCGGCTCAACGCCAGCGCCGCGGCCGCCGTCCGCGTCTCGACCGCCAGCTTCTCGAACACATGCTCCAGGTGCTTGTGCACCGTGCGCGGCGACAGCGACAGGATGTCGCCGATGTCGCGGTTGGTCTTGCCCTGGATGACCCAGTACAGCACCTCGGCCTCGCGTGCGGTCAGCGCCGGGAAGGCGCGCGCCAGCGCGTCGAGCAACGCGGCCTCGGAGTCCTCGCGCAGCACGACCAGCCACTCGCCGGCCTCGCCGGCCGGCGCCTCGCCCTCGCCCATCGGATGCAGCGCGAAGCTCAGCCGCTGCACCCCCTGGCCGACCGTCAGCCCGTGCGGCGGCGCGCCGGCGCGGCGCCGCAGCGCCTCGCGCGCGATCCACGCCAGCACCGGCGCCGGCAGCGCCGACTCGGGCACGTCCGGGAAGTGGCGCTGCAGCAGCGCGCGCGCCAGTGCCGTCTGCCACAACCGGCGGCCGTCGCGCTCGCGCACGACCATGGTCGCGTGGCCGAAGGCGTCCAGCGCACGCCGCGCCTGGCCTTGCGCACGCGCGGTGCGCAGATGGCTCTCGATGCGCGCGATCAGCTCGCGCGTGCGCACCGGCTTGGTCACGTAGTCGACGACACCGGCGCCGAAGGCGTGCACCACGTGCTCGGTCTCGGTCAGCCCGGTCATGAAGATGATCGGGATCGCCGCCGTCGCCGGGTCGGCCTTGAGCCGGCGCGCGACCTCGAAGCCATCGATGCCGGGCATCACGGCGTCGAGCAGCACGATGTCCGGCTGCGCCTGCGCCGCGCGCGCCAGCGCCGCGTCGCCGGTGGTCGCGACCAGCACCGTGTAGCCCGACTCGTCGAGCGCGTCGTGCAGCACCGCGAGGTTGTCCGGCACGTCGTCGACGATGAGGACGACCTCGCCGCCCTCGCCCGCATCCGCTCGCACGGCCGGTCCCGTCATGCGCGGCCTCCTGCCGCGGCCGGCTCGGCTGCGCCGGCATCCGCGACCGCCTCGCGCGGCGCCTGGGCCCGCTGCAACGCCTCGTCGAGCGCGACCTGCAGCGCGTCGAGCTCGAAACGCTGCGCCATCACGCGCAGCCGGGCGACGAAACGCGCCGCCGCGGCATCGGCGGCCTCGATCTCGTCGAGCTTGGCCTGGATGCCACGCACCCAGCCGAGCGCAACGCGCTCGCGCAGCGCGACGAGCTGCGCCGCGTCGGGCATCGCCTCCGCGTGCGCCTCGGCGCCCTCGGGCACCGGGACCGGCGCCTGCGGCGCGCCGGGGTTGCACGGCGCGTGCCTGTCGTCGGCCGGCGCCAGCGGCCCCAGCCGTGCCGCGAGCCAGGCGAGCAGCCGCGGCAGCCGCACCGGTTTGACGAGAAAGTCCTCCGGCGCGACGCCGGCGTCGTTGTCCAGCCCGCGGTCGAAGGCGTTGGCCGAGACGACCGCCAGCGGCCGCGTGCCCCAGCCGGCGCCGCGCAGGCGGCGGATCGTCTCCCAGCCGTCGATGCCCGGCATCGCCAGGTCCATCAGCACCGCGTCGGGCCAGGCTTGGGCGGGGTCGGCCAGCCGCGCCAGCGCGGTCTCGCCGCTGGCGGCGGTCTCGACGACGAAACCCAGCGGCTGCAGCCAGTCCTGCACCAGCGTGCGGTCGGCCTCCTCGTTGTCGACCACCAGCACGCGCCGGCCGGCGCCGGTGCAGCCGGCAACCCCCAGCGTCGGCAACACCGCCGGCGCGGCAGCCAGTTCGGGCAGGAACAGCCGCACGCTGAAGGTGCTGCCCACCCCGGGCGTGCTGCGCGCGGTCAGCTCGCCGCCCATCAGTTCGACCAGCATCTGCGCGATCGTCAGCCCCAGCCCGCTGCCGCCGGCGGCTGCCCCGGTGGACGCCGCCGCGGCCGACCCGCGCGCGAAGGGCTCGAACACGCGCGCCAGTTCCGCGGCGTCCATGCCGGGGCCGGAGTCGACGATGTCGAAGCGCGCCATGTCGCGCGCATGGCGGACACGGAACTCGACCTGCCCGCGGGCCGTGAACTTCACGGCGTTGCCCAGCAGGTTGATCAGGATCTGGCGCAGCCGCCGCTCGTCGGCGCGCACCCAGGCCGGCAGCGGCGCCTCGAAACGGCGCACGAAGCGCACCCCCTTGGCGGCGGACTGCAGCTCCATCAGGCGGGCGATCTCCTCGAGGCCGTCGGCGAATCGCATCGGCTCGACCTGCAGCGCGAGCTTGCCGGCCTCGATGCGCGCCAGGTCGAGCGTGCCTTCGATCAGCCCCAGCAGGTGGTCACCACCGCGCCGGATCACCTGCACCGCCTGGCGCCGGTGCGGCGGCATCGCCGGGTCTTCCTCCAGCAGCTGGGCATAGCCGAGAATGCTGTTCAACGGCGTGCGCAGCTCGTGGCTGATCGCGCTGACGTAGCGCGTCTTGGCCTGGCTGGCCGCCTCCGCGAGCGCCTTGGCCTGCTGCAGCTGGGCGTCGGTGCGGCGGTGCGAGGCGATCTCCTCGTGCAGCGCCTGCGTCTGGCGCCGGCTCTCCTCCTGCGCCACCTGCCGGCTGCGGTGCGCCAGCACCATCCACCAGGCGACGATGCCGGCCGCCAGCAGCAACATCAGGCCGACGTTGAGCACGCCCTGGCGCAGCAGCGGTTCGACCTGTGCCGCGGCCGTGCTGCCGTAGTCGGCCAGCGCGCGCTGGCCCTGGTGGTAGGCGGCGCCCAGCAGTGCGGCCAGCACCGGCAGCACGATCGCCATCAGCAGCAGGTAGTGCGCCAGCCCGGCCTCCAGCGGCGCCCCCCAGCGCCGCGGCAGCAGCCGCTGCAGCAGCGCCAGCCACTGCGCACCGAGCCGCCCATGCGGCTTGCACAGGTCGTCGCAGCGCGCGTCCAGCGTGCAGCACAAGGAGCAGATCGGCCCGCCATAGGCCGGGCACTGCGCCATGTCCTCGACCTCGTAGTCGCGCTCGCACACCGTGCAGCACAGCGTGCGCGGTGCCAGCCGCGCGTAGCGGCCCGGTGCCTCGGCGGCGTCAGTGCCGCAGGCGCCGGCCGCACCATCGGCCGCGGCGGGTGCGGCAGCGACCGGCACGATCGGGATCGACCGCCGCGCGATGTAGTAGCGCCCGCGCGTCGCCCACGCGATCAGCGGCGCCATCACGAACGCGGTGACCATCGCGATCGCGGCGGAGAAGGCCTCGGCCAGCGGCCCGAAAGCGCCCAGGTGCGCCGCCACCGACAGCAGCGTCGCCACGCCCATCGCGCCGACGCCGACCGGGTTGACGTCGTACAGGTGGGCGCGCTTGAACTCGATGCCGGGCGGGCTCAAGCCCAGCGGCTTGTTGATCACCAGGTCGGCCACGACCGCCATCATCCACGCGATGGCGACGTTGGCGTACAGCCCGAGCACGTGTTCCATCGCCTGGAACACGTTCATCTCCATCAGCGCGAGCGCGATCGCCGTGTTGAACACCATCCACACCACCCGCCCGGGGTGGCTGTGCGTCAGGCGCGAGAAGAAGTTGCTCCACGCCAGCGAGCCGGCGTAGGCGTTGGTGACGTTGATCTTGAGTTGCGAGATGACGACGAACAGCGCCGTGGCCGCCACCGCCCAGCCGTAGTGACCGAACACGCGCTCGTAGGCCGCGAGGTACATCTGGTTGGGGTCGACCGCGCGCTCCGGCGGCACCGCCAGGCTGATCGCGAGATAGGCCAGCAGCGCGCCGCCGAGCATCTTCAGCACCCCGGGCAGCACCCAGCCCGGCCCGCCGGCGATCACGCCGGCCCACCAGCGCAGGCGGCCGGCGCGGCCAGGGCCGGGCTCGGGCATGAAGCGCAGGTAGTCGGCCTGCTCGCCCATCTGCGTGATGAGCGCGATGACGACCGTGGTCGCGGCGCCGAAGGCCAGCAGGTCGAAGCCGGCCGGGTCCGCGCGGTCTTCACCCGGGTAGGCGACCAGGCCCTGCAGGATGTCGGGCTGCCACGCGAACACGGCGACGAAGGGCACCACCAGCATCGCCAGCCACAGCGGCAGCGTCCACGCCTGCAGGCGGCTGATCACGGTCACCCCGTGCGTGACGAGCGGGATCACCACCAGCGCGCAGACCAGGTAACCCCAGGCGGGCGGGATGTCGAACACCAGCTCCAGCGCGTAGGCCATCACCGCCGCCTCGAGGGCGAAGAAGATGAAGGTGAAGCTGGCGTAGATGAGCGAGGTGATGGTCGAGCCGATGTAGCCGAAGCCGGCGCCACGCGTCAGCAGGTCCATGTCGACGCCGTGGCGCGCCGCGTAGACGCTGATCGGCAGCCCGGCAAGGAAGATCACCGCGCCGGTGACCAGGATCGCCAGCGCCGCGTTGACGAAGCCGAACTGCACCAGCAGGGTGCCGCCGATGGCCTCCAGGATCAGGAACGCCGCCGCCCCGCCGAGCGCCGTCTGCGCCACCCGCCAGGCGCCCCATTTGCGGAAGCTGCGCGGCGTGAAGCGCAGCGCGTAGTCCTCCATCGACTCGCGCGCGACCCAGCCGTTGTAGTCGCGCCGCAGCTTGACGACGCGTTGCTGCGGGGTGGTCGGGTCCAGGTTTTCGGCGGTCGGCACGCCGGTGCCCATTCAAGAAGCGCACCAGGGCCGCGCCGGCGCCGCATGATGGGCTTACCATGGCACGGCTTTCGCTCCACTGCGCCCGACCATGGACCTGACGCCGCGCGAGAAGGACAAGCTGCTGATCTTCACCGCCGCCCTGCTCGCCGAGCGGCGCAGGGCGCGCGGGCTCAAGCTCAACCATCCGGAGGCGGTGGCGCTGATCACCGCCGCCATCCTCGAAGGTGCACGCGACGGCAAGCCGGTGGCGGCGCTGATGAGCGAGGGCAAGACGGTCCTTGCGCGCAGCGACGTGATGGAAGGGGTTCCCGAGCTGATCCCCGAGATCCAGGTCGAGGCCACCTTCCCCGACGGCACCAAGCTGGTGACCGTGCACCAGCCGATCACGTGAAACGCACCGTTGATGTGCAGATGCCCGCCATGCGCACCAAGAACACGATCCGAACCCTGCTGGCGATCATGGCCGCGCTGCCGGTGCTGGCCTGGGCCCATGCGGGGCATGGGCAGGGCGGCCACGAGGGCCTGCTCGCGGGCTTCCTGCACCCGCTGGCCGGCGCCGACCACCTCGCGGCGATGCTGGCGGTCGGCCTGTGGACCGCGCTGGCCGCGCGCCGTGGGCGTGCCGACCTGGTGCTCGCCCCGCTGGGCTTCGTCGCGCTGTTGCTGACCGGCGCGCTGATGACGCATGCCGGGCTGGTGCTGCCGGCGGTCGAGCCGCTCGTCGCCGCGTCGCTGCTGGTGCTGGGGCTGCTGGTCGCGCTGCGCGCGCAGTGGCCGCTGCCCTGGGTGCTGCCGCTCGTCGGTGTCTTCGGCTTCTTCCACGGCGCCGCGCATGGCAGCGAGGTCGGTGGCCTGCCCGCACTCGCCGGCATGGTGCTCGGCTCGGTGCTGCTGCACGCGGTGGGCGTCGTCGTCGGCCTGGTGGTGCGAAACCGCAGCGTGTGGCTGCCGCGCGTGGCGGGTGCCGGCATCGGCCTGATCGGATCCGCCCTGCTGGTCGGGCTGGCGCGATGATCCCCGGCGAGTTGTTCACCGACGGGCCGGACCACGCGCTCAACCCGGGCCGGCGCACGCTGACGCTGGTGGTCGAGAACGCTGGCGACCGGCCGGTGCAGGTCGGTTCGCACTACCACTTCGCCGAGACCAACCCGGCGCTGCGCTTCGACCGCGCGGCCGCGCACGGCATGCGGCTGAACATCGCCAGCGGCACCGCGGTGCGCTTCGAGCCGGGGCAGCAGCGCACGGTGGAACTGGTCGATTTCGCCGGCGCCCGGGCCGTCTGGGGCTTTCGTGCGCAGGTTCAGGGGCCGCTCTGACGTGCGTCGCGTCGGGCTGCCGGAGCCACGCGTACGGGGTGATCCTCGCCCTGCGCACTCGCTCGCCATGTGTTTCGCTCGCTCGACAGGCGCGTTCGGCAGCGGTGGCGGCGCGGCAGGGGGGCAACCCGGCGCCCTCATCGAGAAATCGGTTGCCGGGTTGCCCCCCTGCCGCGCTGCTCAGCAGCGCGGTGCACGAACCTTCGAACACCACGAGCGTTCCCGCCGAGTCGGGTCCGGGCGGGCCGCCACGCCGGTGACGTGCGCGAACCCGCGCACAGAGAGCGCGCACCGCAGGCCGAAGGTCTCCAAGCGGCCGAGAACAGCCGACGACCGCCGATCCACGAGGACCTGATCCATGGCCACCCTGCCCCGCCGCGCCTACGCCGAGATGTACGGCCCGACGACCGGCGACCGCGTCCGGCTGGCCGACACCGAGCTGATCATCGAGGTCGAGCGCGACTACACCCTGCTCGCCGGCGGCTACGGCGAGGAGGTCAAGTTCGGCGGCGGCAAGACCATCCGCGACGGCATGGGCCAGGGCCAGCGCATCAACGGCATCGGCCCCGGCGACGCGGTCGACTGCGTGATCACCAACGCGCTGATCGTCGACCACTGGGGCATCGTCAAGGCCGACATCGGCATCCGCGGCTGCCGCATCGCCGGCATCGGCAAGGCCGGCAACCCCGATGTCCAGCCCGGCGTCGACATCGTCATCGGCCCCGGCACCGAGGTCATCGCCGGCGAAGGGATGATCGTCACCGCCGGCGGCTTCGACAGCCACATCCACTTCATCTGCCCGCAGCAGATCGACGAGGCGCTCACGTCGGGCATCACCACGATGACCGGCGGCGGCACCGGCCCGGCCACCGGCACCAACGCCACCACGTGCACGCCCGGGCCGGCCAACATGGCGCGCATGCTGCAGGCGGCCGACGCCTTCCCGATGAACCTGGGCTTCCTCGGCAAGGGCAACGCCAGCCGCCCCGAGGCGCTGCAGCAGCAGATCGAGGCCGGCGCCATCGGCATGAAGCTGCACGAGGACTGGGGCACGACGCCGAGCGCGATCGACTGCTGCCTGTCGGTCGCCGAAGCCACCGACACCCAGGTCGCGATCCACACCGACACCCTCAACGAGAGCGGCTTCGTCGAGGACAGCATCGCCGCCTTCAAGGGCCGCACCATCCACACCTTCCACACCGAGGGCGCCGGCGGCGGCCATGCGCCGGACATCCTGAAGGTGGTGGGCGAAGCCAACGTGCTGCCCAGCAGCACCAACCCGACCCGGCCCTACACCGTCAACACCATCGACGAGCACCTGGACATGCTGATGGTGTGCCACCACCTCGACGCGTCCATCGCCGAGGACCTGGCCTTCGCCGAGAGCCGCATCCGGCGCGAGACCATCGCCGCCGAGGACATCCTGCACGACCTCGGCGCGATCAGCATCATGAGCAGCGACAGCCAGGCCATGGGGCGTGTCGGCGAGGTCGTCACGCGCACCTGGCAGACGGCGCACAAGATGAAGCTGCAGCGCGGCTGGCTGGCGCCGCCGGCCCCGGCAGCCGAGGGCGCGGCCGACGCCGACCCGCGCAACGACAACTTCCGCGTCAAGCGCTACGTCGCCAAATACACGGTCAACCCGGCGCTGACGCACGGCATGGCGCACGAGCTCGGCAGCATCGAGGTCGGCAAGTGGGCCGACCTGGTGCTCTGGCGGCCGGCCTTCTTCGGCGTCAAGCCGAGCCTGGTGCTCAAGGGCGGCTTCATCGCGTCGGCACTGATGGGCGACCCGAACGCCAGCATCCCGACCCCGCAGCCGGTGCACCACCGGCCGATGTTCGGCAGTTTCGGCGGCGCACTGGCGCGGACCTCGCTCACCTTCGTCAGCCAGGCCGCGCTGGCGGCCGACGTGAAGGCGCGCTACGGCCTGGCCAAGACGCTGGCGGCGGTGCGCGGCTGCCGCATCGTTCGCAAGACCGACATGGTGCACAACGGCTGGCTGCCGCACATGCAGATCGACGCCCAGACCTACGAGGTGCGCGCCGACGGCGAGTTGCTGACCTGCGAGCCGGCCACCGTGCTCCCGATGGCGCAGCGCTACTTCCTCTTCTGACCGCGATCTGCGCCGGGCCCGGGCTGCGCCACCCTAACCGCCGACGCCGTCGCGCAACCTGCGGCGGGCCAGCTGCCCAACCACGCCCAAGCCGGCCAGCAGCATGGCCCAGCTGTGCGGCTCCGGGATCGGCGCAAGCGTCAGCGAACTGAGGATGTGGCCGTCGTCGGCCAGCCCGTTGGCCGCGGTGAACCCGATGTGGATGCCGCGGCCGAGGAAGTTGGACTCGCCGTCGTACAGGTCGATCGCCACCGAACTCCAGTCGACACCGTCCAGGGTCACGGTGTAGGTCTGGTCGGTGACGAACTGGTGGATCGAGAAGCTGAGCGCACCGGTCTCGTCCTCGAGGCCCGATGGCGTGTAGCTCACCTTGGCCTGCCACTGGAAGTAGTCGAGCGGCTGGATGTCGGCCAGACCGGTCTCCGTGTACGCGATCGGCGTGACGTCGCCGTCGCCCAGGATCTGCACGCTCACCGCCTGGGGCTCGCCGTCGAAGTTGAAGGTGTCGACCGCGAAGGCCCAGCCGTTCATGCCCGAACCGCCGTAGCCGAGGTCCGACCCGCCGGAACCCAGCGTCGGCGCCGAGCCGGTCATGAAGAAGCTCATGCCGTCGCCCTGCACGACCCCGCCGTGGACGACATAGAACCAGTAGCGGATCTGGAACGGCGCGTTGAAGTCCAGCGCCAGCGGAGCCGGCGCATAGGCGCCGCCGACCTGGTCGCCGACGCCTGGGGCGGTCAGTTGCAGGTAGCTGCTGGTGCCGATGCCGGGAAAGTTCAGGCTGAAGACCGACGCGTCGCCCATCAGCTCCCAGGTCGAGAAGTCGACGTTGAGTCCGAGGTCGACGTCCTGCGCCACGGCGTGCGGGGTGGCCCCGGCGATGGCCACGGCGGCCAGCGGCGCCAGCGCGGCATGAATCAGCCGGCGGCGGGAGAAGGATGCAAGGTCGTGCATGGGCGGCTCGCGTGCAAGGGTTGGAAGGCTCGCACGCATCGTCCAGCGGCCGCGTTAGGCGAGCGTTAGCCCGCGCTGCGGTTCGCCCCCCTCGATCGAGGGGCGCGTGCGCACCGGCCGCTCAGCCGCCGGCCCGCCGCGACGCCGGGTAGATCCAGCGCGCGAGCCGGCGCGTCAGCAGCGGCATCAGCCACCAGGTCATCAGCGCCACCTGCAACACCACCGTCAGCAGCAGCCGCATCGGCTGCGGCACGGCGAAGGGCAGCAGGCCCGCCAGCGCGTCGACCAGCCGGCCGACGACCAGCACCAGCACGAACACGACGACGATCAGCAGCAGCGCCATGCGCGGCCGCGAGGGCTGCGGCACCGCGGTGCCGGCCGGCGGGGCGAACCAGAACTCGAGACCGGTCAGCTGCTCCCACACCGCGTCGCCGTCGGCCAGTGGCGCGACCTCGTCCAGCGCCCGCGCGTAGGCCTCGCCGCGCGTGTAGGCCTGCCACGCCGCCAGGCTGGCGAAGCGGATCACGCTGGTGTACTCGAGCGGCCCGCCCGGCGCCGGCCGCTGCGTCGTCACGCCGAGGTAACCCGGTGCGTCGCGCGCCACCGCCTGCAG
>JRYF01009607.1_pt1 | contig 14476 bp, 12 predicted proteins | sample 235331 | NCBI WGS metagenome assembly JRYF01 (sample SAMN03074217, study PRJNA261475) | activated sludge metagenome | biome: Wastewater Treatment Plant; feature: Wastewater; material: Activated sludge; isolation source: activated biomass of a wastewater treatment plant treating hydrocarbon... ...
ATACATCCGGCTGCGGGTGAACGGTAATTGTCATACTGTATACACTTGTAGTTGAAGGACTACAGCCATTAGCATCTATTAATGAAGTAAGCTGTACTTCATAAAAACCCGGATCAAGTGTACCATTGAATAAATCAAAAGGTGAATTTATTCCGCTTTGGCTTCCTGATAATGTAGCATCAGGAGTTACACTGTTATCTATAAAAACTTCCCATGAAATGTCTACCGGCTCTGATCCCGATAACATACTATTAAAGGTCACCTTGATCGTCTCATCATAGCAAAACTCAAAACTGTCTCCAAATCCCACTACTTCATCGTTAATCTCTATAGATATCTCCGGTTCAGGATTGACCATTACGGTTACCGTAAATGGAACTCCTACACAACCCTCTGGATTACTCGTGGGTGTTACTGTATATACAATTGTAGCTAAACTTCCGCTTGTATTGGTAATTGTACCTGCAACATTACCCGATCCGGTATTACCATCCATAACTCCAGTGACTGTGCCTGTAATAGAAGTCACTTCCCAAAAAAAGGTACTACTTACGCCGTTTCCTAGATTAACATTCGCCTGCGGATCATATGAAAATGCTTCTTGTGAACACACCGTCTCGTCACTGTTTACTCCTACAGGTTCGGGGTTGACCGTTACCATAGTAGTAGTTTCATCGGTACAGATTACTGAATTCACTGTAGAGGTAACAATCCTTTTATAGATATAGTCATCAGGAGTTCCTGAGGTATTACTTAGATACCCTGTATTTAAAGTGCTTGTAATAATCGAGGATACAGGCATAAAAGCACCACCATTAATACTTAATTCCCAGGAATAGTTAGGGCCTTCATCTGATGTTGCATCGAAAACACTCATAATATCCGTTATACCTCCTGAACATATTACAGGATCCTGAGCAGTGATCATTCCAGGATTAATATTATTCACTGTTGGTCCGGTTAGTGAAGAAATAGGACTGCCAGTAACTGTGCAATCGTGTATACCTGAATTGGTGGATGTAATTGAAGTTAGATTGATCGGTGCATCGTCACCGAAAAAATCCACACCTTCAGTCAAAGTAAGCATAGCACCACTAGAAATACCATTAAAAGTTTTGCCATTTACTATTACATTAAAAGGACCCGTACCAGCTGTAGCCGTAAAGGTAACCATGATATCTTCTCCTTCGCAAATAGTAGTTGGCGTCAATCCGGAGATATTTCCATTCGGGTTATTGTAAACATTGACAGTTGCGCACACAGCCTGGGCTAATATGAAATCGGGCCCCCCTTCATCTCCATTTGGGTCGGCAAATGATAAATTTATTTTTATAAACCGGCCATTGTCAGCAGCAGACAATACATATGCTGTGTTAAATGTATGGGTCGTACTAGTAATGGTTACATTTTCACTAAAACTCGAACCAGATCCACAACTGTTACCAAATTGCCAATTAAGTTGAATCAGCAGACTACCATCCATATTTCCATAAATTGTAGGATCAGGAAGTCCGTTTAATGTAAAACTTAAGATATCTCAAACACAGAAGTGATATGGATCTCCGCTAAAGACTGGCGCTGGTTGTGTTTGGGAAAATGAATTGACTGTAATCAGAATTGCTGCAAGTATAGAATAAAATATGTGAAATGTTCTCATAGTGAATGTATTAAATTGGAAGAAAATGTTCGATTTCATAGTTTTAAGAATTTAGGTTAACTTTTCTCAATAGATATAATAGCACATTGTGAGGAAGCTGCAACAAGGCTTTCCGCCGGTATTTCCGGACTTTCAGTAGGCCTGATATAGGATACATTTATCCTGACACGCTTACCATTGTCCCGATCTGACAAAATATAATTGGTTAAGATTTGATGGGTCTGTGCCGAAATAATTACTTTCTCGGATAAAGTCAAACCACCACCACATTGGTCCCCCAGTTGAAAATTGATTTGTAATTCCAGATCACCATCAATAGAATCAAAGTCACAGGGATTAGGTAAGTTGGTGAGAGTAAATTCCAATGGTTGGCCTTCAACTCCCTTAATAATCGCTTGCTTAAACTTAGGCGATGGGACAGACTTTTGTGCCATAAGTCCCGTCCCGAAGCAAATGAGTGGCACTATAGTAAATACCCATTTCTTTAGATCGGCCATCATTATAGTACGCATTGATGTTAACCCATGGGCTAAACTATTTTGACTGATCAAAAGGGGCAGATACATGGCTTCAGTTTCAGGGCTTCTGTTCCAAATATTTAGTTTGTGAAACTTTGTGTTCTTCAAGTTTATATCTTGCTGCCTTTCAGAATTTCTATTTTCGACTTTCAACATTTGATTCAAATTTTTAAATTTATATATGTAATTTGTTTTATATCAGCTATATAAAGCATAAATAATTTCAATTTTAAGACAGAAATATCTAAGGGTAATGGTTGTCATTACCTGGATTTTTCTGATCGAAACCATCTATCTTAATAAGATTTCAATCTGATCACCGGATGATCAATAAAAGTTGTATTAAAATCTGTATTATTTATGCATATTGTCTATGGCGTATGTTTTGTTTCTCAATATATATTTCTCATTTTTCTATTTATTCATTTGTATTCTAACCAATGCAGAGCTCTGGTTTTCATTTTGACATAGCAATCCCACTTTCATAGAAGCGCATACTCCCTGAAACCCTTAAAGAAAAACAGCTTAGGTCAATGAAAATGTGTATAGATATTCTAATCCCCCATTAAGCCCTTTTTGTCATTTCCCTTTCTGCAAGGCTACGTTGAAAATGTAAAATTTTTTAAAATATCATATAAGTTTTAATTGTTATTTAAGATAGTTAATTTCAATTATGTAAATATAAAGCAAATAAATCATTTCGAACAACCCCTATTTATAGGGGTATATTGAAGTTGTTTTTTTCAAAATATGCCCATAAAGCGCATTATTTAAATTACTGGCCTCCGCTTCCGAAAACCGGCCTACCCTGCTCAGTCCATCATCAGTCCCATATTTTGAGCATTCCTGATCAGCTCCGAGGTATTTTTGCATTGAAACTTTTTCAGCAAGGCCTTCTTGTGGTCATCGACCGTATAGATGGATATATTCATCCGCTGGCCGATCTCCTTTCTGCTCAACCCTCTCGCCAGATATTTTAATACCTGCCGCTGCTTCTCTGTCAATTTATCTCTTTCCCTGGCATTGATGTGAAACTGAATGTATTTTTGAAACTCTTTCAACATCTTCGGGGACTTAAATATATCCTCTACCGCAAAGGCGATGATGGCTACCATGGCCGCCTGGCCTTCCTCATCCCATTGGATAGTCGACGCTGTATAGAACAGCCAGTTTTGTTTACCCTGGCCATCCTTTACCAGATGCAGTCCGGCAAATCGCTGTGTGGGATTTTTCCGATGCTGGAGGAATACCTCTGCACCTACCTCCTCAAAATCTTTTACTCCCTGTATCCGGTCAGAAAACCGGTGGGCCTTTGAGGTTGAATTCTGCCCGTTTGTCTTTTCCTGCCGGTGGTCATTGATCCACAATACCCGGTATGGCTCCATCTGTGCCACCCCCATGACGGCATGAATGGAAGAACACAGCTTTCTGAACATGTCCAACTCATCCAACTCCAAATGCTCCGGCTCCACATCGAAGTATTTCCCTATGCTTTCCTTGTAATCCTCCTCTTTCATGGGGTAAGGATTGTAAGTAAAGAAAGCTTCATGGTAAGCCATTGGCATCGACAGAGTATTCCTTCCCGGGTAATAACCCTCTGGTGTAAAGGCTCTGTCTTACGCAATGCATGTAACCCGAAAACCGGCATGGTGTTCATCGTGATGGGTTGCGCTGCTTCCTTTTGGGGTTTGTATATGGTCATATTATTCATTCATTTTTAAAATGATCCCCGAATACCAGTCGATTGACATCTGATTCGGATATTGCGGGGATCAAGATCATGGCGCTTTACTAATACATAGTTTTAATTCTCACAGATATACCCATCGCATAGCAAGGTCCATAGGATTATGAGCGCCATATCCCTCAAATATTGAAAAATCAATATTTTCATTTGAAAAAAACAGTAAACAACTCCCTTCCTTCTATACCCAAACGGATTTCCCCCTTTTCTCAGGAATTGACTGTTGGTTTTAATTCATCATTTATTGTTTCTAAAAAATTAACCTTTAAGTTTTAATATCCAATTTGTAAATATAAAACAAACTTATTGTATCCAACAACCCCTATTTATAGGGGGTATTTTAATGATTTTCGGGGTTTTTGGGGGTAATTCGGCATTTTTGGCGTCCCTGGAAGCGTAACGCGGGCATCATATCATTTCATTAATCATCAATCCCAAACTCTGCGCTGTACGTACCAATTCATAAGTAGTTTCGAGATTAAATTTTTTCTTCAATGCTCTTTTATGGTCATCGAGGGTATATATTGATATGTTCATCCTGTGGGCGATCTCCTTTCTGCTCAAACCCTCAGCCATATACCGCATAATACGCTTCTGTTTATCTGAAAGCCGCTCCCTTTCCGGCTTGTTGATGTTTAATTGCAGGTGTTTTTGAAACTCCTTCAATGTATTGGGCGTATTAAAAATTTCATCTAAAGGAAATGCAATGATGGATGCGGTGAGCGCATTGCCATTCTCATCTTTTGTCATGGTGGATGCTGTATAAATGATCCAGTGATATTTCCCTTTCTTGTCCTTGATCCGGTACAGTCCGGCCCATTTTATATCCGGATCCTTTTTAAATTTTTTTACCACATCAACTACTGATTCCTCAAAATCAGGAGAATCGATCAGGTTGGCTGCCATGGTATCTCCTTTGGCCATCACTTCCTTGGCTTTCATTCCTGTAATTTGCTTAACAAGTGGATTGTTGTTGATCCAAAGGAGTTTGTAAGGATCCAATTGAATAATGTAAATAACGGCATAGATGGAAGAACAGAATGATCTGTACATTTTGAGTTCCTCCAGTTCGCCATTTAAAAATTCCTTATGGACATTCGACTCATTGTAAGGCTTGTGGTGTTTCGATTTTGCCATGATCTGATGTATTTAAATTGTTTTGGAAAATTGCTTGTTTGCTGATATTTTAATAATTTCTTTTCATGCTCGAATATTTCGATGCTTTTATACAGAATCACATTACTGTTTACGTCTCTTTATGTCATTTTTCACAAAAGGTAACCCTACTTTGGATCATTTTTTTTTGTTGACAATAAAGTTGAAAGTTTTAGGATGATTTTATTCTCAATTTCAAGACTACAAAGTGTTATAGCCGTTCAATACAGTTTGGTATCTCTCAAATTTATGTACCAAATGATTCAGTAAGTATACTAAAAATACTTGAAAAGCTACACAATTTGTACAAAATAAATGCTGATAGGTGGAAATGGATGCCGATATTGGGGGGTGGGATGGGCTTTTTTTACCCCCAACCTCTGAATATTGGTGGGGGGAGTGGGGCGAGTTTGGCCAATGAATAAATGAATGCAACATTACAATCCTGCGCAAAATCCGCCATATTCGTTACGAAGATATGATCAAGGGAAATTCATTAAAAAAATGACGTCTGGGGGATATCACATGATCAAGTTATCCATAAAAAAAGACTCCCTATCTATTAGATAATTTTTAGTGAAAACAAAAAGTTTATATTTTTGAAAAATGAATATAGTTGAAAAAAATATGGAAAAGATTAAGGCATTATGTGTTAAACATAAAGTAGCAAGATTATTTGTTTTTGGTTCAATTTTAACTGATAATTATCAAGATTCAAGCGATATCGACCTGTTGGTTGATTTTTCAGGGGTAGACCTTTACAATTATGCAGATAATTATTTTGATTTTAAATTGTCTTTGGAGAAACTACTCAAAAGAGAAATTGACCTGCTGGAAGATAAAGCTGTAAAAAACCCCTATATAAGAAAATCAATTGATTCTTCAAAAAGGCTCATCTATGGATAATGATATTAAAGCCTGGCTATATGACATTTTACAATCGATAAATGAAATTGATAGTTATTTTAAAGATGAGCCAATGGTTTTCAAAGAATTTGTTTCTGATATGAAAACAAAAAGGGCAGTTGAGCGAAATTTAGAAATTATAGGTGAGGCTGTTAACCGAATAAATAAAAAAGATAAAAATCACAAACTTGACGATGCAGGAAAAATTGTTGGCACAAGAAACAGGATTATTCACGGGTATGATAAAATCTCAGATGATTTGATTTGGAGTATAGTGATAAAACATTTACCCAAATTAAAAGATGAAGTTACAAACCTACTTAATAAATAAAAAACTGTCCTCTATAGCTTTAAATAGTAAATGCTAGTAGGCGATTTAAAAATAATATCCTGCGTTTTGTTGAAATATTTTGCATAAAATTCACACCAAACAGTCCCCAGCGGGGGCGATAGGTTAATAGAAATCATCGAAAGAAAACATACACAGACAAATACATTGATTTTTTATAGGCATATGAGATAGATTTTAAACCGGTATATATATTTGAGGATTTTGGTGCCGCTCCTACGGAGCTATCTGGGGTGTTTGATTTGGCAATTAACCTCCTCTGCCCCCAACCTCAGAATAATGGTGGGGGGGATGGGGCGAGCGTGGCCAATGAACAATCTAAATATTCCATTTGGGGAATTCATCTGCTTTAATTACCCCCCCAATCCCTCAAAATGGGACTTTATATTTTAGTCCCCATAGGGACTTGATATCGGTAGAACGTTCAAATAGATCATCTCCTCTGTGCCTTTAGGTACGGAATATGTTCGACCCCCATTTTAACAGCAATTATATTGCGTACCTACGGCACGACTATTTTGCTTGATTTCGTTTTTCTACCTATATTTTGTCCCTAACGGGACAGAGCCTTTTAAGACATTTGTTCCGAATTAAAAAAGTTCACAATCCTTTGATAACTCCACGAAGAGAATATCATCGGCAATTATTTTAAAATATGTTGTAGGGGGAATAAAGATGTCGCTTCACAGTATGCATATTATACAATGTATGGTAGTCCATTCGCTTGCCTGTTTTGTCAAATTATTAATTTTTTTAATATTAATTTGGTACTTGAATAAACTTTTGTATTTTCATATTATAAAAGTTTATATATGGTTGTTCCCGAACGATATGTTTCTTACCTTTTAACCGATATTGATGCTGCATTCAGGAAAGAACCCCAAATCCTTATCATCGATCGCGATGAAGATCCGGATGATTGTCTGAGTGAATTACAAGATTGGTTGGATCAGGATGAAGAAAGCCTTCAAACATTTTCATGGCATTGCGGGCTTTCCCAAGAGATGTTTCCCCCTCCGGCATCGCTCACAGACCCTCAAAAAGAAAGAATCATTGAAGCTTTTCATTATCTGCTATTGAATTATAATCTCTCGGTTATTTTACCGGAGTATCTGGAATTGGATATGGAATATGAATTGCTTGTATCGATTCTCGATCAAAAAGTGGCCATTATAGATCATGGATATATAGGTATAGAGTTTTGTGATTACAATACAGAGGAATGTGTCTTTGGAGATCAATGCATGTGCAATGGACAATTTGATGGAGCTACATACAGTGATATGGAAGTCACTGAAGAAATGGAATGGGAAGATATCTTTCAAGCTCTGCTCATGGATTCTTTTGATCAATTGTATTATGATGATGAACAATGTAAGTGGGATGAAGAAGACTATGATGCGGAAGATTTACCATTTTAATCAAAATTAGATCCAAGAAATTTATCATATTTCTTTAGCATAGTAATCATTTTTACTGAAACTCTTCAATCGATTGCGGGTTATCTTATATTAGCAATGATCAGGAAATAGAACTATGGCCAGAAGTCCCCTGAAATCGATTAAAAATCAAGGACATTCCATCAACTTTAAAGAAGCGCTGGAATCCCTTAAGTTTATACCACGATTTTTCACGGAAATCAGAAACAGTCATCGCACCCTATTTGCCGCCAATTTATGCTGTCGGATAATATCTTCCTTTGCACCGGTCGTGATTTTATGGATAGGAAAAATCATCATCGACGAAATCGTCCTGCAAATTTCCCTTGAGGAAAAAGACTTACAACGATTATGGATGGTTGTGGGTATAGAGTTGGTAGTAGTGGTCTTCACCGATCTGATTGGAAGGGCAATTACACTAACCGATGATTTATTGGGGGATCTGTATTCCAATGATTCTTCTGTGCGGATCATCCGTAAGACCAAAGACGTCAATATCAGTCAATTGGAAGACTCGGAATTTTACGATAAACTTGAAAGAGCAAGAACACAAACCAATAGCAGGGTAAATCTCATGTCAACGGCCTTGGGTCAAATTCAGACATTCATTATTATTGTTTCCCTGGTTGGAGGATTGATATTTTTTGAACCCTGGTTGGTTATCATACTTATTCTCAGCATCATTCCTTCATTTATTAATGATATAAAATTCAGTACTCAACGATATTCATTGGCCAGGAGCTGGACGGCAGAAAGAAGGGAGCTGGATTACCTTCGCTATATTGGCGCCAATAACATGACCGCCAAAGAGATAAAGCTATTCGGACTCACAGGTTTTGTTGCTGACCGCTTCAAAAATTTATCAAATGCCTATTATGAGATTTCAAAAAAACTAGCCATTCAAAGAAGTATTTATGGCGGCTTATTCAATGTGCTGGGTACTTTGTCTTATTATGGCGCTTATATTTTAATCATCTACAGAGTAATTACAGGCAGTCTTACTTTGGGAGAGTTAACTTTCCTTTCGGGCTCCTTCAGCAAATTACGTAGCAGTTTGCAAAATACCTTCTCCACGTTTACCCGAATCTCAGAAAGCGCAATGTATCTCAGAGATTATTTTGATTTTATGGATATGACTATACCCAATACTGTCGAATCTGTACAACCTCTACCTCACCGGATACAAATGGGTTTTTCTGTTAAAAATCTGTGGTTTACCTATCCCGGTAGTGCAGAGCCTGTGTTAAGAGGAGTTTCTTTCGAACTCAAAGCCGGTGAGAAAATGGCATTTGTAGGAGAAAACGGTGCCGGCAAAACTACATTGATAAAATTGCTTTTAAGATTTTATGAACCCGATTCCGGAGAAATCACCCTTGAGGGTATACCCATACAGCTTTTTGATCGAGATGACTATCAACAAATGTTTGGAGTGATTTTTCAGGATTTTGTTCGGTATGAATTTCCGGTTAAAGAAAACATTGGTATTGGCAATGTAGATAGGATTGAAGACATCGAGAGAATCCGGATAGCTGCAGAGAGAAGCCTTGCTTCTGAGGTAGTTGAAGAGCTTCCCGACGGGTATGATCAACAGCTGGGACGCCGATTTATCCGGGGTAAAGAATTATCTGGTGGACAGTGGCAAAAAATTGCTTTGGCCAGGGCTTACATGAAGGATGCAGAAGTTTTGATTTTAGATGAGCCTACTGCAGCATTGGATGCAAGAGCTGAGTATGAAGCTTTTCAGCGATTTATTGCATTGACTCAACAAAAGACTTCAATCATTATCTCACACAGATTCAGCACAGTCAGAATGGCGGATCGGATTCTGGTATTGAAAGAAGGCAAAATTCATGAATTGGGAACACATCATGAATTGCTTCAAAATCAGGGTCTTTATTCTGAATTGTTCAATCTCCAGGCAGCCGGGTATCAATGAAAATCAGGGTGCAACTCCATTCATCTATTGGATGAGCGTACAATCATCATGAAAATGGCCCGATACTTTTAGCATTAGTTTTTAACCCGGATGCATATAAATATCAACCGGGTGAATCATTAGAGTCTTTCCTTGTTAAATCCTGGTCGGCATAAAACCCTGTATCAATATTTTTCAGCCATTTCGTATAATATACGATTTNNGGACTTGTAACAGATCACTCTCCTGTAAGGTGGGAAGGTGGACAAGCAATTCTTTTGTGAGCATATCAAGGTTTTCAATGAGTTTTGCTCTGGCAGGATATTGAACCGGAGTAAATTCTTCATCTCTGTTTCTATCATCTTGCATACCCAATGCACCTGAGAATATCCATTGTCTGACATTGCCGCAAAGATGCAGAACCAATACGCCGGGACTATTCACATGGTCATTGTGCTTATACCATATTTCATTTTCCGTAAGGAGAGAAAGACATTGCCTGATACGGGGGATGCTTTCATCTACTATCCGTCGTTTCACTTCGCTGATAATATGATTCTGGAGGGACATGATTTCCTGTTCTGTTTATTCCATCAAAAATAATACTCTGGTGGATCTTTGTTTATGGTTTGAATATTTTCATACGACTAATTTCGCTTCTAAGAGCAAGAATTGGTGCCAGGAAAATGCTGTTGAAATGGACATTGTACATCTATGGAGCTAAAGTGGGAGTGGATAATATTTTCTTTTTCAATCGCTGGCCATGGCTATAGTCAGTACAGAAAACCTGACATTTTCAATTTTTTCCAACTGAATAATACACGCCTCAATGGTCGCTCCCGTCGTGATCACATCATCTACAATGAGTATATGGCTATTATTTAACCCTTCGCTTTGTTGCAATGCAAATGCATTCTGGACATTCTTCAAGCGATCCATTCTTGATTTTGAAGTCTGAGAATCGGTTTCATCGGTTTTAAGCAGGATATTTTCATTACAAGGAATTCCCATTTCAGCAGAAACCCCTTCACCAAATACAAAAGCCTGATTATAGCCTCGTTTCTTTTTTCTCTTTGGGGTAATGGGGACAGGCACAATGAAATCGGGTTTTGGAAAAATGTCAGTTTCTATCCATTTTTTCGCCGCAAGGCGTCCTAATTTTATAGCAGTATTACTTCTGCCTTTGTATTTTAATTCATGCAACATGTTTTGTACCTGGGAATCTTTGGTAAAATAAAACAATGCGGCACCTGATTCCAGTTGTACTCGGCCATAAAATCTACGGAGCAGACTATTTTCTTTGAGGTTAAAATGATTGGTAAAGGGAATATCCATTTGACAGAAAAGACAAAAATCGTTTCCCTGGGTTGGCGCTTCCCTGCTACAAGCCATGCATAGGTCCGGATAGAGTAATCCGGAAAGGGATTTAACTATATTACCCAATTGACTGATCATACTATGGTTATATGGTTGAGCAATTGATGGGCTGTTAAACACGAGTGTACGGGCAATATTTTTAATGTGTCACCCACTCTCAACCGGGAAAGTATGGGATGATGAATCCGGACTATACCATGTTCCTGTGAAAGTCTGGCCACATAACAACCTTCCAGGGGGGTAGTCCACTTGTTTTCAGCACTTCTTGCTACGAGGCCATAAATTTCTCCATACGGATCCCAGTGCATCCTCTCCTTTGACAGATGAACCGCTCCCCCATAGACAACTACTTCTTCTCTTTCTACATGGATGGCCACCACCGGACATTCAACACATACGGCCACTTGTTCTATAGCGCACGATCCAATGGCACATTGCATGAGATCATAGTAAACAAAATTACCGGGACGGATTTCATCCAGTTCGGACAAGTCTTGAACCCGGCTGCATGTGGGAGTATCTCCAAATGATAAGTTCAATTCCGGATACAATTCCTGGTATCTAATTTTCAATTCCAACATCTTGTGCACTGCCTGGTGATAAACCTTCTCAATGGCCTCATCTCCCTGCACCTGATAACTATGGCCTGCATGGGCAAGAAACCCTTTCCACTCCTCATATCCAGAGGAAGATAAAATGTCAACGACCTGATCGATCAAGCCCAGATTCGCCGGATTGATCCCTGTCCGATGAGTACCTACATCCAATTTTATATAAATTCCGGTGGGATTGCGGAGATGCTTTTTGAGAAATAAGGCTACTTCAGGAGCCTCAATCAATATATTTAGGTTGACAATGGAAGAAAGTTTATTAATTTTTCCAATTTCGAGAATATTTACCGGAAAGGCCACGGTGATATCTTTCCATCCATGGGAAGCAAAATACAATGCCATATCCAGAGAAGATACTGTGCACACATTCACCCCCTCCTCACGAAACCATTCACCGATTCTGTAATCTTGATGGGTTTTAAAGTGGGGTCTTAACCGGACGTGATTTTCTTTTGCTTTACTTACCATTGTCCGGATATTTTTCCGGCATTTATCCTCATCTATTAATAAAGTAGGTACCATGGAATGTGTATTTTTTGATTTAACCCTTTAAAATACAAAAATTCTTAAAATATCCAATAGCCTCCCATTTTGGATACCTTATTCAATAATCATTAATGGTATTCCAAAGTCTGGCGCCAACGATAAAGACAACCAACGTAAACAGAAAGGATATTATGGCCGGCAGGGTCTGACTGTACAGTGCGAATCCGGTTCCAAACAACAAGCTGTAGACCCCAAAACAACCCAGAACCATCAGCAGGATTTCAACAGTCAATCTTCCGGTAGCTACATCTCCACCTACCAGATCACCGCTTCGTTTTCCTTCATCGATGACCGGTTTCCACCCCTTGGCATAGGGTCTGATCAGCTTATAAAATGAAATCAATACATTCTGATCTGTAGGTTTGGTAACGAATGCCGTAATGATCCAGCAAATGCTGGTCAAAACAACCCCCGTAACCAGTTTTTCATGGGGAAGCAGGGCATCTTTTACCACGAATTCCATGATCAAAGCAATGACAAATGAGACGATCATAGCAACGATTTCGCACAAGGCATTGATCCTCCACCAAAACCATCTGAGAATAAAAAGCAATCCGGTACCTGCTCCAATCTGGAGTAGAATATTGAATGCCTGTAATGCATTAGAAAGCTTCAGCGCAAAAAAAGCTGCAACCACCATTAATAGAACAGTAAAAATTCGACCAGCCATTACTTGCTCTTTATCACTGGCTTCAGGCTTTAAAAATCTTTTGTAAAAATCATGAACCATATAGGAACTACCCCAATTGAGATGTGTACTGATCGTAGACATGAGTGCAGCCATCAGTGCTGCAATAACCAATCCCAATAGTCCTGCGGGCAAGTACGATAACATGGCTGGAAATGCTAGATCATTTTGCACTTTGGAGGCTTCAATTCCCGGAAACTGAGATGACAGGTCTGAAAGTTCGGGAAAAACGACGATAGAGGCCAGAGCAATCAATATCCATGGCCAGGGTCGTAAAGCATAGTGAGCTATATTAAACAGCAAAGTGGCCATGACGGCATTTTTCTCATTTTTTGCAGAGAGCATCCGTTGGGCAATATAGCCACCGCCGCCAGGCTCAGCTCCCGGGTACCACACACTCCACCATTGTACGGCGATAGGAATGATGAATAAAGGCAAAACGGTATCCCATTGACTGAAATCCGGTAAAAAGTTCTTGTGTGAAGCCACATCCGGATGACTAAGAAGCGCTGATAGTCCACCGATTTCAGGTAGTTTCACTATATATATACATGCCCAGATCATCCCGATCATGGCTATAATAAATTGAAAGAAATCGGTCAGAATTACTCCCCTGAGTCCGCCCAGTGAGGAATATAAAACCGTTATAACAGAAACCAGCAATACAGTTTGTATGGCAGAAAGACCTAAGAGAATTCCTGCAATTTTAATTCCGGCCAACAGCACAGAGGCCATGATGATCACATTAAAAAACACACCCAAATATAAAGCTCTGAAAGCTCTTAGGAATCGGGCTTGTGGTCCTGAGTATCTCAATTCATAAAATTCAAGATCAGTGGTAATGCCAGATCGTCTCCACAAGCGGGCATACACAAATACCGTCAACATTCCTGTCAAAAGAAAAGCCCACCAGCCCCAGTTGGCAGCCACGCCTCCTGTTCGAACGAAATCCGTAACGAGGTTGGGTGTATCTGCGGAAAAAGTGGTTGCTACCATAGAAACTCCCAATAACCACCAAGGCNNTTCTTCCTCCCAAGAAAAAAGACCGGCTGTCTTTGCCTGCTTTTTTGTAAACAGATAGTCCGATCAATAGAGAAATGGAAAAAAATACAGTAATAATAATCCAATCCCATCCTGAAAGTTTCATGATTCGCTACAATTGACAAAGTGACTTAATCGCTAAACAAATTAAAGAAATTTCACAGCTAGAGAAACCATGAAAAAACCCATGCAATATAAAAAATTCATCCAACCCTTTATTTAAATGATGTGGAGTAGATTTTTCATCCAACCATTGTTTGGACTTCGGTATGTCGGAAGCAATCGACCAGATGATCATTCACCATACCTACAGCCTGCATAAATGCATAAACAATGGTTGATCCTACAAATCGAAACCCTCTCTTTTTCAGCTCTTTGCTAATGGTGTCAGATAGAGGAGTTGAAGCGGGCACCTCCTTCAGTGATTTGTAAGCATTTTGTATCGGTCGGCCATCGGTAAAATTCCACAAATACTCTCCAAAAGATATGCCTTCATCACGCATATTCACCCAAATTTTGGCATTATTTAC
>JRYF01002083.1_pt1 | contig 14428 bp, 11 predicted proteins | sample 235331 | NCBI WGS metagenome assembly JRYF01 (sample SAMN03074217, study PRJNA261475) | activated sludge metagenome | biome: Wastewater Treatment Plant; feature: Wastewater; material: Activated sludge; isolation source: activated biomass of a wastewater treatment plant treating hydrocarbon... ...
GGCGCTCGCCGGCTGCGCCACGGCGAACAGGCCGCCGGAAATCTCTTATGATGATGCGGTGCCGGCGGCCTTGAGCGCCAACCCTCCCGCTCCCGTGCGGGTGGTCGAGCTGCCGCGGCCGCTGCCGCTACCAGGACAGATGAAGCCCGTCGAGCCATCGCGTCGCACGCCCGAGCCCACCGACCCGGCCGCCCGCGTCAACCAGGCCAACGCGGCCGCACGCGTCCAGCCGGTCCGGGACGGCTTCATCAACGCGATGCAGGTCTATCCTTATACCGGCGGCGCGCTCTATCAGGTCTACACCGCGGTCGGCCAGATCACCGACATCGCTCTCCAGCCGGGCGAGCAACTGGTCGGCTCCGGCCCGGTCGCCGCCGGCGACACCGTGCGCTGGATCATCGGCGACACCGAGAGCGGATCGGGCGCGACCCAACAGGTCCACATCCTGGTCAAGCCGACCCGCGCCGACCTGATGACCAATCTCATCATCAACACCAATCTGCGCACCTACCACATGGAGCTGCGCTCGACCGAGCGCACCTATATGGCGTCGGTGTCCTGGCAGTATCCGCAGGATCAGCTCATCGCGCTGCGCCGCCAGAACGCGCAGGCCGAGGCCAGCAGTCCCGTCGCCACCGGCGTCGACCTCGCCAACATCAATTTCCGCTATGCCATTGAAGGCGATCGTGCGCCGTGGCGACCGCTGCGCGCCTACGATGACGGCCGCCAGGTCTTCATCGAGTTTCCCCGCGGCATCGGCCAGGGCGAGATGCCGCCGCTGTTCGTGACCGGCGCGGCCGGCGATGCCGAGCTGGTCAATTACCGCGTGCAGGGCCGCTACATGGTGGTGGACCGGCTGTTCGCCGCCGCCGAGCTGCGCCTGGGCGACGGCTCGGTGGTGCCGGTGAGCCACACCTTCTGGCACACGCGGTTCGGCCCGGTGGTGGTGCCGGCGGCGGCCGCCGCGTGGTCGGCGCAGCGCGCCTACGCGCTGACCGACGTCAACCTCGAGAACGCGCGGGCGTTCCGCCAGTACCGCGAGATGGGGCAGGCGCGCAACCTCGACGAGTTCGCCGCCGTGCTGCGACGACACGTGGGGCTGCCGTGGGTCAACACGATCGCCGCCGACAGCGCCGGCAACGCGTTCTACGGCGACCTCGGCGCGGTGCCGCACGCGACCAACGCCAAGCTCGCCGCGTGCGCCGCAACGCCCAACGATCCGAGCTGCCAGGCTCTGCGCAATGCCATCACCTCAGCGAACACGCCTCGGCCCACCATCTCGCCCAACGATCCGTCCGTCGCCGCCGCCTCGCGTATTGCCCGCAACCCCTCGCTGGACCTCGGCGACTTGTCGGCCTATTACAGCGGCTGCACGACAACGAACACGACCATCGCTGCGCACACCGAGACACGCACCTGCTCGCGCTACGTTTCCGCCGGCAGCTACACGTGTTCCAACTCCCTGAACGTTGCCGTCACCCGGTCGGCCAACTGCACCCCGGGCGATTGGTTTGCGCAGGCCACTTCCGGTGCCACCGGCATTGCCGCGCAGTGCCTGCCTGACCAGGCCGACACCAAGCAGCACTTCCGCGTCACCAGCGGTGGCAACCCTCTGGCCTTCTTCGACGTGGACATGACCCAGTCCGTGATTTCGCCGCAGAAGGTCGCCGTCATCGGCACCGCCTACAACTGGCCGAGCTTCACTCCGTCCGAGACGGCGGTCTTCGTCGCTGATCGCTCCTGCACGGCCACCACCTGCAGCCTCACGGCCATGATCGCGACGGATCCCGTCGAGACCTGCACTGGCAACTGGGACTCGATGACGTGCGTGACCGTTCATCCCTTTGTCGACGTCTACTCCGCATGCCCTGTCGGCACCCAGAGCGGCGACAACCTCCAGGTCACCACTTGCGACGGCACCGGCATCGACAGCATGTGCACGACCAGTCCACTTCCTACCGCTACTTGCTATTCCCCAACCGGCTCCTTCACCGACATCAACGCGATCGACATCACAGGTACCTACTCCGCATCCTACTGGCGCGCCAGCTCGGCCCGTTCCGTTGTTGGCTGGGCGCGTAACCCCGCCTATGGGCCCATTCCGGAGATGCGGCTCACCTACACCAAGCCGTCCACCACCAACACCACCGCTGACATTTGGAACGACCAGTGCCCAACCTTGGCCGGTGCTGGTCGCTGCTCTGTAGCCACTGCTCCCGTCTGCATCGATGGCCCGTCTACCAAGGTGATCGATGGCCTCCCCGTCACACGTGACTGCTGGCAGTACCAGAGCACGATGACCTGCAGTGACACGTACACGGCGGATCAATGCGCGCCCCTCGTCGCCGCGGGCTGCACTCCGCTCTCCTCGGCTTGCTCGCGAACGAACGCCATCACGGGCGCATGCGAGGCCTACCAGGATCAGTACTCCTGCACCGTCCCCAGCGAAACGGTAACCCAGGCTAGCAACTGCCCGAGCAACGTCTTCTGCTTCCAAGGCAACTGCTTCAACACTTCCTACACCAACGACACCGACTTCGCACGCTCGATGTCCATGCTAGAGGCCGCCCGCGAAGCAGGCGTCTATCTCGACACCGACAGGATGACGGTCTTCAACGGAGAGGCGCGCTTTTGCCGGGACAGGCTTCTCAAGAACTGCTGCGCATCGGATGGCTCGGGCGGAGGCATGAACAACCAGAGTCTCTACGGAGTCGGGTCGCGATTGGTATTCGATACCCTGATGAACGGCAAGAACTTCGACTATATCCGTCAAGGTCTCGGAGCGTTCCTTAGCTCAAACACGTCGTGGTCCGGCAGCGCGAGTATTGGCGCCTACGGCATCTCTGTAGAGTTCTTCACCGGCGATGCTGTGGTGACCACCACAGGTGAGATTCTCTATTCGGGAGCCATCACGGAGTCTACCGGAATGGTAGTTGCCTTTGATCCGTGGACCTTGGCACTCGCCGTTGTTATCACCGTCGTGCTTGCTGCGATGGAGTGCAACTCCGACGAAGCCGTAACAGCCTTAAGCGAGGGCGCTCACCTTTGCCACACTGTCGGGACCTGGTGCTCCAGTTGCATTCGCGTCCTCGGCAGCTGTGTCTCCTGCATCACACACACCACTGGGAAGTGCTGTTTCAACTCCCTCCTCGCTCGCATTGTCAACGAGCAAGGACGAACGCAGTTAGGCAAGGGCTGGGGTGCAAGTCAAAGTCCCGACTGCTCCGGTTTCACGATCGCGCAGCTACAGGCCCTCGATTTCGCTCGAATGGACCTCACCGAGTTCTACGCTTCTTTGGTGGCAAAGAGCCCGAACCTGACTTCTATCCAGAACAACAACGCGTCGAAGGTCAACACCTGCTACTACGGCCAAGGGAGATGCTGATGAGAACCTCCTTGCTACTTTGCTCGCTCGTGCTGCTTGCGCCTCATGCCAATCGAGCGCAGGCCTCCGAAGCCGGCCGCTTGCCCGTGGGCGACGTACGCACTTTGATGGTCTCCGCGATCGACTCCCGCGATGGCGCCGCGCGCGGGATCCTCACCGGCCGCGACGCCGAGAACATCACCAAGATGTTCCAGGCGAGCGGTCCGATCCTCGTTGACGTCACCACCGTCAAGCGCTACTCCCAAGCGGGCTGCAGCCGCCTTCGCGTGTTGTTCACCCAGGACGGTGTGCACTTCGACGAGAAGGCTCCGCCTAGCCGCAAGCAGGTGGCCTTCGGAATCAATTTCTGCCGCGACGGCAATCCGCCGAAGTCGCTCACCTGAGGTGCCCGCCATGCGATTGCTCGCCTCGCTCACTCTCCTGGCCATCCTGGTCAGCCCCGCTCTTGCCCAGACCGCCGAGCCTTCCAGCCCCGCCGCGCCGTCGGCCTCGCTCGCTTCAGCGCAGCCCGCTTCCCGCTACCTGTTCTGGGACGACTACCGCCGCGGCTGGCACTTCTACGAGGACCCCGAGCCCGATGTGCAGCCCGCGCCGCCGCCCAAGCCCATCCCTCACAAGCCCGAGGCGAAGCGCCGCGACACTCGCGCCCCCGAGCTGATCGAGTTCGAGCAGCTCCAGAAGCGCCTCGCGGAGTACCGCAACATCGCGATCATCCGGCCCACCGAGGACAACGTGCGCCGGTACATGCAGCTCGAGGCCCAGGTAGTGCGCCAGGCGAGCTACTTCTCCGACGTCGCGCAGCGCGTCGCGTGGGCAACGCCCGACCTCGACATGACCTTGCAGGGCCGGCCGGTCAACTCGAAGGCCATCGAGGTTTTCGACCGCGAGCAGACGGCTTCGCGAGTGCAGTCGCTGGCCGACCTGTCCCGCACCCACGTGCTCTTCTTCTTCTTCCGGTCCGACTGCCCCTACTGCCACGCCTTCGCCCCCACGCTTGAGGCCTTCCAGGCCCGCTACGGCGTTCAGATCGTTCCAGTGAGCGTGGACGGCAAGGGCCTGCCCAACTTCCCCAACTTCCGACGCGACAACGGCATCGCCCGCACGCTTCGGGTCACGCAGGTTCCAGCCGTCTTCCTTGCCGAGCCCTTCACCGGAAAGATCACCCCGATCGGCTTCGGTGTGCTTTCCGAATCCCAACTCGTCGAGCGCATCGCCACCGTGGCCGCGCCCGACGCCGATTCCTACGCGCCGTCTTTGACGCGCCGCGTGAACCTTCAATAGGAGGCCACATGTCCGTCCGATCCATCCTCGGCAAGCTGTTCGCGCTGATCACGGCCTACTCGATCGCCTTTACCGCGCCGCTGGCCTACGGCGCCGATCTCAACGGCGAGGTCAACAACATGTTCAACAACCTTGGCGCGATCGGCAACTACACGGCGCCTGGCGCCTTCAAGGGTCAGACGTTCAACACCTTCACGGGCGGCAATCTGTACCTGCGCTCGCCCAACAAGACCTACCAACTCGCCGCGATCCAGTTCCCGTCAGCGAAGGGCGGCTGCGGCGGTATTGACCTATTCGGCGGCTCGTTCTCCCACATCTCCGCCACAGAGTTCCGCAACATGCTGCGCAACATCACGGCGGCCCTGCCTGGCATCGCCTTCCAGCTCGCGCTCGAGGCCGTTTCACCTCTGTTGGGCGGTCTCACGAAGTGGGCGAAGGGTCTCGAGACGTGGATCAACAACTCGCGCATCAACTCTTGCGAGACCGCTACGGCGATGGTTGCCTCTGCGGCCGAAGCCGTGGGCTACGACTCGCAACGCGCGTGCGCGAAGATTGCCATGCAGATGGGCCTGGAGAGCGACATCGACTCTGCGATGCGTCGCTGCGCTTCCGACAGCACCTCGATCCTGGCGTCCGCCCGCACAAGCGGCAACCCCGACCTAGTCGCGCAAGCACCATTCGTCGGCAACTTCACGTGGCAGGCTCTCAAGTCCATCGACACTCTCGATGACCCAGCTCGGGAGCTAGTCATGAGCATTGTTGGCGCAGTCATCTTTCCCCCCGAGTCCGCCAATCGCGATCCGGAGTACGTTGCCCCGAGCATCACCACTGTGGCCCAACTTCTCTATGGCCAGTCGGACGCCGGCGCGGGCAACGTGAATCTCCAGGTACTTCGCTGCAACAACTACACCGATTGCGATGTCGTTACCCGCTCCAACACCTACGTGCACGAGCCACTCACGAAAAAGGTGTCCGACATCATGCAGCTGATCTCCGACAACATCCGAACCCGCACGGCAATTCCGAACAACTCGGCTGCCGTGGGCTTCGTCAACAGCACCAGCATTCCTGTCTGGCGGATGCTCTCCATCGGCAACACGATCCCCGGATCTGGTCTGGCTGAGATGATGATCGGCAACTACCGCGAGGTTGTGGCCGCTGACTATGCGTTCACGTTCCTCAACCAGTTCGCGAATGTCGCTGTCTCCGCTCTGACGAAACGCTATCGCCTCACTCCGCGGCAGACCGAGCTTGCTCAGCTTCAAAGAAGCGACGTTCAGAAGTTTATGAGCCAGCTCCAACAGGAGCAGGCGACCATGTACAAGAAGGTCACTGCCGTTTCGACAGTCGCTACCGACCTCGAGCGCCTTGAGAGAAACATCCGCTCGAACCTTTCGAACCACGCCCTGGACATGCTTGGCTACGCCTCGCTGAAGTAGCCGCTCGAACCAGCTGGAGGACACACCATGTGGGAGATCTTCGCGTACCACAACAGCGAGGCGCTCGCGGGCATCTTCAACGCGATCGCCGCGATCATGGCGTCCGGCACCTACCTGAGCGCAGTCGCCGCAGTTGCCTTCTGCGGCTTCGTCGCGGCTATGGTGGCCTACATGTTCCAGCCGGACAAGCTCCAAGGCTGGAAGTGGATCGGCACGGTTGTGCTGATCTACGGCGTGCTGTTCGTCCCTCGCGTCACGGTTGCTGTCGTCGACAAGACTGGCGGCACTCCGAACCGCATCATCGCTAACGTGCCTTTCGGCATGGCCGCTCTTGGCGGGCTGACCAGTTCCATAGGTAACTCGATCACCGAGCTGTTCGAGACCGCGTTTCAAACGCTGCCTGGCCCTGCTTCCCTGCCGCCCGAGTTGGCCTACCAGCAGAATGGGCTTATGTTCGGCAGCCGACTCATTCAGGAGGTTCGCCGCACTTCTATTCCTGACCCTGCCGTGCGAACCGACATCCTCAACTTCGTCAATAACTGCACCGCTTTCGATATCGCCGACGGCACGATTTCGCCAACCGCGTTCTCTCAGTCTGCCGATCTCTGGACGATGATGGCGGCCACCAATCCTGCTCGCTTCAGCACCATAACAACTTTGGCCGGCATCACCACGAACACGTGCGATAACGTCTACCTGTCGATCAGCGGTCGCCTTCCCGCTCAGATCAACAACCTCAGCGCGCGCCTGGCCGGAAAGCTGAATCCGTCTCTTCCCTCGCTCGCCGCCCAAGCTGCAATTGTCAACCAGGTACCTCAAGCGTTCATTCGCGGACAGATCGCTGCAGCCTCTTCCAACGCTGCAGACATTATTCGACAGAACGCTCTCATCAACGCCATCAACGACGCCGGTGAGCTCGGGTGCCAGAAGATCAACGACCCGTCTTGCATGATGATGGCGACTGGCCGCGCGTCTGCAGTCGCCTCGCAGAATGCCGCTTGGATCAACGGCGCAAAGATCGCTGAGCAAGCCCTTCCCGTCGTTCGCAACGTAGCCGAGTCTATGTGCTACGCCGTCTTTCCTCTCGTCGTGCTGCTTCTCTTCTTGTCGAGTGGTAGGACCACGTTGATGATCCTCTCGGGCTATGCGGTCGCGCTCATCTCCATTCAGCTGTGGCCGCCTTTGTTCGCCATCTTGAACTACATGGCCACGCTGTATGCCCAGATAGACCAGGCGGCAGCCGCAGAGCTTGGTGGTGGGGTGAAGGCGCTGTCATTGCAGACGGCGTCGCCGATCTACTCCAACGCCGTTTCTGCGCAGGCTGTGGTGTCCTACCTGATCATCGGCATTCCGATGCTGGCGTACTCACTCTCCAATCGGCTGGTTAACTTCGGGTCGGCGGTCATGGGTGGTCTTCAAGGACTCACTTCGTCGTCCATGTCGGGAAGTGCTACCGCTGCAGCCGCCGTTGGCAACAGCAACCTCGGCAATGTCACGATGGATCAGCGCAATGTCAGTCCTACTACCTCGAGCGCCTGGGCCAGCCGCGAACAGCAGTTCAACGGAGACTGGATCACCACCGCCGGAACCGGCGATCAGGCGACTTCATTTCTTCGCAACGAAGGTCCGGCATCGCGCGTGATTTCTTCGAAAGTCTCGCAGGCATCCGTGCAGGAAGCCTCTCGAGCAGCCGACGCCGCTCGTACAGAAGCTGTCTCTGCCTCCAACGATCTGTCCTCCACTCTCGTAGACACGATGTCGCGTGGCGCATCTAAGTTCCGCTCCACCGGCAGATCCGATGGGCAGAGTGTCAGCGCCAGCAGTGAACTCGGCGCCTCCGCCGATCGCATTCGCGCCATCAGTGATTCCGTCGCTCGCACGACAGGCATGGACGCTAGGCAGGTGGCCAACATCGCCTTCCAGCTCTCCGGCGGCGTCGGCACGCCCGGCATCTCGCCCGTCAAGGCAAGCGCCACTGGAGGCGTCAGCAAGAGCTACTCGGGTACCCTCACCGAAGCGGAGCAGAAGGTTGCCAACGAACTCAGCAGCGAACAACTCCGCGAGTTCAAGTCCTTCGCAGAACGCGCTACCCGCGATCAGTCGTTTGTTCGTTCCTTGGGCAGTGACGAACGCGAGGGAATGGACATGGCGTCTCGCATGTCAGCCGCCGTCACTCGCGCGGAGTCCACGCAATCGACCTACGCGGAGCGCACCTCTGTTGCCGAACGCCTCTCGAAATCATACGAGACGGGAGAAGTGCTATCCATCGACTTGGCTCAACTCCCTGCCAATTCCGACTTCATCAAGCGGTACCAGCGACTCGCCGCTGAATACGGCTCTGAGAGCCTGGCACTGCAGGCTGCGATGTCGAGCGAATTGGCTTCACGCGCCCTGCCGCCGACCCGTACCGGCTCGGGGACCGCCCTCCCGACCAGCTTTGGTGAGGTCCGCGCTGTGAATGCGCAGAACAACGGCGACCCCATCTTCTCGAAGGACCGCGTCACCGCGGCTGACGCCGCGAATGATCGTTCTGCCGCTGGCCGCATCAGCACCCGCGGGCTCACTGCCCCCGAGACCCCCGCTGCGCTCGGCTCTGTTCGCGCAGATGTGACCGGGCAGCTCACGGCAGCCAGGGATCAGCCGACCCAGGCCTCAACTTTCGATGAACGCAACCAGATCGTCCGCAACCCTGACGGTACCGTGAGCACGCGCAAGTCTCAGGTCGTTGGAAACGTTAGGCAGATTCGCGATGATGCTGCCAACCTCGCTGAGAATGCAAAGGAACTGCTGTCCGATGGTTCCGACGCCGCGCTCAAGCGAGCCGAGGAGGAACGGGCGCGCCAGGAAGCGAGCGAACGCTCGAAGGCGATACGCGAGACGCCCGACGTGCCTCCGATGACACCTCGCGGCGGACGCCGCCGATAACGCATGGCTCCCGCAGGAGTGAGAGTCATCCTAGATTCGGCTGTGTGCGCCAGGCGTCGGGTGGTTCTCTAAGTCGAAGACGTCTCCGGGGTATCGCTGGACTCCGTTCTCATCGACGAAGGCATCCTTGTGACCGGCCGCGCGCGAGTCCATCAGCCTCAAAGCCCCAGTCGCGCCGTTGAAGGGGTGCCCGTCCATCTCACACAGGCCAACCGCAGGCGAGCGGTCATTTCGGTCGCCGCGCTCGCCCTTGCTGGCCATCACTACCAGCAGGCCCGCGATCCCGCCGAACATCAGCCAAAAGAACGCGACCACAAATGAGCCTCGCTCACTAACGGACGCCGCCGCAAGCGCTCCCACCAGGCCAAATGCGACCAGTCCGTTCCTCATCCGTGCCATTTCGCTTCTCCAAGAGCCAACCCCTCAGGATTTCTATACTACGACCATCAGGCCGCAGTCAAGGGAGGTCTTATGACGCACACCAGTTCGATTTCCTTCGCCGTTGCGACAGCCATCGCAGCGTCGCTGTTCGCCCCGCCGTCTTCGGCCGTTGCCTTACGCCTTAACAAGGCAACTGATGATTCTGTCTGCGACCTCACTCATGACACCAACTACGTTCTTGGGCAAAGAACCCTCGTCCCCGCTGTAGCCTCTAGCAAGGATCAGATCGACGCCTTCTTCCGCCTCGCCGGCGAGTTTGTTGCGACCAAGTGCCGCAACGGGCAGATGCTGATGCTCCAGGGCTCTTCGTCGAACAATACCGACGTGCGGTCTCTGACCGCTGTGGCAGAGGCATCCTGCGCAATCGCTTCGATCGCCAGGTCCGAAACAACGATCGCCTATGGCGATCGTGCGCTACCGGCCTTCGACCTGCGCTGCACGATCCTGAAGCATGACGAACTTGTGTCCAAGCTGAACGAGCTCGAGAAGGCCGATCCTATGGACAGCCTGAAGGCCCGCATGCTCGAGGCGGTTCGCAGGTCAGAAGGATCCTCCCCCACGCCCAACGCCGCCTCAAAGAAGGACTGCAGCAAGGTCACGCTGGCGACGCTCCTCGGCGGTGGCGGCTGCAAGTAGAGCACCCCGCTCACTCGCGTCTCCGCTTCGACGTTCGAGCAGCAGCAGCAACAACGAATCGACCGGCACTTCCGGGGGGTCGTAGAGCCCGCCTTTCCGTTGGCGCCGCACACCCGTCGCGCTCTATTGTCTTTGCCTTATCGAAGGCCTCGACCAAGGAGATCGCGATGCCCATGTCTCCCACGACCGACCCAGAAGAACTCCCCGCCGCATCGCCGCCGACCGCTCCCGACTCCGCCGGCTCGTTCGGCGTCATCCTCGAAGTCGTGCGCGAGATGCGCGAGCAGCGCAACGCCTTCGAGCGCTCAGCCGAACTGGCCGCCAAGGAGCGCAAGTCGGAGCGTCGCTGGCGCAATCTCTTCCAGGCACTGTTCTTCGGCGCTCCGGTGATCCTGGGCATCCTGTACTTCCTCTTCTTCCTCAACACCGCGGGCTTTCGCTGGGGCCCCTTCGGCAATGTGGTGGGCGTCGTGCGTATCGAGGGCGCGATCGGCTCGGGCGAGCGCGCCTCCGCCGAGAACATCATTCCTGTGCTCGAGAAGGCGTTCAGCAATCCCAACGTCAAGGGCGTGGTACTGCATATCGACAGCCCCGGGGGAGCGCCGGTGGAGGCAGAGCGCATCTCCACCGCGATCACGACGCTGAAGGCCAAGCACAAGAAGGAGGTGGTGGCCGTCATCAACAACATCGGCGCGAGCGCTGCCTACATGATCGCGCTGAATGCCGACAAGATCATTGCCGCCAAGTACTCCTTCGTCGGGTCCATCGGCGCCATCATGGCGCCGTGGCAGTTGGACAAGGCCATCGCCAAGGTCGACGTCGCCCAACGGGTCTACGCCTCTGGCAAGCTGAAGGCCTTCCTCAACCCCTTCACCCCGGTCAGCCCGGAGGTCGATCGCAAGGCTCAGCACCTGGTCGACCAGATGGGCGGCTTCTTCCTCGCCGAGGTGAAGGCCAAGCGGGGCGCCCAGCTCAAGTCGAGCGTGGACGTCGGCACTGGTGAGGTTTGGCCGGGCCCCGAAGCCAAGGAACTCGGCCTCATCGATGGTGTCGCCACCGTGGATGACTACGTCGCTTCGCACTGGGGCATGAAGACCTACGACTACGGCCCCAGTCCCGAAGGCTCGCCATTCCTGGCGCGCTCGCTGCAGGACGCACTCGCCGGCGTCATCAAGCGCATGACCATGAGCACCCCGACGATCCAGTAGCATCTCTGCTGTGAGTGCCCGCCCAGCTCGAGCTCCTCGCTGGGCAGTTCCCGCCCTCGCAGCCTTCGTCGTCGCGAAATCCGACAAGCACTACCTACGCCGCCTCGACGCGACCTCCTTTGCGGACATCGCCAGGTCCTGCGATCGGTTCCTGATCCGGACGACGGTCGCCCTCTTCGCTCTGGCGGCTGTCCTTATCCCTTCGCAGGCAGCTGCCCTCATGATGATCGCTGCCTCGGTTTGGGGAATGGCCGTTTTGCTCGTCGTAGGCCGTCCCGTGGCTCTCGAGCGCCGCCGCCGGCGGCGNNTCGGCCTCGCAGCCGGCGATGGTGCCCGGCCGCGGCCGCTGCGGACATCGAACATCCGCTCTCGCATCGCCATGATCTCGTCCTCTTCGAACAGGTCGACGCGGATAGGCCGCGGTGCCCCCTGGCCAACCTTCTGCACCGCCACATAGGCGACCGGCGACACGAGCTCGCCCGTCTCTTCCTGAAGGACGATGCGCTGCACCGAGAGCTCGATCGCATCCGAGGCATGGGCCGCGTAGTACTCCCGCGTCTTCAGCTCCACCAGGTGCAGCACACCGCCGCCGCGATAGGCCCGATCCAGCCGCGCGACCAAGCCATGCCGCCGCGACTCGAAGCGCTTCTCCGAGAACGCCAGCTCGGCGCCGCGGATTTCCCTCGGCAGCCACGGCTCCTCGTAGCTCGCGCCGCGGCTCTTTATCTGCAGGTAGAGCGCAGCGAAGACAATCAGCGCAAGGACCAGCGCCACACCGGTTGCAGAATCGCTCATCGCCCAAGCCTCCTATCAACAAGCCGTGCCGCGCCGCCGGCAGCAGCCTTCACCATCGCACGCACGACGGCCAGCGCCACCGGCCTCGTTTCCAGTGCGCGGCAGAGCGTCGGCGAGAAGCGGTAGTAGGCACCAATGCACCAGCGCCCCACATCGGATCTGCGCAAGTACATGTCCCTGAACGCCCGCAGCGCATTAGTCTCCGGGCACTCACCCAAGGCCATCGTGGCCACGAAGCATTTACCCTTCGTCTGGCTCGCGCGCGCGACCTCTAGGCTGTCCCGGTAGAACTGCTCGTGCGCCTGGTTTCCACGATCCTGCGCCGCAACTTGCGCCGGCGAGCGCTTTGCGCCGTGCCGCCAGTCCAGGTGCACCACGCGCTCGCAGTAGCCGAGTTGCGCCAGGTCACTGGCGCTCACCAGTTCACGTCGCGGGTGTTCCGTCTGCTTGTTCTTCGGGTTCATCGCCGCCTCCAAGATCACTGAGCCAATCGCCCACGCGGGGAGCATCCGTCAGTTCGACCAGTTGCTCGGTCTGCTGTGCCGACGCAGTGCTCGGCGTCGCGGCACCCACCCGCAGGCCGTTCCGTTCCAGCAGCCAGCCGAAGTAGGCCAGTCGCGTCATCACGTTGACGCGCTGCTTGTGCGCCGTCATCGAGCCCAGTTCCCGAAAGAAGTCCGGGTACTCCTGAGCCCTGATCGTGACCCTCATCACCAGCTTCTCGTCCTTGGTGCCCATGAACTTGTCCTTCAGGCCTGCACCAGAGCTTCACTTCCGGCCTTTCCAGCGTCTCCGAACAGGTGCTGGTTCTCACGCACGTACTGCTCCCCGATGAGCTGGAAACCACGGACGTTCGCATACAGCGGGTCTGCCACGCCGCTGATCTTGATCCCCGGGAACTTGCGCTTCACCGCGCCTTGGAAGAGGTGAGCCCCGCCTCCGACGAGCACGATGTGCTCGAGGTCGTCGCTCGGTCCGATGCGCTGCTGGATCTCGGTTACCGCCTGGTCGGCGATCTTTTGGACCATGCTGTCGAACTTCGTCAGGTCGAAGCTCTGCTGGTAGGCACGCAACGGCTTCTTCGTCCGCAGAGCCTCGTCGACCGCCTCGAGGTTGCGGAAGTCCTGCTTCACTTCCGCCGCGATCGCGCCTGCGATCTTGGTGAGCATGTCATGCACACCGCGGTTCACCGAGTGACTCATCTTCCCGATGACCCGGTTGTTGCGCGTCACGAGCCAGTCGAAGGTGCGAGACCCCGCATCGATCATGAGATTCCGCCCCTGCTTCTTGTCGCTCGAGGCCGCGATCCCGAAGGTCGCGTACAGCGCGCCTTGAGGTTGCGCCACCACCAGCACGCGCCTTACCTCGACCTTCTTGCGCTTCCCGACTTCGAAGGTCCCAGTCATCGACTTCTCCAACTCAGCCCGCCGTGCCGCGAACTGCGCGACAGGCAAGCCAAGCACCAGCAGGTCGACGTGGTCGACCTTCATCAGGTTCAGCGCGCCGGCCATGAACGCCCTGTACTCCGGCGTCTTCATGTAGTCGTCGTGGTAGTTCCGACCGATGAACCCGTCGGCGGCCAGCACCACTTCCGGCCCAACTTCGTACCAGAGATCTCCCACCGGCACGCAGACCGTATTGCGCTTGCCGCCCAGCGGTTCACCGGTGCTGTCGCTCACGCTGTCGAACGCGATCGAAGGAAAGTGTGCGCAGTCCACCTTCCCACCGCCCGACGCCTTCACGTACTTGGTGTTGCCGAACCCCACGTCGATTGCCCTGACGATCGTTGCCATTCGCGCTTGCTCCTGTTGAACGCTTGAATGCGCCGAAGCATCGCGACGAACTCCCCCTCGCGCCACCGCAAATGCAGGCTCTCTGACCCCCCGGAAGTGCCGCTCGCGCCCTTCAATGTCGCGCTCTCGTGCCTCGAGAGTGCGACATCGCGCCTGAAAGACCCAGATCGAGCTCTTCGATCTGCGACGAGAGCACGACATCGGTCGCTTACAGGGAGCCCGCCCACCATCCGCCCAGGATCAGAGTTCGGATTCGCCTGCCGCTTTTCCGAGCAAACAGGCTTGGCGTGGACACCTAGACGGGGGCAAGGAGGGAATTCAACCCCAGGCGTTGCTGGCGCATCTCGCGTCGTCACGGGCGAGGCATTGCTAGACCAAATTCTGTGTGTCAACAGTGCGCACTTGACACCTGCGTCGCCTATGGGTTCAACTCGTGCCTGAGCTTGTGCTGCCTGCCACAGCTCTCTTTGCAAGCAGGCCGGAAGCGCGGTATCCGAGAGCCGCCGTTCGCAGTCGTGACCTGCA